>Ga0310345_10001770_pt1 | contig 23149 bp, 22 predicted proteins | sample HC15DNA20500_MG_FD_204667 | JGI IMG/M metagenome (GOLD analysis project Ga0310345, IMG submission 204667) | Marine microbial communities from station ALOHA, North Pacific Subtropical Gyre - HC15-DNA-20-500_MG | ecosystem: Environmental > Aquatic > Marine > Oceanic | place: Pacific Ocean: North... | reverse complement strand
TAGCATCCGGCGAGTGCTAAAGAAACCTGGTAGGCTTAGGGGGAATGGAAATCGACTTCGCGAAGTTATACAACTAGACAAAGGCTGCAATTCTTGACAGGCGGGTTATCATTTGTTTGATTCTAGCCGAGGAGGTCCTGATGGCGTCTCATTCAGTGGGGTTAGGCCTTTATGATGCTGCCAGGGCCATGGGAGTGTCCTTTACCAAGGAGAACCATCCGACAAACAGGATTGTTCATGCCAACGGCATGGAGTTCCATTATCTGGAGTGGGGTTCCCCAGGCAATCCCGAGATATTGATGCTGCATGGTGTCTCCCAGCAGGCGCACAGCTGGGATTTTGTTTCCTTGGCCCTATCGGACCGCTTCCACATCATGGCTCTGGACCAGCGAGGACACGGGGATAGCGATTGGGCATCCGACGGCGATTATTCCATCGAAGCCCAACAATCAGACATAGATGCGGTGGTAGATGCTCTAGGATTGAATGGTTTTACTCTGATGGGGCATTCCATGGGGGGCCGGAACAGCTACGTTTGGGCCTCTCGTCACCCCCAGACTCTGGATGGCCTGGTAATCGTCGACACCGGTCCCCAAGGTCAAAGGGAAGGCCGGGACCGGATTCAGCGTTTCCAGCAACTGCCCGATGAGTTAGATTCCTTTGAAGAATTCGCCGACCGTGTCCAGGAATATACAGGACGGGCGAGGGAACAGGTTTTAGGCGCTCTGCAGTACAGCATAAGGGAACGCCCCGATGGCAAATGGTCTTGGAAGTACGACAAAGTCCTAAGAACTCCTGGCCAGCGGGCACCAGGCTGGGAGGCCGACCGCTTGTGGGAATGTGTGAAGAAGATAGATTGCCCCACGTTGGTGGTCAGAGGCGAGCGTAGCGACATATTCGCCGAAGATACCATGACCCGTATGCGCGACGAGATTGCCGACTGCGCCATCGCTACCATCCCCAGAGCGGCACATTTGGTCCAGGGGGATAATCCGGCTGACTTTCTGGTCGAGGCCGAGAAGCTGCTGGCTAGAGTTTACAACAAAGGAGTGTAACCCCGGCTTGTGCTTCCTAGGCCAGTAGCCGGGGAATTAAATCTCCCAGAGCCAAGCCTACCCCCGCCGACACCACTCCGATGCCGAGGATTTCCAGGCCCTGCAGCCACGGGGATTTTTGGACCAGCCGGCCTTTCCCGAATCCCAAAACGAATAGGCCTACTAGAGCCGCGACTACAGATACGGCAATCGCTCTTTGGTCTTCCAGGAACAAATAAGGGATGATGGGAACCAACGCCGCTACCACGAATGACACGCCCATGACTAAGGCATCTTTAACTGGGTTGGCCGTCTCATCCGGGCTTATGCCCACCTCTTTCTCTATTAATGTGCGGAGCCAAAGGTCCTTGTCCCGAGAGATTTCATCTGCCAGCTGACTTGCTTCCTCGTAGGTCCTTCCCTCCCGTTGGAAGATTACCACTAACTCGGCGAGCTCCTCAGCGGGATTTTCCTCCAGTTCTTGCGCTTCCCTGGCTATCTCGGCTCGCACCACGTCTTGTTCTGCCCGCGAACCCAGATAGGCGCCGGTGGCCATTGATATCATCCCGGCGAAGGCCGCCGCCAGTCCGGCTACCAACACGGTGGAGGTTTCTCCTACCGCTACCGCCACTGATGTGACTAGGGCTACGGTGCTCAAAATACCATCCTGGGCTCCGAACACGACTTCCCGCAACCTGCCTAACGACGCAACCCTCCAACGTTCCCGATCTACCTCCATGGCGGCGGTCACGTAAGTGTCCAAGTCCCCGGGACTCATACTGTCGGTGATGTTGATATCATGAGGAGCGACTTCTACTTTGGTTTCAAGACTGGCGTCACCTACCGCGGCCCTGGATGCGGCTTGGGGTTGGGTCATTCCGGCCTGTTTAGCTTCCAATAGCTCCAGGGTCCGGGTAAAAGCCTCCAGATGGTGGCGTTCTCGCTCCATGGCTAGGGAAAAGGAGTCGGCGGCATCCCTTCGGCCTTCTTCCAAGGCGTCTTTGATCATCCGGGGATACATGGTGCTAAATTCTTTGGACTCGCCAATGGTCACGTTCCGTAGGTTAATCGCCGTAGAGTTAATCTCGCCGGAAACCCTCAAGTGATTCATGCCGTGAATTGTTTCGGCCCCGGCCACTTCCTGAAAAACCTGGGCTACTTCTGGCAGCCCCTCTTCCAGGGCTTTGTGTGCGAAGGCGTTGTATTTAAGGTGGGCCATCGCTTCGCCTACTATGGCGTTCCATAAATTCTTATCGGTTTTGCTTAAGTCGGGTAAATTTGCAGCCATACTGGCATCCTTAATACTAAATTGGGCGGAAGACGGAGAGCACGACACTGGGGTCCTTGTATTTTTGACCAGCGGCCTTTTAGACATCCCCAGAAGAAGCACAAAGATGATGGACTTATTTTATCAGTCCAATACACTTGCAGGGCTGCCAACCTGGTGCAGTCGCGGAAAAGGCCTAGTTGAAAGGTAAGTTGAATGGAAAGCTGCTAAGTGAGGTTGTTTATCCTACGTTGGGGGATGCGTGGTGTCCAATCATCTTCCAAACTTGGCCGAGGGATTCCCGGACAAAGATGTTGGTGACTAGGGCACTGAAATTGCTGGCTCGTGCATCGACTACGGTGGTGATGTTTTCTACGCAAGTGACCCAAGCACAGTCGCTTTTAACCACAACATTGATGTATTGCAAGTTAAAGTGCATTAACGTCGTGTTGTTGAATATTCCCTGCCAGCTGGCCTGTATCAGGGGTGAGCCGACCAGGGGTTGCCAGCCGGGATGGACGCACATGGCCTCGGTGGAATCCTCCCAGGCTTCTTCCATTAATCTGGCATCCAGGGCACCAAAGGCGTCATAAAACCGCTGGTTGGCTTCTTTGACGGCCTGGATGTCGGCTTCAACATTTTCCTGGTTGGACTCCATTGGCTTCCTCTTAGGGGGTCGATCCGGGATTGAGGACATATCACCGCAATTTGTCACGTGCTGATATCAATGGAGTATGCGGGTTTAACCTACTTGCAGCGCCGTGAATCGACTTTGTCTCCCCAACGGTTGGCGGTGGGATTATCCCTGGACCGGTGCCTTATACAGTGCACCTGCCTAGTGCATAGGGGAGAAAGACGCGGGCGCCAAGAGTTTGTTCTCCTGATTGAGCAAGAATTCTCGTGTGGGAGGGGGCCAATGAGGGGTCTTACCGGCCTCTTCTCTGATTCGGTCGCGTTCAGCCATGTCCTTGTAAGGCCAAATGTGCACCCACTTATTCAGGCCACCCAGTTCGCTGGACATGCCTGCAGCTAGGGGGGAAAATTCCTCACGATGGGGAATGGCTGCTTCCCAACGCTTGAGCACTTCGTCCATGGAGCCTGTCTTGTAGGTGTAGATGCGCATCTCGTAGATGTTTCCCAACTCTTGATCACCGCCCATGGGACGCATGAAAGGTGCTGGGGTGAATATCTCTGCCTCTTGCCTAACATACATGTCTGGGTCGTTGGCCGGGGGCCAGTTGGCGTCTTTGGACGCTTCAGCTCGAATCTCGTTGCGCTGGTCGACGCTCTCGTAAGGCCAGACGTGGATGACCTGGTTGAGGGGGCCGAATTCGGTATGCCAGAAAGCGCCAAGTTTGGAATACTTTTCACGGTGGGGAAGAGACTTGGCGAAGTTCTCTTCAAAGGTCGCCACGGAGCCAGGTTTGAGGGTATATGTACGCACTTCGTAAATCATGGTAGCTCCTATCCCAGATGGTTTCTATTGGCAGCTCATTGGGATGTAACGGCGGATCGGGCGTTCGCATCGGGCTGCAATGCGCGGCCTAGTGTAGCAAAAACCGAATTGACGAGCAATCTAGAATGATCTGGACCGATGATACAATCTTGAGGGAATCAAGACTGTAAAATTCATCTGCGGCACCCGTTCTCATCCGATCTCACCAAGGTAATCATGACCCAAGGGAATACGACCATCGATATCAAGCCTGGACAGTCCATTGGCAGCCAAAGGCTGTTGCGGCTATTGTCGGGAATGGGGATTTCCAGAGAACCTATAAGGACTTCTTCGTTTTTCCTCACACCAGGCGACATCCCCGGGTTGCTCGCTAACTCCGGAGGTGAGGGCGACGCGTGGCTACGCCGTTTGCACGAACTGGGGAACAACGTAATGAGGTCCGACACAGGCCTGGCTGGATTCCGTTCGGGAGTCCGGGGTGTGGTAGTTATGCCGCCATTTCCATTGACCAGCAGTTGTTTCTCCACACGTTGGGACATTGGTCCTCTGGCGGACCTGCTCCAAGCCGATTTCACTATCGGAGTGGTATTGTTGCGTTTGGGACGCTTCTCGGTGGCGGTGTATGAAGGTCAAACTCTGGTTTCCAGCAAGACCGACTCCCGGTACGTTAAAGGTCGCCACAGCGCCGGTGGAACCTCCCAGCAACGGTACGTAAGGATCAGGGAAGGGCAAATTCACCGACTATACGACAAAACTTGCCAGGCGGTTAGAGATCAATTCGGTCCCTATAATGACCGTCTGGATTACGTCTTCCTGGGGGGTGAAAGCCAGACTTTGAACGGTTTTCTCAAAGAGTGCCATCAACTCGAACGTCTTAAAGCCACCCTGTTGAACAGGAGGTTGAATGTGCGTGATCCGAAACAGGACACCCTGGGTCGGGTGGGAGAGACGCTGTGGGAATCCCGGATTTGGCCGGTGGAGTGGTGATGGTAGCCTTGATTGATGTTATCCGAAAAACCACAGGTGTGGTCTTTGCCTGAAGAATGGACAGATGACACTGCTGGTTATGCGTCCAGTACCCGGCAAACACAGGCTGGGTCCTTTAGTGCCATGCCCGATGTGGGGTTAGACGGCTCTGCCGGGACTCTGGCGTTATTAGAATTCGAGCAAATCCGCTCCGCAGTAGGGTCCTACATCCACACCTTGATGGGCCGCAAAGTGTGCATGTCTCTAATGCCATCCAGCGACGTTTTAGAGATAGCCACACGGCAGCAAGAAACCAGCGAAGCTCGACGCTTCATAGACCACGGTGGCGCTTTGGAGTTTGGCCCTGAAGAGAATTTCCAAGAGTTTATTCACCGCGCTATGTTGGGTGGACTGCTCCGGGGCGAAGAACTCCACGCCATCCAGGAGATGATTCGGGCGGCCCGCAACAACCGAACCAACCTACTGCGTCACGAAGAACTTCCGTTGCTATCCGCCATCGCTGAAAACATCCCTGATCTGCGGTCGTTAGATCGGTCGATCGTGTCGGCTATCAGCGTGGCGGGAGAGGTCATAGACGACGCCAGCACCGCACTAAGGGAGCTCCGACAGGAAACCAGGATGGCCTATCACCGCCTGAACCAAGTGATGGAGCGGAACCTCCGCCGGTTCCAACGTCAGGGACTGGTGCAAGAGCCCCTTATCACCCAACGAAATGGCCGGTTGGTCCTGATGATTAAAGCGGATATGCGCTCCCGGGCTCCGGGGATCGTCCACGACGTTTCCGATACCGGTGCTACGGTATTCGTAGAGCCCCTACCCGCCATTGAGCAGGGAAACAAATGGCGAGAATCCCGCAGGGCAGAAGAACGTGAAGAGGAGCGAATCCTCCGTCGTCTTTCGGGTCTGATAGGCAACACGGGGGAAGATCTGCTATCGATGCTGGACCAGCTAGCGCGGCTGGATCTGAACATGGCCAAGGGCCGCTATTCGTGGTCGCTTAAGGCCACTGAGCCTTGGGTGGCGGGCTCCGAGGCGCCGGAGCGTCAAATCCGGTTGATTGGAGCGCGTCATCCCCTATTGGTCGGAGACGTGGTGCCGGTGACCGTGCGATTGGGAGGAGGCCAACGGGTGATGCTCATTACTGGGCCCAACGCAGGCGGGAAAACCGTGACGTTGAAAATGGTGGGGCTCCTGGCACTGATGGCCCATGCGGGCCTTCACGTGCCGGCGGATGAAGCATCATTCCCGCTTTTGGACGGAGTGTACGCCGATATCGGTGATCAGCAGAGTATTGAGCAATCTCTGTCCACTTTCAGTTCCCACATCAGGAACCTTTTGAACATCATGGGCAGGGCTACTTCCGATTCCCTTGTTCTAGTGGACGAACTTGGAACCAGCACCGACCCGGAGGAAGGATCGGCCCTAGCCAAAGGCATCCTGGGACATTTTGAGTTAATGGGTTTGTTCTTGGTGGCTACGACCCACCACCGCGGGGTGGCGCATTACGTCCAAGAACAGCCGGCGATGATCAACGCCAGCGTTGATCTTCACCCCCAAACCCTAGAACCGACTTTTCGTGTGACCCAGGGCCTACCCGGACGAAGCTATGCCTTGACGATTGCGTCCAGATTAGGGTTGCCGCCAGACATTCTGGACCAGGCCCGTGCTTCCCTTTCTCCAACGGAGCAGGCCACGGAAAATATCTTAGGTGAGTTGCAGGAAGAGCGAAAACTAGTAGAAGACCTGCGGGGGGAAGCGGAAGAAACCTTGGTGCGAGCCAGGGAACAAAAAGCCCACGTGGATGCCCAGTTGGCGTCGGTGGAATCTACTAAGCTGGAGTTGGTGGAGCAGGCGCGGCAGGAACTTCAGGAACAAACCGCTCACCTCCAGAGACAAATCCGAGAAGCGGAAAGGACGCTGAATGAATCTGCCGGTCAGGCGCCTTTGCAAGACCAACGTGTCCGGTTAACACAGGTACGCCAGGAGCTAGATAATCCACGGTGGAATCCTATCGAGGTTTCCCGTCCCGTCTGGCACGACAACATCGATACGGGCCAACGGGTCTACATTCGCGGCATTCCCCGACCAGTGGAGGTGATGACTCCGCCGGACGGACACGGGCAAGTGGAGGTGCTGCTCGGCACGATGCGTGCCTATATACCCGTTTACCAATTAGAACGCCTGGCGGGGGAACAGCCCGTTCAAACACAATTTGGCGTCAACGTCAGCCGCCCGAACCGCAGGAACATCGACAACGAGATCGATCTTCGCGGATTCCGAGTGGATGAGGCTTTAAACAAGGTTGAAGGCCTGTTAAACGATGCATTGCTGGATGAAGCCGATGAAGTAAGAATCATCCACGGCAAGGGAACCGGGGCGCTGCGGCGGGCGGTGCGGGAACACCTAGACGGACATTCGTTGGTCTCTTCTTCGGAACCTGGAGAAGGCCCAGGTGGAGATGGAGTAACGGTGGCCCACCTAAAGTGACCTTTGCTCCATAGTCGAATCGACGAGCTCTCTCGCTAACAAGGAAAGGACGAACGCATTACGGGATGCCAATCTCAGATATGAGGTGCCCGGAAGTATCGTATTTAAATACTTTACGAGATTCCCTATCGGAAACGTAAACCCACTTGCGGGAGGAATCGACGGCGATGTGGGCAGGGGAGAGGAACGGTCCTTCTAATTTGGTGATCGATCGCCCCCGGTCGTCGAATTTCTGAACTGTGTTGTTGCCTAGGTCCGCAACGTAGACCATCCCGGTAGCCGAATCAATTTCGATGTCTTGAGGTTGCTGGAACTGCCAGTCTCCATTTCCATGGGGGCCCCAATAGCTTAGAAACTTGGCCCGGGAGTCAAATTTCTGGATTCGTTGATTACCCGCGTCCACTACATAGATGGACCCGTTGGAATCGACGACCATGCTCCCTGGTTGCCTGAATTCTCCGTCACCCTCGCCTTTGGACCCAGACGCGTTCAGAAAGACGCCGACCTTGTCGTAACGGTGGATCCTAGAATTTCCTTGATCCATCACATAAACCTGGTCGCCTGAGGCGCTCAAGGCTATGGAACTGGGACTTGTGAATTGTCCATCCCCTATCCCTTGGCCACCCCAAATCCCAATCAATTTGCCCGCCGAGTTGAACTTGACCACCCTGTGGTTCCCCGTGTCAGTGACGTAGATATTCGCTGCGGGATCGATGACTATGCCATTGGGATTCCACAGATTGACCGGGTCGGTGCCGCCAGCGCCGAATTCTCCAAGAAACATCCCCCGGGAGTTGAATTTTTGAATCCGGTTGTTGCCGCGGTCCACCACATATAGGGCCCCTACTGAATCAATGACCATTTGACCGGGGTCTGAGAACTGCCCTGGTCCACTACCTGGGGATCCCCATCGGAACTGGTAGCGGGCAAACCTGTCAAATTTGCTGATGCGATGGTTCTCCACGTCCATGATGTAAATGAACCCGGAGGATTCCAGAGCCATATCCCCCGTCTTACCCAACTGCCCCGGCGGGGCGTCTACAATGGGCTCCGCGGTCGGTAGAGGAGCATCGGTGGGAGTTAGTGGCGTCGTTGGTATGGGTTGGGATGTGGGCGTGTTAATGGGAATCGGTCCTATAGTTGCCGAAGGAGTTGGCTGTGGCTCCGATGTATCCGGAGGCCTTGGAACGTCGATGGGAGTTAGTGGCGTCGTTGGTATGGGTTGGGATGTGGGCGTGTTAATGGGAATCGGTCCTATAATTGCCGAAGGAGTTGGCTGTGGCTCCGATGTATCCGGAGGCCTTGGAACGTCGATGGGAGTTGGCGTCGGAATATTAGCTAGTGCAATAGTGGGAACTAGCGTCGGAGTGTTGGCCGACTCGAGTACCGCGGTGGGCCTGGGTATTGACGTTTCAGCCAGCGTTAGCTCAATCGTTGGAGCAAATACTGGTACCTCAGCGGATTTATTGCTGGTAGGTGTCAGGGCGGGTTCAGAGGTAGAGGGATTTTTCGGGACCGGGGTGAATGTAGGAACGGCACAGGCAATCGACATCGCCGAAACCAAGATAGTCAGCACACCGAATTTCAATGACGTGGCGCCTGGTCGTAGCTTGCCAATAGAATCTTTCAGGGTGGTAGAGAAGTCTCTGATTTGCGTCCGTATCCAAACAAAAATTCTGCCTATTGTTAATTCATTTTAATCGTTCGCAGAGCGCTTAGGGAATAAATCTAGCACCCAGTTCTATGGATTTCATACCTTATCCAGTTGGTTCGGTAACCGCTACTAAGGTGTCCATGCATTGGGAGTTGAGGACTGATCCGATTAGCTTCTATCCCATGGGTGTCGTAACCTGGACCAATGCGATAGAAGCCGTCACGTGATTGAAAGACCAAGAGGTTTTACATGGGAGCCAGAATGGGTCAGCGGCCTTGGAACCAGGGACGGCGCTTTCCTGCGAAAGCGGTTATCCCCTCTTGGAAATCCTCCGTCAGCGCGATCCCGGCTATACCGTCGGTTTCCAGTTCTAGCTGGTCTTCTAAAGATGAATGCCAGGATTGGTCCATCATTGTTTTGACCTTGCCGTAGGCTTTAGTTGGGCCTTGGGCCAGACGCACGGCTGTTTCTAGGGCGTGGTGAGCGAAGTTGGCCGCAGGGAAGATCTGGTTAACCAAACCCATGGAAAGGGCGGTTTCGGCGTTGATGGGTTGGCTGGCTAGATATAGCTCCATGGCCCGGCTGCTGCCTACTAGGCGGGGCAAATACCAAGTGGATCCACCGTCGGCTGTGGCTCCGATGTTTGCGTAGGCCATTAAAAAACGGGCGTTTTCAGAAGCGACCCTCAGGTCGCAGCCGAGCATCAGGCTAAAGCCGCCGCCGGCTGCTACCCCGTTGACTCCGGCCACTACGGGCTTTGCCAACTGGCGAAGCCCTAAGATTACGTTCCGGTGGAATGCCCCGGCCAATTCGTTAACATGATCGGAAATCCCGTTGGGTCCGCCTTCTTCAAATTGGTTGGCGAAGTCACGCACGTCGGCGCCCGCGCAGAACGCCTCGCCGCTGCCGGTGATTAACACGGCGCGGATGTCTGCCGGTTGGCATGCTTGGATAGCCTCGGCCAAATCTCCCATCATGCTCGGCGACAACGCGTTTCGTGCTTCCGGGCGGTTGAGAGTGATGACACCTACGTCGTGGCTTTTGGAGAAGACGATTTCGCTGGAAGCCATGAGATTCTCCGCAATTGCGATAGGAATTTGATCGCTTTAAGTTGGCCCGAAAATAGCCATCGGACTACTCCTAGGCCGACGGTTTGGAAATCACCATGGTCGGCTTGGTCCAGTCCAATCGAATCATAACATTTTGGTTTTTGGAAATGTCTTGGAGGGTCTGCGATTTGATTACCGCTACCTTGCTAGGGCGCATAGAGTCACTGGTTTCTCCCCAGCGCATTATTTAGAAAAGAATCCGCCCCTGAGGTTGGTCCCCCGACCAGGGCACCCGGCCCTATGATTTGTCTTAAAATGATCCCGATTACTCTGAGCAATGGAACTAGGTACTTTGGCCCAAACCGGATTTCGCAGATGGCAATCCTCACCCTCATCAAACGTGTTTTTATGCTTTGTTCATGCTCGAGTATGGCATATAGTGTGGCGATCTAAGATGACAGGGTTTCAGGACGGTGCCATCGAATTCTGCCGTCCGGGGATGGGCAGATAAGATCTTCTAAATGGGATGCTGCGGTTACTGCTCGGCCGTGGGTTTCGGGGCAACGGGTTACCAGCTAATCTGGATTCTCGTCCCTCCATCCTTTAGCAGTGGCTTGGGCGACCGCTTGGGGTACTTCTCGGTCCAGGGACCAGGGAATGACGTTCTCGGCCGTTGGTTCTTTCACAAGCTCTGCTAGGGCTTCGGCCGCCGCCAGCTTCATTTTGGTGGAAACTCTGGTGGCATGGGCATCTAAAGCGCCGCGGAACACGCCGGGAAAGACGAGGCTGTTGTTTATCTGATTGGGGAAATCGCTGCGGCCGGTTCCCACCACCCGAGCCCCGGCATCCCGGGCCGAACTCGGCATGATCTCCGGGATCGGGTTGGCCATGGCGAATACGATGGCGTCCCTAGCCATCGAAGAAACCATCTCCGGGGTGACCGCCTCGGCTACGGACAGTCCGATGAACACGTCGGCTCCATCTAGAGCGTCCGACAAACTACCGCTAAGGTTATCGCGGTTGGTAGTGTCCAGCATACTGGTCTTTACCGGGGTGAGGTTGGTGCGGTCCCTTTGGATGATACCGGTGCTATCTACCAGAGTTATGTTTTGAGCTCCGTAGTCCAGCAGAAGTTTGGTGGATGCGATGCCGCCAGCTCCAGCGCCGGAAAACACGAATTTGGTGTCTTCGATCCGCCGGCCGGTGACGTTGAGAGAGTTGATAACCGCCGCCAGTACGGCGATGGCCGTGCCGTGTTGGTCATCGTGGAACACGGGGATACCTAAGTCTTGCAGGGCGTCTTCAATCTCGAAACACCGAGGAGCAGCTATGTCCTCCAGGTTGATGCCGCCGAAACTTGGTGCCAGGGCTCGGACAGTGCGGATGATGGTGTCGTTGTCTTGCGTATCCAGGCAAATGGGTATGGCGTCGACACCGGCCAGGTTTTTGAACAAGATTGACTTGCCTTCCATCACTGGCATGGCCGCTTCCGGGCCGATGTTTCCCAGACCCAACACCGCCGACCCGTCGGTAATCACGGCTACGGTATTGGCCCGATTTGTCAATTGATACGACTCGGATTTATCTTCCGCAATCGCCATGCACACGGACGCTACCCCGGGTGTATAAGCGATGGACAGGTCTTCGAGCGTTTCCACCTTCATCTTAGGGGCAATGCTGACCTTCCCCCGGCTGGCTCGGTGCTGAACTATGGCTTCCTGTCCGTAATCCATGGGCATCTCTCCGCAGGTGACCAATAATTTGACCTGTTCTCCGATTTTACCCGGTGACGGCGCCTTCGGCGGCTGAAGAGACCAATTTGGCGTATTTGGCCAGAGCGCCGGTGGTGTAGTTGGGAGGCAAGGGTTGCCATCGGGCCCGGCGGTCGGTGAATTCTTCTTCCGTTAGTTTTACGTTCAATTGGCGGCCTGGGATGTCGAGGGTTATGATGTCGCCTTCGTTCAACAGTGCTATGGGTCCACCGACAGCGGCTTCCGGTGCTACATGTCCCACCATGGGCCCATGGGTGGCTCCGGAAAATCTTCCGTCCGTTAATAATGCCACGTCGTCGCCCAACCCTTGGCCGACTAATGCTCCAGTGACTGCCAACATCTCTCGCATTCCCGGTCCTCCCTTGGGCCCTTCATATCGTATTACAACGATGTCACCGGACTTGATCTCCCGGCGTTGGATAGCCTGGAAGGCGGCTTGTTCTTGGTCGAACACTCGGGCAGGACCTTCGTAAACTCTCTCTTGATGACCGGCTACTTTAATGACTGCCCCTTCGGGTGCTAGGTTGCCTCGCAGGATTGCCAAGCCTCCGGTAGGACTGCGGGGCTTGTCTATGGTGACCACCACCGGTTGGTCTTCCACGGTTTCAGTAGCTTGTATGTTTTCCGCTATAGTTTTGCCGGTGACGGTTATGGCGTCTCCGTGAAGCAAACCGGCGCTCAAAAGGCGTTTCATGACCAGGGCGATCCCTCCATAGCGGCTCAAGTCGGCCATGACGTAGCGTCCCGCTGGCTTCATGTCAGCGATATATGGCGTATTCCGGCTGATGCGATCGAAGTCCTCCAGAGTCAGGTCCACCTCGGCTTCCCGGGCGATGGCCAGCAAGTGGAGGACCACATTGGTTGACCCGCCCATGGAAACAGCTACGGTGATGGCGTTCTCGAACGCCTGTTTAGTCAAGATGTCTCGGGGGCGAAGGTCTTCTTCTAGTAGACGGATAAGGGTGCGGCCGGCATCCCTAGCCTCCCCCAACTTGCGGGGGTCGATAGCCGGGATGGAGGCGTCACCGGGTAGGGACATGCCCATTGCTTCTATGGCGCTGGACATGGTGTTGGCGGTGAACAATCCGGCGCAAGATCCTTCTCCAGGGCAGGCTCGACATTCCAGGTCGGTCAGTTCATCCAGCGTCATATCGCCTTTGGCGTAAGCGCCGACGGCCTCGAAAACGTCCTGTATGTTAACGTCTCGGCCGTTGTACTGGCCCGGCATAATGCTGCCGCCATATATGAAAATAGATGGTACGTTCAGCCGGGCTATGGCCATCATGCAGCCGGGCATGTTTTTGTCGCAACCGGCTACGGTGATAAGCCCGTCCATTCGTTCGCCGAATGTCACCAGTTCGATGGAATCGGCGATGACCTCGCGGCTGACTAGGGATGCTTTCATCCCTTCGGTGCCCATGGAGATGCCATCGCTGACGGTAATGGTACCGAATTCGAATGGCACACCGTCGGATTGCCGGATGCCATCCTTTGCAGCTTCAGCGAACCTGTCGAGGTGGACATTGCATGGGGTCACGTCGCTGGCCAGGTTGGCAATGGCGACGAATGGCTTGTTCATGTCTTCCTGGGTGATACCCATTGCCATGAGCATGGCCCTGGCCGGCGCACGCTGAGGATCGTGGGTCAATTCTTTGCTGCGATGTTTAAGTCTGAGATTGTCAGAGGTTATGGTCACCCGGAAGCCTCCTAGGGCCGCAGCCTTCATGGCGATTCTTGAGCGTTCCCAATTATATCGGTGGCATGATATCGATGCTAGTGGGCTCTAGTTTGAGCTTGCCGTGCTACCGTCGCTCAGGGGGCTTCCGGTTCTGGGCGGGACTTGCGTGGCATAGCCTTTTATTGTAGTGTGGGGCCGAAGCCAAATATATGCAATGAGGTATCGAGACATGTTTAACCCGCTTGCGTGGTTGAAGGTTACCAAGGCCTATGCCCACTGTGACATTCCGTGTGGAATCTACGACCCTATAGCCGCCAAGATCGCGGCCCAGACCGTCCAAAAGATGGTGCTTCGGATGCAGACCTTAGAAGTGCCCGATCCCTCTGGAGATGCAGGCACGGTGCAGGCATACATGAACACGATGGCGCGTTACGCATCGGTTAAAGAGGAGCATGCCGAGGTCTGCAAGAACGAATTGCGTATCCTATGGGCCGACTACGCCTGGCCGAACCTTCCGGCGGGATTTGACCTGCATGGGAGCTTCAACGCAGCATTGAAGTTAGCTGGCCGTTGCAAGCAGAATGTTGATATGGCCGCCTGTGAAGAACTGGTAGGCAGTGTCGATACTATTGCCACAGCGTTCTGGGCCACCAAGAACGTCACTTATAGCGACCCGAATGCCGCCGCCCGTTACGGCGCATAGCCCATCACCTAACGGATTCCTTTGGATGGACCTACGTAGGGGTACGGCATGCCGTACCCCTACGTTTTTTGGAAATATCTCGTTGGATCCCTAATACTCGCTAATCCGATTGTTTTTGCGCCTGTTACATGATTGAAAGGGCGCTGTATCAGGCCCACTGGAAGTCGGTTATGCCGTAGCCGACTTGTCTATCAATATAGACTAAGCCCTCGTTCGAACCCAAGAATCGATCCGAGATGCTGCGTTAGAGTCGGCGAATATAGCACAGGAGATGATTTACGCTATGTTTTCCGTAGCGCCTACACGGTGGCCACACAGCCCTTCGCCGTATTTGTTCCTGTGGGAAAACGGGTACAGTGCTCGAAAAGAGGTGCGGACCGGCGTTTCTTCATTCGTGGGCTACTCAAGACCCGGCCTGAATATAAACGTGCTTATGGCGGAGCCTGCCCAAGTGGCGAAATAGACAGCCCGTGACTAGATTGGCTCTCGCTCGTCTGGTCTTAGCTTGGAAGAGAGGAGGAATCAACTGGTGTGATATGGCTCCTGTAGTCTGCCAGAAGGGATCGGGTCAGGAATGGTGGATGGAATTATCGGAGAGAGTGTGCCGCAGCAAGCCACGGCGGTTCTGGTGTGGTCGACCGCCACATCCGCCCGGTAACAAAACGGATCAGCTTAGAGGTGCCATAGCTTCCTTAGCCACCGCTACGGTTTGGTCTATGTCGGCGTCGGTGTGGGCCAGAGAGACGAATCCGGCCTCAAACTGGGAGGGAGCCAGGTACACTCCTCGCTCTAACATGGTGTGGAAATACTTGCCGTAGGCACTGGAATCGGCTTGTTCTACTTGGTTTAATGATGCCACAGGACCTGGTGAGAAGAACCCGGTGAACATGGAGCCGATCCTGTTGACTGTCCCAGGTGTTTCAGCCTCACGGAAGACCTGGGTGATCCCATCGGACAGACGCTGGGCCATGGATTCCAGTTGTTGATAAACTCCAGGTTTTTTCAATTGGCTCAAGGCCGCCACTCCTGCGGCCACGGCCAGCGGATTCCCCGATAGGGTTCCGGCTTGGTACATGGGTCCCAGTGGCGCAACCTGTTCCATAATCTCCCGCCTGCCGCCGTAGGCACCCACTGGGAGACCGCCACCGATGATTTTGCCCAGGCAAGTGATGTCGGGGGTGACGCTGAACAAGCCCTGAGCGCCCCCATAGGCGATGCGGAACCCGGTGATCACTTCGTCGAATATCAATAGTGCGTCGTTTTTCGCTGTGACCTCTCTTAGCCCGCCGAGGAACCCTTGGGCCGGAGGAACTACGCCCATGTTGCCGGCCACCGGCTCTACTATGATGGCCGCGATCTGGTTGGGGAATCGATTGAACAGTGCTTCCACCGAGGAAAGGTCGTTGTAGTCGGCTACCAGGGTTTCACTGGCGTAGGATTCGGGTACTCCGGCGCTGGTGGGGATGCCGTGGGTCATAGCACCCGAACCAGCTTTGACCAGAAGGCCATCGGCGTGGCCGTGGTAGCAGCCGGCGAATTTGATCAACTTATCGCGGCCGGTGTGGGCACGGGCCAGTCGGATGGCACTCATGCAGGCTTCGGTTCCCGAACTTACCAACCGGACCAACTCCATCGAAGGTAAGGCTTCGCAAATAATTTGGGCCAGTTCCACTTCTTGGGCCACGGGCGCGCCGAAACTTGTGCCGCCTTCGGCTGCCGTTTTCACCGCTTCCACCACTGCCGGATGGGAATGTCCTAATACCAGTGGTCCCCATGATCCGAGGTAGTCTATGTACTCGTTTCCATCAACGTCCCAAACTCTGGAACCTGAACCACGAGCAATGAATGGGGGTGTACCACCTACGGCACGAAAAGACCTAACAGGGCTGTTTACCCCGCCTGGGATGTACTTTTGGGCCTGGTTGAAAAGCTCTTCCGACTTTTGGAGTTGCATCTCTGATCCTAAACGTGGTGAAGATATTGATATCCGGCTAGCCGATACTGGAGGTTTGTTTCGACGTAGTTAATCGTTGTCTTTTAACCAACGGGCCACTTCTTTGGCGTGGTAGGTCAGGGTTATGTCAGCACCCGCTCTTTGGATGGCGGTTAGCAGTTCAATAGTGGCTGATTTTTCATCCACCCAGCCCTTCTCGGCCGCCGCCTTGATCATGGAGTACTCGCCGCTCACGTTGTACGCTGCCAGAGGGTGATCGAATCGATCCCGGGCCCGGCGGATTACGTCCAAGTATGAAAGGGCTGGTTTGACCATCACGATGTCCGCCCCTTCTGAGATATCGCTTTCTATCTCCCGCATAGCCATGCGGGAGTTTGCTGGGTCCATCTGGTAGCTACGCCGGTCGCCGAATTGGGGGGTGGAATCGGCTGCCACCCGGAAAGGTCCGTAGAAAGCCGACGCGTATTTCGCGGCATAGCCCATGATGGGGGACGTGTCATGCGCGTGGGCGTCTAACTCTTGCCGGATGGCTTTGACTTGGCCATCCATCATAGCCGAAGGCGCTACCATGTCGGCTCCGGCCTCCACGTGAGACAATCCTGTACGCGCTAGTAGTTCCAGGGTGGCGTCGTTGTCCACGTGGCCATTGTCGATGACTCCGCAGTGGCCGTGGTCGGTGTATTCGCAGAGGCAGACGTCGGTGATGACCATCATGTCGGGCACTTCTTTTTTGATGGTACGCACGGCTTCTTGGATGATGCCTTCGGGGTCGTAGGCGCCCATCCCCAACGGGTCTTTCTCTTGGGGTAAGCCGAAAAGAAGGACGGCGGGAATACCGAGGTCCGCGGCTTCGCCAACGTCTTCGGCCAACAGGTCCAGGGATAGATGGTGACATCCAGGCATGGGTTCTATGGCCTGCCGGACCCCGTGCCCGTGGGTGACAAACATCGGGTATACGAAGCCCGATGGAGACAGACGAGTTTCCCGGGTCAATCTCCTCAATGGCTCTTGTTCTCTTATCCGGCGTAAGCGCAGGTCTGGGAAGCCAACCATGTTTTTCTCCGATTATCGGCAGGATATGGACAATGTCCAGTCACACAGTCGTGTGCCATTATGCTTCGACGAAAAATTCGACCACCGCACCGACCAAGCCCTCGACCGTATGCTCTTGAGCTACCAGGTCAACCTTCAAGCCCAGCTCTTTGGCGGTCGCGGCGGTGGTGGGACCGATACAAATCAAGGGAATGCCCTGCAACAATGCATTGCCTTCGCCCAGCATATCCAACAGGTTGCGCACGGTCGATGAACTGGTGAATGTGATGGCGTCTAGGCCAGATTCTATGGCCTCCTGAACCCGGTCGGCCATACCTTGGGAAGAGGTGGTCCGGTAGGCAGTGACCCGTTCTACCTGGGCACCCATGGCGGTCAAACCGTTGGCCAAAGCGTCGCGGCCTATGTCTGCAGTTGGAATCAGGACTGGTGTGCCCGACCATTCTTCGCCCCATTCTAGCTTGGATAGTTCGTCCACTACGGCTTCGGAAATAGACCGCGATGGTACGAAATCTGCTTTAAGTCCCCGGTTTGCCAAGGCAGACGAGGTGGCTGGTCCTATGGCCCCTATGAGGGTGCCGCCGTAGGCCCGAGAGTCTTTCCCCTGTATTTGCAGGCGTTGGAACACCGACTCCACGGCGTTGGTGCTGGCGAAAATCACCCAGCCAAAGGTCTGCAGGCGGACCAACGCATCGTCCAGCTCCGAGTAGTCGTCTAAGGGTTCTACCTGGATTGCTGGAATCTCTATGGTTTCCGCTCCCAAATCCTCTAAGAGACCTACGAGCCGGGAGGCTTGGGTCCGCGAGCGGGTGACCAGCACCTTTTTGCCGAACAGGGGGCGGCGGTCAAACCAGGAGATCTTTTCCCTCAATTTCACCACATCACCAAAGATGGCTACCACTGGTGGTTTGAGTCCGGCATCCTTTCCTTTCTGGACGATGTTCCCCAGATTTCCGGTGACAGTGACCTGTTTTGCCCAGGTGCCCCAGTTGACTAGGGCCGCCGGAGTATCCGTCGCCATTCCAGTTTGACCCAAGGTGTCGGTTATCGATTGCAAAGCAGCCATGCCCATCAGCACTATTAGGGTGCCGCCGTTCTTGGCCAAGACCTCCCAGGGCACCGAAGAATCCGGTTTGCTGGGGTCCTCACTACCGCTGACTACAGTAAAGGTGGTGGCTAAGCCGCGGTGGGTGACAGGAATTCCGGCATATGCGGCTGCGGCGATGGACGAGGTTATTCCCGGAACCACTTCAAAAGGGATTCCGTGAGCCGCTAAGGCCAAGGCTTCTTCTCCGCCCCGACCGAATACGAACGGGTCTCCGCCCTTCAACCGGACCACCGTCTTGCCTTCGGAGGCTCGGTCAACCAGAAACTGGTTTATCTCGTCCTGGGTCATAGCCTGGCGACCTCGTTCCTTACCCACGAAAACCGATTGGGTTGACTCCGGCACTGATCGGAGCAACGAAGGGTCCATCAGGCGGTCATAAACCACCACCTGGGCTTGTTCTAGGCATTGGCGGCCTTTGACCGTAATCAATCCCGGGTCTCCGGGACCTGCCCCTACGAGATAAACTTTACCTTGAGTTGTTTCCAATTACGCCTCGGTGTTCTATGCCGGCATGAAAACCTAATTTAGTCTGGGTTTGGATGCGTCTGGTCCAGGAGTTCGCTGCCGCCTGCCTCCACCAGTGCCAGGTAGGCATCGCTGGCCAGCTGTTTGGGGTCGTGGGTGTTGCCCCTCAGGTTAGCTTTGAAGCATTGTTGTCCGTCTTCGGAAGATAGAAAAACAGTCAGTGCCAGCGATTCGCCATCTGACTGGGCATAGGCACCCACTGGCACCTGACAACCGCCACCAAGGGCTTCTAGGAAAGCACGCTCGGCGGTGGCAGCGTAACGGGTCTCAACGTGGTCTACTGGCTCTAGCAACCTTTGCATCCGGTGATCGTCGACCCTAATTTCTACTCCTAGCACCCCTTGACCGGGAGGCGGAACGAAATCCTGGGCGGAAAGATATTCGGAAATCTCGCCCGTGAGACCTAGACGGATTAGTCCGGCAGCCGCCAAAATCGCACCGTCGTAATCATTGCTTTTGGATTTTTCGAGCCTGGTGTCCACGCTGCCGCGGATGGGCAGAACTTCCGCTTGAGGGCAGAGGTTCATCAACTGTGCGCGTCTTCTGGGGCTACTGGTTCCGATGCGTGCACCCTGTGGAAGCCTGTCCAACGGACAGTGCCACCTATCCACCAAAACGTCCCGTGGGTCTTGTCTACGAAGGGTCGCTCCCAAGCTTAGACCTTCAGGAAGCAAGGTGGGCATATCCTTCAGGCTGTGTATAGCCATGTCCAAGGTCCCATCCAAAAGTTCGCGTTCAATCTCTTTGACAAATACGCCCAGGCCCATTCCGGGAAGGGAGCCCGACGCGTTGATATCTCCACTGGTGCGGACAGTTACAACCTGGAAATCCAGTCCAGGATTTAGCGGACGCAACTGTTCCAGGACTTCCTCGGTCTGGCGTAAGGCCAAGGCGCTGGCCCGGGTTCCCACTTTGATCAGGTTGTTCTCAAGCAATGTGTATGTTCGGCCTTATGGTGGGTGGTTCCCCTGGAGAGTTCGGTATGAATCGGTCCTGTTGTCAAGGATTCGGTGGCTGCTCTACGTGGTTATTGGCGTCTGGATCTATGCATCCGGTCGGACTTGCTTTAGAGTCGAACAACCTTCTGACCGGCATTTGTCTACGTCGGGGCACAGGCCAGCCTGGTTCTCATTCAAAAGGCTGGCCATGAGGTGGGCCAAGGCTTCTTCCTCCTGGCCAGACTGGGCCAGATCGAGCAATTCAGGAGTGAGACAGCATTGCCACCTTTGTGGGTCAACCGACACGCTTTGGTTTTTAATATTCTTGCGGGCTTTTGATAGCACATGGGCTAGGTCTGCCCATTCCAAGGCGTCGTCGTCGGCCAGTGTCTCTCTCAGTTTTCGCGCCAATGCTGGGCTGGTCCCTCCCGTGGAAATGGCCACGGTGACGGGACCTCGCTCCACTATGGACGGCGCTATGAAAGCACAAAGGGCGGGATCGTCAACCACGTTGAGGACCACTCCCAATTCTTCGGCTTCATTGAATATCTGCTGATTGACTTGTCGTTTATCAGTGGCTGCAATGCCCAGGAAAGCGCCTTCGAGATCGCCGGCTCGGTATTCCCGGACATTCCATTCCACCACGCCAGTTTGGGCCAATTTCTGTATGGCTGGGGTAGCTTCGGGACTGATAATGGTTACCTGGGCCCCCGTCTCCTTGAGTTTGGATATTTTCCCTTCGGCGATTGATCCGCCGCCGAAGATGACACACCGCTTGCCGGTGAGGTTCAGGAATACCGGGTAATAGGATGGCATATATCTCCTCGTTAACCCCTGGCCGGATTTTCGGCCAGTTGGGGTTCACGGTACCGATCGTAATCGTCCACAAAATACTGTACGCGGGTCTTCTTGTATTCCCGGGTACTGTAGAGCAACTGGCGGTCGTTGATGCCGGTGGAGGCAGAAATCTCACGTTCGATCTCCTCGCAACCGTCGGTACTGGTGGCGTGGACCATGGTGAAGTGGGTGTAGGGCCAGTCGGGGAAGGTGGGCCGTTCATAGCAGTGGGTCACGGCAGGATGCTGAGCCATGGTCATACCCACTTCCTCGGAACGTTCGGGCGGAACCTTCCAAACGATCATGGCATTGGCCCGGAAACCGGAGCGGCGGTGGTGCAACACGGCGCTGTAGCGTCGCATCAGGCGTCGTTCTTGAAAATCGGCCGCCCTTCGAAAAAGCTCTTGGGTGGTAATACCCAGTGTCTTAGCCATTCCGTCGAAGGGCCGGGATTTTAGAGCCAAGTCCTCCTGCAATTCTCGGATGGTCATCTTGTCTAAGTCCGAAAGCTCTTGGGCCTTGTTCCAATCTTTGGCCGCTTCTTTAGCGGCCTCTCTGTTTTCTCCCACACCGTTGCCGTCGGGGTTGTAATTGAAAGACGACCCCTCTTCTTTGACCATGTCAAAATTGACGCCGATTTTAAAGAATCGGATAGTCGGCATTATGCGGAAACTCAGGGAATGGGTATCCCGACCCATTCTCACTACGGTACTTTCCAGATCGTGATCCGGAGGCACAGCCAGAGTGAACCAGAGATTAAAGTACGACCCTTCCCGAGCGTAGTTATGGCTTACCCCGGGATGTTTGTTGATTTCCAGTGCACCGGCATTGAGATTTTCGGGCTCAAAGGCCATGGCTACCAGCGTGGTCTTGTAACCGAGCCTACGGGTGTCGAAAATCGCACTTATCTGGCGCAATACGTTTTGCCGCTTCAACTCGGACAATCTCTCGATGGTATCGTCTTCGGTGATCCCTAACTCCTCGCCCAATTCCCGATAAGGCTGATTCACCAGTGGAAATGGACCCTGAATCAAGTTCAACAACTTTCGGTCAATTAAATCCATGTTGGCTCCTATTGCGATCTCTTAGTGCCTTGGGCCGTCTCGGTTTTGGAGGAACAGACCTTTCACATCTGTCGAGCTGGAGGGTTCTGGTATGATTCCATCATCCCTAAAAGAACCCGATCCGCCATTTCCAGGATTCGTGTCCAAGAACCTTGGCCGGCAGAGTTTAATACCATGGTTCGAAAGAACACAAATGCTTCAACGGTGTCCTTGAGCAACACCCCCCTTTCGGCCATTTCTGAGCCATATTCCCGGCCCATCACCACGGATTCGTCCAGCGCCCGTTGGCGGCGCCTTCCCGACGGGTTCTCCTGCATCAACAGCGACAATAACTGGCGGCCGAAGAGGCGCATGCGGACCCGGCCGTCTTCATCGATACTCTGGTACCATGCCTGGCTGGCCACTGTATCCTGATGGAGCCGGCGGCGGATTCGGCGGAGTGCAACACCCTCCGCCGAACTTTCCAAAGGGTTCCCCCATGCGTGTTCCGACGATGATTCAGAACCTTCGGTGAGAGCCGTCACATCTTCTCGCAAAAACCGGCGGTGGCCTCCGGGAGTCCGATATACTCTGAGGTGGCCGTTATCAGCCCACTGCCTCAGGGTGGCATCGTTGACTTCCAAATATCGGGAGGCTTCCCCCAGAGATAACCAACGACTTTTATCGTTTACAGCTAATCCAGCCATGAAAACCTATAGAAATCTTATGAAATCTCTACCCTTGTTTAGGACCGGAACTGAGGCTATCACAGGGTTTCACCTCAGTCAACGGTAGGTTCCGGCAGATTAAAACAGGGGGTATAAGGGTCTTAGCGAAATCTATTCAGCCATCTTCCAGCCACCTAAACACCCATCTCGGGCAGGTCCTGAAGGTGACTTCAGGAGAAATACCCGATGCAAATTAACCTGGATACCGCTAAGAAAGACCTGCTTAGATCACTTGCCAAAACCATTGGTTCTCGATCGGTGATCGATGCGATGCAAAGGGTTCCCAGGGAGAAGTTCATCCCACCGGTTAGCCGCCATAAGGCTTATCTGGACATCGCCTTGCCCATTGGTGAACATCAGACTATCTCCCAACCGTATATGGTGGCCCTCATGATTCAAGCCCTGGGTTTGACGGGCTGCGAGAAGGTATTGGAGGTAGGGACCGGCAGCGGATACCAGGCAGCGATTCTGTCTCGGACGGTTCCCCAGGGCACAGTTGTCACTGTAGAACTCATCCATAGCCTAGCCAGGCGAGCGGAAATCCTACTGACTGACTTGGGGCACTGTAACGTGGAGGTAAGGTGCGCCGGACCCGCCCTCGGATGTCTGGAATTGGCGCCATTCGACGCTATCATCGTGGCAGCCGCTGCACCTAAGTTGTCCGAATCACTGGTTGGACAACTGGCGGTTGGAGGCAGACTGTTAGCTCCTGTGGGACCTCGGTCAGAACAGCAGCTGATTAAGGCATCGTACACAGAAGGGGGATTAGCGTTTCAGGCGTTGGGTCTTTGTCGGTTCGTGCCGCTCATTGGAGAACAAGCCTTTTCTGAAGGCTCGCTGCTTTCCGGCTACCCGGGAATTGGGTAGGTTTGCAGGGAA
>Ga0310345_10001769_pt1 | contig 23151 bp, 24 predicted proteins | sample HC15DNA20500_MG_FD_204667 | JGI IMG/M metagenome (GOLD analysis project Ga0310345, IMG submission 204667) | Marine microbial communities from station ALOHA, North Pacific Subtropical Gyre - HC15-DNA-20-500_MG | ecosystem: Environmental > Aquatic > Marine > Oceanic | place: Pacific Ocean: North... | reverse complement strand
CGGACCCGCAAGGGCCCCGCGAAGCCGATCGCCGGCAAGAAGAAGTAAGGGGAGAACGCACCAATGGCACGCGACACGCGCCGCGCTGGCGGCAAGAAGAAGGTTTCCAAGAACATCGCCGCTGGCGTTGCTCACGTGAACTCTTCGTTCAACAACACCAAGATCCTGATCTCGGACGTGCAGGGCAACGCGATCTCCTGGTCGTCGGCTGGCACCATGGGCTTCAAGGGCTCGCGGAAATCGACCCCCTACGCCGCCCAGATGGCCGCAGAAGACGCGGGCAAGAAGGCGCAGGAGCATGGCGTCAAGACGCTGGAAGTCGAAGTTCAGGGCCCCGGTTCAGGCCGTGAATCGGCGCTCCGCGCTCTGGCGGCCGTCGGGTTCAACATCACCTCGATCCGTGATGTGACCCCGATCGCCCACAACGGCTGCCGCCCGCCGAAGCGCCGCCGCGTCTGATTTCGGTCACCGCATTGCGGGAGGCTGCGCTGTCGCGCGGCCTCCTTCATGTCATTCAACCTCGGGCGTTGCGACCTTCGGACATGGGGCCGCAACAGGAATTGAGGAGACATTCATGATCCACAAGAACTGGGCCGAACTGATCAAGCCGACGCAGCTTGACGTCAAGCCGGGCAACGACCCCCAGAAACAGGCGACCGTGGTCGCCGAACCGCTCGAGCGGGGCTTCGGCCTGACGCTGGGCAATGCGCTGCGGCGCGTGCTGATGTCCTCGCTTCAGGGCGCGGCCATCACGAGCGTCCAGATCGACAACGTGCTGCACGAATTCTCCTCTGTCGCCGGCGTGCGCGAGGACGTCACCGACATCGTCCTGAACCTCAAAGGTGTCTCGATCCGCATGGATGTCGAGGGGCCGAAGCGGCTTTCCGTGAACGCCAAGGGGCCGGGCGCCGTTACCGCCGCCGACATCGCCGAGACCGCGGGCATCGAGATCCTGAACAAGGATCACGTGATCTGCCACCTCGACGAAGGCGCGGACCTGTTCATGGAGCTGACCGTGAACACCGGCAAGGGCTATGTCGCCGCCGACCGGAACAGGCCCGAGGATGCGCCTATCGGCCTGATTCCGATCGACGCGATCTATTCGCCGATCAAGAAGGTCTCCTACGACGTGCAGCCCACCCGCGAAGGTCAGGTGCTGGACTACGACAAGCTGACCATGAAGGTGGAAACCGACGGCTCGCTGACGCCGGACGACGCCGTGGCCTATGCCGCGCGCATCCTGCAGGACCAGTTGTCGATCTTCGTCAACTTCGACGAGCCGGAAAGCGCCTCGCGCGCCGACGACGAGGACGGGCTGGAGTTCAATCCGCTCCTGCTCAAGAAGGTGGACGAACTGGAGCTTTCGGTGCGTTCGGCGAACTGCCTGAAGAACGACAACATCGTCTACATCGGCGACCTGATCCAGAAGACCGAAGCCGAGATGCTGCGCACCCCGAACTTCGGCCGCAAGTCGCTGAACGAGATCAAGGAAGTGCTGTCCGGCATGGGCCTGCACCTCGGCATGGATGTCGAGGACTGGCCGCCGGACAACATCGAGGACCTGGCGAAGAAATTCGAAGACCAGTTCTGAGGACATGGGGCCGGGCTGAAGCCCGGCCCACATCGCAATTCGGGCCCAAAGGCCCGGATGGGCATCCCGCCCCAAGGAGAGCCGGTGACACGCATCGCCGGCCGGACAAAGCAAAACGCCCGTAGAGGGCACCAAGTTGGAGAAAGACAATGCGTCACGCACGTGGTTACCGCCGCCTGAACCGCACCCATGAGCACCGCAAGGCGCTCTGGGCGAACATGGCCGGCTCGCTCATCGAGCACGAACAGATCAAGACGACCCTGCCGAAGGCCAAGGAACTTCGTCCGATCGTCGAGAAGCTCATCACCCTCGGCAAGCGCGGCGATCTGCACGCCCGCCGCCAGGCCGCATCGCAGCTGAAGCAGGACGAATACGTCGCCAAGCTGTTCGAGGTGCTGGGCCCCCGCTACAAGGACCGCCAGGGCGGCTACGTCCGGATCCTCAAGGCCGGCTTCCGCTATGGCGACATGGCGCCGATGGCGATCATCGAATTCGTCGACCGCGACGTCGACGCCAAGGGCGCGGCCGACAAGGCCCGCGTCGCGGCGGAGGATGACGCCGAGGCGTGATCCTCGCTACAGCGTCACGTTTTTGGGAACCCCCGGTCGCGAGACCGGGGTTTTTCTTATAGGGGAGACGCGCCCCAACTGCGTCCAGTGGACGCTGTCCGCATCGAACGTGTGGGGCGGAGGGAACGATGACGCGCGGGCGCGCGCTTGCATTCCCCGGCAACGCTCCGCATATCCTGCGGCCATGAAGCAGCTTCTTTCCGCAGTGATTGCCCTCGGGCTGATGTCCGCACCCGCTGCGGCCACCGAACCGGTCGTTCCGCAGAGCCAGGCGCAGATCGCGCTGTCCTTCGCGCCGGTCGTCAAGCAGGCCGCGCCCGCGGTGGTCAACATCTACGCCAGCCGCGTGGTGCAGAGCCGCCGGTCGCCCTTCGCCGACGATCCGTTCTTCTCCGATTTCTTCCGCAACTACGGGCCGACCCGCCCCGAGGTGCAGAATTCGCTGGGCTCGGGCGTGATCCTCAGCGCCGACGGTATCGTGGTGTCGAACAATCATGTGGTCGGGCAGGCCGACGACATCCGCGTGGTGCTGAATGACCGGCGGGAATACCGCGCGCGGATCCTGATGGCGGATGCGGAGGCCGATCTTGCCATCCTCAAGCTTGAGAATGCGCGGGAGATGCCGCATCTCGAGCTGCGCGACAGCGACGGGGTCGAGGTGGGGGAGCTGGTGCTGGCCATCGGCAACCCCTTCGGCGTCGGCCAGACCGTATCCTCGGGCATCGTCTCGGGGCTGGCGCGGTCGGGCACCGCGACGGGCAACGCGCGGGGCTACTTCATCCAGACGGATGCGCCGATCAACCCGGGCAATTCCGGCGGCGCGCTGATCGACCTGAACGGGCGGCTGATCGGGGTGAACACCTCGATCCTGTCGCGCTCGGGCGGGTCGAACGGGATCGGCTTCGCGATCCCGGCCTCGCTGGTGCGTCAGTTCGTGGCGCAGGCGCGGGCGGGGGAGGAGGTCTTCCGCCGCCCCTGGGCCGGGCTGAATGGGCAGCCGGTGGATGCCGCGATGGCCGAGGGGCTGGGCCTCGACCGCCCCGGCGGGATCGTGATCGCCGAGGTGCATCCGGCCTCTCCCTTCGGGGTGGCGGGGCTGGTTCCGGGGGACGTGATCCTCGACGTCGGCGGGCAGCCCGTCAACACACCGGCCGAGATGATCTATCGCATGTCGGTCGCGGGCGAGGGGGCCGAGGTGCCGGTGCGCTACGTGCGCGAGGCCGCAGCGCGGGAGGTGCGGGTCCGCCTGACCATGCCGCCCGAGGACCCGCCGCGGGACGAGGTGACAACCGACGACCGCTCGCCGATCCCCGGCATGGCGCTGAGCGCGGTGAACCCCGCCGTCCTGGCGGAATTCGGCCTGCCGCTGTCGGCGGCCGGGGCGGTGGTGACCGTCCCGGGCCCGGTCGGCGCGCGGGCGGGTCTGAAGCCGGGCGATCTGATCCTCGCCATCAACGGCACGCCGGTCGCCACCGGCCGCGACGCCGACGCCGCCCTGCGCGAAACCGGGCGCTGGCTCGCCCTCGATCTCCAGCGGGGGCGGGAGCGGATGACGCTGCGGTTCCGGCTCTGATGGGCGATCTCTTCGACACCCCCGGCGGGGCCGAGCCCGGCCCCGGCGCTCCCCGCCCGCTGGCCGACCGGCTGCGGCCTCGCGCGCTGTCCGAGGTCATCGGGCAGGAGAAGGTGCTGGGCCCCGAAGCGCCGCTCGGCGTGATGCTGGCCTCGGGCGCGCTGTCGTCGCTGATCTTCTGGGGGCCGCCGGGGGTGGGCAAGACCACCATCGCGCGGCTTCTGGCGGACGAGACCGATCTGCATTTCGTGCAGGTCAGCGCGATCTTCACCGGGGTGCCCGAGCTCAGGAAGTTTTTCGAGGCCGCCAAGATGCGGCGCCGGAACGGGCAGGGAACGCTGCTTTTCGTGGACGAGATCCACCGCTTCAACAAGGCGCAGCAGGACGGCTTCCTGCCGCATATGGAGGACGGGACCATCCTGCTGGTCGGCGCCACGACCGAGAATCCGTCGTTCGAGCTGAACGCGGCGCTGCTCAGCCGGTCGCAGGTTCTGGTGCTGGAACGGCTGTCGCTGGCCGATCTGGAGCGGCTGACCCAGCGGGCCGAGCGTGAGCTGGGCATCGCCCTGCCGCTCGACGGCGCGGCGCGCGAGGCTCTGCAGGAGATGGCGGACGGCGACGGACGCGCGCTGCTGAACCTCGTCGAACAGGTCGCGGCGTGGAAGGTCGAGGGCAAGCTCGACACCGAACGGCTGACCGCGCGGCTGCAGCGGCGGGCGGCGAAATACGACAAGTCCGGCGACGAGCATTACAACCTGATCTCGGCGCTGCACAAATCCGTCCGGGGCAGCGATCCGGACGCGGCGCTCTACTGGCTGGCCCGAATGCTGACGGGGGGCGAGGACCCGCGCTACCTGGCCCGCCGGATCACCCGCATGGCGGTGGAGGACATCGGCCTCGCCGATCCGCAGGCGCAGGGGATCTGCATCGAGGCGTGGAACATCTACGAACGCCTCGGCTCGCCCGAGGGCGAGTTGGCGCTGGCGCAGGCGGTGACCTACCTCGCGCTCGCGCCCAAGTCGAACGCGGGCTACGTGGCGTGGAAGGCGGCGATGGCCTCGGCCCGCAAGCATGGCTCCGAGCCGCCGCCCAAGCACATCCTGAACGCCCCGACCTCGCTGATGAAGGACCAGGGCTACGGCGCGGGCTACGCCTATGACCACGACGCCGAGGATGCGTTCTCGGGCCAGAACTATTTCCCCGAGACGATGACGCGAGAGGCCTTCTACCTCCCCGTCGAACGCGGTTTCGAACGCGAGCTGAAAAAGCGCCTCGACTGGTTCACCAAGCTGCGGGCGAAGCGGGGCTGACCCGCCCGGCGCCCGCCCCCCTCTTTCCTCTGGTCCATGTATCCTCGGGGGGAGCCGGCCGCAGGTCGGCGGGGGGCAGACAGCCCCCCACCGCCCCCCTCCGCCAGTGCCTCCGGCTTGACAATTCACCCCCTCCGCGCGATGGACGCGGCATGGTCGGAACCCTCATTCACGTCGCCCTCGGCGGCGCCATCGGCGCTTCGCTGCGCTACCTCGCGGGCGTGGGCATTGTGCGGGTCTTGGGCGTGACGGGCTTTCCGCTCGGGGTGCTGGGGGTGAACGTTCTGGGCTCCGCGCTGATGGGAATGCTGCTGGTCCTGCTGGCGCAGCGCGGGCTGACCCATCTGAACCCATTCCTGATGACCGGAGTGCTGGGCGGCTTCACCACCTTCTCGGCCTTCTCGCTCGAGGCCTTCACGCTGTGGGAGCGGGGGGCGGCCGCGCAGGCGGGTCTTTACATCGTGCTGTCGGTCACGCTGTCCATCGCCGCGCTGGTTGCGGCGGTCCATATCACACGGAGCCTCGTGGCATGAGCCAGGTTCAGACGATCACGGTGGGGCCGGGCGACGGCGGGCAGCGGCTGGACCGCTGGCTGCGGCGGATGTTCCCGCATGTCCCGCAAGGCCGGATCGAGAAGATGTGCCGCAAGGGCGAACTGCGCGTCGACGGCGGCCGGGTCAAGGCCAACACGCGGCTGGAGACGGGGCAGGACGTGCGCATCCCGCCGCTGCCCGATCCCGCGCCGCAGCCCGCCGTCCGCAAGCCGCGGGTGAGCGAGGCGGACGCGCGGTTCATCCGCTCCTGCGTGCTCTGGCAGGACGAGTGGATCATCGCGCTGAACAAGCCGCCGGGCCTGCCGGTGCAGGGCGGCTCCAAGCTGACCCGCCATGTCGACGCGCTGGCCGAGGGGCTGCGCGAGGGCGAGGGCGACAAGCCGCGCCTCGTGCACCGGCTGGACAAGGACACCTCGGGCCTGTTGCTGCTGGCCAAGACGCGCGAGGCGGCGGCGGCGCTGACGGAATCCTTCCGCCACCGGAACACCCGCAAAATCTACTGGGCCGCCGTCGCGGGTGTGCCTTCGCCCCAGATGGGGACAATCAAATACGGACTGGTCAAGGCAGCCGGCCACGGCGCGGGCGGGGAAGGGGAGAAGATGATCTGCATCCATCCCGACGCTGTCGCCGGGACCGAGGGCGCGAAACGCGCGACGACCGATTACGCGGTGCTCTCGGCGCTGGCCAAGCGCGCCGCGTGGTGCGCGCTGGTGCCGGTGACGGGGCGGACGCACCAGCTCCGGGCGCATATGGCCGAACTGGGCCATCCGATCATCGGCGACGGAAAATACGGCGGCTCGGGGCAGGAGAACCTGGGCGACGGCTGGGGCGCGCAGCTTGGCGGCGACATCAGCAAGAAGCTGCATCTGCACGCCCGGTCGCTGACGCTGGAACACCCCTTCACCCGCAAGCCGCTGCACCTGACCGCGCCGCTGCCCGAGCACATGGCCCGGACCTGGGAACAGGTCGGCTGGGCCGGGGACGAGGTGCCGGACGATCCCTTCGCGGAGGTCGAATGATGCAGCCACGCCTGGTGATCTTCGACGTGGACGGCACCCTGTCTGACAGTCAAGGCCATATCCTCGCCGCCATGGCGGACGCCTTTGCGGCGGTCGGGCAGCCGCTGCCCCCGCGTGCGGTGGTGCTGTCGATCGTGGGCCTCTCGCTCGAGGTCGCGATCGCGCGGCTGGCGCCGGATCTAAGCCCGGCGGAGCATACGGCGATGATCGCGGGCTACCGCGCCGGGTTCCGGTCGCGGCGCGAGGCGGGCGGGGTGGCGGCGACGCCGCTCTATCCCGGCATCCGCGAGGTGGTGGAGGGGCTGGCGGCACAGCCGCACACGGTGCTGGGCATCGCCACCGGCAAGTCGATGCGCGGGCTCGAGGCGCTGCTGGACGGGCACGGGCTGCGGCGGCATTTCGTGACGATGCAGGTGGCCGATCACCATCCGTCCAAGCCGCATCCGTCGATGCTGATGACCGCCATGGCTGACACCGGCATCGGGCCCGAGCGGTCGGTGATGATCGGCGACACGAGTTTCGACATGGACATGGCCCGCGCGGCGGGCATGGCGGGGATCGCGGTCGGCTGGGGCTATCACCCGGCGCGGGAGCTCGGCTCTGCCACGATGCATGTCGCGACGGCGGCGGAACTGCCGGGCGCGGTGGATGCGGTTCTGGACGGGATGACGGCGGCATGAGCGAGTGGAAGGCGAAGCGGTTCTGGAAAGAGGTCGCAGTGACGGAGGCCGGCGCGGGCTATGCCGTGCTGCTTGACACCCGCCCGGTCCGCACACCCGCCAAGGCCCCGCTGCACCTGCCGACCCGGGCGATGGCCGAAGCCGTCGCCGCCGAATGGGACGCGCAGGAAAAGGAGATCGACCCGCTCTCGATGCCCGCCACCCGCGCCGCCAACGCCGCGATCGACAAGGTCGCCGTGCAGTTCGACGAGGTGGCCGACATGCTTTCGGCCTATGGCGACAGCGACCTGCTGTGCTACCGGGCGGAGGCGCCCGAGGAGCTGGTGGACCGGCAGGCGGCGGGCTGGGATCCGCTGCTCGACTGGGCGGCAGACGCGTTCGGCGCCCGGCTGGAGCCGCGCAGCGGCATCATGCATGCGCCGCAAGCGCCACAGGCGCTGGCCCGGCTGGATGCCGAGGTGCGGCGGCAGACGCCGTTCCAGCTGGCCGCCTTCCACGATCTCGTCTCGCTGAGCGGATCGCTGGTGATCGGTCTGGCGGCGCTGCACGACCGCATGCCGGCGGAGGACCTCTGGGCCCTCTCGCGGATTGACGAGCTCTGGCAGGAAGAGCAATGGGGCCGCGACGAGGAGGCCCATGCGGCCGCCGAGATCAAGCGCGAAGCGTTTCTCAAGGCGAAACAGTTCTTCGACCTGACCCGCTAAAGGTGCGATTCCCTGAACGGTATGGCCGGCCCGCGGGCGCGCCCGCTCACGTGTGCGCCGGAAAACCCGGCAGGTCACGTGATGACCCTTGGGCAAGTGCGTTGTTCCGCAATTGATTTTGGTGATGACACCCTTGACCAAACAAGATGAATCCGACCACACTCCCCTATGCTGAATGGGGGGAGCACCCTTATCGCACATTCGCCTCCGTCCCCGGGACGGGCCGGAGATAACCGCCTGACTTCATGGGCGGACAATCAGGAAGAGGTAAAAATGAAGAAAACCGCATTCTTTGGAGCGCTGACGGTCGCCGGCCTGATGGCCGGTGCAGCAGCTGCTGCCACGCTGGACGACGTCAAGGCGCGCGGCACGCTGAACTGTGGCGTGACCACCGGACTCGTCGGCTTCGCCGCCCCTGACGCAAACGGCCGCTGGGAAGGTTTCGACGTCGGCATCTGCCGTGCCGTCGCCGCCGCCGTTCTGGGCGATCCGGATGCCGTGGAATTCGTGCCGACCACCGGCAAGACCCGTTTCACGGCGCTCGCATCGGGCGAAGTGGATCTGCTGGCCCGGAACACCACCTGGACGCTGTCGCGCGACGCGGACCTGAAGTTCACCTTCGTCGGCGTAAACTACTATGACGGTCAGGGCTTCATGGTTCCGAAGGAACTGGGCGTGTCCTCGGCCAAGGAACTGGACGGCGCGACCGTCTGCATCCAGACCGGCACCACCACCGAGCTCAACCTCGCGGACTTCTTCCGCAAGAACAACATGAACTACGAGCCGGTGCCGATCGAGACCAACGCCGAAGCGCAGCAGCAGTACCTTGCCGGCGCCTGCGACGTCTACACCACCGACGCCTCCGGCCTCGCGGCCACCCGCGCCACCTTCGAGGATCCGTCGGCCCACGTGGTTCTGCCCGAGATCATCTCGAAAGAGCCGCTCGGCCCGCTGGTCCGCCACGGTGACGACGAGTGGGGCGACATCGCGCGCTGGACGCTGAACGCGCTGATCGCGGCCGAAGAGATGGGTATCAGCTCCACCAACATCGCCGACATGGCCGCTTCGGCCGGCGAGAACCCGGAAATCAACCGGATCCTCGGCACCGAGGGCAACCTGGGCGAGATGCTGGGCCTCGAAGCCGACTGGGCCGTCAAGGCGATCTCGGCCGGCGGCAACTATGGCGAGCTGTTCGAGAAGACCATCGGCGAGAACACCCCGATCGGCCTCGCGCGTGGTCTGAACGCACAGTGGACCGATGGCGGCCTGATCTACTCGCCGCCGTTCCGCTAAGAAAACCGGCAAGGGCGCGGGAACACCCCGCGCCCTTCGCCCTTCCACTGGACCCGGACGGCAGACCGGGCGGTAATGATCCGGCCACTGGCGCATGAAGACGCCGCAACACAAGGCCGGAACAACGGGGAACACCAGAAATGACAACCATCACCGACCCGCCGTCGGAGTCGTTCAAGCCGTCGATGCTGCTGAATGACACGCGCTACAGATCCATCACCTTCCAGGTGATTGCGCTGATCCTTCTGGCCGCCGCCATCGGCTACCTCGGCTGGAACCTGATGCGGAACCTCGCCATTCTCGGGCAGGACATCTCCTACGACTTCCTCGGAGAGCCCGCAGGCTACGACATCAACCAGACGCCGATCCCATACGACAGCCAGTCTACGCACCTGCGCGCGACGCTGGTCGGGGTGCTGAACACGCTGATCGTCGCTTTCCTCGGCTGTATCACCGCGACCATCCTCGGAGTGTTCGCCGGCGTGCTGCGGCTGTCGAACAACTGGGTCGTGGCCAAGCTGATGGCCGTCTACGTGGAAGCCTTCCGCAACGTGCCGGTCCTTATCTGGATCCTGATCATCTTCTTCATCATGACGGCCGCGCTGCCCGCGCCGAGCGCGTTCAGGGGCGACGATCCGGACAGTTCGATGCTGTTCGGCTCGTTCGCCTTCACCAACCGCGGCATCTACGTGCCGCGCCCCATCTGGGAGCCGGGATCCTGGCTGGTGGTCGCGGTCTTCATCGCGTCGGTGATCGGGGTTTTCGCCTATCGCCGCTACACGACCAAGCTGCTTTACGCGACCGGTAAGCTGCTGCCGCGGACGTGGCCCTCGCTCGTGATCTTCTTCGTGCCGACGATCCTGGTCTATTTCATCATGGGCCAGCCGATCGGGATGGAGCTGCCTGAATTGCGCGGCTTCAACTTCCAGGGCGGGGTGCAGATCCGCGGCTCGCTGATCGCGCTCTGGCTGGCGCTGGCCGTCTACACCGGCGCCTTCATCGCCGAGAACGTGCGCGCCGGCATCCAGGCGGTGAGCCATGGCCAGACCGAGGCCGCGGCCTCTCTCGGCCTGCGGCCGGGACGCATCATGAACCTCGTGGTCCTGCCGCAGGCGCTGCGGATCGTCATTCCGCCGGTGATCTCGCAATACCTGAACCTCACCAAGAACAGCTCGCTCGCCATCGCGGTCGGCTACATGGACCTGACGGGCACGCTGGGCGGCATCACGCTGAACCAGACCGGGCGCGCGATCGAAAGCGTGCTGCTTCTGATGCTCTTCTACCTGACGATCTCGCTCTGCATTTCGGGGGTCATGAACGTCTACAACTCCCGCATGCAGTTGAAGGAGCGCTGAGATGTCCGACACACATGCGCAATCCGTCGGCTACGTCCAGCGTTCGCAGATTCCGCCAGCACCGCCGCCATCCGCGGAAAGCGGCGCGTTCAAATGGATGCGGGAGAACCTGTTCTCCTCCGTCGGCAACGGCATCCTGACGATCCTCGGGCTGGCGACGATCTACTACTTCCTCGCCTGGTCGCTGCCATGGTTGCTGAACGGGGTCTGGGACGCGGATTCGCTCAGCGAATGCCGCGAGATCCTGGCCGGGGAGAAGGGCGCCTGCTTTGCCGTGCTCACCGAGCGCTGGAACCAGCTGCTGTTCGGCTTCAAGTATCCGCCGAGCGAATACTGGCGGCCTCTGCTGGCGTTCATCCTGCTGCTGGTCTGCATCGCGCCGGTCCTGTTCAGCAAACTGCCGCGGCAGCTGCTGGTCCTGACCGCGCTTTACCCCTTCGTCGGCTTCTGGCTGATCTGGGGCGGGTCGATCTGGGTCCCGGTCTTCGCGCTTCTGGGCTTCGTCGTGGGCTTCATGGTCTATCGCCGGCTGGAACGGCAAAGCTTCGCCATCGGCTTCTTCGGCGGGGTTTTCGCGGCCGTCGTCTTCTGGTGGCTTAGCGGTTTTGTCGTCCCGGACCTGTCGCGCATCATCGGCATCTCGCTGCCCGCCGTCGCCTCGCGCGACATGGGGGGCTTCATGCTGAACCTGATCCTCGGCACCGTCTGCATCTCGCTCTCGCTGCCGATTGGCATCGTCCTCGCGCTCGGACGGCGCAGCAAGCTTTTCATCATCAAGTGGATCTGCGTCGTCTTCATCGAGTTCATCCGCGGCGTGCCCCTGATCACGCTACTGTTCGTGGCGAACGTGGTGCTGGCCTACTTCCTGCCGCCGGGCACGACCTTCGACCTGATCCTGCGCGTGATCATCATGATCACTATGTTCGCTTCGGCCTATATCGCCGAGGTGATCCGGGGCGGGCTCGCCGCCCTGCCGAAGGGGCAGTACGAAGCGGCGGACAGCCTGGGTCTCGACTACGCGCAGGCGATGCGGCTGATCATCCTGCCGCAGGCTCTCAAGATCTCGATCCCCGGGATCGTCAATGTGGCCGTGGGACTGTTCAAGGACACCACGCTGGTCTCGGTGATCTCCATGTTCGACCTCGTCGGCATGATCCGGGGCCCGATCCTCGCCTCGACGGAATGGAACGGCGTCTATTGGGAACTCTTCCTGTTTGCCGCGCTGCTCTTCTTCGTCGTCTGCTACTCCATCTCGCAATATTCCCAGTGGCTTGAGCGTCAGCTCAACACCGGGCACCGTTAAGGAAAGGTCCGAGCCATGACCGAAACCGCTGCTTTCGACACCGCCGGCCCCGTCCGGAACGAGAACATGAAGATCTCGGACGAGATCGCGATCGAGATCTCGGGGATGAACAAGTGGTACGGCAGCTTTCACGTGCTGCGCGACATCAACCTGACCGTCCACCGGGGCGAGCGGATCGTGATCTGCGGGCCCTCCGGGTCGGGCAAGTCCACGCTGATCCGCTGCATCAACGCGCTGGAGGAACACCAGAAGGGCAAGATCGAGGTCGACGGCACGGTGCTGTCGTCGGACCTCAAGAACATCGACAAGATCCGGTCCGAGGTCGGGATGTGCTTCCAGCACTTCAACCTGTTCCCGCACCTTACGATTCTCGAGAACTGCACGCTCGCGCCGATCTGGGTCCGCAAGATCCCCAAGCGCGAGGCCGAGGAAACCGCGATGCATTTCCTCAAGAAGGTGAAGATCCCCGAGCAGGCCGACAAGTACCCCGGCCAGCTTTCCGGCGGTCAGCAGCAGCGGGTGGCGATCGCCCGTTCGCTCTGCATGAAACCGCGGATCATGCTGTTCGACGAACCGACCTCCGCGCTCGACCCCGAGATGATCAAGGAGGTGCTGGATACCATGATCGAGCTGGCGCAGGAGGGCATGACCATGCTCTGCGTCACGCACGAGATGGGCTTTGCCCGTCAGGTCGCGAACCGCGTGATCTTCATGGACCAGGGCCAGATCGTGGAACAGAACGAACCGGAAGAGTTTTTCAACAATCCGAAATCGGACCGGACCAAGCTGTTCCTGTCGCAGATCCTCGGACACTGATCCCGGTCACCGCTGCCATGCTACAGGCCCCGTCGGAGACTCCGGCGGGGCCTTGTCAGTCCCGGTCGCCGGTCAATTCGCGGGGCGTGATGAAATCCACCACCCGCCCCGCGCCCATTCGGGTCCCGGTCCAGTCGTCGATGTCGAAATCTGCCACCAGCGTGGCGCCGGTCGGGTAATCGGCGAAGCGGCCATGCGGCGGGGGCGCGGCGACCAGCCCCCCGGCAAAATCCGCGATGCCCGGATTGTGCCCGATCATCGCGACAACCTCCCCCTTCGACGCTTGCAGGCAGGCGAGCATCGTCCCGGCATCCGCATGGTAGAGCGCGGGCACGATCTCGGGCTCCGGGTCGAGGGCGAGCAGCGCGCAGGTTTCCCGCGTGCGCAGGGACGAGGAACAGAGGATGGTATCCGGCCCGTACCCGGTGTCGCGCAGCCAGACGCCGATGGCGGAGGCTGCACGTTGACCACGCCGGTTCAGCGGGCGGTCGTGGTCTGGCATGCCCGGCTCCGCCCAGCTCGATTTGGCGTGACGGATGAGGATCAGTCGCTTGGTCATGAAATGTCGTTTCGTCTAAATGAATTGACCCATGTGATAGGCCGAATGTGCCGCGACCCTGCCATGCGCCCGCCCCGCCGGGCAAGCGGTTCTGACGCCGCACCCGCCGGTCATGCAGCCTGCGCCCTTCGCCGTGGCGAGAAAGCTTGTGCAAGCGGCGGTGTCATAGCCCGATGGGGTCAGGGCAGCCACCGGGCAGGCCGTGCGGCAGGGCTGGTCGGCACAGGTCGGGCAGGGGGCCGCCGGCGGCAAGGGCAGGTCCAGCCGGTCCCCGAACGCCAGCGCGCCCCGGAAGGAGACCCATAGCCCAGCCTCCCCATTTACCAGCAGGCGGACCGGGGACTGGTGTACCCAGCCACTTTCCACCGCCCAGCGGAAGAAGGGCAGGAACGGCGGGCCGCCGAAGGGGAAGAGGGGCGTCGCGCCGACCTCATCCGCCAGCGCACTGATGACCCGTTCCGACCAGCGGTCCACAGGATCGGGCGCGCCGTCCCGCCACTCCGGCGCGGCGGTGAGCGCGGTCCAATACCCCGGCTCCCCCGGCCCCAGAAGCAGCAGGGTGCGCGTGGCCTCGGGCAGCGCCGGGTCGTTCCGGGGATGGAGCGCGGCGAAGACCTGCAGGTGGCGGGCCCGCGCGGCGCTGGCGATGTGGACGAAGGCCATTCAGCCCTTGCGGATGATCGAACCCGCGCCGTGTTCGGTGAACAGCTCAAGCAGCGTGGCGTTCGGGGCGCGCCCGTCGAGGATCACCGCCGCCCGCACCCCGCCGTCGAGCGCCATCAGCGCCGTTTCGGTCTTGGGGATCATGCCGCCCGCGATGGTGCCGTCGGCGGTCATCTCGCGGATCTGCGCGGCGGTCAGGTCGGTCATCACCTCGCCTTCGGCGTTCTTCACCCCGGCCACATCGGTCAGCAGCAGCAGGCGATCGGCCTTGAGCGCGGCGGCGATGGCGCCTGCGGCGGTGTCGCCGTTGACGTTGAACGTTTCGCCCGCGCGGCCCATGCCGAGAGGCGCGATCACCGGGATAATGTCCGCGGCGAACATGGCGTGCAGGATCGTCGTGTCGCATTCCACCGGCGTTCCGACGAGGCCGAGCGCCGGGTCGGTCGGTTCGCAGATCATCAGGTTTGCGTCCTTGCCCGACAGGCCCACACCCTTGCCGCCCTGGGACGAAATCGCCTGCACGATCCGCTTGTTCACACGGCCGGACAGCACCATCTCGACCACCTCCACGGTGGCCTCGTCGGTCACGCGCTTGCCGTTGACGAATTCGGACTTGATGTCGAGCTTGTCGAGCATCTCGTTGATCATCGGGCCGCCGCCGTGGACGATCACAGGGTTCACGCCGACCTGCCGCATCAGCACGATGTCGCGGGCGAAGGTCTCCATCGCCTCGTCGTCGCCCATGGCATGGCCGCCGAACTTCACGACGACAACGGCGCCTTCATAGCGCTGGAGGTAAGGCAGGGCCTGGCTGAGAGTCCGGGCGGTGGCGATCCAGTCGCGGTTCATGGCGGTCTGTTTTCTCATGCGATCATCCATGGGTTTCACGTGTGATAAGTCGGAAGCCTGCTGTTTCCAACCCCTTACACGATTGGTCGGGAAAAGCTTTGCGGGGAAATCCGCCCATCACGGCGATGTCGCTTGTCAGGCATTGCAGCGATTCCTGCGCGGCCGCACACGGCTGCCCCGCATTTCTGAAACAAATCTCACGGCCGATGCCGCCTGCAGGAGGGGGCTGTGGCGCAATTCCGCCACAGCTTCGGCATCCGGCTGCAAATCGGAAACCGAAGGCATAGCTCTCTGTTGTGGACGTGACGCCCGAGCAGACCCGCAGGGCGCAGGCAATACGGCCTTGAACCGGCACAAGTCCGGAGAGGCACAACGAGGGCAAGAAAGCCCGACAAGAAGGAGAAGACACATGTTCCGCATTATCGCTTCCGCCGCCACTGCAGGCATCATCGCGGCCCCGGCCTTCGCAGGAAGCATGAGCCCGGTCCCCGTCGAGCCGACCCCCGTGGCACCGGCGCCGATCATCACCCCCTCGGCCGACTGGACCGGCGGGTTCGGCGGTGTGCAACTGGGCTACGGCGACTTCGACCTCGGCGGCGGCTCGGACGACGGCGTTGTCTACGGCGGTCAGCTTGGCTACGACTACGACTTCGGCAACTTCGTACTGGGTGGTGAATTCGACTTCACCGGCGCGGATGTCTCCATCGGCGGCACCGACGTCGACAGCCTGATGCGCGTCAAGGCTCGCCTCGGTTACGATGCCGGCAACACGCTGATCTACGGCGTGGCGGGCGGTGCCCGGGCCGACACCTCGATCGGCGACGACACCGGCTGGGTCGCCGGGCTCGGTGCCGAGTACAAGGTCTACGAGAATGTTTCGATCGGTGGCGAATACCTCTACCACAAGTTCGACGACTTCAACGGCTCGGGCTCGGACCTGTCCGCGAACACCTTCTCGGCCAAGATCAACTACCGCTTCTGATCCGGCGCCGATCCCTCGGCACGGTCACTCCGGGCCCCGCGCAGGCAAAAGCCTCGCGGGGCCCGTTTTCCGTTAAGGAACTGGTAGCGCGGAACGTGCGTTAATGGCACGATACTCCCAACATGGGCGAACGCGTGACACGGTTCTTCAAGATATTGTTGCTGGGCGGGCTGCCGCTCTTGGCGCTGCCAGCCGCCGCCCTGGCGGATCCGCTTTCCCGATACAACTGGACCGGCACCTATGTCGGCGGCAACCTCGATTTCCAGCGCGGCGTGCCGATCGGCGCAGGGTTGATCAGCCTGCACGCCGGGGCGGACCGCGACATGGGCACCATGGTCGTGGGCGGAGAGTTCGAGATCTCCAACGCCGACGCCGGGGCGCCCGGCGGAATGATCGACTGGATGACCCGGGCCAAGCTGCGTGTCGGTGTGCCGACCGGGCGTGCGCTGTTCTATGCCACGGTGGGCGGTGTCCGGTCGGACAGCAACACCGGGGCCGACTACGGCGTCCTGGCGGGGGCTGGAATCGAATACAACGTCGTGGGCCGCTGGACCCTGGGCGGCGAGGTGCTGACCCACCATTTCCCCGATTTCAACGGACAGGGCTCCCACAACGTGCAGAGCGTGTCGGCTCGGGTGTCCTACCGCTTCTGAAGTCAGGCGATATTTGCGATGACCGCGCGCAGGGTGGCGATGCCGTCACCTTTTTCGCTGGAGGTCTGGATGATCTCAGGGAACGCGGCGGGATGTTTCGACAGCTTGCCGCGCACCTGGTCGAGGATCCGCTCCCGCTCTGCCGCCTTCACCTTGTCGGCCTTGGTCAGCACGCACTGGAAGGTCACGGCGGCGCTGTCGAGAAGGCCGAGGATCTCCTCGTCCACTGCCTTCACCCCGTGCCGTGCGTCGATCAGCACGAAGGCCCGGCGCAGGTTCGCCCGGCCCGACAGGTATTGCTTCAGCAGCCGCTGCCATTTCTCCACCACCGCGACGGGTGCATTGGCGTAGCCGTAGCCCGGGAGGTCGACGAGGTAATGGCTTTCGGCCAGCGTGAAGAAGTTGATCTCCTGTGTGCGGCCCGGTGTGTTGGAGGCCCGCGCCAGCCCCTTGCGGCCGGTCAGTGCGTTGATCAGCGTCGATTTCCCGACGTTGGAGCGGCCCGCGAAACAGACCTCGATGCGGTCGTCGGGGGGCAGGCCGCTCATCGCGACAACACCCTTCAGGAAGTCGGTCTCTCCGGCGAAAAGGCGGCGTCCGGTTTCGGCCTCTGCCTCGGTCACCTCGGTCAGCGGGAAGGGCAGGGGGGTCATATGACCTGCACCGGGTCGCCGGCTGCGACCTCACCCTCACGGGTGACGACGGCGTAGACGCCGAAATCCTCGTGGCCGAAATTGTCCCGCAGGACCTTCAGCGTGTCCACGTCGCGCCGCCCGGTGTCAGGGTTCGCATGGGTCGCCTTGCAACGGGTGATCCGTTCGCGGACCTCCAGTTCGGCCGCGCCGATGCGTAGGGTCCGGCCCACCAGTTCGAATTCCTCGAACGGCGCCCAGCCCTCGATCCAGAGGTTGCCGCGGAACCGGTGCGGCGACAGCGGTGCGCCCGCGGCGGCAGACAGCGCGTCGAGCGATGTGGTGCCCAGCACGGCTATGAAGGGATCGGGCCAGTCGGTCATCGCCTGGCCGGGGATGTGCACAACGTTCCGCGGCGCCGGCAGGTCCGCGCCCCAGAGCGGGGCGAGCCAGTCCATCAGGCGCTGCGCCTCGGCCTCCGGCTCCAGCGTGACGGTGCCGGCGTCGGGGTGAGACAGGGTCAGCCGGCCCGTCGCCTCGTCCAGCTCGGCGCGGATCGCCATCAGCGCGGGCTGCGTGACACCGCGCAGGAAGTTCAGCTTGCGTTGCCATTCCGCCGGCGTGCCCTCGAACTTGGCATTGGCATGGGCTACCGCCCAGTGCCGGTCCCACGGCAGCGCCGCGCCTGGGGTCAGCGCCACCCGGTCAAGCGGTTCGTATCCGATCGATTTCACCGGATGGCGGACGATATGTGCGAGCGTGGCTATTTCTTGCCCTCCACGGCCTTCTTGCGCGTGAAGCTCTTGCGGATGTTGCCGAAGACGTCCGGCTTGTACCCGTGGCTGCGCATGATCGCGTATTGCTGGATGAAGGTGATCGTGTTGTTCGTGATCCAGTACAGCACCAGACCGCTGGCGAAGGTGCCGAGCATGAACATGAAGACCCACGGCATCCAGGCGAAGATCATCGCCTGTGTCGCATCGGTGGGCGCCGGGTTCAGCTTCTGCTGGAGCCACATCGAGATGCCCAGCAGGATCGGCAGCACGCCTAGGCTGAGGATCGCGAGGATCGACGTCGGGTCCGGCGGCGCATAGGGCAGCAGGCCGAAGAGGTTCAGGATCGAGGACGGGTCTGGCGCGGACAGATCGCGGATCCAGCCGACCCAAGGCGCGTGCCGCAGTTCGATGGTGACGAAGATCACCTTGTAGAGCGAAAAGAAGATCGGGATCTGCAGCAGGATCGGCAAGCAGCCCGAGGCCGGGTTCACCTTCTCCTTGCGGTAGAGCTCCATCATCTCCTTCTGGAGTTTCTGGCGGTCATCGCCGGCGCGCTCCTTGATCTTCTCCATCTCGGGCTGAAGCTCCTTCATCCGCGCCATCGAGGCGTAGGATTTGTAAGCCAGCGGGAAGAGGACGAGCTTGAGCAGGAAGGTCAGCGCAATGATCGACCAGCCCATGTTGCCGATCAGGCTGTTGAGCCAGTGCAGTACGGCGAAGATCGGCTTGGTCAGGAAGAAGAACCAGCCCCAATCGATCGCGTCGATAAAACCGGTGACGCCCTCGTCCTCTTCGTAATGCTTGATGGTTTCCCATTCCTTGGCGCCCGAGAAAAGGCGGCTGCTGACGGTCGCGGTGGCGCCGGGGGCGACCTCCTGCGCGGCCAGCACGGCCTCCGTCTGAAAGATGTCGGCGGAGGGGAAGTACTTCGCCGTCGACCGGAAGTCACCGTCCGGAATCAACGTCGACATCCAGTAATGGTCGGTGAAGCCGATCCAGCCGCTCTCGGCCACCTCGACCCGGTCGGCGGGGGCGCCTTCGCGCGCGTCGGTCTCGAAATCGGCAATGCCGTCGTAATCCTCTTCCTGCAGTTCGCCGTCGGACATGCGGATCATGCCTTCGTGCAGGATGAAGAAGTTCTTGAGGTTCTCGGGTTCCCCATGGCGGCGCAGCAGGCCGTAGGGGCGGAGTGTGACCGGCGCCTCGCCCGCGTTCTCGACGGACTGGGTGACGGTGAACATGTAGTCTTCGTCCACCGAAATCTCGCGCCGGAAGGTCAGGCCGGCGTCGTTCGACCACTCCAGGGTGACGGGCGAGTCGGTGGTCAGGGTCGCGCCGTCCGGCGCGGTCCAGATCGTGTCGGGGCCCGGCACCGCGTCGGGAGACACGCCGCTGCTCGCTGCCCAGCCGTACAGCGCGTAATAGGCGTTGCGCGATCCGACGGGGCTGAGCACCGTCACCAGCTCGGCGTCGTCGTCGAGCGAAGTGAGGTAATCCTTCAGCCGAAGGTCGTCCAGCCGGCCGCCGCGGAGGGAGATGGAGCCGGTCAGGCGCGGCGTATCGATCTGCACCCGCGCGGCCTGGGTTTCAACGGCTTCGGCGCCGCCCGCGGTGGCGCCTCCGGTGCCGGCACCTTCGGTGGCGGTCGAAGGCAGCATGCCATCGCCGGCGGCGCCGGTGTCCGTGCTTGCGGTTTCGGTGGGGGCGTTCGGATCCGCCGGCTGCTCCGGCGGCGGGAAGAGCACGAACCATATCACGATGACCACGAAGCTCAGCAGCGTCGCCAAAAGAAGGTTCTTGTTCTGATCGTCCATATGGAGAGGTACCCGTCGCGTGAGAGTCAAGGGGCGGTTCAACAGATCGGGGGGACAAAGGTCAAGGGCATTCTCCGTCGCAGCGCGGCGCCGCCGGTCACGTCGCGGTGCGTTTCGCGGCGTCAGGTGGCGGCGGTCGGAGACGCGGATGCAGCCGGCGTGCCGCAAAGACGGACAATCGTAGCGCCGGCGAAGCCACGCATGGGGACGGCCGGAGTTGTCGCCCGCGTCCACGCCGGCAGATCGTCCAGCACCCGTGGTTTCGGTGTCGGTTCGTCAGCGTCCCGATGGAGCGGCAAACCACCGGTGGCCTGACCACGTGTGCGTCTGCATCGGCTGCCGGTCATCGCGGGTTCTACGCCGGACTGCCGGCAGCCACGGGCGCGTCGGGTGTCCCACGCCACTGTTGCTACCCCGCCTGCCGCCCGATCCGGGGGGGCGCGTTCAGGTCCGCTTCGTGCGCGCGGACCCAGTCGACGGTCTGTTCAGCGGGCATCGGGCGGCCGATGCAGAAGCCCTGCACGTGGCGGCATCCGAGCTGGGCCAGCATCGTGTGTTCGCCCCGCGTCTCGACCCCTTCGGCCAGCGTGTCGAGGCCCAGCCGGTCCGCCAGTGTCAGGATGGCTGACACCATCTTCTGTTGTTCCACGTCCCGGTCGACCTTCATCACGAAGCTGCGGTCGACCTTGAGCCGCGACACCGCGAAGCGCCGCATGGAGGAGATGGAGGCGTGCCCGGTTCCGAAGTCGTCAAGATCCACCCGGCAGCCGAGGTCCGCCAGCCCATTCACGTTGCGCACCACCGTATCCTCTGGCGAGGCGGCGACGACCGTCTCCAGCACCTCCACCACCAGCCGCCCGGGGGCGAAGTCGAAGCGGTCGAGCTGCCAGCGGATCTTGTCGATCAGCTTCGGGTCGCGCAATTCGGTGGGGGAGAAGTTCACGCCGACGCAGGGAATGTCGAGCCCGGCTTCGTCCCAGGCCTTTAAGGCGCGGCAGGCGTGGGTCAGGACCACCTCGCCCAGCCTGCCCATCTGGCCCGCCGCTTCTAGCGCGGGCAGGAAATCGGCCGGAAGGATGACGCCCCGATTCGGATGGCACCAGCGCGCCAGCGCCTCGAACCCGGTGACCCGCCCGGTGTCGGTGGAGATCTGTGGCTGGAAGAACGGCACGATCTGACCTGCGTCCAGCGCCGCGGTGACCTCCTCCGCCCCGACGGGCTGCGGGTAAGACCGGCGTGTCATCTCGGGCGCGAAGGCGCGGATGGCGGAGGGTGCGTTTACCCGCGCCTCGTCCAGCGCGCATTCGGCGGCGGAGAGAACCCCGCGGCCCGTGGGCTCCGGCGCGCGTGTGCCGAGACAGAAGCCGATCGAGCAGGAGAGGTAGACCGGCGTGGCGCCGAGCGCGAGGGGTTCCTCCACCGCCGATTGCAGGCGGGCTGCGACTTGGATCGCGATCTCGAGGTCGAGATGAGAGACGGTGGCGAGCGCCACGCCGAAGCGGTCCGGCCCGGTGCGGCAGACGAGGTCCCCCGCACGCATCGCGGCGCAGAGCCGGTCGGCGGTGCGCGCCAGCACCTCCTCGGCGGCGGCGCTGCCGTAGCGGCCGGCGATGTCGTCGAAATCGTCGAGCGCGATCAGGAAGCAGCCGGTCCCGCGGCCCCGCGCGCGGGCCATCTCCATCCGATCGTCCAGCGCGGCCTCCAGCGCCTCGCGCAGCGGGAGGCCCGTGGTGCTGTCGCGCGGCGGCGCGTCCTCGGCCCTGGGGGAAAAGCCGCCGATGAAGGCGTAGAGCAGGGGCAGGGCCAATGCGGCGAGGATCAGCCAACCCTCGCCCCCGAGCCAGAAGGCTGCGAGAACCAGTGCAGGAAGAAAGGCCAGAGCCTGCGGCCCGGAGAGGGTCTGGCGCAGGATCAGGCGGAGTCCTGACAATCGTCGGCTGGGTTTCTGGGCCATGCGGCGCGCCCCCGGTGCTCTTGCCCGGTCAGGCTAGAGGCAGAACCCTGAATCCCGCCTTAACGCAGGTCGGGAATCCCGTCGTCGCTTTGCTTCACCTTGTCGGCGTTCCGCTCCAGCCCGAAGAAGTCGAAGATCTTCGGGTCCAGCAGATGCGACGGCCGGGTGTTCGTCAGGGCGCGGAACATCTTCTGCCGCCGTCCGGGCGCGTTCCGTTCCCATTCGTCGAGGATGCGCTTGACCTGCTGGCGCTGCAGCCCGTCCTGCGAGCCGCAGAGGTCGCAGGGGATGATCGGGTAGTTCATGTCGCGGGCGAACTTCTCGCAATCCTCCTCGGCCACGTAGGCGAGGGGGCGGTAGACGAACAGGTCGCCCTCTTCGTTCACCAGCTTCGGCGGCATCGTGGCCAGGCGCGCGCCGTGGAAGAGGTTCATGAAGAAGGTTTCGAGAATGTCGTCGCGGTGATGGCCGAGGACGACCGCGGAACATCCTTCCTCCCGCGCGATGCGATAGAGGTTGCCACGCCGCAGCCGCGAGCAGAGCGCGCAGTAGGTGCGGCCGGCGGGAACCTTGTCGACGACGATGGAATAGGTGTCCTGGTACTCGATCCGGTGTGGCACGCCCATACGCTGCAGGAATTCGGGCAGGACGGTCGCCGGGAACCCCGGCTGGCCCTGATCCAGATTGCAGGCGAGGAGGTCGACCGGCAGCAGCCCGCGCCACTGAAGTTCGTGCAGCACGGCGAGCAGGGTGTAGCTGTCCTTGCCGCCGGACAGGCAGACCAGCCATTTCGGCCGCGCGCCGCCCTCGTGCCGGGGATCGCGTTCGATCATGCCGAAATCGTCGATCGCCTCGCGCGTCTGCCGCACGATGCGCTTGCGCAGTTTGCGGAAGCTCACCGAATCGGGGGCGCCCGCGAAGAGGGGATGGATGTCGTCGCTCTCGTCCAGCATGGGCGCCTCATGCCAGATTGTCGCGTCGCGGGGAAGGGGGAACGCCTCGCCCCGGCCCTCGGGCGGCCGCGCTCAATCCGGGACGTTGTCGATCCCGCTGCCGCCCCAGGGATGACACCGCGCCACCCGGCGGATCGTCAGCCACATGCCCCGCGCCGCGCCGTGCTTTTCCAGCGCCTCCAGGGCGTAGGCCGAACAGGTGGGGTGGTAGCGGCAATTGTGCCCGACGAAGGGCGAGAAGGTCGCGCGGTAGGCGTGGAAGGGCAGGGCGCAGATCCGGGCGAGCGGGGTCATCCGGCGTCCCCGTGCAGTTTGCGCAGGGCCTTGCGCAGGTCGTCCTTCAGCGCCCCGAACTCCCGCGCGGCGGTGGCGTCGGGGCGGCCGATCAGCACGTAGTCCCAGCCGTCGCGCCCCATCTCGGGCAGCACCGTGCGGGCGGCTTCGCGCAGGCGGCGCTTGGCGCGGTTGCGGGCGACGGCGTTGCCGACCTTCTTGGAGCAGGTGAACCCGACTCGGATGCCCTCGGCCTCGGCCTCGGCGCGGCGGCGG
>Ga0310345_10001768_pt1 | contig 23160 bp, 19 predicted proteins | sample HC15DNA20500_MG_FD_204667 | JGI IMG/M metagenome (GOLD analysis project Ga0310345, IMG submission 204667) | Marine microbial communities from station ALOHA, North Pacific Subtropical Gyre - HC15-DNA-20-500_MG | ecosystem: Environmental > Aquatic > Marine > Oceanic | place: Pacific Ocean: North... | reverse complement strand
CAGGTCGTGACGGAGGCGAGCCAGAAGGCGCTCGCTGATCGCGAGGAGCAGCCGGCCTATCAGCCGAAGATCGCGCTCCCTGAGGACGAGACGGAGATCAACAAGATCTTCGAAGGCGACGCCGATCTCGCCTACACCATGTCCTTCGAGATCATTCCTGATTTCGAGCCCATGGATTTCTCCAAGCTGTCCCTGGAGCGCCCGGTCGCCGAGGTTTCGGACAAGGACGTCGAGGAGGCGCTGGACCGTCTGCGCAAGCAGAACGTCAACTACGTCGCCAAGGACGGCAAGGCGGAAGAGGGCGACCAGGTCACCATCGACTTCGTCGGCAAGAAGGACGGCGAGCCCTTCGAGGGCGGCAAGGCCGAAGGCGCGCCGCTGGTCCTGGGTTCGAACCGCTTCATCCCCGGCTTCGAGGAAGGCCTGATCGGCACCAAGGCCGGCGACGAGAAGAATGTCGAGGTCACCTTCCCGGAGGATTACCCGGAGAAGAGCCTGGCCGGTCAGCCGGTCGTCTTCGAGGTGAAGGTGCAGGAAGTCGGCAAGCCGGAAGAGCCGAAGCTGGACGACGAATTCGCCAAGGGGCTGGGCCTGGAGTCACTCGACAAGCTCAAGGAGATGATGAAGGCCCGCCTCGATGAGGACCGCAAGAGCGCCTCGCGCATGAAGCTCAAGCGCCAGATGCTGGACAAGCTGAACGAAGCCCACGACTTCGCGCTGCCTGAGGAGCTGGTCGAGAACGAGTTCAAGGCCATCTGGGATCAGGTGACCCACGACATCGAGCATCACGGTAAGAGCTTCGAGGCCGAAGGCACGACTGAAGAGAAGGCGAAGGAAGAGTATCGCGCGCTCGCCGAGCGCCGCGTCCGTCTCGGCCTGCTTCTGTCGGAGGTCGGCAGCAAGAACGACGTCCAGGTCACCGACGACGAGGTGAACCAGGCGCTGCTGGAGCGCATCCGTCAGTTCCCGGGCCAGGAGCGGCAGGTCTACGAATACTACCGCAACAATCCCCAGGCCCTGAACGAGATCCGCGCGCCTCTCTACGAGGACAAGGTGATCGACTACATCGCCGAGCTCGCCAAGGTGAAGGACAAGAAGGTCAGCGCCGAGGAACTCTACGAGGGCATGGAAGGCGGCATGGCGCCCCACAGCCACGATCATGACCACGATCACGATCACGATCACGACCACCACCACGATCACTAGCCGCCACGGCTGACCTGGCGGTGGCGCGCATCGCGTCATCAAGGCGGATCGCGTCATTAAGGAAAGAGCCGGACCCCTGTTATCCTTGCCGGCTCCTTCCCATATGGTGTAGCCGAACAGGGTAGGGGTTGCGGCGATTCCCGGCAGTGGGACGCCGCGCCGATCCTTCGAATCCGAAGCCGGCGGTCCCGCCGGCCCATTCCGATCTTTCAGCGAAGCCAGGGGCGAACGATGTCAGACCCGATCGAAACATACATGAGCACCCTCGTCCCCATGGTGGTCGAGCAGACCAACCGCGGCGAGCGCGCCTATGACATCTATTCCCGCCTGCTGAAGGAACGGATCATCTTCGTGACGGGCCCGATCGAGGACAACGTCGCCTCGCTCCTGATCGCCCAACTTCTCTTCCTCGAGGCGGAGAACCCGAAGAAAGAGATCTCGATGTACATCAACTCGCCCGGCGGCGTGGTGACCTCTGGCATGGCGATCTACGATACGATGCAGTTCATCCGTCCGCCGGTGGCGACGCTCTGCACCGGCCAGGCCGCGTCCATGGGCTCGCTGCTCCTGGCGGCAGGCGAGAAGGGCATGCGCTATGCGCTGCCGAACGCCCGCGTCATGGTGCATCAGCCCTCCGGCGGCTTCCAGGGCACGGCCTCCGACATCGAGCGGCATGCCGAGGACATCATCAAGATGAAGCGGCGGCTGAACGAGATCTACGTGAAGCATACCGGTCAGGACTACGACACGGTTGAACGGACCCTCGACCGTGACTACTTCATGACGGCAGAGGACGCGAAGAACTTCGGCATCATCGACGAAGTGATTCAGAAGCGCGAAGTGCTCGAGCAGGCCAACGACAAGCCCAGCGAATAAGCGGGGCGGCGCATCGGCGCACCGCTTCCGCAACCGGGTTTGAAACCGGCTTCGGCGTACTCTGCCGGCAGACGCGAAAGCGGCGGATTCTTCTTCCGAAAGAGGGGCTTGGTTAAGCCTGGCGGCATCCGGCGACAGTCGGAAGTAGCCGATTAATCAATCCTTGATCCCTGAAACCTACCATGATCAGATTGCGGTATGGTGGGGGTCGCGAGATTGATATCCTTCCCAGAAACGGGAACTTTCATGCAAGGATAAGCAGCCGAATCATCGCAGGCTGACCGTTTCCGTCTGCAATAGCAGCAGCTAAGAACTGGATAGGCGAATGAGCAAGGTGAGCGGAACCGACTCCAAAAACACTCTCTACTGTTCCTTCTGCGGCAAGAGCCAGCACGAAGTTCGCAAGCTGATCGCTGGACCGACTGTGTTCATCTGCGATGAGTGCGTCGAACTCTGCATGGACATCATTCGCGAGGAGAACAAGAGCTCCCTGGTGAAGTCGCGCGACGGCGTGCCGACGCCCATGGAGATTTGTCAGGTTCTCGACGACTACGTGATCGGCCAGGACTACGCCAAGCGTGTCCTCTCCGTCGCCGTCCACAACCACTACAAGCGGCTCAACCACTCCGGCAAGAACGGCGATGTCGAGCTCGCAAAGTCGAACATCCTGCTGGTCGGGCCCACGGGCTGCGGCAAGACGCTGCTCGCCCAGACCCTCGCCCGCATCCTCGACGTGCCCTTCACCATGGCAGACGCCACGACTCTGACCGAGGCGGGCTATGTCGGTGAGGATGTCGAGAACATCATCCTGAAGCTGCTCCAGGCCGCCGACTACAATGTCGAGCGCGCCCAGCGCGGCATCGTCTACATCGACGAGGTCGACAAGATCAGCCGCAAGGCCGACAACCCGTCCATCACCCGCGACGTCTCGGGCGAGGGCGTGCAGCAGGCCCTGCTGAAGATCATGGAAGGCACGGTTGCGTCCGTTCCGCCGCAAGGCGGACGCAAGCACCCGCAGCAGGAATTCCTGCAGGTGGACACGACCAACATCCTGTTCATCGCCGGCGGCGCGTTCGCAGGTCTGGAGAAGATCATCTCCGGCCGCGGCCGCTCCACCTCCATCGGCTTCGGCGCCAAGGTCGGCAATGTCGACGAGCGGCGCACCGGCGACATCCTGAAGGAGGTCGAGCCGGAGGATCTGCTGAAGTTCGGCCTGATCCCGGAATTCATCGGCCGTGTCCCGGTCATCGCCACCCTCGACGATCTCGACGAGGATGCGCTGATCGAGATCCTGATGGAGCCGAAGAACGCCCTGGTCCGCCAGTATCAGCGTCTCTTCGAGATGGAGGACATTCAGCTGTCCTTCGCCGAGGAAGCGCTCCGCACCATCGCCCGCAAGGCGATCGAGCGGAAGACCGGCGCCCGCGGCCTGCGCTCCATCATGGAGGGCATCCTGCTCGACACCATGTTCGAACTGCCGAGCATGCAGGGCGTGGAAGAGGTCGTCATCAGCCCGGAGGTGGTGGAAGGCAAGGCACGGCCCTTGCGCATCTACTCCGAGCGCCACGAGGAACTCGGCACCAGCGCGTAATTGCTTGCCGCCAGTGCCGAATCCTCGCCATCATGGTGGGAACGCGGCACGAAATGCGTTCCAGTCTGCCGATCGCTGGATAAGGTCATGAGATCGGGGCATAATCCCCGATCTCTCCAGCCGGCGATCTCCTTGAATTCGCGCCTTGTTGTCGCCATTTAAGTCAACCGTGGACGACGGGCGATCGAGCCGCCTCTAATGCCCGGCCCAACCGGGCGATGTTCGCGGGGTATGATCCTGGGGGAAGGATCGCAAGCGGCAAGCGCACGGCCCGGAGGGGCGCCGCTCGCCACATCGCAAAATGCACTGCCGACAGGATTAATATGACCGATCACACCGACGACACCCAGGACTTCGAGACCGGCGGACAGGACGTCTATCCCGTTCTTCCGCTCCGGGACATCGTTGTCTTCCCATACATGATCGTGCCGCTCTTCGTCGGGCGCGAGAAGTCCATTGCGGCTCTCGAAGAGGTGATGCGCGCCGACAAGCAGATCCTGCTGGCCGCCCAGAAGAACGCGAATGACGACGAGCCGAGCGCCGACGGGATCTACCGTGTCGGTACGCTGGCGTCCGTGCTGCAGCTGCTGAAGCTGCCCGACGGCACCGTGAAGGTGCTGGTCGAAGGCACCAAGCGCGCGCAGATCGATTCCTTCACCGACAAGGAAGAGTATTTCGAGGCCAAGATCGCTCGCGTCGACGAGGAGATGGGCACCGAAGACGAGATCGAAGCGCTGGCCCGCTCCGTCATCAGCCAGTTCGAGAGCTATGTGAAGCTCAACAAGAAGATCTCTCCGGAGGTTCTGGCCAGCCTCAACCAGATCGAGGACTACTCGAAGCTGGCGGATACGATCGCCTCGCACCTGGCCATCAAGATTTCCGAGAAGCAGCAGGTCCTGGAGATCACCTCGGTCTCCGAGCGGCTGGAGCGCGTCTTCACCCTGATGGAGAGCGAGATCTCCGTGCTGCAGGTTGAGAAGAAGATCAGGAGCCGCGTGAAGCGTCAGATGGAGAAGACGCAGCGCGAGTACTACCTGAACGAACAGATGAAGGCGATCCAGAAGGAGCTCGGCGACGGCGAGGAAGGCCGTGACGATCTGGCCGAGCTCGAGGAGAAGATCGAGAAGACCAAGCTCTCCAAGGAAGCCCGCGAGAAGGCCATGGCCGAGCTGAAGAAGCTCCGCCAGATGAGCCCCATGTCGGCCGAGGCCACCGTGGTGCGCAACTATCTCGATTGGCTGCTGTCGATCCCGTGGGGCGTGAAGGGCAAGATCAAGCGCGATCTTGACGATGCCCAGAACGTGCTCGACGAGGATCACTACGGGCTTGAGAAGGTCAAGGACCGCATCGTCGAGTACCTGGCCGTGCAGAACCGGACCAACGCTCTGAAGGGCCCGATCCTCTGCCTGGTCGGACCGCCCGGCGTGGGCAAGACCTCGCTCGGCCGCTCCATCGCGAAGGCCACGGGCCGCGAGTTCGTGCGCATGAGCCTGGGCGGCGTTCGGGACGAGGCCGAGATCCGCGGTCACCGCCGGACCTATATCGGCTCCATGCCCGGCAAGGTCATCCAGTCCATGCGGAAGGCGAAGAAGACCAACCCGCTCTTCCTCCTGGACGAGATCGACAAGATGGGCGCGGACTTCCGCGGCGATCCGGCCTCGGCGCTGCTCGAGGTGCTCGATCCGGAGCAGAACAATACCTTCGCCGACCATTACCTGGAGGTCGATTACGACCTGTCCAACGTGATGTTCGTGACCACGGCGAACACCCTGAACATTCCGCCGGCCCTGCTGGACCGGATGGAGATCATCAGGCTCGCCGGCTACACCGAAGAGGAAAAGATGCAGATCGCCCGTCGCCATCTGCTTCCCGCCCAGATCAAGGCCCACGGCCTGGAAGAGGGCGAGATGAGCCTCGACGATGCCGGTCTGAAGGAGATGATCCGCCGTTACACCCGCGAGGCGGGCGTTCGGAACCTGGAGCGCGAGCTGGCCAAGCTGGCCCGTAAATCCGTGAAGGAGCTCCTGACCACCGACAAGACATCCGTCGAGATCACCAAGGAGAATCTCGAGGATTATCTCGGCGTTCCGAAATACCGCTACGGCGAGGCGGAGCTGGAGGACCAGGTCGGCGTCGTGACCGGTCTTGCCTGGACGGAAGTCGGCGGCGAGATCCTCACCGTCGAAGGCGTCATGATGCCCGGCAAGGGCAAGATGACCGTCACCGGCAATCTGCGCGACGTGATGAAGGAATCGATCCAGGCGGCCAGCGCTTACGTGCGCTCCCGTGCGGTCGAGTTCGGCATCGAGCCGCCGCTCTTCGAGAAGCGTGACATCCACGTCCACGTGCCCGAAGGGGCAACGCCGAAGGACGGCCCGTCCGCCGGTGTCGCCATGGTTACGACCATCATTTCGCTGATGACGGGCATCAAGGTTCGCCGTGACGTCGCCATGACCGGCGAGATCACCTTGCGCGGCCGCGTGCTGCCGATCGGCGGCCTGAAGGAGAAGCTGCTCGCAGCGCTTCGGGCCGGCATCAAGACGGTGATCATTCCGGAAGAGAACGCGAAGGATCTCACGGAAATCCCGGACGAGATCAAGAACAAGCTCGACATCAAGACGGTGTCGCGCATGGACGAAGTGGTGCCTCTGGCCCTGGTGCATCCGCCGCAGCGGATCGAATGGTCGGAGGATGGCGAGGCCAAGGAGGTCGTTCCGCCGAAGAGCGACGATCCCTCCACCGGCCTCACCGCCCACTAGCTGCAGAGCGAGTTTAAACTCTGCCCCAAAATTGACGTTTCTCTATGGTCCGGCTCGCCAAATGAGTCGGACCATTTTTGTTGATTTTCCGCCTTTTCTAGGCCAGTCATACAGCTCGTTTTGTTAGAATCGGTTTCGCACCCCGCCGGCCCCGGGTGCGCGGCAGAGGTTTGGGGCCGAACGAAAGGATAGACCATGAACAAGGCTGACCTCGTAGCCGAAGTGGCGAAGGAGTCCGATATCTCCAAGGACGCCGCCGAGAAGGCTGTCGACGCCACCTTCAAGACCATCGAGTCTGCGCTGAAGAACGGCGATACCGTCCGTATCGTCGGGTTCGGCAATTTCCAGGTCGCCGACCGCAAGGCTTCCACGGGGCGCAACCCGCGCACTGGCGAAGCGGTCAACATTCCGGCCTCGCGCGTGCCGAAGTTCCGCGCCGGCAAGGCTTTGAAGGAAGCCTGCAACAGCTAGACTGCTGGCCCAGGCCTAACCCGCCTGGGCGGCTTTCCCCATTCTTCGGGGAAGGGGCGTCTGCCGAGATTTCGCGCCGGGCTTTCGCCAGGGTGGCTCTGTTTCTCGGCCAGATACGAGCCAAGTATCCATTTCGGATTTTAGAAAAGTTTTCGGTAGCGCCGGCTGATGCGAAGCCATGCCGGGACTCGTGACCACCTTGCGAGTCTCACCTTGCATGGCGAAGCGGTATGGCCGACTACTGCCGGGAACGGGCGGTTAGCTCAGCTGGTAGAGCGCCACGTTTACACCGTGGATGTCGGGAGTTCGATCCTCTCACCGCCCACCACGCTTCGCCCTTAGGGGTACGCGTGGCGCAGCCTCAGCTTCGCGCGGCAAGCGCGGGCAGGGGAGGTTTCAACCGACCCAGATCAAGAAATGACCGATTGATGTCGATCATCGGCTCTGTTCAGTTGACTTGGGGAATCGGAAGCCTTACACGCTGAAAGCCCTCGCTGCCTCGGCACGATCAGGGCATTCCGCGGGGGTGTAGCTCAGTTGGTTAGAGCGCCGGCCTGTCACGCCGGAGGCCGCGGGTTCGAGTCCCGTCACTCCCGCCATTTCCCCCACATCGAAAATCTCCGCGACTAGCATCCGCAGTCCGTCGTCTGTGATCCATTCGTCGTCTGCGACCCATTCGTAGTCTGCGACCCATGGCACCTTGCATCCGCCCCCGTCGCTGCGCTAACCAGTAGAGGACGTCTGCGGGCGTTGTGGAGAGGGCGAGCACGGTCGCGTAACCCTCCGCACCGTCTCCGGGAAGCAGACCGGAAGTCTCACGCCTTTGCGTCCGTCCCGGGACAATCGAGGCGATCTCATGAGCGAGCTGCTCCAAGAATACCTCCCGCTGGTGATCTTCATCGGCGTGGCCTTCGCCATCGGCGCCGTGCTGCTCCTCGTACCCTTCGTCATTGCGCCCCAGGATCCCGATCCGGAGAAGGTCTCCGCCTATGAGTGCGGTTTCCCGGCCTTCGACGACGCGCGCATGAAGTTCGACGTGCGGTTCTATCTCGTGTCGCTGCTCTTCATCATCTTCGACCTCGAGGTCGCCTTCCTGTTTCCCTGGGCCGTCGCCTTCGACGAGGTGGGGATGTTCGGCTTCTGGGCAATGATGGTCTTCCTTGGCATCCTCACCGTCGGCTTCATATATGAGTGGGGTAAGGGAGCCTTGGAATGGGATTGACCGACGACCCGATTCTCGATCAGGCGCAGCCGGAAGGCCGCCCGCGGATTCCCCAGGACCGCCTGCTGCCCCAGGTCTCGCGCTTCGACGAATTTTCCGATCAGCTGGCCGACAAGGGCTTCCTGCTGACCACCGCCGACGACCTGATCAACTGGGCGCGCACCGGTTCGCTCATGTGGATGACCTTCGGGCTCGCATGCTGCGCGGTGGAGATGATGCAGGCTTCCATGCCGCGCTACGACCTGGAGCGATTCGGCTTCGCGCCGCGCGCCAGCCCACGCCAGTCCGACGTGATGATCGTCGCCGGCACCCTCACCAACAAAATGGCCGCGCCGCTCCGCAAGGTCTACGACCAGATGCCGGAGCCCCGCTACGTCATCTCCATGGGCTCCTGCGCCAATGGCGGCGGCTACTACCACTACTCCTATTCGGTGGTGCGCGGATGCGATCGCATCGTGCCCGTCGACATCTACGTCCCCGGCTGCCCGCCGACCGCCGAAGCGCTGGTCTATGGCGTGCTCCTCCTGCAGAAGAAGATCAGGCGCACCGGCACCATTCAGCGCTAGCGTCACATAAGAACTGTAAGCTTGGACATGGACGACGCCCTGAACGATCTAGGTAAGCATCTCAGCGACAGTCTCGGCGCTGCGATCACCGGCTATCGGGTGCGCTTCGGCGAGCTCACGGTGGACGTGGCCCGCGATCAGATCGTCGAGGTCGCCACCTTCCTCCGCGACGACCCGAAATGCCGCTTCGTCTGCTTCATCGATATCTGCGGCGCGGACTACCCCGAACGGGAAGAGCGCTTCGACGTCGTCTACCATCTCCTCAGCCCCGGCCTGAACCAGCGTATCCGCCTGAAGGTGACCACGGACGAGACGACTCCCGTGCCGAGCCTGATCGGCGTCTTCCCGGCCGCCGATTGGTTCGAGCGGGAGGCATACGATCTCTACGGCATCCTCTTCTCGGGCCACCCAGACCTGCGCCGCCTCCTGACCGATTACGGCTTCCAGGGCCACCCGCTGCGCAAGGACTTCCCGCTCACCGGCTTCGTCGAGGTGCGTTACGACGACGAAGCCAAGAAGGTCGTCTACGAGCCGGTGAAGCTGATGCAGGGCTTCCGCAATTTCGACTTCCTGAGTCCCTGGGAAGGCATGGACGACGCGATTCCCGGCGACGAGAAGGCCGGCGATCCCGAAGCCCGGGAGCAGAAGCCATGAAGCCGACGCTGACCGCTGGGCTGAAGGAGAGCTTCGCTTTCGAGATTCCCTCCACCAAGACCGTCCCGAACCTCTATCCCGAAGCGCCGGAATTTCAGGCGATGCCGGAAGTGTTCGCCACCGGCTTCATGGTTGGGCTCATGGAGTGGACCTGCCTCAAGCTCCTCGCGCCGCATCTGGAAGAGGGGGAGGGCAGCCTCGGCACCCACATCAATGTCTCCCATGCCGCCGCCACGCCGCCGGGCCTCACCGTCACGGTCGAGGCCGAATGCATCGAGGCGCGCGGTCCCCGCGTGAAATTCCGCGTCCGCGCCCATGACGGCGTCGACATGATCGGGGAGGGGGAACATGAGCGTTTCGTCGTCACATGGGACCGGTTCGAGCGCGGCATGAAGAAGAAGCGGCAAGCCATGGAGCAGTTGCTCGGGCACGACCAAGCCCGCGATCAAGGCCAAGTCGAAGCGCAAGAGGCGAGCGCATGAGCACCGATACCGATCTCGACAAGCTGACAAGCGAGCAGCTGAAGGAGAACACCGAGGACCGGAAGTTCACCATCAATTTCGGTCCCCAGCACCCGGCCGCCCATGGCGTGCTGCGCCTCGTGCTCGAGCTCGACGGCGAGGTGGTCGAGCGCGTCGATCCCCATATCGGGCTGCTCCACCGCGGCACCGAAAAGCTGATCGAGTACAAGACCTATCTCCAGGCGCTGCCCTATTTCGACCGGCTCGACTATGTCGCGCCCATGAACCAGGAGCACGCCTTCTGCCTGGCCGTGGAGCGTCTCGTCGGCGTCGAGATCCCGAAGCGCGCCCAACTGATCCGCGTGCTCTATTCGGAGATCGGCCGTCTGCTCTCCCACCTTCTGAACGTTACCACTCAGGCCATGGATGTCGGCGCGCTGACCCCGCCGCTCTGGGGCTTCGAGGAGCGCGAGAAGCTCATGGTCTTCTATGAGCGCGCCTCCGGGAGCCGCATGCATGCAGCCTATTTCCGGCCCGGCGGCGTGCACCAGGACCTGCCGCCCAAGCTGGTCGACGACATCTACGGCTTCTGCGATCCGTTCCTGAAGGTGCTCGACGACATCGAGGGGCTGCTCACCAACAACCGCATCTTCAAGCAGCGCAATGTCGATATCGGCATCGTCGATCTGGACGATGCCTGGGCCTGGGGCTTCTCCGGCGTGATGGTCCGCGGCTCCGGCGCCGCCTGGGACCTCCGCAAGTCCCAGCCCTACGAGTGCTACGAGGAGATGGAATTCGACATCCCCATCGGCAAGAACGGCGACTGCTACGACCGCTATCTGATCCGCATGGAGGAGATGCGACAATCTGTCCGCATCATGAAGCAGGCCTGCGAAAAGCTCACCACGGAGCCCGGCGACGTGCTGGTCGAGAACCACAAGATGGTGCCGCCGCGCCGGGGCGAGATGAAGCAGTCGATGGAAGCCCTGATCCATCACTTCAAGCTCTACACCGAAGGCTATCACGTGCCCGCCGGCGAGGTTTACGCCGCCGTTGAGGCCCCAAAAGGCGAATTCGGCGTGTATTTGGTCGCCGACGACACCAACAAGCCCTATCGCTGCAAGCTGCGCGCGCCGGGCTTCGCCCATCTCCAGGCCATGGACTTCCTCTCCAAGGGCCACATGCTTGCGGATGTCTCCGCCATTCTAGGCTCCATCGACATCGTCTTCGGCGAGGTCGACCGGTAGGAGGTGAGGTTGCAGTCTGCGCCGTTACGGGCCCTTGATTCACCGGGCTCAACAGGCAAGATGCGAACGAGAGAGATGAGATTCTGGTAGATGGCTGAAACCGCCGGATGCCTTGTTTTGGGAGCGTTTCACCGCAAGCTGTAATCCCCCTCGGGGGCCGGCCTTTTTGGGAAGGGCTTGGCACGCCAGCGGAGAGCATCCCTTCAATACCGCGTCTGCAGCGATACCGGCTGTAGGCGATGCACAAGAAGACAGCCGCATGAGCGTCCGACGCCTTGCAGATGAGCAGCCCGAGGCTTTCGCTTTCACGCCGGAAAACCTCGTTTGGGCCAAGCATACGCTTGAGAAGTATCCCGAAGGCAAGCAGGCCTCCGGCGTAATCCCGCTCCTATGGCGCGCCCAGGAGCAGATGGGCGGCTGGCTGCCGGAGCCGGCGCTGCGCTACGTCGCCGACATGCTGGATATGGCCTATATCCGCGTCTACGAGGTCGCAACCTTCTACACCATGTTCAATCTGGCCCCGGTGGGCCGGTACTTCGTCCAGCTCTGCGGCACGACCCCCTGCTGGCTGCGCGGCTCCGACGAGTTGAAGAAGACCTGCCGGGAGATGATCGGCGAGCCGGGCCATGTCACCGATGACGGGCTGTTCTCCTGGATCGAGGTGGAGTGCCTCGGCGCCTGCTCGAACGCCCCCATGGTCCAGATCAACAAGGATTACTACGAGGATCTCGACGGCGAGAAACTCGCCTGGATCCTGAACGAGCTGAAGGCGGGCAGGGAGGTGATCCCCGGTCCCCAGAACGGCCGCCAGACCTCGGCCCCTGCGAGCGGCCCGACGAGCCTCACCAGCGACCAGCTTTACGAGATGTCGGAGGATTCCGGCGCGGTCAATCCGCCCCTCCAGGACGACGAGGCGAAGGAGCCGACCGAGGCGGCCGATCGGCGCGCAGCCGACGTGCCGAAGCCGCCGGTGAAGAACGGTCAAGGCAAGAAGGTTGCCGAGGAGGGCGAGGAGGTCGCCAAAGCTGAGCAGGCCGAGAAGGACGAGGAAAGCTGATGATAGAATCGCCTCCCTCTCCGTCCGCGCCGAACCCCCTCGACCACAACCATTTCGGACGCAACGTCGCCCTTTATGGCGCCGCTTTGATCTGGGCTCTTACGGTCTATACGATGGCCGTGGCGGAGCTTACGGATGTCTTCAGCATCGTTGTGCTGCCGCTCCTTTGCGCAGGCATCTTCTACGTGGCCGTATCGGCAGCACGCAAAGCCGTTCCGTCTGAGGGGGTGGGCAGCGTCGCGTTCTACCGCCTGCCGAGTTTTTGGGCCGGTGCGCTGCTGGGTCTCGTTCTCATGGTCGGCGCAGCGCTCTTCGATCCGCAGATGCTGCTCGGCCAAGGCGCTTCGGCCGACTTCGAAACGATAGTCCTTTTCGTGCTGCAAGGCGTCATCGTCATGGCGCTGGCAGGGGTCGCCACAGCGCGGATTTCCGCAGTGTTCGGGGCGAGGAAGGAAGACTCTGATGCTCGCCGATAAAGACCGCATATTCACCAATCTCTACGGTCTCCACGACTGGGGGCTCAAAGGCGCCATGGCGCGTGGCGCCTGGGACGGCACCAAGGACATCCTGGCGCGCGGCCACGAAGAGGTGATCGAGGAGGTGAAGGCGTCAGGCTTGCGCGGCCGTGGCGGCGCCGGCTTCCCGACGGGCTTGAAGTGGTCCTTCATGCCGAAGGAATCCGACGGCCGGCCGAACTATCTCGTGATCAACGCCGATGAATCCGAGCCGGGCACCTGCAAGGACCGGGAGATCATGCGCCACGACCCGCATCTCCTGATCGAAGGCGCCCTGATCGCCTCCTTCGCCATGCGGGCGCACACTTGCTACATCTACATCCGCGGCGAGTTCATCCGCGAGCGCGAGCGCCTGCAGGCGGCCATCGACCAGGCCTACGAGGCGAAGCTGATCGGCCCCGGCAATAAACAAGGCTGGGATTTCGATCTCTATCTGCATCACGGTGCCGGCGCCTATATCTGCGGCGAAGAGACCGCGCTCCTGGAGAGCCTCGAAGGCAAGAAGGGCATGCCGCGCCTGAAGCCGCCGTTCCCGGCCAATGTCGGCCTCTACGGCGCGCCGACTACGGTCAACAACGTCGAGTCCATTGCCGCCGTGCCCGACATCATGCGGCGCGGCGCGGCCTGGTTCGCCGGTCTCGGCAAGCCCAACAACACCGGCACCAAGCTCTTCGCCATCTCCGGCCACGTGAACGAGCCCTGCGTGGTCGAGGAGGAGATGGGCATCCCGCTGCGCGAGCTGCTCGACAAGCATTGCGGCGGCGTGCGCGGCGGCTGGGACAACCTTCTGGCGGTGATCCCCGGCGGATCGTCCGTGCCCTGCCTGCCGGCCGATCAGTGCAACGACCTCGATATGGATTTCGACACGCTCAAGGATCTGCAGACCGGTCTCGGCACGGCGGCCGTCATCGTCATGGACAAGTCCACCGATATCGTCCGGGCGATCGCGCGCATCTCTTACTTCTACAAGCACGAATCCTGCGGCCAGTGCACGCCGTGCCGGGAAGGGACGGGCTGGATGTGGCGCGTACTGGAGCGCATGGCCGAAGGCAAGGCGGAGAAGCGCGAGATCGACATGCTGCTCGACGTCTCCAAGCAGGTGGAGGGCCACACGATCTGCGCGCTGGGCGACGCGGCTGCCTGGCCGGTCCAGGGCCTCATCCGCCATTTCCGCCATGTGATCGAAGAGCGGATCGACGAATACGCGGCGCGGCCCATTCCGGCGTCGGTGCCGGTCGCGGCGGAGTAGGGGGATGGCGACGCACACCGAATTCACACCACGTCATCCTGAGGTGCTCGCGCAGCGAGCCTCGAAGGAGGCGTGGCCCTATCGCGGCCCCATGCTTCGAGGCCCGCTAAAGCGGGCGCCTCAGCATGACGGCGTTTGTGGCAATCTCGTAAGGGATCGCGCCCATGCCTAAGCTGATCATCAATGACACCGAAGTGGAGGTGCCGGACGGCATCACCCTGATTCAGGCCTGTGAGCTGGCCGGCGTCGAGATCCCGCGCTTCTGCTATCACGACCGGTTGTCCATCGCCGGCAATTGCCGCATGTGCCTCGTCCAGGTGGAAGGCATGCCGAAGCCGGTCGCCTCTTGCGCCATGGGCGTGAGCGACCTGCGCCCCGGCCGCGACGGCACCCCGCCGACCATCTACACCGAGAACGAGGTGGTGAAGAAGGCGCGGGAGGGCGTGCTGGAATTCCTGCTCGTCAACCACCCGCTGGATTGTCCGATCTGCGACCAGGGCGGCGAGTGCGATCTGCAGGACCAGACCATGGCTTACGGCTTCGACGGCGGCCGCTTCGCCGACAACAAGCGCGCCGTGGAAGACAAATATCTCGGGCCGCTGATCCAGACCTATATGAACCGGTGCATCCACTGCACCCGCTGCGTCCGCTTCATGACCGAGGTCGCCGGCGTCGAGGAGCTCGGCGCCATCGGACGCGGCGAGGACATGGAGATCACCACCTATCTGGAGCACGGCATGATGTCGGAGCTCTCCGGCAATGTAGTGGACCTCTGCCCCGTGGGCGCGCTCACGTCGAAGCCCTACGCTTTCGTCTCCCGTCCCTGGGAGCTCTCCAAGGTGGACTCCGTGGACGTGATGGACGCCATCGGCTCCGCCATCCGCGTCGATTCCCGCGACCGCGAAGTGTTGCGCATCCTGCCGCGCGTCTTCGATGCCGTGAACGAGGAGTGGATCACTGACAAGACCCGTCACGTCTGGGACGGTCTGCGCACCCAGCGTCTCGACCGGCCTTACATTCGCGAGAACGGCAAGCTCCGCCCGGCGAGTTGGGACGAGGCATTCGCAGCGATCGCAGAGAAGGTCGAGGGCCTGGACGGCAAGCGCTTCGCCGCCATCGTCGGCGATCTCGCCGCGCTCGAAGAGACCTATGCTCTGAAAGAACTGGCTGATGCCATCGGCTCCCCCAACACCGATTGCCGCCAGGATGGAGCGAAGCTCGATCCGGCGCTGGGCCGTGCAAGCTATCTGTTCAATTCCGGCATCGCCGGCATCGACGAGGCCGACGCCATCCTCCTGGTGGGGACGAACCCGCGTTTGGAAGCGGCGATCCTCAATGCACGCATCCGCAAGCGCTACCGCGCCGATCCCCATAGCTTGCGCATCGGCCTGATCGGCGAAGAGGCGGATCTCCATTATCCCTACGAGTATCTCGGAGCCGGTCCGGAGACGCTCGGCCAGATCGCCGACGGCTCTCACGACTTCCTGAGGGCCATCGAAGGCGCCAAACGGCCCATGGTCATCGTGGGGCAGGGCGCGCTCGCCCGCAGCGACGGCGCCGGCATTCTCGCCATGGCCGCCAAGGCCGCCGACGCCATGGGGGCGCTGACCAAGGATTGGAACGGCTTCAACGTGCTCCACACCGTGGCCTCACGCGCCGGCGCCCTCGATCTCGGCTTCGTGCCGGGCAAGGGCGGCAGGGATGTCGACGGGATTCTGAACGCAGCCGAGAAGGGCGACATGGAGGTCGTCTATCTCCTCGGCGCCGACGAGCTGGAAGTCGAGCGGCTTGGCAATGCCTTCGTGATCTATCAGGGCAGCCACGGCGACCGCGGCGCCCACCGTGCCGACGTGATCTTCCCCGGCGCCGCCTATACGGAGAAGGACGCCCTCTACGTGAACACCGAAGGGCGCCCCCAGAGCGCGTCCCGCGCCATCTTCCCGCCGGGCGACGCCCGCGAGGACTGGAAGATCGTCCGCGCGCTTTCCGCCAAGCTCGGCAAGACGCTGCCCTATGACAGCCTGGCCCAGCTCCGCTCCAAGATGTTCGCCGACCATCCGCATCTGGCGCTGCTCGGGACGATCTCGCCAGCAGAACCGGCCGCTATCGCCAATCTCGCCAAGACCGAAGGCAAGGTGACCAAGGCCGGCTTCAAGAGCCCCATCGCCGACTTCTATCTCACCAACCCGATCGCACGGGCCTCCGCCATCATGGCGCAGCTGAGCGCCATGCACGCGGGCGCCGAAGAAGGAGCGACCGGCACCGATGGTTGAGTTCTGGAACGACTACGGCTGGCCGCTCTTCCTGATCCTCGCGCAGAGCGTGGCCCTGATCGTCATCCTTTTGGTGATCATCGCCTTCCTGCTCTACGCCGACCGGAAGGTCTGGGCGGCCGTACAGATGCGCCGGGGTCCCAATGTCGTGGGCCCGTTCGGCCTCTGGCAGTCCTTCGCCGATCTCTTCAAGTTCGTCTTCAAGGAGCCGGTGATTCCGGCCGGTTCGAACAAGATCCTGTTCCTGCTCGCGCCCCTGGTGACGGCGGGCCTGGCGCTTTCCGCCTGGGCGGTCATCCCCGTGGCGGAGAACTGGGCCATCGCCGACCTCAATGTCGGCATCCTCTTCGTGTTCGCCGTGGCGAGCCTGGAGGTCTATGGCGTCGTCATCGCCGGCTGGGCCTCGAATTCCAAATACGCCTTCCTCTCTGCGCTCCGCTCCGCCGCCCAGATGGTCTCCTACGAGGTCTCCATCGGCTTCGTCATCGTCACCGTGCTGCTCTGCGCCGGCTCACTGAACCTCTCGGAGATCGTGCTGGCGCAGGACACCGCCTACGGCGCGCTCGGCTGGTACTGGCTGCCGCTGCTGCCGATGTTCGTGATCTTCTTCATCTCGTCGCTTGCCGAGACCAACCGGCCGCCCTTCGACCTCCTGGAGGCAGAATCGGAACTCGTGGCCGGCTTCATGGTGGAATACTCCTCCACGCCGTACCTGCTGTTCATGCTCGGCGAATACGTCGCCATCGTGATGCTCTGCGGCCTCGGCACGGTGCTCTTCCTCGGCGGCTGGCTCTCACCGATCCCCTTCGCCCCCTTCACCTGGATTCCGGGGGTGATATGGTTTCTGCTTAAGGTCTGCTTCCTGTTCTTCATGGTCGCCATGGTCAAGGCGATGGTGCCGCGCTATCGCTACGACCAGCTCATGCGGCTCGGCTGGAAGGTCTTCCTGCCGCTCTCCCTGGCAATGGTGGTGATCGTCGCGGGCGTTCTTAAGTTCATGGGGAGCGGGACATGAGGTTCGCCGCCACCCTTGCAATCACGAGAGGCCGCCGATGAAACAGCTGATGCAATCGGCCAAGGCGCTGCTCCTGCTGGAATTCGTCTCGGCGTTCTGGCTGGCGATGAAATATTTCGTCGCGCCGAAGCCGACCCTGAACTACCCCTTCGAGAAGGGGCCGCTGTCTCCGCGCTTCCGCGGCGAGCATGCGCTCCGCCGTTATCCGAACGGCGAGGAGCGCTGCATCGCGTGCAAGCTCTGCGAGGCGATCTGCCCCGCGCAAGCGATCACCATCGAGGCAGGCCCGCGCCGCAACGACGGCACGCGCCGGACCACCCGCTATGACATCGACATGGTGAAGTGCATCTATTGCGGCTTCTGCCAGGAGGCGTGCCCGGTCGAGGCGATTGTGGAGGGGCCGAATTTCGAGTTCGCCACCGAGACCCGGGAAGAGCTCTACTACGACAAGGCCCGGCTGCTCGCCAATGGCGACCGCTGGGAGCGCGAGATCGCGCAGAACATTTCGCTGGACGCGCCGTATCGGTAGGCGTCCGAGGTTTTTGGGGGATCGAGTGCAGCTTTCTGAGGGTAGAAGCCTCGTAAGCGAGGCGGCCGAGAGCTGCGAGGGAATCAGCGGCAGATTATGATCGCGAGCCTGTTCTTCTATCTGTTCGCCGCCGTGCTGGTGGGCTCCGGATTCATGGTGATCGCCAGCCGGAATCCGGTGCATGCCGTGCTGTTCCTGATCCTGGCCTTCTTCAACGCGGCCGGGCTCTTCATCCTGCTCGGCGCGGAATTCCTCGGCATGATGCTCATCGTGGTCTATGTCGGCGCGGTGATGGTGCTCTTCCTGTTCGTGGTGATGATGCTCGATGTCGATTTCGCCGAGCTGCGGGCGGGCTTCCTGCGCTACATGCCCATCGGCGCCACCGTCGGCATCATCATGCTGCTCGAGCTGATCTTCGTCATCACCGCCTGGTTCGCCGCCCCGGATGTCGTCCAGACGGTGCCGGCCGGCACCGAGCTTCACAACACCCAGGCCCTGGGCCGGGTGCTCTACACCGAATATGTCTATCTCTTCGAAGCGGCTTCGCTGATCCTGCTGGTCGCCATGATCGGCGCCATCGTCCTGACCCTGCATCACCGCGAGAACGTGCGTCGCCAGGACCCCTCAAAGCAGGTCGCCCGCGACCCCAAGAAGGCGGTCGAGGTGGTCCAGGTGCCGTCGAGGAAGGGACTGTCCCAATGACCGTCGGCCTGTCCCATTATCTCACTGTCGCGGCGATCCTCTTCACGCTGGGGATCTTCGGCATCTTCCTGAACCGGAAGAACGTCATCGTCATCCTGATGTCCATCGAGCTCATCCTGCTCGCCGTGAACATCAATCTCGTCGCGTTCTCCGCCTTCCAGGGCAATCTCATTGGCCAAGTCTTCGCGCTCATCGTGCTTACGGTCGCAGCGGCGGAGGCGGCCATCGGGCTCGCCATCGTGGTGGTCTATTTCCGCAACCGGGGCACCATCGACGTGGCCAGCGTCAACGTGATGAAGGGGTAGGGGGCAAGACGCGCAAATGTACGAGGCGATCCTCTTCCTGCCGCTGATCGGCGCAATCTTCGCCGGCTTCTTCGGGCGGCTGGTGGGCTACCGTGCCTGCGAGGTGGTGACCATCACCCTGATGATGGTGACGGCCGTGCTGTCCTGGGTGGCGTTCTACGACGTCACCGTCCAGGGTCAGGACATCCGCATCGAGCTCTTCGAATGGATCCAGTCCGGCGACTTGTCCGCCGCCTGGGCGATCCGCGTCGACACGCTCACCGCCGTCATGCTCGTGGTGGTCAACACGGTCTCCGCCCTGGTGCACCTCTATTCCGTGGGCTACATGGACCACGACCCCCACAAGGAGCGGTTCTTCGCCTATCTGTCCCTCTTCACCTTCGCCATGCTGGCTTTGGTGACCTCGGACAATCTGCTTCAGCTCTTCTTCGGCTGGGAGGCGGTTGGCCTCGCCTCATATCTGCTGATCGGTTTCTGGTACCAGAAGCCCTCAGCAAACGCCGCCGCCATCAAGGCCTTCGTGGTGAACCGCGTCGGCGATTTCGGCTTCGCGCTCGGCATCTTCGCCACCTTCACGGTCTTCGGCACCATCCAGTACGACCCGATCTTCGCCTCCGCGCCGGATCAGGTCGGCACGACGTTCGATTTCCTGGGCATGCAGATCGACACGCTCACCCTGATCTGCCTGCTGCTCTTCATGGGCGCCATGGGCAAGTCAGCCCAGTTCCTGCTGCACACCTGGCTGCCCGACGCCATGGAGGGCCCGACGCCTGTCTCCGCCCTGATCCATGCCGCGACCATGGTCACCGCCGGCGTGTTTATGGTCGCGCGCCTGTCGCCGCTCTTCGAGCTGTCGCCGATCGCCCTCGACGTCGTCACCTTCATCGGCGCGACGACGGCCATGTTCGCCGCCACGGTCGCGCTGGTGCAGCCGGACATCAAGCGGGTGATCGCCTATTCGACCTGCTCCCAGCTCGGCTACATGTTCACCGCGCTGGGCCTCGGCAATTTCGACCAGGGCGTCTTCCACCTCTTCACCCACGCATTCTTCAAGGCGCTGCTGTTCCTCTGCGCCGGCGCGGTCATCCACGCCATGCATGACGAGCAGGACATGCGCCGCATGGGCGGCTTGCGGAAGAAGATGCCTTTCGTCTGGGCGGCGATGCTTATCGGCACCTTGGCGCTGACCGGCTTTCCCTTCACGTCAGGCTACGTCTCGAAGGACGCGATCATCGAGGGCGCCTGGGCAGGCCACAGCGCCGTCGCAATGTACGGCTGGGTGATGACGCTGGGCGCCGCCGCGCTCACCTCCTTCTACTCCTGGCGCCTGATGTTCATGACCTTCGAGGGCCGGACCCGCGCCAAGCCGGACGTCTACGAGCATGCCCATGACGCGCCCTGGGTGATGGCCGTACCGCTCGGCGTGCTCGCCATCGGTTCCCTCTGGGCCGGCGCCTTCTTCATGCACGATTTCATCGGCCACGACGCGACCAGCTTCTGGCGCGGCTCGATCGTCACCCACGAGGCGGAGCATCACGAGGTGTCCTGGCTGATCTTCCTCCTGCCGACCATCATGATGCTCGGCGGGCTGGCGGTTGCCTGGTACTTCTACATGGTGAAGCCGCTCATTCCCTTCGGCCTCTCCAAGCGCTTCCGCGGCGCCTATCAGTTCCTGCTCAACGCCTGGTATTTCGACGCGCTCTATGACCGGATCTTCGTCCGGCCGGCGAAATGGCTCGCCCGCACCCTATGGCAGGTGGGCGACCGCAAGATCATCGACGGGCTGGGACCGGACGGCATCTCCGCCCGCGTGGTCGACATCACCAACCGGGTGGTGCGCATCCAGACCGGCTACATCTATCACTACGCCTTCGTCATGCTGATCGGAGTGGCGCTTCTCATCACATACTTCATGTTCACCGGGGGAGGGGTTCAGCGATGAGCTATAGCTGGCCCATTCTCTCCACGGTCACGTTCCTCCCGATCCTCGGCGCGCTGCTGATCGGGCTACTCCGCTCCGACGACGAGAGCGCCGCCCGCAACGCGCGCTGGATCGCGCTCTGGACAACCCTGATCACCTTCGCCATTTCGCTCCTGATCTGGCGGGACTTCGATCCGACGACCGCCGACTTCCAGTTCGTCGAGCGCCGCGAATGGCTGGGGCCCATCAACTTCCACATGGGCGTGGACGGCATCTCCATGCTGTTCATCATCCTCACCACCTTCCTGATGCCGCTCTGCATCTTGGCGAGCTGGCTGTCGGTGAAGACCCGGGTGAAGGAATACATGATCGCCTTCCTGGTGCTCGAGACGCTGATGATCGGCGTGTTCGGCGCCCTGGATCTGGTGCTCTTCTACATCTTCTTCGAAGGCGGCCTGATCCCGATGTTCCTGATCATCGGCATCTGGGGCGGTCCGCGCCGGGTCTATGCGAGCTTCAAGTTCTTCCTCTATACGCTCGCCGGCTCCCTGCTGATGCTGCTCGCCATCATGGCGATGTATTGGGAAGCCGGGACCATGGATATCCCGACGCTGCTCCAATACGACTTCCCGCCCTCCATGCAGGCCTGGCTGTGGTTCGCGTTCCTCGCGTCCTTCGCGGTCAAGATGCCCATGTGGCCGGTGCATACCTGGCTGCCGGATGCCCACGTGGAGGCGCCCACCGCCGGCTCCGTCATCCTCGCCGGCATCCTCCTGAAGATGGGCGGCTACGGTTTCCTGCGCTTCTCGCTGCCCATGTTCCCGCTGGCGAGCGCCGAGTTCGCGCCGCTGATCTTCGTGCTGTCCGTGGTGGCGATCATCTACACCTCGCTGGTGGCGCTGGCCCAGCAGGACATGAAAAAGCTGATCGCCTATTCGTCGGTCGCCCATATGGGCTTCGTGACCATGGGCATCTTCACCGTCACCATGCAGGGCCTCCAGGGCGGCATCTTCCAGATGATCTCCCACGGCATCGTGTCCGCCGCGCTCTTCCTCTGCGTGGGCGTAGTCTACGACCGCATGCATACCCGCGAGATCGCAGCTTACGGCGGGCTGGTCGCGCGCATGCCGATCTACGCCTTCTGCTTCATGGTCTTCACCATGGCCAATGTCGGGTTGCCGGGCACATCCGGCTTCGTCGGCGAGTTCCTGACGCTGCTTGGCTCCTTCCAGGTCAACACCTGGGTCGCCGTCTTCGCGACTTCCGGCATCATCTTCTCCGCCTGCTACGCGCTGTTCCTCTATCGCGCCGTGGTGTTCGGCAAGCTTGAGAAGCCGAATCTGAAAGTCATCGAGGATATGAGCTGGCGGGAGATCGCCATCATGGCCCCGCTGATCATCCTCACCATCCTGTTCGGCTTCTATCCCGCGCCGATCATGGATGTAACCAGCGTCTCCGTCGCCGAGCTCATGACCCAGTATCAGAACGCCGTCGCCGCCGCCGGCGACGTCCGTTTCGCTTTCGCCCCGTAGGGAGTGCGTCTTGTCCGCCGCTGATTTCACGATCCTTCTGCCCGAGCTGATCCTGCCCATCGGCGCCATGGTGCTGCTGATGCTGGGCGTGGCGATGAAGCGGGACTCCGGCACGCTCATCCTTGGCTTTGGCATCGCCATCCTCGTGGTGACCGGCGCGGTCGTGCTGATGGGCGAGGGGACGGAGCTTCTCTTCAACGGGGCGCTGATCGCCGATCCATTCGCCCGGGTGATGAAGACCCTGACGCTGATCGGCGCCGCCGTGACCCTCTACATGTCGGTCGATTACTGGCGCTCCGCCGACGAGCTGAAATTCGAGTTCCCGGTGCTCGTGCTCCTGTCGGTCACCGGCATGATGCTGATGATCTCCGCCGGCGACCTCATCACCCTCTATGTCGGACTGGAGCTGCAGAGCCTCGCCCTCTATGTGATCGCCGCCTTCCGGCGGGATTCGGTCCGTTCCAGCGAGGCGGGGCTGAAATACTTCGTCCTCGGCGCGCTCTCCTCCGGCATGCTGCTCTACGGCGCTTCGCTGATCTACGGCTTTGCCGGCAGCACGCTGTTCACCGAGATCGCCGCGCGGCTCGGCGATTCCGATCCCAATCTCGGCGTGATCTTCGGCCTCGTTTTCCTGATGGCGGGCTTCGCCTTCAAGATCTCCGCCGTCCCGTTCCATATGTGGACGCCCGACGTCTACGAGGGCGCGCCGACCCCGGTGACCGCATTCTTCGCAGCCGCGCCCAAGATGGCGGCCTTCGCGCTCCTCGTGCGCACGCTCTTTGAGGCTTTCCCGAACGCCGTTCCCGAATGGCAGCAGATCGTCGCCTTCCTCGCCATAGCCTCCATGGGCCTAGGCTCCTTCGCGGCAATCGGCCAGACCAACATCAAGCGGCTGATGGCCTATAGCTCTATCGGTCATATGGGCTACGCGCTGGTCGGGCTTGCCGCCGGCACAGAGGAGGGCGTCGCCAGCGTCATCATCTATCTGGCCATGTATCTGGTCATGACG
>Ga0310345_10001767_pt1 | contig 23162 bp, 22 predicted proteins | sample HC15DNA20500_MG_FD_204667 | JGI IMG/M metagenome (GOLD analysis project Ga0310345, IMG submission 204667) | Marine microbial communities from station ALOHA, North Pacific Subtropical Gyre - HC15-DNA-20-500_MG | ecosystem: Environmental > Aquatic > Marine > Oceanic | place: Pacific Ocean: North... | reverse complement strand
CGCAGCCCCCGTGTCGCCCGACGTGGCGCCGAGCACCGTCGCTCGGCCGCCCTGGCGGATCAGGGCACGGTCCATGAGCCGCGCCACGACCTGCATGGCGAGGTCCTTGAAGGCGAGCGTGGGGCCATGAAAAAGCTCCATGATCCAGAGCTTGGGCGTGATCTGCCTTAGGGGCGTGACCGCCGGGTGGTCGAAGCCGGCATAGGCCTCCTCCAGCACTTCCCGGAGATCGTCGATGCAGGGCGAGCCCTCCAGGAAGGGCCGCATGACCCGCTCGGCGACGTCGATGTAATCGAGGCCGGCAAGGCTGGCGATCTCCTCTTCCAAGAAGTGGGGCCAGCTCTCAGGCATATAGAGCCCGCCGTCCCGCGCGAGACCTGCAAGAAGGGCGCCTTCAAAGGAGAGCGAAGGGGCTTCGCCCCGTGTGCTGACATATTTCACGGCGAACTCGGATACCGGCTTGAATGGGTGGGCCGAAGGTAATTCGGGGAAGGCTCCGCCGCAACCAAATGCGGCTGGCGAAGCGGAAGGATCGCAACCCCGCTCAGGGTTTCTTCTTCCTAAAAACCGACCAGATATAGGCAAGATAGCCGCCTGCGAGGACTGCGGCCATGCAGAACCATGTCCAGGCGTATTGGAGGTGGTTGTTGGGGAGGGTCAGGTTGGTCTGCCCGCCCTTCGGCCAGCCCCCAGGAATTTCCGATGCCTCGGCCTCGATATAGAAGGGCGCGACGGTCTCTCCACCTTGCGGATACATGGCCTTGGCCATGCCGTCCAAGTCCCGCCAGAACCATCGCTTCTGCTCCGGCTCGTTCTCCGCGGTGAAAAAGCTTTCGCTTTGCGGCTCGCGGACCAGGCCGGTGACCTCGACCTCGCCTTCCAACTGGCCTTTGGGACGCGTGTCAGGCGCCTGCTTCTCGCTCGGCACGAAGCCGCGATCGATGAGCACGACCTCGCCGGCGTCCGTTTCGAGCGGCGTGACCACGTGCCAGCCGACATCGCCCTCATCCAGGCCGAAAAGATACTCCTCCCGGGCGTGGTCGTAGCGGCCTTGCACGGTGACGCGGGTGTATTCGATGTCCTTGCCCGCCTCCGCCGCCTGCAGCACGTCCTCCAGGGGCACGGGCGGCGCTTCGGTGCGGGATTCGATAGCAGCGATCAGCCCCCGCTTCCATTCCAGCCGCTGGAGCTGCCAGACGCCGAGCCAAACCGTCAGCGCGAAGATCGGAATCATGAACAGGCTGAACCACACGACGCGCTTGAGGCTGTCGGGTTCGGAGCGCGGGGGTTCGAGATCGTTCTCGGCCATCATTCGGCGATGCGGCCTTCGGCGGCCTCGTGACGGTACTGGAGCGCGACGAGGATGCCCTTGAGGGGGCGAAGCATGGCCAGGGGCAGCACGATGCCCAAGGGAAGCCAGAGCAGGGCATGCAGCCAGTATGGCGGCTGATAGAACACCTCCACATAGAGAGCCGCGCCGACGATGAGAAAGCCGGTGATGAGCATTACGAAGATCGCCGGCCCGTCGCCGGCATCCGCGAAGGCGAAGCTCGTGCCGCAGGCATCACACTCGTTCTTCAGGGTGAGAAAGCCGGAGAAGAGCTTGCCTTCACCGCAAGCCGGGCATCGTCCCGCGATACCGCGCCAGACGGTCTGTCCGAGCGGCGGGGGGTGGCCATGCTGTGCAGGATTGCCGGTCATGGGTTCAATCGCTTCCCGCTGAAACGAGAAGGGCGGCCGTCGCCGGCCGCCCCCTTAAAGTGTTCGAACTATGCGCCTAGTGCGCCGGGTAGTCCGCACCTGCGCCCCAGATGTAGATGGAGGCGAACAGGAAGATCCAGACCACGTCGACGAAGTGCCAGTACCAGGCCGCGGCCTCGAAGCCGAAGTGGCGCTCCGGAGTGAATGCCCCGCCCCAAGCGCGGTACAGGCAGATGGCGAGGAAGATGGTGCCGACGATCACGTGGAAGCCGTGGAAGCCGGTCGCCATGAAGAAGGTCGAACCGTAGATGTGGTCGCTGAAGCCGAACCCGGCATGCAGGTACTCAAAGACCTGCAGCGAGGTGAACAGCATGCCCAGGAGCACGGTCGCGATCAGGCCGCGGATGACGCCCTTGCGGTTGTTCTCGATCAGCGAGTGGTGGGCATAGGTGACCGTGGTGCCGGACAGCAGCAGGATCAGCGTGTTCACCAGGGGAAGGCCCCAGGGATTATAAGTGTTGGCGAACCAGCCGAGGCCGGCGACGTCGGTATCGGCGCTGGGCACGGGCGGCCAGACACCGCCGGTGACGGCGGTCCGGGCATAGGTCACGGCGTCGTCGGGATAGAGCGCGACGTCGAAATAGGCCCAGAACCAGGCCACGAAGAACATCACCTCGGAGGCGATGAAGAGGATCATGCCGTAGCGGAAATGGAGCTGCACGACAGGCGTGTGCTCGTTCTGCTGGCCTTCCTTGATGACGTCGCTCCACCACGCGATCATGGTGAAGAGCACCAGGGCGATGCCCGGCAGCATCCAGAGCGGCTCGGACGCCCCCGCCTTGTGGGTGACGAAGAACTGCACCGTGCCGACGGCGAGGACGAAGGCAGAGATCGAGCCGACGATCGGCCAGGGGCTCGGATCGAGCAGATGGTAGTCGTGATGTTTGGCGTGCGTGTCGGCCATTGTTGCGCTCCGTTCTTTCCCTTCTAGAGGCGGTCCACGCGCCTCCCTCCCAAAACGCTCCTGCTCTTACGAGCCGGATTTCCCCTTGCTCTCCGTCGGGGCGGCGGCAACCCCCTGCCCCTTGTCGCTCCGATAAAACGTGTAGGAGAGCGTGATATCCTGAATGTGCTTGGTGCTCACGTTGTCCAGGAACTCCTCGTCGATGAAGAAGGTGACTGGCATCTCCATCGTCTCACCGGGCTCCAAAAGCTGCTCGGTGAAGCAGAAGCACTGGATCTTGTTGAAATACTGCGCCGCGCTGTTGGGCGCCACGTTGAAGATCGCGGTCCCGACGATCGGCTTGTCTGAGGTGTTGGTCGCCTTGAAGAAGGCGAGGTTCGAGGCGCCGATCCGCACGGTCATCTCGTTCTGCTCGGGCTCGAAGCGCCAGGGCAGGTCCGGCATCACGTTGGCGTCGAAGCGGACGCTCACGGTGCGGTCGCTGACTTTGGTCGGCGCCGCATCGGCGCGCTGAGGCGTGCCGGCGTAACCCGTCTGTTGGCAAAAGATCTCGTAGAGAGGCACGGCGGCGAAGGAGAGGCCGACCATGCCGGCGACCACACCGGTGAGGGCGAGCGCGACCAAGCCGTGGCGGGCGGGCTTCGGCCCCTCGACCTCACCTGGCTGCTTCGTCTGGTCGTTATCCTTGGTCACGCGTCAGATCCTCTCTCGGCGTCAGATGGCGCGGTTGGCGACGTTGCCGCCGAGCCGCACGATGGTGACGATAAAGAAGAGCACCACAAGCCCGGCGAGCACCAGCGCGATTGCGATATTCCGCTTGTGCCTCCGCCGTTCGAATTCTTCATCCTCATCGCTCATCAGATCGTCCACAGAGCGGGCAACGCGCCGCCTCCGATGCCGAAGCCCTTCTCCACCAGCAGGATCGCGAAGAGCAGGAAGAGATAGAGCACCGAATAGGCGAAAAGCTGCTTGGCGGCGCGATAGGCGTCCTGGCCGTCCCTGGTCCGCCAGCAATGGATGGCGAAGGCGACGAAGAGGATGCCGAGCACCGCGGAAGAGATCAGATACAGCATGCCGCCGAGGCCGCTGAGGGCCGGCACGCAGCCGAGCGGCGCCAGCAGGAGGCTGTAGATCAGGATCTGGTTGCGGGTGTGATCGTCGCCATGGGTCACCGGGAGCATGGGCACACCGGCACGCTCGTATTCCTTGGACCGGCAAATGGCCAGGGCCCAGAAATGGGGCGGCGTCCAGATGAAGATGATGAGGAACAGCACGATGGGCTCCAGCGCGATGCTGCCCGTGGCAGCCGCCCAGCCGATCATCGGCGGCATGGCGCCTGCGGCGCCGCCGATCACGATGTTCTGGGGCGTCCAGCGCTTCAGCCACATTGTGTAGACGAAAACGTAAAAGCCAATGGTCAGCGCCAGAAGCCCGGCGGAGAGCCAGTTGACCATCAGGCCGAGGCAGCCGACGGAGCCGACCGCCAGCACCGCACCGAAGGTCAGGGCTTCCTGCTCGGTCACCTTACCCTGGGGAATCGGCCGCGATGCGGTGCGGGCCATGCGCTGATCGATATCGGAATCGAACCACATGTTGAGGGCCCCGGCCGCACCAGAGCCGACGGCAATGCAGAGCAGCGCGGCGATCGCCAAGACCGGGTGAATCTGCACCGGCGCCGCCACCAGGCCGACGAGCCCGGTGAAGACGACGAGGAACATCACCCGCGGCTTGAGCAGCTCCAGAAAGTCACCGACCTCGCCGCCGAGGCTCTCCTGATATGTCTGGGTGGCTTCTGACATGATCACCTACTGAACCTGAACCCTTGCTCGCCTTCGTACCGGAGCCGGCGCGCCGCCAAGCCGAAGCCTGAGGGCGCGCCGGTCCATTGGTCCTATTTGATCCGCGGCAGCGTCTCGAAGCAGTGGAACGGAGGCGGCGAAGACAGCGTCCACTCCAGCGTCGTTGCGCCAGCGCCCCACGGATTGTCGGCAGCGCGGGTCTTGCGGATGAAGGCCTGAGCCACACCGAAGAGGAAGACCACGACGCCAGCGGCAGCCATGTAGGAGCCGACGGAGGAAACGATGTTCCAGCCGGCGAAGGCGTCCGGATAGTCCACGTAGCGGCGCGGCATGCCGGCGAGCCCGAGGAAGTGCATCGGGAAGAAGGTCAGGTTCGTTCCGATGAACATGAGCCAGAAATGCAGCTTCGCGGTGAACTCGGAGTACATGTAGCCGAACATCTTCGGGAACCAGTAGTACCAGCCGGCGAAGATCGAGAAGACCGCGCCGAGCGACAGCACGTAGTGGAAGTGAGCCACCACGTAGTAAGTGTCGTGCATGGACCGGTCGACGCCCGCATTGGACAGCATCACGCCCGTGACACCGCCGACGGTGAACAGGAAGATGAAGCCGATGGCCCAGACCATGGGGGCGCGGAAGGAGAGCGACCCGCCCCACATGGTGGCGATCCAGGAGAAGATCTTCACGCCGGTCGGCACCGCGATCACCATGGTGGCGAACACGAAGTAGGCCTGCGTGTTCACGTCGATACCCGCCGCATACATGTGGTGCGCCCACACGATGAAGCCGATGAAGCCGATGGCGACCATGGCGTAGGCCATGCCGAGATAGCCGAAGACCGGCTTCCGGGCGAAGGTCGACACGATGTGGCTGATGATGCCGAAGCCCGGCAGGATCATGATGTACACCTCAGGATGGCCGAAGAACCAGAAGAGGTGCTGATAGAGCAGCGGATCGCCGCCTTGCGCGGAGTCGAAGAACGCCGTGCCGAAGTTGCGGTCGGTCAGCAGCATGGTGATGGCGCCCGCCAGGACCGGCAGCGACAGCAGCAGCAGGAAGGCGGTGACCAGCACGGACCACACGAAGAGCGGCATCTTGTGCAGGGTCATGCCCGGGGCGCGCATGTTGAAGATCGTGGTGATGAAGTTGATGGCACCGAGGATCGACGAGGCGCCCGCCAGATGGAGCGACAAGATCGCGAAATCGACGGCCGGCCCGGGACTCCCCGATGTCGATAGTGGCGCATAGACGGTCCAGCCGGTACCCGCGCCGTTGGTGCCGGGGGTGCCGGGCACGAAGAGCGAGATCAGCAGGAGGCCGTAGGACGCAGGAAGCAGCCAGAACGAGATGTTGTTCATCCGCGGGAAGGCCATGTCCGGCGCGCCGATCATCAGCGGCACCATCCAGTTGCCGAAACCGCCGATCATGGCCGGCATGACCATGAAGAACACCATGGTCAGGCCATGGGCCGTCGTGAAGACGTTATAGACCTCCGGATTGCCGAAGATCTGCATGCCCGGCTCCTGGAGCTCGGCACGCATGGCGATGGACAGCAGGCCACCGATGATGCCAGCGACGATCGCGAAGATGAGATACATCGTCCCGATGTCTTTGTGGTTGGTCGAGTAGGCCCAGCGGCGCCAGCCCGTGGGATGATCGTCGTGATGATGCTCCGCAGCAGCAGTGTGGGCTTGATCTGCCATAACGGTGTTCCTCGTCCTCAAGCGTGCTTCTTAGTTCTGTAATTCCCAGGCGCGTTGCCGCGCTGACTAGTTCTCGATGGCGGCGAGCTTCTCGGCGTCACCGTCGTCCATTTTGTCGGAAGGCTTTGCCTCGGCGACGCTCTTGCCGTCATCCAGTGCGGCTTCCTTGGTCTCGGAGACCCAGTTGTCGTATTCCTCCTGGCTCACCACGCGGACCGCAATGGGCATGAAGGCGTGGTTGCGGCCGCAGAGCTCGGAGCACTGTCCGTAGAACATGCCCTCCTGCTCGGCGCGGAACCACGTGGTCTGCAGACGGCCAGGCACCGCATCGATCTTCACGCCGAAGGACGGAACGGCCCAGTCGTGGATCACGTCGGTGGACTTCACCTGCACCAGGACATTCGCACCCACGGGCACGACGACCTCGTTGTCGACGGAGAGAAGACGGGGCTGACCTTCTTCCAGCTGGTTGTCGCTGAGCATCAGGGAGTCGAACTGGATCTCCTCGTCCGGATACTCGTAGCTCCAGTACCACTGATGGCCGGTCGCGTTGATTGTGACGTCGGCCTTCGGATAGTCGTACTGGGCGAAGAGCAGACGGAAGGACGGGATAGCGATCGCCACAAGGATGAGGATCGGCAAAACGGTCCAGACGATCTCGAGCATCGTGTGGTGAGAGGTCCGCGAGGGCACCGGGTTCCGGTTCTCGTTGTAGCGGATCATCACCCAGGCGAGCAGCCCTAGGACGAAGAGCGTGATGGCGATGATGATGGCCGTCACGAAATTATGGAAGTCGTGGATCTGCTCCATGATCGGGGTGGCAGCATCCTGGAAGCCGATCTGCCAAGGCGCCGGCTGGCCCATCTGGGCAAAGGCCGGACCGCTGAACGCCAGCGCCGACAACGCCAAAGCACCCGCGAAAAATCGATTGAAGGTCCCCATTCTCACACTCCTCAGTCTGCCCCATACGACCCGACTCAGCGGATCGAAACCGTGCGCCAACCTCCTGCGCGGCGTCTTTGCGCATTCATTGAAGGCCGGCATGTCGACAAAGCAGGGCCGCGCGAATCTGAACGATCGCGGCGTGGCGGTCCCCCCATCTTTGTTCTTGCTTGCAGCCTTCGGAGCGCATCGCTCGCCAGCTCTTTTACCGTGTAAAAATCATAAAGAATATAGATTGGCAATACTCATCCTTCCCCATCTATGCGGCATATTCACGCTTTGGCGGAGGGAATTTTCGCCGAAAAGCCAATGACTTCAATCGCTGCGGTCTGTCTCGAAATCCAACTGCCATAAGAGCTTTACGGAACAGCCGAACTTTAGCCCTAATCCTTGGCCAAGGCAGCACAAATTGGCGCGGCGAGAGCTATCTACGCTTTGCAGCGGCGGTGTTCCTCCGTTAGCTTGGCCGCTTTCGCAGCCTCGTCAGAACCCTTCTCACGCTGCTTTTCGTCCAGCCTCCAACTGAGCGATTCTCATCCATGACCCTGTTTCGATTCTCCGGTCCCGCTGCCTTTCGCCGCGCGAGCGCTCTCCTTCTGATCACCCTGCTGGCCCTCGCCGGACCGGCGCTGGCGCAAGATCAGAGCAATGAAGAGGAAAGCGGCGGCGTGACCGGCCCGGGGAGCGTGATCAAGGAGACCCACGGGGCATGGCAGGTGAGCTGCCGGACGCCGCCCGGCGCGACGGAAGAGAAATGCGCGCTGGTGCAGAGCGTGACGGCAGAGGACCGGCCGAATGTCGGGATGACGGTGGTGTTCTACAAAGCCATCGGCGAGGACAAGCAGCTCTTGCGGGTGGTCGTGCCGCTCGGCGTGCTGCTGCCCACGGGTCTCGGGCTGAAGATCGACGGCGAGGATGTCGGCAACGCCCCGTTCCTCAAGTGCAGCCGCAATGGCTGCATCGCCGAGGTGGTGCTGCAGGACGAGGTCGTTACGAAGATGAAATCGGGGAAGCAGGCCGTGTTCATCATCTTCGATACCTATGAATCCGGCATCGGGATTCCGGTCTCGCTGGAAGGCTTTTCGAGCGGCGCGAACGCCGTCAAGTAGGCTGCCGCCAGCCTCCTCCGGAGGTCGAACACGTCACAAAATCGGTGATCATAAAGAAAGATCGGCGGTAGAGGCCTCTACCGCCGATCGCATCCGTCGGGGGACGGACGTCCATCCCATCCGTGCAGGGTAGCGGATGGGAGGAGAACTAGGTCCATATCTGGAGATACCGGACCAGGCTTTCAAGCGTCCTTATAGCAGATTTTTCGCCGAAACCGAAGCGATCTTCTCAGAAACTGATTAATCGGCCGTCTCAAGCGGACGGATGCGGTAGGCCTCCTCTTGGAAGAGCCGCTCGATGTTGCCCTGCCAGGGGCCTTCGTACGCTGCAAGGAGCCTGTCAGCCGGGACGCCGTGGGCCAAGGCGTCATGCAGCGGCTTCAGGAAGAGACGCTCGTCCCTGCCCTTGCTGTCCAGCCGTGCACGCCGCTCCAGGCCGGCTTCGGAGATCTCCAGCACCTCTTGGGCGATATCGGCGACGGTCCCTCCTCGGAATGGCGCATCGAGCGCGCGGCGGGGCACGGAGTCGCGCAACCCCAGCCGTTCGTCGGCCGTCCAATCGGAGATCAGCGCTTCGGCATCGGCCAAGGCCTGGGCATCGTAGAGCAGGCCCACCCAGAACGCGGAGAGCGCGCAGATATTGCGGATGGGTCCCGCGTCGGCGCCTCGCATCTCCAGGAAGTGCTTCAGGCGAACATCCGGGAAGGCAGTGGTGAGGTGGTCGGACCAGTCGGACATGGTCGGCCGCTCGCCCGGGAGGGCCGAAAGCTTGCCCGCCATGAAATCTTTGAAGGAGGCGCCCGTGACGTCGATATACCGGCCGTCGCGATAGACGAAGTACATCGGCACCTTGAGGGCGTAATCGACATAGGCCTCGAAGCCGAACCCGTCATGGAAGGCTTCCGGCAGGCCGCCGGTGCGATTTGGGTCGGTGTCCCGCCACACTTCGGCACGGTAGGACATGAAGCCGTTGGGGTGGCCTTTGATGAAGGGCGAGTTGGCGAAGAGCGCGGTGGCGATCGGCTGAAGCGCGAGACCGACCCGCAGCTTCTTGCGCATATCGGACTCGTCGGAGAAGTCGAGATTCACCTGGACGGTGGCGGTACGGAACATCATGTCGAGGCCAAGCTCGCCGACCTTTGGCATGTAGTTCGCCATGATCCGGTAGCGGTCCTTCGGCATCATGGGCGTCTGGCGGAGGCTCCATTTCGGCGAGAAGCCGAGCCCCAGGAAGCCGATGCCGAGCTCGTCGCCGATCTCCTCGGTCTCCACGAGGTGCTGGCGCACCTCCTCGCAGGTCTGGTGGATGGTCTCCAGGACGGCGCCGGAAAGCTCCAGCTGCCCGCCCGGCTCCAGGGTTACCACGCCACCCTTGTCGCAATCGGCACGATTGAGGGCGATCAGGTTGCCGTTCTCGAAGATCGGGTCCCAGCCGAAGCGGTCCTGCAGGCCTTTCAGCAAGGCCCCGATGCCGCGGTCGCCGTCATACGGAACCGGCGAGTTGTCTTTCTGGTAGAACGCGAATTTCTCGTGCTCGGTGCCGATGCGCCAGGCGTCGCGCGGCTTGCAGCCCTTCTCCAGATAAGCGACCAGCTCATCCCGCGATTCGATGACAGGGCTTGAGGGCCCATCCACCCGTGTGGACATAGGGAACTCCGGTTCGTTGGAGGGGCCGGTCTAGGCTTGCGGGGATACGTCGTCCTCAGACCGGCTGATCTTATTGCGTATGGCGGAGCGGCCTTGCAAGTTTCCTAACGTCTAGCGCCAATCGCCGATAACGGCATTGATCAGGGCGAGCGCCGCCACCGCGGCGGTGTCGGCGCGCATAATTCTCGGTCCCAGCGAGATGGGGAGAACGAAAGGCTTTTCAAGCAAGGCCGCCCTCTCCTCCTCGTGGAAGCCGCCCTCCGGACCGATCAACAAAGCGACCGGCCGCGGCCCCAGCTCCGCCAGCGCCTCGATGGGCGATGCATTTGCCGCAGCCTCGTCGGCGAACACGATAGGCCGCGCCGCATCCCAGTCTTGGAGAAGATCGAGGAGCTTCACCGGCTCGGCTACTTCCGGCACGCGCAGGATGTTGCATTGCTCTGCGGCCTCGATGGCATTCGCCTGGAGGCGGTCGAGCTTGACCCGCTCCGCCACGGTATGGCGCGTGATCACGGGCTGGAGGCGGCTCGCCCCCATCTCGGTGGCTTTCTGAGCCATGTAGTCGACGCGGGCCCGCTTCAGGGGCGAAAAAAGATAGTGGAGGTCCGGACCTTCCTCCTGGTCCCGCGTTAGCTCTTGAGCGGTGAGGGTCGCGGCGCCTTTCCTGGCGTCTTCAAGGGTACAGCGCCACTCGCCATCCCGGCCGTTGAAGGCAAGGATGCTCTCGCCGGCCTTGAGTCGGATCACGTTGAGGAGGTAGTGAGCTTGCGGACCGGAAAGCTGAAACGTCGCGCCTTGGGCGAGCGAATCCTCGATATACAGCCTCTGAAGCTTGGATAAGACGACCTTACGGGGCATTCGGGGCGGCAGTTTTCCGAGAATGGCCTATATGACCGAAGATGGGACGCCTTCAGAAATGACACGTTCGGCCGGGCAGAGCAAAGCAGGCGATGCGAGCAGCGTCGCCGATGCGCCGCAGGGAAACTGGGCGGACCGGTATGCGCCCGCCTTCCTGCTGCCCTATCTGAGACTGGCGCGCGCCGACCGTCCCATCGGATTCTGGCTGCTCGCCATGCCGTGTTTCTGGTCCGTGGCGCTCGCCGAACGGGGCCGGGACGCGACCTTCCCCGATCTCTGGCTGCTGCTCCTGTTCGCAATCGGCGCATTCGCCATGCGCGGGGCGGGCTGCACCTATAACGACATCGTGGACCGGGATATCGACGCCCAGGTCGCGCGGACCCGCTCCCGCCCTATCCCGAGCGGCCAGGTGAGCCTCAAGGCCGCCATCGCGTTCATGGTCTTCCTCTGCCTGGTCGGCCTCGCGGTGCTGCTGTCCTTCAACCCGTTCACGATCCTGCTCGGCATTTTGGCCCTGCCGATCGTGGCCCTCTATCCATTCGTGAAGCGGTTCAGCTATTGGCCGCAGGCGGTGCTCGGCATGGCCTTCGGCTGGGGCGCCCTGATGGGGTACGCGGCGGTGACCGGCACCCTCGCGTTGCCGGCTTTCCTGCTCTATGGCGGGGCGATCTGCTGGATTATCGGGTTCGACACGATCTACGGCCATCAGGACCGGGAGGACGACGCCCTACTCGGGCTGCGGTCCACCTCACTCAAGTTCGGCAGCAATACCCGCACCTGGTTGTTCGGCTTCTACACCGCCGCCTGGAGCCTCATTCTGCTCGCGGGACTGGCGGCTGGCGCGGAGATCGTCTTCCTGCTCGGCATGGTCGCGGCAGGTGCCCATCTCTTCTGGCAGGTGGCGACGCTGGAGATAGACGACGGCGCGAACTGCCTCACGCGATTTCGTGCAAACCGGGATTTCGGCTTCGTGGTTTTCGCCGCAATTGTGCTTGATATGTATCTCGCCGCGGTGTTCTAGACCCAGCGAATGCAAGAAATCCCGGGCCGCTTTCGATGCGCTCCCGGGATTCTCAAGACGCCTCGCCGTTGAATTCCTGCGGCGATTGTTTTCGCTTATTCGCGTGCAGCCGATACTGCCTCTGAAGCATTCTGATTCGCTTAATGGACAGTGTTAACATCCCGTATCGGAAAATCTGATCCTTCTCGAAGGAGGCGATACAGTCCGCCTATGACAGCCGTAAGCGCAAGTAAGCGCGAGCCCGACTCCGCGTTGGAGGAGGACCTCGACCTCTTGAGAGTCGCCGTGCGCGACGCGGGCGCATTGGCCCTCACCTATTTCGACGAGCAGAAGCTCGACGTGAAGAAGAAGCCCGACGGCAGCGAAGTGAGCCAGGCCGACGTGGCGGTCGATGCCGCCTTGAAGCTCGACCTCGGCACGCCGCGGCGCGACTATGGCTGGCTTTCGGAGGAGAGCGAGGACACCCGGGACCGCCTGGGCCGTCCGAATCTCTGGGTAGTCGACCCGATCGACGGGACGCGGGCCTTCATCCGCAACGTGCCGGAATGGACGATTTCCGCCGCGCTGGTGCGCGACGCGGAGCCGGTTCTGGGCGCGGTCTACAACCCCGTGACGGACGAGTTCTTCCACGCCATCAAGGGCGGGGGCGCCTATCTCAACGACACGCGCATCCATATCGACGACAGCAAGGAACTGGCCGGCGCGCGGCTGATCGCCAGCGGCGGGCTGTTCCGCAAGCCCGTCTGGCGCGACCCCTGGCCCGACGTGGAGACCCAATGGGTGAACTCGGTCGCCTACCGCCTGGCGCTGGTGGCCGCCAACAAGGCCGAGGCCACCATCTCGCTGACGCCGAAGAGCGAATGGGATATCGCGGCCGCCGCGCTCATCGTGGAGGAGGCCGGCGGCTGCGTGACCGACCATGCCGGGCACGGCTTCCGCTATAATCAGCCCGATCCGCGGGTTGGCAGCGTCGTCGGCGCGCCGCCCGCGATCCACCATGCGATCATCGAGCGCACGCGGCACGTGGAATTGTAGGGCAGGATTGGAATATCAGGGCGGGATCGGGCAGTTTCCGCCGAATAGCGTTCGAGGGAGTATTCAAGTCACATGGCCGAAATCGCCGCTAGCAAGTCTCACGTTCTGCATCTGGTTTTCGGAGGCGAGCTTCAGGATCTGGACGCCGTCGCGTTCAAGGATCCGAAATCGCTGGATGTCGTCGGCATCTACCCCGACTACGATGCGGCGTATAATGCCTGGAAGGACGTGAGCCACCGTAACCTGGACGACGCATTGCGGCGCTATTTCATCGTCGATCTGCAGAGCCTGATCGACCCCGCGACCTGACGCGCGGTGCATTGCTCGTGGCCACGAACCGGCTGAGACCGGTTGGGTCGAGCTGTCGTTTGGTGTTAAGACCCGCCCAAGGCCGCACGCCGGGCGGCAGCATTGGGCTCGCCGGCTGCGGTCCAAGCTTATTGGGGATCACCCGTTGAAAGACCAGCTATTCAGCGATACGCGAAGCATCGCGCGCGCCCAGGACGGCCTGGAGCGGGAATACGCGACCGGCGACATGGTCCGGCGTATCTGGCGCGAGAACCTGCGCCCGCGGCTCGGTATCCTGATCGTCGCGATGATCGCCATGATCCTGACCGCGGCGACGACGGGTGCGATCCCCTTCCTGATCCAGAAGGTCGCCGACGACGTGTTCGTCGCGAAGAAGGCGGAGATGATCTACTGGGTGACGGCGGGCATCGTCGTCGTCTCCATCGTCAAATGCCTGGCGGAGTACGTCGCTGAGGTGACGGTGGGCTATCTCGGCCACCGCTTTATCGCCGATCTGCGCATCCGCATGTTCAACCGCCTGGCCTTCGCCGATCTGAGCTGGATCCAATCGATCCATTCCGGGCGCCTGCTCTCCGGCTTCCTGAACGACTCCAACCTCATCCGCCAAGCGGCAAGCCGCTCGCTGGTGACGCTGGGCGAGAGCTATCTCAAGATCATCATCCTGATCGCGACCATGTTCTACATGGATGCGCGCTTCTCCATCCTGATCCTGCTCTTCATGCCGGTCGGCTGGGTGGTGCTGGGGCGTCAGCGCCGCAAGATGCGTAAATCCACCAGCAAGTCGCTGCAGGAGACCGGCGATCTTTCCGCGCTCGTCACCCAGACCCTCCGTGGGATTCGTGTGGTGCGCGCCTACGCCCAGGAAGACAGGGAGAAGGAGCGCGCCTCCACCGCCATCAACCGCGCCCTGGAGTTCACCATGCGCGGCACGCGGGCACGCGCCCTGTCTAGCCCGTCCATCGAACTGCTCACCGGCCTCGGCTTTGCGCTGGCGATCTACTTCGCGGGCACCAAAGGCATCCGAGGCGACCTCACGCTCGGTCACTTCATGGGCTTCATGACGGCCGCGCTGCTGATCTATCCGCCGCTGAAGAGCGCTGCGACCCTACAGACCCAGCTCCAGGAAGGCATGGCGGCGGCGAGCCGCGTCTTCGGCATCATCGATCTGGAAACTCAGATGAAGGAGGTGCCGAACGCACCGCCGCTTCAGCTGACCAAGGGCGAGCTCAAATATGACGATGTCAACTTCGCCTACGAGACCGGCAAGCCGGTGCTGCAGGGCGTCAATCTGACGGTGGCGCCGGGCCAGACCGTGGCCCTGGTGGGGCCGTCTGGCTCCGGCAAGAGCACCATGGTGAACCTGGCGCTCCGCTTCTTCGATCCGTCCTCGGGCAAGCTGATGATCGACGGGCAGGATATCTCGGAGGTGACCATCGCCTCGCTGCGGGAATCCATTGCGCTGGTGACCCAGGATCCGGTCCTGTTCGACGACAGCGTGCGGGCTAATATCGCCTACGGCTCGCGCCCGGAGAATGAGGACGAGGTGATCGCGGCGGCCAAGGCGGCGGCGGCGCATGACTTCATCATGAAGCTGCCCCAGGGCTACGACACCCGGGTCGGCGAGGCCGGCACGCTGCTCTCCGGCGGCGAGCGTCAGCGCATCGCCATTGCCCGTGCCATCTACAAGGATGCGCCGATCCTGCTGCTGGACGAACCGACCAGCTCGCTCGACAGCGAGGCGGAGGCCAAGGTCCAGAAGGCGCTGGAGAAACTGATGCGCGGCCGGACGGTGCTGATGATTGCCCACCGGCTCTCGACGGTGAAGAAGGCGGACATGATCTGCGTGCTGGATCACGGCCGCGTCGTGGAGACGGGGCGTCATGCGGAGCTGGTCGCCAAGGGTGGTCTCTATGCCCGCCTGCACCGGACACAGTTCGATATTGGCGGCGAGGCGGCCGCAGAGGCGCCCGACGACGCCGGCGATGCCGTCGCACTGGCAACCAAATAGCGTTTCGCGAGGCCGATGTTCAAAAGTCTCGCCCGTTCGAACCGCCTGGTCTCCCTCGCCGGCTGGCTCGGCGCCAAATACATCAACCTGGTGTATGGCTCCAGCCGCATCCGCCGGACCCCGGACGATCTCGACCAGCGGCTGAAGGACCAGGATCCCCAGATCTTCATCACCTGGCATGGGCAGTTCCTGCTCGCACCGAAGATGCGCCCGCCCTGGGTGCCCGAGGTGGTCGCCATGGTGGCGCGGCACGGCGATGCGGAGTTCATCGCCGAGACCCTGAAGCATTTCGGCACCAACTTCGCCAGAGGCGCCGGCGCCGGCAATCGCCGCAAAGATCGCGGCGGCGCGCGGGCTCTGCGGGAGGCGGTGAAGGCGCTGGAACGCGGCGCGACCATCGTCATCACGGCAGACGTGCCCCCCGGCCCCGCCCGGCGCGCCAGCATGGGCATCGTGACCATGGCGCGGCTTTCGGGCCGGCCCATGGTGCCGTTCGGCATGGCGACGAAGCGCTATTTCGCCTTCAACTCGTGGAGCAAGCTCACCATCAACTTTCCTTTCAACACGCTCGGCATCGCGGTGGGCGATCCGGTGTGGGTGTCACCGGACGCCGATGAAGAGGAGATGGAGCGGGCGCGTCAGGCGCTGGAAGACGGGCTCAACGAGACCATGGCCAAGGCTTATGATCTCGCCGGAAGCGACGATCCGATCTCCGATTCCTATCGCCTGAAGCGCGCGAAGCCGGGCGCCGTGCTGAACGCCTATAAGGGCCTGACGCGGGCGGCGGAGCCCCTCGTCCCGCGGCTGCTCGACTGGCGTGAGGAGAAGGGCAAGGAGGAGCCGGAGCATCGGGGTGAGCGCTTCGGCGAGGCGAGCCTGCCCCGGCCGGAAGGAAAGCTCTGCTGGCTGCACGCGGCGAGCGTCGGCGAGACTAACGCGGCGCTGCCTTTGATCGGCGCCCTGAAGGAGCGCTGGCCGGATCTGAATATTCTGCTGACCACGGTCACGGTCACCTCGGCCAGGCTTGCAAGAAGCCGCCTGCCCGACGGCGCGATCCACCAATACGTGCCTCTGGACAGCGCGGCCTATATGCAGCGCTTTCTTGAGCACTGGCGGCCGGATCTCGCGCTGCTGGTGGAATCGGAGATCTGGCCGAACCTGCTGCTGGAGACCAAGGCGCGGGGCGTTCCCATCGTTCTAATCAACGGGCGCATCTCCAAGACGACCTATAATCGCTGGCGGCGCTTCAAGAGCTTCAGCCGGCCACTCTTCTCCTGCTTCGATCTGGTGCTGGCGCAGAATGCCTCGCTCGGGCGTCAGTTCATGCGGCTCGGGGCGGGCGAATCCATCGCCGTCGGCAATCTGAAGGCCGATGCGCCGCCGCCCCCGGCCGACATCGAAGGCCGTCCCGCGCTCGAAGCAGCACTTGGCGGGCGGCCCGTCTTCCTCGCCTCCAGCACCCATCCGGGCGAAGACGAGCTGGTGGCGGAGGCGCACGAAATCGCGAAACGGGATCTGCCAGACCTCCTCACTATCATCGCCCCACGGCATCCCCATCGGGGTCCCGGCGTGGCGGAGCAGCTTTCCCAGCGCGGACTGAAGACGGCGCTCCGCTCCGAAGGCGCCCTGCCCGGTCCCGACACGGATATCTACGTAGCCGATACGATCGGCGAACTCGGCATGCTCTACGCGCTCTCGCCGGTCGCGCTGATCGGCGGCTCCCTGAAGAAGGAGGGCGGCCAAAATCCGGTGGAGGCCATCAAGCTCGGCGCGGCGGTTCTGACCGGCCCCGGCTGGTCAAACTTCAAGGATTCCTATTCCCAGCTTCTGGAAACGGGGGGCTGCCGCGAGGTGGGCGACCCGCAAGCTATGGCGCAGGCTGTGGTGGCATTGTTACGGAATGAAAACGAGCGGGAGGCGATGATCGCGAATGCGACGCGCTGCCTGAACAGGATGAGCGGCGCGCTGGACCGCACGGTTCAGGAGCTTGCCCGCTTCCTGCCCGACGAGACGGAGAAGAAGAATGAAACTTAGGCCGCCGAAGTGGTGGTACCAGGAGCAGGGCGCCATGGCGACGGCGCTGAAGCCGGTCAGCCGTATCTACGGACGCATCGCCGAGAAGAAGGCCAGCCAGGCGGCGCCCTATCTGTCGCGGCTGCCGGTGATCTGCATCGGCAACTTCACCGTCGGCGGCAGCGGCAAGACGCCGACGGCCATCGCGGTGGCGAAGATCCTGAAGCTCGCCGGCGAGCGGCCGGCCTTCCTTACCCGCGGCTATGGGGGCAAGGAGGACGGCCCTTTGCGCGTGACCGAAGGGATGGACGCGGCGCGTGTGGGCGAGGAGCCCCTGCTCTTGGCCGAGCATGCCCCGACCATCGTCTCCGGCGATCGGGAGAAGGGCGCCAAGCTGATCGAGACCATGGATGCGACCGTCATCGTGATGGATGACGGCTTCCAGAATTCCTCCATCGGGAAGGATCTGTCGCTGATCTGCGTGGATGCGAAGACCGGTATCGGCAACGCCATGGTGCTGCCGTCGGGCCCGCTGCGCGCGCCGCTGGAGCCGCAGATCCGCATGGCGGATGCGTTGATCGTCGTCGGTGAAGGCACCAAGGCGAACGACCTGATCGACCGCTTCACTGAGGCCGGCAAGCTGGTGCTCAAGGCCGAGATCGGCTTCCGGCAGGATACCCGCTGGCTCGGCGTGCTGCCGGTGATCGGCTTTGCCGGCATCGCCCAGCCAGACCGGTTCTTCCGTACATTGCGGGATGCGGGTGCGCGGCTGACGGACAAGAAGGTCTTCCCCGATCATCACCGCTTCACGGACAAGCAGGCTCAGGCGCTGCTCGATGAGGCGGAGGCGCGCAACTGCATGCTGGTGACCACGGAGAAGGATTGGGTGCGTCTCTCGGACGACCGCGAGACGCCCCAAGGGGAACTGAGATTCCGGTCGCGGCCCCTGCCCATCGAGATCAGGATCGGCGACGAAGCGGCGCTCGGCGACCTGATGACGAACGCGATCAACCGCAAGCGCGGGGACGTGCCGAAGGGGTAGCCCGCCCTACTTCCCGTGGGATTCGCGGTAGCGCTGGAGGGAGGTGGCGGCGTCGAGATAGGGCTCCTGGAGCTCGACGCTCCAGTAGCGCAGCTCGTCCAGGCGGATCGGCTCGCCCGTCACGGCGCAACGCACGAAGTCGCCGGGCGAGAGCACCTGGACCTCGCCATCGAGATATCTGAGCTTGGCTTCACCTTTGAAGCCCAACCGTTCAAACCGGTTCATCACGTTCGAGCCGTCTCTTCGTTTTCGCTTTTTCCTGCCGGACCGGGGCCACCTTAGACTCCACATCCCGAGACCGCTAGAGCAGCTTGCCCTGTTTGGCCGGCGGCTTTTCCGCGCTGGCCTCAGGCTTGGATGATTGAGGCTCGGGTGACTGGGTTTTCGGCGTCGCCGTCCTCTTCGGCGTCGGCTTATCCGGCATCGCCTTCTCCGCGATAGCGCCCAGATGGCCGTCGGCGAACTGTAGATCGAGGCGCGCGCCTGGGCTGACCCCTGCCGCCTGCCGAACCACCTGCCCTGCCTCATCGCGCACCAGGGCGAAGCCGCGGGCCAACACGTTCTGCGGTCCCAGCGAGACCAGCAGCTTCGATTGCTCCTCCAGACGGCGCCGCTTCAGGGCGATCTCCGATTGCATGGCACGGGTCGCCTGCCGCTCCAGCCGTGTGAGCCGCTCGCGGGCCTGGCGCGCGCGGCCCGACAGAAGATGGGGGCGGAGCTGGGCGGCGCGGTCGAAGCGGCCGCGATGCTTCTGAGCATTCGCCGAGAGTGCCGGCGCCAGCATCCGGGCGGTCGCATCTAGTCGGTGGCGCGGCGCGGTGATGAGCTGGGAGAGCTTCGGCAGGCGCATGGCCTGGCTGGTGAACAGGCTGCGGGCCCGCTGCACATGGGACAGCGTGCCCCGGCCCAAGCGGCCGGAGATGCTGTCGAAATGCTGGCGCGGCAGGGCGAGGATGGCGGACGGCTTCGGGATGCCGCGGGATGCGGCGAGGAAGCGATTCCGATGGCCGCCGAGCGAGCTGCGCAAGACGCCGCCCATGCGGACGCCGAAGCCGGAGACCTGCAGCAGCAAATCGGCTCGGACCGGGACGGCGCGTTCGGCCGCGCCGGTCGGCGTCGGGGCGCGGTAATCGGCGACGAGATCGATGAGCGTCCAGTCGGTCTCGTGGCCCACGGCGGAGATCAGTGGGATGTCGCTCGCAAACGCGGCGCGAACCACGGCCTCCTCGTTGAAGCCCCAGAGATCCTCCAGGCTGCCGCCACCGCGGGCGACGATGATGAGATCCGGGCGCGGCATGAAGCCCGAGCCGTCGAGCGCGTTGAAGGCCTCGATGGCCGCGGCGACCTCTTGGGCGCACGTGTCGCCCTGAACGCGGCACGGCCACAGGAGCACATGGCTCGGGAAGCGGTCCTCCAGGCGGTGGAGGATGTCACGAATCACGGCGCCGGTCGGCGAGGTGACCACGCCGATGACCCGCGGCAGGAAGGGCAGCGGCTTCTTGAGCGCTTCGTCGAACAGGCCTTCTTCGGCGAGCTTGCGCTTCCGCTCCTCCAGCAGCGCCATGAGGGCGCCGAGGCCGGCAGGCTCGAGCTGCTCGATGACGATCTGATATTTGGAGCGGCCCGGATAGGTGGTGACCTTGCCGGTGGCGATAACCTCCAGCCCCTCTTCCGGCTTGAACTTGAGGTTCCCGAAGGTGGAGCGCCAGCAGACCGCATCGATGCAGGCCTTCTCGTCCTTCAAGGTGAAATAGGCGTGGCCGGAGGCGTGCTGGCCGCGGAAGCCGGAGATCTCGCCGCGGAGCCGCACATGACCGTAGGCGTCCTCCACCGTGCGCTTCAGGGAGAAGGACAGCTCGGACACCGAGTATTCGGTCAGGTTGGATTTCAGGTCGAGCTCGGGCGGCATAACGGTTGAGTTTGGATCTCGCGGTTTGTGATGGGGCTCAAAAGCGCGCTATGAAGCGCGGGAATTCTGGAAGCTGGGGCCTAGAGCCCGAACAAGCAATAGCAGGACGCGGTCCGGACCATAAAGCGGGGATAATCGAGACGTGAACGTTCTAGTGATCGGCGGCGGCGGGCGCGAGCATGCGCTCTGCTGGAAATTGGCTCAGTCGCCGGAGTTGGGCCGGCTCTACTGCGCGCCGGGCAATGCCGGCATCGCGACGGTCGCCGATTGTGTGGACCTGTCCACGACGGATCACCAGGCGGTGCTCGCCTTCTGTGAGGAGAAGCAGATCGGGCTGGTGGTGATCGGGCCCGAGGCGCCGCTGGTGGAAGGGCTGACCGACGACCTGGAAGCGGCGGGGATCGCCGTTTTCGGTCCGGCGGCCAAGCCGGCGCAGCTGGAGGGCTCCAAGGCCTTCACCAAGCAGATCTGCGACGAGGCGAATATCCCGACCGCGAAATACGCCACCTTCGACAATGCGAGCGATGCCCGCACCCATCTGATGACCCACGACATGCCGGTGGTAATCAAGGCGGACGGGCTGGCGGCCGGCAAGGGCGTCACCATCGCCAAGAATGCGGGCGAAGCCTTGCGGGCGCTGCAGGCCTGCTTCGACGGCACCTATGGCGGGCCCGGTGCCAAGGTGGTGATCGAGGAGTTTCTCGACGGCGAGGAGGCGAGCTTCTTCGCCCTGGTCGACGGGGAGACGATCCTGCCGCTGGCGACCGCCCAGGACCACAAGCGCGCCTATGACGGCGACGAGGGGCCGAACACGGGCGGCATGGGCGCCTATTCCCCTGCCCCGGTCATGACCGACGAGGTCTGCCGGAAGGTCGTGGATGAGATTATCCGGCCCACGGTCTCTTGGCTGGCCAATGCGGGAATGCCCTACAAGGGCGTGCTCTATGCGGGGCTGATGGTGAAGGACGGGCAGCCGAAGCTCATCGAATACAATGTCCGCTTCGGCGATCCGGAATGCCAAGCGCTCATGGTGGCGCTGAAGTCCGACCTATTGCCGGCGCTGCTGGCGACCGCGCGGGGCGATCTCTCAGGTGTGACGTTGGGCTGGCATACAGGGGCGAGCCTCTGCGTGGTGATGGCCTCGAAGGGCTATCCCGGCGCGTACGAGAAGGGCTCGGAGATCAAGGGACTTGAAGAGGCCGGCACGGTCGAGGGCGTCGAGATCTTCCATGCCGGCACGGCGCAAGACAGCGACAGGGTGATCGCCACGGGCGGGCGCGTCCTCGGCGTCACGGCGCGCGGCGATTCGATCGCCGAAGCCCAGAAGCGCGCCTACGAGGCGGTCGACAAGATCGACTGGCCGGAAGGCTTCTGCCGGCGGGATATCGGCTGGCGAGCTTTGGGGATTCCGAAGTAGGCATTAATATTGCCCAGGCGAAATTAGAGAGAACACGGCATGCCTTCGTCCGACGAGTTGCAGCAGATTGCAGAAACACTAAGGTCAGGTGGCGATCCAGGAACGGTGTCGGTCAGAGAGTTCTTGGGCTGGTTTGGAGCACAGCGCCGCGGCTCTTGGATTGTCTGGCATATTAGATCTCTGCTCCGCATGAAGAACTTGATCACCGTCCCAGACTTCGAATCCGCTTACATAGACTCTCCAATAAGTTTTGCTTTGGAGGACTCGACCGGCACAGATGACGCCGAGAACGCATCACCTATTGATGATGAATCCGCTTCACACAGCATCTATGCTGATCCGACTTATCGCATTAGCAAGCTGGAAGCGGCGAATAGACCGCCTATAACGATTGCACCGGATGCCTCGTTGGAACATGCAACTACCCTAATGCTCTCCAACGACTATTCACAGCTTCCGGTGACTGTTAGTGACCGTCACGTTAAGGGGGTAATTAGCTGGACGTCAGTTGGAATCAGATCCGCACTTAAGAAGACCGGGGATTTTGTACGTGACTTTATGGATCCTCACCAAGAGATCCGAGCTGATTCATCACTGTTCCAAGCCATCCCTATAATAGAACAGTTCGGTTATGTTCTTATCCGTTCCTCGGAAGGATCAATACAAGGAATCGTCACCTCGAGTGACTTGAGTTCTCAATTCAGACAACTTGCCGAGCCATTCTTGCTCCTTGGGGAAATTGAGAATCACATTAGGCACATCATCTCCCGAAGATTCGAATGTGAGACACTATCTGAGTTCAGCGATCCCAAAGACGGTGGCCGGACGATTGAGAGCGTCGCCGACCTCACCTTTGGAGAATATGTCCGTCTTTTAGAGAATCCCAAATGTTGGGATAAATTGGCTCTTGCGATGGACCGCGTCGAGTTCTGCAAGGAGCTGGATCGTGTTCGCAGAATTCGTAACGACGTCATGCATTTCGATCCTGATGGAATTCCGCCGGCTGACCTCAAAAAATTACGAGATTTCGGATCTCTTCTTCAAAAACTGCATGATCTCGGGTTACCAGGGGCTTCCGCTCGATAGCGCTCACTGAGGGCTGCGAGCCAAACCGTTGCAGATTCGCACTTTCTCCACGGTTTCGTGCGAGGCTCATTGCCAAGTCGGAACAGCGAGCATAGCTTGCAGTTTGATTTGCGAGACTTGAACCTTAGGGACTTGGCGGAGGAAGCATGGCGCGGAGCATTTGGAAAATCGGGCAGCTGGCAGCCGTTTGCGGCGTGGCAGCCCTGTGCTTGACCGCCACGCCCCGGTCGGCCGAGGCAGGCCCCATGTCGGTGACCGCCCCTGAGCATGCTTCGCCCGTGACGAAGGCCCAGATCTTCAAGAAGGGCCGCACGCCGCAATATCCCTACGTGATCCGTGAAGGCGCGCGCTGGGACTCCTATTTCGGCTTCGTGCCCTATGAGAGCGGCAATATCGAGAATCAGGCCCTGCGCCGCATGCAGTCGCCCTCGATCTGGCTGAAGCCCGAAGCCTACCCGATGCCGAATCAGCGGTAGGGCTGAACTCACTTCACATCGTCGCCGCTGGGCACTACCGGCAGCCGCACACTCTGTCGTCATGCCCGGACTTGATCCGGGCATCCACGCCGTTGCGTTTCAGCACGTTCGGCGATCATTGCT
>Ga0310345_10001766_pt1 | contig 23169 bp, 24 predicted proteins | sample HC15DNA20500_MG_FD_204667 | JGI IMG/M metagenome (GOLD analysis project Ga0310345, IMG submission 204667) | Marine microbial communities from station ALOHA, North Pacific Subtropical Gyre - HC15-DNA-20-500_MG | ecosystem: Environmental > Aquatic > Marine > Oceanic | place: Pacific Ocean: North... | reverse complement strand
GAATTCGAACACTATGAGATCGAGGGGCTGACCTATGATGAGGGCGTCCATCGTGCGGGCGGTTTCGGCGCGGTCTGGCTAAAAGATCCGGACGGGAACATCCTGCATCTCAACAGTTCCGAATAGCCGCACTCAGCGCTTGCGCCAAACGAAATACTCGCCTTCCGGCTTGGTGGAGTTGGCATAAAACGTACCGGGCGCACGATAGATCGTTTCCATGATCCCGTCGGCCTCAAGCGCTTCTGTCTTGTCCTTGAAACCGGCCGGGGCGAACACCTCGCCATGGATGGTGGTGGCGAACAATCCACCCGGTCTGAGGATGCGCAACAACTCGTCGAGACAGTCCGCTCCGACATGGGAGTGCGTGAACGTGCCGGTGCAGATAAGCGCGTCCCATTTCGCATCCGGTAGGTCCAGTCCCGCATTGAGATCTGCTTCGAACAGATCGCGGTAAGCGCCGGTCTTGCGCGCGACCTCCAGCATTTCCGCTGAATAATCCAGCCCGTCGATGGTCCGGTAACCCGACTTCGCCAACGCGACGCCAGCCAGACCGGTTCCGCAACCAATATCGAGGATTTCCGCACCCCTGTCGGCCAGATGCTCCGCCATCATCGCCGCGGTCTTTTGAGGCGTCACATATCCCAGGCCGTCGAGCATGGTCTCGTCGTAGCTGGTAGCCCAGTCGCGATATAGTTCCTTCGTCTCCGCCTCGTTTTTCACGGAATAGGCGCGCTGCAGCATTTCGTTTGCCTTGTGGCCGTCCTTGGTCATCACGCCTCCTCCATTGCGCATCACATCTGCGCCAAGACTAGCCTCATATGTTGACGGTTCAAAATCCCGTGCCATGTTCGCCTGATTGCACCAAGGGGAAATCCATGTCCGGAAATATTGATTACTATTTCACGCTTGTCTCGCCGTTTGCATGGATGGGCCACAAGCCATTGCTGCAGATCGCGGGAAAGCACGGCGTTGCAATCAACTTCAAGCCGGTAAATCTCGCCGGGGTGTGGGAGGTGTCAGGTGGCGTTCCACCAGCCCAGCGCACGCCAACACGCCAGCGCTACCGGTTGATCGAGTTGCAGCGCATTGCAGAGCAGCGGGGACTTCATCTCAATGTCGTGCCGCAGCATTTTCCCACCAATCCGTTGCTTGCCGATTGCTGCGTGATTGCCATCATCGAGGCTGGCGGTGATCCTGCCGACTTCGCCTTTGCCGTTGGCGAGGCCGTGTGGTCGCGCCAGTTGCAGGTCGCCGATGAGGCGGTGATCGCAGAATTGCTGGAGAAATGCGGGCATGATCCCGCGGCCACAATCGCGCGGGCGGGGACAGAGGAAATCATAGCCAAACGCGAAGCCAACACCAAGGCGGCAATCGATGCCGATGCCATCGGTTCACCCGCCTATGTCTACAAGGGTGAGGTGTTCTGGGGACAGGATCGGCTCGATCTGCTCGACGCGATGATCGCCAGCGGCCGGGAAGCCTATTCAAGCGATTTCTGACCGCTACCGCTCCTCGGGCAGTTTGCGTGCGGCCCACGTTTCGACCGCCGTCGCCGTCAGGCGTGTCACGCTGTCGAGCCCACGTCTGTCGATCTCGGTCAATAGCCCGCGATTGATCTCCCACGGCAGGCTTGGTCCGCGGTACACCATGCCGGTGTAGAGTTGCACGAGTTTGGCCCCTGCCTCGAATTTCGCGATCGCGGTTTCCACACTATCGATTCCGCCCACGCCGATGATCGGCAGACCAGCCGGTAACAGTTTGCGCATCCGCGCCAGCACGATGGTCGAGCGCTCGAAAAGCGGCGCACCGGAAAGCCCGCCCGCCTGTCTCGCCTTGCGCCCGGTTCCTACGCCATCGCGTGCAACCGTCGTGTTCGAGATGATCACCGCATCGGGCGGGTGAATACCGAGTGCGGTGGCTATGCCCTCCATCTGAACCGTATCGAGATCGGGAGCGAGCTTGAGGAATACGGGCACCCGTCTGCCGCTTTTTGCCGCCAGTTCGTCCCTGCGAGCCAGCACTCGCGTCAGCAACGCACGCAGCGCCTCCTCGCTTTGCAGGTCACGCAGGCCCGGCGTGTTGGGCGAGGATATGTTGGCGGTGAAATAGCTGGCGAGTTCGGAAAAGGCGCTGATGCCTGCCTCGTAGTCGGCAATGAAATCGTCGCTATCCTTGTTGGCGCCGATATTGACACCGACAACACCCATCGGCTCGCGAGCCTTCAGTCTTTCCGCAACCGCTTCATGGCCTTTATTGTTGAAGCCCAGCCGGTTGATCACGCCCCTCTGCGCGCTCAGGCGAAAGATACGGGGGCGGGGATTGCCTGTCTGCGGCCGGGGTGTGACGGTTCCAGCCTCTGCGAAGCCGAACCCCATCCGAAGCAGTGGGTCGATCACCTGCGCGTTCTTGTCGTAACCAGCGGCGAGACCGACCGGATTGGGAAACTCCAGCCCCGCTATCTTCACCCTGAGCCTGGGGTCATCGAAACTGCCGGCGGGCGGAACCCAGTTTTTCTCGAGCGCCCTGATCGAAAGTTGGTGTGCTGTTTCGGGCGGAAGCGCGAATAGGACACGGCTTCCCGCGGTGCCAAGGGCCCGGCCCGCAGCCTCGATTGAACCCCCGATCGAAGCCTTGATGGTGGCCTTCACCGTGGGATTTCCTCATCGAAGACATGCTCGCCTGAAGCATCCAGGCGCAGCGGGGTGACCTCGGTGATGGCATCGAAGGATAGCGGCGCATATAGATGCGGGAACAAATCGCCGCCGCGCGAGGTTTCCCATTTCAGGGCGTCACCCAGTTTCGCCGCATCGACCGTGACAAGCAGCAAGTCTTCCTGTCCGCCAAAGTGTCTTCCCGCGGTTTCACGCAGTTGGTGAGCGCTTGAGAAATGGATGTAACCATCAGCATGGTCGATGGGCGCACCGGAGAACAAGCCGGCCGCCTGCGCGTCATGCCACTGACCGCGTGTAACGATCTTGTAGATCAAGTCCCCCATAACCCGGATTTCGCATGGGGATTACCCGTGCGCAAGCCGGAACTTGCCAGCCCTTGCCGCGACGAATAGCCTTGCGGGGGCAAACCTTCAGGAAGGTCGATCAATGAAGAAAATACTCCCGGTTGTGGCCGCTTTGGCATTGGCGCTCACCACAGGAACAGGCGCCCGCGCCCAGAACCGGGACGCGGAACAGGCAAACCCTGAAACCGCGTCGCGGTATCAGCTTCGCAAGCATGAGGAAGGCTATCTGCGTATCGACACGCAAACCGGCGCGATGAGCCTTTGCAAGGTGGAGGATGTCGGACTGGTCTGCCGGCTTGGCGCGCGCGAACGTGAAGCCTATGAAACAGCGCTCGACACGATGCAGCAGCAGCTCGACGATTTGCGCGACCGGGTGGACATTCTCGAAACCCATGCTGCCTTGGCGGACCGTTCAGAAGATCAGCCTGAGCCGGATGCGGAGGTGGGAACAAGCGAGGAGGACTCCGAAGACGAGGAGATCATTCCCGGCTCCGAACTCACCAAGCGAGAAATCGACCGGGCAATCGAACTCACGCGCAAGATGATGCGGCCGCTATTCGATGCAGTTCAGGATCTGCGCAAGGAGCTGGAGAAGGAAGAGCCGGCTCAATAGCGCGGAAGAGATGCGGCCTGACCGTGTTACGTCACGTCGCCGTCCTGCGCACGAACTCGGGGACCGGTACCGCGCGGCGCTGCGACAAATCCATCACCAGTGCGCGCACTTGCGCCACCGCCAGCGGCTGACGGGTGACAAGGTCCTCGAACTGGTGCTGCAGCATCATGGTTTTCTCTTCCACGACCGGAACCCAGGATACCAGAACCAGACCGGTGCCCGCCCTAATTGGCGCCAGGCGCGTCATGGCAAACTCCACGGCGACGCGACCGCAATTATTCCCGCTGAGCCATTCTCCGGTGATCCCGATATGATCCCAAACATGCGGCGCGCTGTCGGTAAGCCGGGAGCAGAGCGCGTTGGCCGACACCTCGCCACTGCTATCTGTCTCTGCGGCGGTGGTGGTCGAATAGTGGCTTTCGAACGCTGTACCATCCTTCAGCAGTGGCGTGGTGTCTTCAGGTTTCTTTGGCCCCGCCGGAACGCCTCGCGGCCGCGCTTCTTCGGTGTCCTCGGCCTGTACAGACGGAAGGCCCTCAGGATCGTATGCCGGCAGATCGAGCGCCGTTGCGGCTAGTATACCCGACTGGCTGTCCTCGAGCCTGTGGACGATCAGCCCTTTCAGGTCACCATCGGCAATCACACCGGAGCGCACCCGCACTGAGGTAGCGGCGGCAAGCTCGCGGTGATAGCGAATATGTCTGGTCTGTGCAGTGGCCGCACCGGGATTGGGCTTGCCGTGCTGTAGCGGCAGGATTTCCGATGCCTGTTGAAACGCCCGAAAATAAAACTGCACGTTCCAGTGAGCATTCTCATCACATTCCCATGTGTTGACGAAACTGCGATGCGTGATCGGTAAGGATTGCAATTCTGACATCAATTGCCCTTTGGCTGATCAGCGAGAGGTTCGTTGCTGGTAAACCGTGACCGGTCCGTATTAGGTTCCAACACAAGCCCGGCTCCAATCGCTACCGCCGCTGCCGCCAGGCCCATGAGGCCTGCCGTCACGGGATTGAGCAAGAAACCCAGCAGCGGCGCGCTGCCGACGATCTGTTCGCGGTTTTCCACGGACAGGGCGTCCAGCCACCAGCCTAGCCAGAAGGCTGATACAAGAATGGGCAAAGGCACGATCATGCCGGCCAGAACGGTCCTGGGCCCTGCACGCCGCGACCAGATGCAGGTGACGACAGCCGGCGCGATCACTGCGGCACAGATCGCCATTGCCCAGAGGAGCACTGTGAACGGGTGCGCCGGGCTAGTGATCGCCATCAGCGCGGAAATGACAGTCACGACAATAATCCCCAGCCTGGCGGAGAACAATCGTTGCATTCGGGTTCGCCCACCGGGTTGCTCACGCGAGTTTGGGCAGAACAGGCTGGCGACGCCCAGCAACGTTGCATTGGCAGTGGCCAAAGAGACCGTCGCTACCGATAGTGCCGCAAGCAGGAAGAAAACCAGGGGCAGGCCAGCGGTCTGCGGCAATGCAAGGAATACGGCCTCAATACGTAGCGAAAGATCGTTTGGGGTGATGGAATGGTCAGGGTTCCCGCCACAAGCATCGATCGCCGACTGTGCGGACGTCACCGCCTTGCCGCACAATGCGACGAGCGGAGTGTTGTCGCCGCTGGCTGATGCCACGTTTCCCCACCACAGGACCCAAGGGGTCTGCTCAGCAATCTCACCGGTAGTGAGGCCAAGCGTCGTGTTGTAGAGCGACAATTTCGCGAAAGCCGCCGCGGCAGGTATGGCGCTGAGCACGAGCCCGAGCAGCAGCATTGTCCATCCGTTGGCCCGGCGGTTGTGTCCCAAAGAGGCCGACGAGCGTTGTAGTGCAGCCGTGGCGGGCAACACGCCTAAACCGGCCGTCAGAAGGACAAAGGTCAGGAAGGCTCCGGGAAATCCCTCTTCATTGGTTGGTGACCCGGCGATGACCGTCTCGATTAGAGGGATGCCGATTGTGGTCATGGCATTTTCCAGCGTGGCGATTTCACCAAGCGCGGCGGCACCATAGGCGAGTTGCGGCACCGGAAAACCTGTCAGCGTGGTCGCAATCCAGACCAGCGGCGCAAGAAAGGCTGCAGCCAGAAACAGATAGCCCAACACTCCCAGCCGCAAGACGCTTCCTGTTCCACCCGCCAGCACGGAAAGTGCAACCAGAATTGCGGCCAAGACGACCGCCGCGCCATGGGCGAGGCCGAAAATCAGGCTGGCAACATATGCTGCGATGTGCAGCTCCGCCCACAACAGCAAAACCGCTACCAGCGCAAGACAGACAAGAAGGATGCTGCGGACCAGCGAATTGGCGAAGCGAGCTTCGAGCAGATCGCACACCGAACCGGCGGCGTTGGTCCGCAGGGCGGGATTAAGCAGAAAACCGGCCAGTATTGCAGCAGCAGGGATGGCGGTCATCAACGCCACTGCCCTGGGGTCGGAGAGAAAAAACAAGCCAGGCAGCAACAGGAACACCGATCCCGGAATGATCGTTACTGCGTTGTTCATCGCCAGTACCGAAGCGTCGGCCCGTTTGCCGGCGAACTGCCAATCGCCCAGCGACGAGGTCCGGTATACGAAACCTGTCACTATCACGGATGCAGTCCAGATAATGCCGGCCGACAATACCAACAGGAATGACGGCATTCCCGCTTGCTCCGCCAGTGTCCCGGCTACAACAAAAAAGACGATGGCTCCCAGCACGAGAACAGCGAAGCGGCCAACGGAGGAGGATTGCCCCAATTCGCGATTTGGTCCTGCCTGCTCTGTCACTCGGGTTGGTCCATGCGGTTGGAAAGCGTAATGCGGTGCTGCAGGCCCTCGTGCCACATTGCCAGCGCCCACAAGCCCAGCGGCAACAGGATGGACACGAACAGCAGGTACGCCGGTATCCCGGCTATTTCAAACTGCGGCGCAAGGGCATTGATCAGCAAGGCTGAGAAACTGAGCAATAGCGCAGCGAGCGCAGATCCAAGGGCTGCCCAACGTGTCTGCACCCACCAGTTTCGCGTGTCCGGGGTTGCGGCACTGCCTGCAGGGCGTTTGGTATTCGCGGCGGCTTTTCTACCCCGAAGGCCAATGAGGCTATGCAGCTTGTTCCTGAATCGGGACATATTGGCCAGTCTTGTCAGTAACCTTTGAATTGGCTTACCCTTGCCGATGCGTGACGGCAATATGCGCTTGTGAACAATGTGTCGGGGGAGGCACGGTTTGGCCGGTATGATTATCGTGGCGGATGACCACCCGCTGTTCCGTGATGCGATGCGACAAGCGATCTCCAATCTGGAGGGCGACTACGATACCGCACTTGCGGGATCCTACAGCGAGGTCGAAACGCTCCTTTCCGCCGAACAGCAACCCGAACTGATCCTGCTCGATCTCAACATGCCGGGTAACAATGGCTTCTCGGGTCTCATGCGGTTGCGGTCTGAACATTCCACGGTGCCAGTCGTGGTAATTTCGGCGAGTGAGGATGACACAACGATACGGCGTTCATTGGAGCTTGGTGCCGCCGGGTTCATTGCCAAATCTGCCTCTGGTGAGGACATCCGCCGATCAATCCTTCGGGTGATCGAAGGCGAGGTTTGCCTTCCCGACGGATTTGACATCACCGGCGCCGAAGATTCGGAGTTCTCTGATCTTGTCGAAAAGTTGCAAACGCTCACCCCGCAGCAGAGCAAGGTGTTGTCCATGCTGAGCGAGGGATTGCTCAACAAGCAAATCGCCTATGAGCTCAATGTTTCCGAGGCAACTGTCAAGGCGCATGTTTCTGCGGTGCTAATGAAACTTGGCGTGGACAGCAGGACCCAGGCGGTTATCGCACTTTCGAAACTGGGCTCGGGCGGCGGCATCGATACCCCGGCTGCATGATTCTTTTACCGCCCACCGGGTTATTACTCGGCGGCGACGCGCCTGACTTTGCCCGAAGACAACATTGCGCGTAGCGCAGCCGGCCGCACGGGCTTGTGAAGGACGGGCATGTCTTCTTCTTCCGCCAGGCTTCGCACAGCTGGCGTTCGGTCGGCAGTTACAAGCACACAAGCAAGCTCTTCGCCGAACGTCGCGCGCAGTTTCCTGACTACTTCAATTCCGGTCTCGTCCTGCAGATGATAGTCCGCCAGTATCATGTCCGGAACTGACGGCATCTGCCTTACCACGTCGATCGCCTGCTCGCTCGACAAGGCGGTGTGCGCTGAGCATCCCCATTGGGTGAGCAGCCCGGCCATTCCCTCCAGGATAGAAGGCTCGTTGTCGATGCAGAGCACGCTCAACCCTTCCAGCTTCTGTCCTGCGCCGCGGTTCGCCGGGACCTGCCGCACAGTGTCCGGCCGTGCCGCCGCCACCGGCACGCACACCGCGAACCGTGTTCCCGCACCTGGAAGCGATTCCAGTTCGACCTTGTGGCCAAGCAGCTTGGAAATGCGTTCAACGATAGACAGGCCCAATCCCAATCCGAACGCGTGTTTCTCGCCATCCTTGAGTCGATGGAACTCGGTGAAGATTTCGCCGATATCCTTCTCCTCGATGCCGATGCCGGTATCGATCACTTCGATGTTTACCTGGCTGCCACGCCGGCGGCAGCCCACAAGCACCTTACCCGCCGGCGTGTATTTGATTGCGTTGGAGATCAGGTTCTGCAACAGGCGGCGCAGCAGACCGGGGTCGGAACGGATCCACGCGGAGCTTTCCACAAAGCGCAATTCGACGCCGCGCTCGCCAGCAAAGGGGCTGAACTCGACCTCCATCTGATCGAACAATTGCCGCACCGGGAAGGAGTGCCACTTAATGTCTTGGCGCCCGGTATCCAGCCGCGAGATAGCCAGAACGGCGCCAAGAATGTCTTCCACCGATTCCAGCGATTTTGAGATATTTGCCGCGAGCGTGCCGTTCGACTCCTCCAGTCGCTCCTGAAGGGTGGAGGTGTAGAGGCGTGCGGCATTGAGCGGCTGCATGATGTCATGGCCGGCTGCGGCGAGGAACCGGGTCTTGGATGCGTTGGCGTCGTCGGCGGCGCGGGTGGCGCGTTCGAGTTTCTGGTTCGTTTTCACCAGTTCGCTGGTGCGTTCTTCGACACGCCGTTCCAGCGTCTCGTTGGCTTCGCGCAATGCTTCGGCAACCAGTATGCGTTCCGTGATGTCGTTCCACGTCACCACGACGCCGCCACCCGGCATTGGCGCGGTGCTGATCTCCATAATGCGCTCGCTCTTGTCGAGCGCTAGCAGCCAAGGCTCGGTCTCATTGAGAATCCGGTCAGCAAGCTGGTCGCCACTGATGCCCTGCTTCTTCAGCGACTGAACCGCGGCGATCTCGCGGGTCACCTCGTTGAGCGGTATCCCGGCCTGCCCAATGCTCGGCGGCAGGTTGAGCATGCGCCGGTAACGCTTGTTCCAGAAGGCAAGGCGAAACTCGGCATCGAAGACCGTGATGCCCTGATCGAGCTGGTCCAATGCCGTCTGCAGCACGTCACGGTTGTAGCGTAGCGCTTCGGAAGCCTGGTCGAGCAGCTTTATGCTCGCAGGCGAGCCCGGTTCGAACCGCTTCAGCAGCAGATTGTGGACCAGACGGGAAGATGACGCGCCAATCGCGCTGGCAAGCAATTGCTCGGAATGGCGTAGTAAGTCGGAATCGACAGGATCGGTTTCGCGCGGCCGTTCGCCCTTGTCCTGCCAGTAGATTTCGAAGGCCCGCAGGGTGCGTTTTCTGCCGAGATAGCGCGAGACTGTGGCGATGAGCTCCGAAATGCTGACCTGCGATCCCGCGCCTCTCCTGCCGAGCGTGATAGGCGGCCTTGTCGCCACGAAGACCGTCGCCTGCGCCTGTTCGTTGTTGGTAGGCAGTCGCGTAAGCGAGACAAACACAAGCGCGCAAGTGTTGAAGAAGAGGCTCCAAATCACGCCATTGGCGATGGGGCTGAGACCGAGATCGAACAGGTCGGACGGCTTGAGCAGGCCGTTGCCCAACGGACCGCCGGTGACGAGCCAGTGGCTGGTGGGAAGCAGTGTGGGGATCAGCAGGCAATAGGCCCACACGGCAAAGCCGGTAACCATGCCTGCAATGGCTCCCCTGGTATTCGCGCCGTGCCAGAACAGTCCCCCGAAGAAGGCCGGTGCCAACTGCACGATTGCCGCAAATGACACCAGGCCGATGGAAGCCAGCGCCTGCGTATTGTCGGCGGCGCGATAGTAGGCATAGGCGGCAAACAGCAGCACGAGGATCGAGGAGCGGCGGATCCGCAGGATCATAGGCTCCATGCTTGCCGGAATTTCGCTCATGCCGCGTGCCTGCTGCTTGACGATGACGGGCAGAACAAGGTCGTTGGAAATCATGATCGCAAGCGCCACGCAGGCAACCACCACCATTGCGGCTCCCGCCGACAACCCGCCAATGAAGGCGGCCATTGTGATAAAATCATTGCCCTGCGACATCGGCAGGAACAGCACATAGTCGTCAGGATTGACACCCGGTTCGAGCAACACCAGCCCGCCTATGGCAATCGGAATGACGAACAGGTTGATCAGGACGAGATAAAGCGGGAACATCCAGCGCCCGCGCTCCAGTTCGCCCGGCGAATGGTTTTCGACGACTGCTACATGGAATTGGCGCGGCAGCAGCAGGAAGACCAGCATCGACAGCAGCGTGAGAATGAGGAAGTTGCCGGTGTCGATACCGGCATTCATCATCTCGTTGACCTGCGGATTGCTGCGCGCCTGGCTAGCCACATCGCTGAACCCGTCGAACAGGAAGTAGGTGACGTAGAACCCGACCAGCAGGAAAGCGGCCAACTTGACCGCAGATTCCACCGCGACCGCGAGCATCAGCCCGTCCTGATGTTCGGTTGCATCCGCATGACGCGTGCCGAACAGGATGGTGAACAGGGCAAGCGTGATCGAAATGAGAATCGATATCTCGCCAAGCGCGAAGAACTCCTGATCCGGGACGAGGCTGTATCGGGAGATGAGCGTCGAAACCGAGTTGGAAATCGCCTTCAGTTGCAGCGCAATGTAGGGAACGGTTCCCACCACGACGATGAGCGTGGCGACAACCGCCACCATGATGCTCTTGCCGTAGCGCGCGCCGAGGAAATCCGCGACCGAGGTGATGCGCTCCTGCTTGGAAAGCTGCACGATGCGGCGAACCAGCGGGAAGCCCAATGTGAACAGCAGGATGGGTCCGACGTAGATGGCGAGGAAGTTTAGCCCGCTATGCGAGGCCATCCCCACCGAGCCGAAAAACGTCCACGTGGTGCAATAGATCGCCAGCGAAAGCGCGTAGATGTTGGGCCGGGACAACAACTGGCCCGACAGCCGCTTGCGGTCGCCAAAGCTCGCCACGCCGAACAGCAGCAGCAGATAGACGAATGCCGTGCCGATGACGGCCCATCCCTGCAGCATGATTTCCTCCCCACGGCCTCCCGCAGCCCTTATAGCGCCTGGCGGGTGCCGGGCACAATCGCGGCGGGGGCGGGTACGTCATGCGTGGTAAATGCGCCGGGCGAGCCAGAGCGCCGGCAGACGGGTTTTCCACTTAACCTTTGGCGGCCGTCTCGCTATAAGCGCGCCGGATAGCGGGCGATGCGGGGACCTGTCCGCGCTTCAGACAAGAAAAGGGAAGTCACATGTTCGAGGAATTCAAGAAGTTCGTAATGCGCGGCAACGTCATGGACCTTGCCGTCGGTGTGATCATAGGTGCTTCGTTCGGTACCATTGTCAGCTCGCTTACCGACGACGTCATCATGCCGATCGTTGGCGCCATATTCGGTGGTTTCGACTTTACCGAATACTTCATCCCGCTGTCCGACGGCGTTACCGCCTCGACGCTTGAAGCGGCCCGCGACCAAGGCGCGGTTCTGGCCTATGGCAGTTTCATCACTGCTGTGATCAATTTCCTCATCCTTGCCTGGATTATCTTCCTGATGGTGAAGTTCGTGAACCGCCTGATGGCCAAGCCCGAAGAACAACCGGCAAGCCCGCCGCCGCCCACCAAGGACCAGGAACTGCTCGGCGAAATCCGTGACTTGCTGAAAAAGTCGGCCGGCCGCGCCGCCGCCAACAAGTAGTCCGGTAGCATTGCAATGCCGGGCTGGCGGATCGTTCGGTCTGCCAGCCCGTATTTTTTGCCTTTAGGGGAGCCTGTCAGCAACATGCGACGCATCATTGCGGCATTCTTCAACTCGATGTCGGGACTGAAATTCGGCCTTCATCACGAGGCGGCACTTCGCGAGGAAATGATCCTGCTGGCGATTTCGCTTCCCCTGGCACCGCTGATAACGCTTTCGCCCTGGAAGCTCGCCGCGCTTTGGGGCTCGCTCCTGCTGCTGCTGGCAGTGGAACTGCTCAACACCGGTATCGAGAAGGTGGCCGACCGGGTCACCCGCGACAATGACGGGCTGGTCAAGATCGCCAAGGATTGCGGTTCCGCAGCCGTCCTCGCCGCCATCCTCATCGCGGCGATGGTCTGGGGCATCGCGGTCTGGGAGAGATTGCTGGTTTGAAATTGTAACGGTGCGCTCACGGCCTTTCTCTCCAGCGCGGCAGAATTTGACCGTGCTGCGTACCTTCCTCTATCCTTCGGCAGGAGTTAACCGGAGGAAACACTGGAGGAAATAATGACCAGAATAACCCTCTGCTTTCTCGCCGTCCTCCTTGCCGGAACCACCTACAGTGACGCAGCGGTGAGGCTGAAGCTCAAGATGACCGTCTATGACGCGGTGTCGAACAGCACACAGAAAATGACCGGCTACATGCATCTGGGAAGCTTGTCAGAGGCATCTTCGTCCTACAGAATTACAACTGCGGGCGGAAAAACGCTTTGTCAGGGAACCCGCAGCGGCGGTGATTTTACCGGATCGTTTGGCGGTACTTGTCTGGGCATCCCGGCGCGCGGCACCCTCTCTCGCGCTGCCAACAAGGTCTTTGGCGCCTGGAACTACAAGGGTTCCTGGCTGAAATTCGAAGCTCCTTATTACTATGATTAGGACTGGTGCTGCCGGAGAGAATTGAACTCTCGACCTCTCCCTTACCAAGGGAGTGCTCTACCCCTGAGCTACGGCAGCAAACTGTAGGCTTGAAAACCGCGTGGCTTTTGCCACACGGCGGTCATGCTTGCAAGCGGCAAACGGACCTGCAAGATGCAGTCCAAGACACCGCCGAGCGCACCGGAAGCGATGAACACCAAGACACCCCAAGATGGCAAGAAACAGGCAAACAACAGGCAGCAGCGGTTGAAGAAAGCGTTGCGCGCGAATCTGCGCCGCCGCAAGGCGGATAGTGCCCCGGAAGCCGGTGAATCCGAGGTCTCGCGGCGCAACGACGCAATCAGCGGCAAGCTTTCAAAGCAATAGGGCCGCCAGTGCCGCCGCGAACGCCGTTTATCGCCTCGTTTGCCTTGCCTTGATGCTGCCGCGGCTTTCGGTTAGACCGGCGCAAGGTCGGGACGGACCATATGTAAGGGCGCTGGCGGGTTCCTTTTCTTCTGCATAACGGGATTTCACATGGACAGTATTGTCGTAACCGGCGGTGGCCGGCTCCACGGAACGATCCCTATCTCCGGCGCCAAGAACGCTGCATTGCCGTTGATGATCGCTTCGCTTCTCACGTCCGAGAAGCTGGTGCTGGAGAACGTCCCGCATCTGGCCGATGTGGAATCGCTCATTCGCATCCTCACCAATCATGGCGTCGACTACAAGGTTGAGGGCAAGCGCGCGGGCCAGAACGGCGTTTCGGGCCGCACCATCCATTTTCAGGCAGCCGAGATCGTCGACACGACTGCGCCCTATGAACTCGTGGCGCGGATGCGTGCCAGTTTCTGGGTGATCGGCCCATTGCTTGCGCGCATGCACAAGGCCCGCGTGTCGCTTCCCGGCGGCTGCGCCATCGGCACCCGTCCGGTCGACCTGTTCATCGAGAGCCTTGCCGCGCTTGGAGCGCGCATCGACGTGGAATCGGGCTATGTGGTTGCCAGCGCGCCGGGCGGTTTAAAGGGTGCGGGCTACCGCTTCCCCAAGGTGTCGGTTGGCGCAACCCATGTTGCGATGATGGCGGCGAGCCTGGCCAAGGGGCAGACGATACTGGAAAACGCCGCTCGCGAGCCCGAAGTCGTGGACCTGGCGCAATGCCTCAACGCCATGGGTGCGGACATTTCCGGTGCCGGCACAAAGACCATCATTATCAATGGCGTCGATGCGCTAGGCGGTGCGCGTCACAAGGTGCTACCCGACCGCATCGAGACCGGAACCTATGCGATGGCAGTGGCGATGACCGGCGGCGACGTTATGCTGGAGGGTGCCAGACCGGACCTGCTGCAGGCAGCACTCGATACGCTGGAAGAAACGGGCACTCGCGTCGAGAACCACAATTCCGGAGTTCGCATCTACCGCAATGGCGAAGACCTGAAGCCTGCCAATGTGACCACCGAGCCGTTCCCCGGCTTCCCGACCGATTTGCAGGCCCAGTTCATGGCACTAATGACACGTGCGGCCGGAAAATCCGACATTACCGAGACCATCTTCGAGAACCGCTTCATGCATGTGCAGGAGCTGGCCCGCCTTGGGGCGAAAATCGCGCTTGACGGGCAGACGGCGCATGTGAGCGGGGTCGAACGGCTCAGGGGCGCGCCGGTGATGGCCACCGATCTGCGCGCCTCGGTCTCGCTTGTCATTGCCGGTCTTGCGGCTGAAGGCCAAACGCAGGTCAACCGTGTCTATCATCTGGACCGCGGTTTCGAGCGGCTGGAAGAGAAACTGCGCGCCTGTGGTGCGCAAATCGAGCGGGTTTCCGGATAGACACCGCGCCGCGCCACCCCTATTTGAGAGGTATCTCCATGGCGCCCTCTTGCTTTGAGGCCGCAATCTGAAGTTCATCCAAACATCGACCATGAAGCGCCTGAAACTCATAGCCCTCGACGCCGAAGACCTCGCAGTCATCTCCGCCCATTGCCAGGATGCGGTGATGAAGACCGGCGACATCAGCTTTTTGCCAGCCGAAAAGCGGCTGGTGATCGCCATGAACCGGTTTGTCTGGGAAGAGGCCGAGACCCGCAAGCGGAGTTTCGAGCGCCGCCGTTCGGTTCTGCATTTCGAGCGCGTGGAAAAGGTCTCGGCGCTTGGTGTCGATCGCGCCAATAAGGAAGCAGTGCTGGATTTGCTGGCGGTCACATTTACCGAAGAGTCGGCGCCTGCCGGTGTCATCGAATTGGCCTTTGCCGGCGGCGCGACCCTGCGGCTTGGCGTCGAATGCGTCGAGGCCCAGCTGACCGACATGGCTGCCGCCTGGGAGGCAGGCTCCAAACCGGACCACGAAAAGGCCGGCTGAGCGGGGCAACATATGGTTCTGAGACTGGATAGCCGCCAGCCCGATTTTGCCGCCGTCTTCGAACACTTGCTCGGCATGAAGCGGGAAGCGGCCGCCGATGTCGATGAGACGGTGCGCGGTATTGTGTCTGCCATCCGCACGCGCGGTGATGAAGCCCTTGTCGAATACACCAACCGCTTCGACCGTGTTTCGATTGGCCCGGAGCAATTGCGGGTAACCGAAGACGAGATACATGAAGCCTTGTCGCAGGCCGATCCCGGGACACTCGAAGCGCTGGCGCTTGCCCGTGACCGCATCCGCGCCCATCATGAGAAACAACTGCCGCAGGACAGCCGCTACACCGACGATATCGGCGTCGAACTGGGGTCCCGCTGGACGGCCATCGAATCGGTGGGGCTTTACGTGCCGGGCGGTACAGCCAGCTATCCGAGCTCTGTGTTGATGAACGCAGTCCCCGCCGTTGTCGCAGGCGTGGAGCGCATCGTCATGGTCGTGCCCGCACCCGACGGAGAACTCAATCCGCTGGTGCTTGTTGCTGCGTCGCTCGCCGGGGTTCACGAAATCTACCGAGTTGGCGGTGCGCAGGCGGTTGCAGCACTGGCCTACGGCACGCGAACCATCGCTCCGGTCGCCAAGATCGTCGGCCCGGGCAATGCCTATGTTGCCGCCGCCAAGCGACAGGTTTTCGGAACGGTCGGTATCGACTTGATCGCGGGACCGTCCGAAGTGCTGGTGATCGCGGACGGCGAAAACGATCCGGGCTGGATCGCCGCCGATCTGCTGGCACAGGCCGAACATGATACCGCCGCCCAATCCGTCCTCATTACCGACAGCAGTGCGTTGGCGGAGGAAGTCTGCAAGTCCGTCGACGCCCAGCTCAAGACATTGCCGCGAGCGGAAATCGCAGCTGCAAGCTGGAAGGATTTCGGTGCGGTGATCACCGTCGGCTCGCTGGACGAGGCCCCCGCACTTGCAGACCGCATTGCGGCCGAACATCTGGAGATCGCCACCGCCGATCCCGAAGCGCTGTTCGCGCGGATACGCAATGCGGGTGCCGTATTCCTTGGCCGGTATACGCCGGAAGTCATCGGCGACTATGTCGGCGGCTCCAACCATGTGCTCCCCACAGCCCGCTCGGCGCGTTTCTCCTCTGGCCTGTCGGTGCTTGACTATGTCAAGCGAACGTCCATCCTGAAACTTGGGCCGGACCAGTTGCACCGCCTCGGGCCTGCGGCCGTAAAGCTGGCGCAGGCCGAAGGTCTTGATGCGCATGGGCGTTCGGTCACGATACGCATCAACTGACCAGCCTGCCCGGCCGGTCAAACCGGAGCCGTGACTTGCCGGAGAATTCCGACAATCGACTTGCCGATGTGACACTCGACGATGAATCCATCGGCCGGGCAACGCCGGATATCGAGCACGAGCGGGCGGTGGCGATCTTCGACTTGATCGAGGAAAATTCCTTCCACCCTTGCAATGATGAGCAAGGCGGTCCCTACAAGCTGCATCTGTCGGTCGCCGAATCGCGGCTGGTTTTCAATGTGTCGCGCGACGACGGCTCGCCGGTCGTCACCCACATGCTTTCGCTGACCCCCTTCAAGCGGGTGATCAAGGACTACTTCCTTATCTGCGAAAGCTACTACGAAGCGATCAAGACTTCCTCGCCCACCCAGATCGAGGCGATCGATATGGGCCGCCGTGGACTCCACAATGAAGGCTCGCAGACGCTGAAAGATCGTCTCGACGGCAAGATCGATGTCGATTTCGACACTGCGCGGCGTCTGTTTACGCTGGTTTGCGTGCTGCACTGGCGGGGCTGAGCGGATTGGCAGGGCCAGGCGCACTCCCGGGTTCGGTGCTTTTTGTCTGCGGCATGAACGCCATCCGTTCGCCGATGGCCGAACATCTGCTGCGCCGAAAATTCGGGCAAAAGGTTTTCACCCAGTCGGCCGGGATTCATGCCGGCGACCCTGATCCCTTTATGGTGGCTGTCATGGCCGAAGCGGGCATCGACATGTCCTCGCATGCGCCAGTCATGCTGGATGATCTCGGCGACAGCTATTTTGACCTCATCGTCACCCTGTCGCCGGAAGCGCATCACCGCGCGATGGAACTGGCAGGCACGCAGGCCGTTGATGTCGAATACTGGCCGACCATGGACCCTTCCACGGTGGCGGGCAAGCGCGAACAGGTGATGGAAGCTTACCGCCAGACGCGTGACATGCTGGACGCCCGCATCGCACAGCGGTTTGCTGGTTCAGCGGCCAAGGATTGACCCCTCGGCGACTTCGGCGTTTGCTGGTTCACAAACCGGGCCCGCTGGTATAGGTTCCGGCGACTTTCTCCCCGGGAAGGACGTGATTGCAGGCAGCGCAATACGGTGCTGGCCGCAGGAACCGTTATCCCAAGCCAAGACAAAGAGAACGGATGGCAAAAGAAGAAGTATTGGAATTCCCCGGCGTTGTGACCGAGCTCCTCCCCAACGCCACTTTCCGCGTAAAGCTGGAAAACGATCACGAAATCATTGCCCACACGGCAGGCCGCATGCGCAAGAACCGCATTCGCGTGCTGGCCGGAGATAAGGTGCTTGTCGAGATGACGCCCTACGATCTCACCAAGGGGCGTATCACCTACCGCTTCAAATAACGCCGCGAACGGGGAAGGCGGGGCATGTCAGTCAGGCCGCAACTGGTTCTTGCTTCGGGTTCACCGCGGCGGCTGGAATTGCTGCAGCAGGCGGGCATAGAGCCTGACCAGTTGTCGCCGGTTGCTGCTGACGAGACCCCGCAAAAGGGCGAGGTGCCGCGCTCGCTCGCCAAGCGGCTGGCTCGCGAAAAGGCCGAACTGGCGCTCGACAACGCCAGGCGCAGCGCCGAACTCCAGAACAGCTACATTCTTGCCGCCGATACGGTAGTCGCGCTGGGCCGGCGCATTCTGCCGAAGGCGGAAATGCTCGACCAGGCATCCATGTGTCTGCGGTTGTTATCGGGACGGTCTCACCGCGTCTACACCGGGGTGACCCTGGTGACACCCAAGGGCGTCATGCGCCACCGGCTTGCCGAAACGCGGGTCCGTTTCAAGCGGCTTTCGGGCGAGGAAATGGAGGCTTATCTTGCTTCCGGCGAGTGGCGTGGCAAGGCGGGTGGCTACGCTATTCAGGGGCTTGCCGGAACGTTTGTGATCAAGCTCACCGGTTCCTACTCCAATGTGGTCGGCCTGCCGCTCTACGATACGGTTTCCCTGCTTGTGGGCGAGGGGTATCCGGTGCATTTCACCTGGTTCAACAAGGGGCTGTGATCGCGTTGATCCGCATCCAGCAGCGTAAATTGCATGCCCTGCGCAAGCTGCCATAACGAGCGTTTCGAAGAGTTGTTTTTTGCAGGCGCTGACACTGGACAGTGCCGGGGCCACCGCCTATAACCCGCTCACTTTTCGAGGGGCAGCCCACTGCCCTGAATGCCCAGGTAGCTCAGTTGGTAGAGCAGCGGATTGAAAATCCGCGTGTCGGTGGTTCGATTCCGCCCCTGGGCACCATTCGCCCATGCTTCGACGTGGCGAAAAATGGCTTCCGGAACCACGTGTTAGTCGCCGGATATCCATGTATTGACGGGCTAGGTCACACATCCACCTGATGGCTGATCGCATGAACACTCCGGTTGAATCACTGTCAGTTCTGATCGCCGACGACGATCCAATTTTCTGCAACATGCTGCAGTTGACCCTTGAGCAGAACGGTCTCGCAGACATCGCGACGGCATCGAACGGCAGGAAGGTTCGCGATCACATCCATGCAGGCCGCAAGGTCGATGTCATAACCCTCGATCTCAACATGCCGGACTATGACGGCGTCGAAGTGCTGAACATGCTGGCCAAGGCAGGGTTTGACGGCTTGGTCATTTTGATCTCGGGGGCCGACAAGGCAATCGTCGAGGCGGCATCGGTCTATGCGGAGGCGACCCTTTCGCGAAAGCCGGTCGTTTTCACCAAGCCCGTTAACTGGGACCGGATCGCCAACCGCATCATGGAGTTTGCGGTGCGAGCCAAGTGAGTGAGCGCTGGAACCACTCTGTCATGAGCGACCCAACGGCGGCAGTCCCTCCCTTATCAGCTTCCCCAACGGCAGGATTGGCATTTTCTTAATCAAAATCCGGCAGAGTGGGCAGACATCGTTTCAACCGACTTACGCCAACCTATGCCTCTGCTCGAGAAAATCAGGCGTTTCGCCGCAGACAGGCGCGCAAACTTTGCGGTAACCGCGGGTGCAATCGCGCCGGTTCTGCTGGGCGTGGCGGGACTTGCGTTCGACTTTTCAATCTATTCTTCCCAGCGCTCCAGCATGCAGGAAACAGCAGACCAAGCTGTGCTGGCGGCTGTCCGCGAGGCGGCATTACAGGGCTGGAATACGAACGTCGCTAACGCCGTGGTGGACAATTTCGTATCCAGTTCGCTCGGGCAGGAGAGCTTTGCCACTGCTGAATACAGCGCGATGGTTTCCGTCGACCAAAAAAATAACCGGGTCAAGGTTTCAATCCGCCAGGACGGACATGGCTATCTCATGCTGGGCTTCGTCAAGAGCAACCCGCAGATCGAGGTCACCTCGGAAGCGGCGCTGGCCAGCGCTACCAATATCTGTGTTCTGACGCTTGATGAATCTGCACAGGAGGCTTTGGTTGCCCGCAAGGCGGCGATAACCGGCAACGGCTGCAGCTTCTTCGCTAACTCGCTGAACAAAAAGGCAATCTACGCGGAAAAGAGCGCGATGATGAGCGCCGACACGATCTGCAGCGCCGGCGGTTATTCAGGAGCTTTGAGCAATTACAATCCGAAGCCGGTGACCGATTGCCCGCGCGTGCCCGACCCATTATCCCAGCGTCCCCCGCCAACATTCTCCGGTTGCGATCACAAGAACATGGAGATCGATGGCGGCAAGGTGACGTTGTATCCCGGTGTCTATTGCGGCGGCCTCAAGGTGACAGGGAGCACCGAGGTTTTTCTCAAGCCTGGTATTTATGTCATCAAGGATGGCGAGTTCTCCCTGCAAGGTAACGCGACGGTGGAGGGTGAGCATGTCGGTTTCTATCTGACAGGCGATACAGCCAAGACCCGCATCGCCAATTCCACCACGATCAGCTTGACCGCGCCCAAGAATGGCGAGATGGCCGGCATCCTCTTTTTTGAGGCCCGCAATACGCCGAAGGGCCGCGAGTTCGAGATTTCGAGCAAGGATGCCCGCACGTTGATCGGTACGATCTACCTGCCCAATGGCTATCTGAGCGTGAAGGGCAAGAGTGATTTCGCCAGCGCCTCGGAATGGACCGCTATCATCGCCCGCGAGGTCAGAATCGACGACGGACCGGTTCTGGAACTCAACTCCGACTATGACGCGACAGATATTCCCGTGCCGCAGGGCATATCCGCTGCTTCGGCCCGGGTCATTTTGACCCAATGAGCGTTCCCGTCCAAGTGGGTCTTCGCCATGCTGGTGCCATACGGCTGCGCGACAGTCTCGGATTCCGGCTATCGGTTTCGCTTGCGGCAATCATGTTCGGCGCCTTCGTGCTAGGGTCGCTTGCCTCAGCATGGACCAGCTATCAGGAGCAACTCGCTACGTCCAAGCAGCGCATCGGCGGCGTGGCCTCTGTAATCGCGGCGTCCATTGCCGGAGACCTGGCGAAGGGGGATGCGACGGCGGTCAAGCAAGGTCTCACGGCGATCCGCGATCTCGACGAAATCCGGTTTGCGTTGGTGACTGATGTCAATGATCGCCGAATTGCCGAGATCGGCAGTGGGGCCTATCTCAGGACCGAGGAAACCGACATTTCAACGCTGAGCGCCATCGACCTGTTTACGCTGAATTCCATCTGGGTGCGCAGCAGGATCGTGAAGGGCGGAGAGCCGCAAGGTCACGTCTACCTTCTGTCCGATATCAGGTCGGTCCGTGCAGACGTGCTCTCGGCGCTGTTTCGCAGCCTTCTGCTTGCCGCCTTGGGCGCTGCGGCAGCCATCGCGCTTGCCGTCTGGGCGATCCGGCGGCATACGCGCAATCTCGCCGAATTGGCCAGCCTGATGACGAGGCTGGGCAAAAGCGGCCGTTTCGAGGAACGGTCGCGGATCCGGGACAGCGGCGAAATTGGCGCGTTATCGGCCGCCTTCAACGAGATGATTTCGCAACTCCAGCACCGGGATTTGCAACTCCTCGACTATCAGGAGAATTTGGAGAACAAGGTCGAGACCCGCACCCGCGAACTGAACGAGGCAAGGCTGGTCGCGGAAAAGGCCAGCCGGGCGAAGTCCGAGTTCGTCGCCACTGTCAGCCATGAGATCCGCACCCCGATGAACGGTGTTCTGGTCATGGCCGAGATGCTTGCCCGAGCGCCGCTTGCGGAACGCTTCCGCAGGCAGGCAAGGGTTATCCAGCAATCGGGTTCCACGCTACTTGCCATCATCAACGACATACTCGACCTGTCCAAGATCGAGGCCGGAAAGCTCGAGCTCGTTTGCGAACCTTACGATCCCGATGCAATGGTCGATGGTGTTGCAAGCCTGTTCTGGGACAGGGCCACCGACAAGGGCATCGAACTTGCTACCTACGTTGCTCCGGAAGTTCCCGGCTTCCTGGAGGGCGACCGGACCCGCCTCAACCAGATCGTGTCGAACCTCGTCAACAATGCGATCAAGTTTACCGCGACAGGTTCCGTGTCGATTTCGCTCTCGACGATTGGTCCGGTGGGCGGCGCCAGCCGCTTGCGCTGCGAGGTCGCCGACACGGGAATCGGGATGAGCCCAGAACAAAGCGCCCGGGTTTTCGAGGAGTTTTCGCAAGCCGAGTCATCGACGGCGCGCCGCTTTGGCGGTACCGGCCTCGGCCTGTCGATCGCGCGCAAACTTGTCACCGCAATGGAAGGGCAGATCGGCGTTGAGAGCGAGGAAGGGGCCGGCAGTACATTCTGGTTCGAAATCCCGCTGGTTCCCGCACAGACGGCGCAAGTGGCTGCTGATTGTGATTTGCTCACACAAGAAACGGCGCTCGCAATTGCCTGCGAAGGGGCGAAGACGGCAGAAGTTCTCGCCCGTGCGTTGTCCGATACCGGGTTCGAAGCGAGGGTGGGAGTTGGTGCAATCGCGGAAGGTTGTGCTGCGATCCTTTGCGATGCGCAAAACTTGGAGCGGGTATCGGCGGACTGGCCCGATGCTCCCATCATCCTCATAGCGGCAGCAATGGACCACGGTGTGGAGCAGGCCCTGCGCGCCGGGAGGGCTGCCGATATATTGCCGCTTCCTGCGAGCCGGGCTGACATTCGCGCGCTGGCGCAACGGATAACTGCGGGCGAGTTGCGTGGTATCTCTGCGCTGCAGACCGTCGATGACTCATCTGCGGCCTACAGGCAGTTCAACGGGTTGCGTGTTCTGGGCGTAGACGACAATGCGGTCAATCGCGAAGTGTTGAAGGATGCACTGACGGTCCTCGGCGCGACCGTCACGCTGGCCGACTCGGGTCAGGCGGCGTTTGATGCTGCCGAGGTCGGCAATTTCGACATCGTCTTCATGGATTGCTGGATGCCGGAGATGGACGGCTACGAGACGACGGCACGGCTGCGAACACTGGAAAAGGCGCGAGGCACAGCGCCTACTCCAATCGTTGCCTTGACCGCACATGTCGCAGGCAAGGAGGCCAACCGCTGGCACGAAGCCGGGATGAGCGACTATCTGGCCAAGCCATTCTCGATGGATGGACTCGTTGCAGTGCTGGAGCGCCATGTAGAGGCGGCAGAGCCGGCAGCGGGCGCAACCGGCGCGAAGCAGGACGAGGCCGGGGCGTCGTTGGAGCAATCAGGCGCGCTCATTCATCCCGAAACACTTGCGATGCTGAAACGGCTTGCCCAGAACTCAAACAGCGATGTCGCGGGACGGATTTTCGGCCTCTACCTTGAAAATGCTGGCAAAGCTATCGACGAACTCCGGGAAGGTCTGGACAATATGAGCGCCGGTGAGCTGGCCAAGGCGGCACACGCGATCAAGTCGATGAGCATGAGCGGCGGCGCGACGCAAGTCACCGAAGCTGCCCGTGAGATGGAAGAAACCGCGCTCGATGGCCGGACCGAAGACGCCAGAATGCTTATGGAGCCGCTCAGGCAGGCGTTCGAACGCACGTCGGTGGCCATGAATGAGTTTCTTGGTCTATCTGCCCCTCAGGACCGCACTCTGGCTGTAGCCTCAGGCGGCTGAAGCGTTTGCTTCCT
>Ga0310345_10001765_pt1 | contig 23171 bp, 18 predicted proteins | sample HC15DNA20500_MG_FD_204667 | JGI IMG/M metagenome (GOLD analysis project Ga0310345, IMG submission 204667) | Marine microbial communities from station ALOHA, North Pacific Subtropical Gyre - HC15-DNA-20-500_MG | ecosystem: Environmental > Aquatic > Marine > Oceanic | place: Pacific Ocean: North... | reverse complement strand
TCACCCTTGGCCAATCGAAAATCCCCTTGTGGTCATGTGCCACCTTCGTCGCCCCGCCCATGCCAGCGGCCCCATTGACAGGCAAGCGCCGCTTCGCCAAAGGGGCGCCTCTCGGCAAGGGGCGCCCCGGTTGGCGGCGCCGTTTCACGCAGGCCAAGGCATGTGGACAGGTGGCCGAGTGGTTAAAGGCAGCAGACTGTAAATCTGCCCGCGCAAGCGTACGCTGGTTCGAATCCAGCCCTGTCCACCACCGCCCTTTCTCAGCATATCCCCGAAAAGCCCTAGAAATCGCAGAAAACCAAGGGTATCCTGCCCTACATCGTCCGCATTCGACCGCTTCTGTTTGCTTGCAGCCGGAGCGTAGTGTGGGAGAGGTGTGGGAGTAAAGTGGCTTCCTCCCACACTTGGGTTCTCCCACATTGGCGGCAAAGATGTGGGAGTAACCGATGGGCAAACTCACGGCGGTTGCGGTCAAGGCCGCTTTGGCGAATCCGGGCACCTATCAGGATGGCGACGGATTAGTTCTCAGAGTCGATAAGAGAGGAGGAGCTTATTGGCTCTTGCGAATCCAGCGGGATGGCAAGCGTCAGGATATAGGGCTGGGTAGTCCGAAGCTGGTGACGCTGGCCGAGGCGCGCGCGAAGGCCGCTGAACTCCGCAAGGCGGTAAAGGTCGAGAAGCGCGACGTGCTGACAGAGCGTAAGGACGAGGAAGCTGCCAAGGTCACCTTCCGCGAAGCTGCTACCCAATATCATTCAGAAAACGAGGCGGGCTGGAAAAGCGATGTCTATGGTCGCCAATGGCTGGCCAGTCTTGAGAACTACGCCTTCCCGAAACTGGGCGACATGACGACCGGCGGAATCACCGCTGCCGACATCATCGGGGTGCTCACGCCGATCTGGCAGGAAATTCCGGAGACAGCTCGCCAGGTCCGAAACCGGATTTACGCAGTGCTCGACTACTCCCATGCAAAGGGCTGGCGCTCTACGGAAGCTCCATCAGGCAATAGCAGCCTCAAAGCAGGGCGAGGGCTGCCGCGACAGATCAAGAAACCGGCAAACCGCAAGGCGATGCCATACGTGGCGGTTCCTCCGTTCCTGACCGCGTTGCGGCGTAAGCCATCCTATTCGCGTCTCGCGCTCGACCTCCTTATTCTGACTGGAGTTCGCTCGCAGGAAGTGCGGCTCGCGAAGTGGGACGAATTCGATCTGGACCAACGCCTGTGGTCGATCCCAGCCGAACACATGAAACGCAGCAGGGCGCACATCGTGCCGCTGTCAGAGGCGGCCTTGGCGGTGCTTGTGAAGGCCGATGCAATGCGGCTTGAGGGTGCCGAAGTGGTTTTCCCCGGCATGACCGGCAAGGCGATGTCCAACATGACCCTGCTCAAAGTCATGCGCGACATGCAGGAGCCTTTCCACGTCCACGGCTTCCGCTCCAGCTTTACCGACTGGGCGGCCAACGAAGGCTTTCCCAATGCTGTGGTTGAGGCGGCGCTGGCCCATAAAACGCCTGATGCGGTGCAGGCGGCATATCGCCGAACCACCTATCTCGGCACGCCGGAGAATCCCGGCGCGCGCGTAAAGCTGATGGAAGCGTGGGGAGCTTATTGCTCTGGCAATGCCGTACCTCACGATACCACTATCCCGGATTCCGATTGAGTTGTAGGAGAGTGGGACCGGGACCAAGCAACCTCCCGGTCAGGCGGCAATTGCCCAAGCGTTGCCTCGTCGTCCGTCTTCCGGCGGGCGGTTGTTTGCGAGGTGACTGATGGAACCGAAGACCGCCTCCAATCCCAAATTCTCCCACCTCTTGCGTGTGTTTCTGCGAATCGGCCTGCTCAGCTTCGGCGGGCCAGCCGGGCAGATCGCGCTGATGCACCGCGAACTGGTTGAAGATCGGCACTGGGTGAGCGAGGAGGATTACCTTCACGCGCTCAATTTCTGCCACCTTCTGCCGGGGCCGGAAGCGCAGCAACTTGCGACATGGATCGGCTGGCGCTTGCATGGCTGGCGCGGCGGATTGGCAGCGGGCCTGCTTTTCGTCATTCCGGGCGCGCTGGTGATTCTAGTGTTGTCGGCGCTCTATGCGGTTGCCGCGAACCTCGACTGGTTCGAGGCTTTGTTCCTGGGGGTGAAGGCGGCGGTGCTGGCGATCGTGGTACAGGCGCTGGTGCGGATCGCTGGACGCGCGCTCAACACGCGGTTCAAGCAGGCGCTGGCGGTGGCGGCATTTGTCGCGCTGTTCCTGCTCGACCTGCCGTTTCCGCTGGTAGTGCTTGGGGCGGGCGCAATCGGTTTGGTCGTCGCTGTTATGCGCCCCGAATGGCTGGCGCTGAAGCAGAGAGGCTCTGCTCCGCCATCCGGGCCGCGCCCGTGGCGTAGCACTGTGCAGGCGGTGGCGCTCTGGGGCGTGATCTGGGCCGTCCCTATGGTGCTGGTCGCGGGGACACTCGGCACAGGCCATGTGCTGTGGGACATCGGCGCGTTCTTCTCTCAGCTTGCAGTCGTCACCTTCGGCGGGGCCTATGCCGTGCTCGCCTATATGGCGCAGGGGGCGGTGCAGGGGTTCGGCTGGCTGCAACCGGGAGAAATGGCCGATGGGCTGGGCCTTGCCGAGACCACGCCGGGGCCGCTGATCATGGTGACGCAGTTTGTTGGCTATCTCGCCGCCTATCGCGCGCCCGAACCCTTCACGCCGCTGGTCGCCGGGCTGCTGGGCGCGGGCCTGACGACCTGGGTGACCTTTGCGCCGTGCTTCCTGTGGATCTTCGCGCTCGCGCCTTGGATCGACCGGCTGGGCAATGCCGTGCGGCTGAAGGGCGGGCTTGCGGCGGTAACGGCAGCGGTGGTGGGCGTGATCGCCAACCTCACCGCGTGGTTCGCGCTGCACGTCCTGTTTGCGGCCGTGGGTGAAACCCATGCTGGACCTTTGCGGCTCTACACGCCCGACTGGCTCAGCTTCGATTGGCGCGCTGCACTGCTCGCCGCACTTGCCTGCCTGCTGGTGTTCGGCGCAAAATGGCCGGTGGTGAGGGTATTGGGAGTCGCGGCGCTCGGCGGGTTGGTGCTCGGGCTGACAATCTAAGGAGGAGAGCATGAGTAAGGTCACACGGCGAGAGGCGATCGGGACGGCGGCAGTGGGTGTCGCAGGAGTTGCCCTTGCGGGGGGAGCATCATCCACGGCATCCGCTCAGGAGACCGGGCGAAGCCTTGCCTTCGCTGGCAACCATACTCCGAAGCCGCTGCGGTTCGATCCGGCGAAGCTGACCGGCCTGTCCTAACGGCTCATCACCTCGCACTGGGAGAACAACTACCAGGGTTCGGTGCGGGGTCTAAACACCATCGAGACCCGGCTTGCTGCGGCTATGGCCGATCCGGATTACCCGACCGTGGCCTATGCCGGGTTGAAGCGCGAGGAGCTGCACCGCACCGGCTCGGTGGTCCTGCATGAAATCTACTTCGACGGGCTGGGCGGAAACGGGAACCCCGGCGGTTCAATCTATGAAGCGCTCGATAGCTGGTTCGGAAGTTTCGAAGCCTGGGAGGCGGAGTTCCGCCGCACCGCCATGTCGCTTGCGGGCGGATCGGGCTGGTGCGTTCTCAGCTGGAACGCGCATACGCGCTCGCTGCACAATTACTGGGCCTGGGATCACATGCACGGCGCGGTGACTGGCGCGCCGCTGATCGCGCTCGATATGTATGAGCATTCCTATCACATGGACTACGGCACCGCCGCCGCGCGCTATATCGATGCCTTCATGGCCAATCTCGACTGGGAAGTGATCGACGCAAGATACCGCGCGGCTATTGCCTAGCTAGGCGCGGCCCGGCCAGTGGCCGTGCAGTTCGTCGATGACATAAGCATGGGCGTGTTGGCCGCTGCCGTGCTCAGCCAGATGCGGATGGTCGGCGGGCAGTTCCGGGTGCTCGTGCTGTAGTTCGGCGGGATCATGTTTGGGCCAGCGCCAGAGCGCTAGCAAAACTCCGACGAACGCCAGAACAGCCAGAGCGACGAAGGCGGTAGCCATTCCGAAACGGGCACCCACTTGCCCGGCGACCGGGTAGGCGATCAGCCAGCAGACATGGCTCAGGGCAAATTGTGCAGCAAAGAGGGCAGGCCTGTCCGGTTCCGTTGATGATCGGCGCAGCAGTCTGCCGCCCGGCGTCACGCAGAGCGAGTAGCCGATGCCCATCACCAGCCATCCTGCCAGAAGAGCCGTCCAGTTCAGCGTTGCGGCTCCGAACACAGCGAGCGCGATGGCGAGGATGGCCGCGCCAGTGAGCATCACGGTGCGGTCGTTCACAAACTTCAGCACGCGTGGCAATACCAGCGCGGCGAGCATAGAGCCGCCGCCATAGGCCGCGAGCGCCAGCGCCACATCCTCTTGGCTTCGGCCCATGCCTTTGACGATCACCACCGTGTTGACGATCACCATCGCGCTTCCCGCTGCTGCCGCGAGCGTCACCGCCAGCAAGCCAACCAACCGGGGTGTCTTAAGGTAGATGCGCGCGCCGCGCGTGGTCTTTCGCCACACGCTCTCGACAACTTTCTTTGCAGCTTTGCGGTGCGGCAGGGCTGAGGTGACGACCAGCAAAGCCGAGATCACGAAGCCGATCGAGGTTCCCGCAAACAGCCAGTGGAAGCTGATTACTGTCAGAAGAGCTGCTGCCAGCATTGGGCTGAGCAGGCTCTCGAGATCATAGGCGAGCCGCGAGAGTGACAGGGCGTTGGTGTATTCCTCTTCGTCCGGGAGAATGTCCGGGATGGTCGCCTGGAAGGTCGGGGTGAACGCAGCCGAAGCCGATTGGAGCAGGAATATCAGCAGATAGACCTGCCAGACGGCATCCACGAATGGCAGCACCAACGCCACGCCCGCGCGAACAACGTCCATTGCCACCAGCAATGTCTTACGCGGCAGTCGGTCGGCATAGGCCCCCACGACCGGGGCGATGCCGATGTAGGCGACCATCTTGATCGCCAGCGCCGTGCCCAGCACCGCACCCGCATCGGCCCCGGCGATCTCGTAGGCCAGCAGTCCCAGTGCAACTGTGGCGAGGCCAGTTCCGACCAGTGCAATCACCTGTGCCAGGAAGAGGTGGCGGTAGGTGCGATGCTTGAGGACTGAGAGCATTGGGGCCTCGCGATGTGCCGGATCGTTTCGTTCAGACGACGCGCTTGATTTCGGTGTAGGCACCGTCGGTCGTCAGCGTAACTGTCACCGTTCCCGCTGAGCGATTGCGCCAGAACCATCCGTGGCTTCCGTCGAAGGCGGCGACCAGCGTGCCGGATTCGCCAGTCGATTCCCGGCCTTTGCCGTAGCCATGATAATCGATTCCGGGGGCGTCGGCGTGCGTATCGTAATTGACGTGGCCACCTGTCACCGACCATTCGTATCGCAGACTCTCCCCATCGGCCATCACCGCCTTGATCTCGGCCCCTTCGCCTGGAGCCAGCGTCAGTTCCATCACGTCGGACCGGGTTGCCGCTGCCTGTGCGACCTCGGCTGCCGAAGCGGCTTCTTGCGTGGCTGCCATTTCGGCGGTGTCGGATTGCTCAGCGTCGGCCAGGAGCGCGTCGGCTGCGGCTTCCTCGGCAAGCTGGGCCTTGATTTCGCCCATCTCGGTGAAGCCGAGGACCCGTCCCGCACCAGTGGGGTCAATGGCGTATTCGGATGGAAGGATGACAGTGACGAGCAAGGCTCCAGCGGTGACCAGCGCAAAGCCGGTGGCTTTCAGGAGCTGCGCATTGGTGGGCAAGTCGTCGATATTCGGGCGTTGCGAATTGAACATCGTTTGATCTCCGGAAATTGAATTGGGTCAGGCAACCGCGAAACCGGCCAGCTGGTATCCGACCAGCACGAAACCGGCGGCCATCAGCAGGGTATTCACGGCGAAGGCATGGCGAATGAAGCTGGGCTGGCGACGCCAGAAACCCATCAGGATGAGGATCGCGCCGAGCGCCAGCAACTGCCCGATCTCGACACCCACGTTAAAGGCAATGAGGTTGGGAATCAGGCCGTCTTCGGCGATCTCGAACTCGATGATCTTGGTTGCGAGGCCGAAACCGTGAAAGAAGCCGAACACCAGCGTCGCCACCTTGGTATTGGGCTGGAAACCGAACCAACGCTGGAATGCGCCGAGATTGTCCAGCGCCTTGTAGACAACGGAAAGGCCGATGATCGCGTCGATCAGATAGGCATTGGCGGTAATTCCGGTCAGTACGCCGAACAGCAGGGTGGTCGAGTGCCCGATCGCGAATAGCGTCACATAGATGCCGACGTCCTTGAGGCGATACAGGAAGAAGATGACGCCAAAGAGGAACAGCAGGTGGTCGTAGCCGGTCACCATGTGCTTGGCACCGAGGTAAATGAAGGGGAAGATCAGGACGCCATTGCTTTCCTGAATATAGCCCTTGTCGCCCTCCGCGACATTGTGAGCCCAGGCTTCGGCACCGGAGCAGAAGAAGGCGACGAGCAGCAAGACCACGGCGAGGACATGCCTCGCACGCGGGGTTTGCCGCCACTCGCTCAAGGAGGATTGCATGGGTCGGTTCTCCAGATGGGGGATGGGTTGATCAGCTGGCTGCAAGCGCGGCATTTTCGCCTCTCGGGTTCTCCGCATCTCTTTCCTCCCTGCCGCGCACCATTCGGTACAGCGCCGGAAGGACGAGTAGCGTCAGCACAGTCGAAGAGATGATCCCGCCGATCACAACGGTTGCCAGCGGACGCTGGACTTCGGAACCAAGCCCGACATTCAGCGCCATCGGCACGAAGCCGAGGCTTGCTACAAGCGCAGTCATCAGGACCGGGCGCAGGCGCGCAATCGCGCCTTCTCTGATCGCGTCCTCCAGCGGCCGCCCTTCATCGAGCAATTGCTTGATGAAGGTGAGCATGACCACGCCGTTCAGCACCGCCACGCCCGAAAGCGCGATGAAACCGACGCCCGCTGAAATCGAGAACGGAATGCCCCGCAGCAACAGGGCGGCGACGCCGCCGGTCAATGCCAGCGGCACGCCGGAGAATACGACGAGCGCATCCTTGCCCGAACGGAACAGTGTTACCAGCAGGCCAAAGATCAACAGCAGAGCGAGCGGAACCACGATCTGGAGGCGGGTTGCCGCCGATTGCAGCTGCTCGAAGGTGCCGCCGTATTCGATCCAGTATCCTTCGGGCAGTTCCACCTCGTTGCCGATACGCTGCTGCGCCTCGGCGATGAACGAACCGAGATCGCGTTCACGCACATTTGTCGTTACCACCGCGCGGCGCTTGCCGTTCTCGCGGCTGATCTGGTTCGGCCCCTGGACGCGCTCGATTGTCGCCACTTCGGACAGTGGCACTTCGCCACCGCCGGCCAGCGGGATGGGCAGGCGTTCGAGCACCTGTGGGTCTTGCCGCAACTCCTCGGACAAACGGACCACGATATCGAAACGCCGGTCGCCTTCGAAGATCTGACCGGCCTCCGCGCCGCCGATGGCAGTCGAGACCACGGTCTGCACATCGTCGACATTGAGGCCAAGCTGGGTCAGGCGGATGCGGTCAGGCACCACCTGGATGAACGGCAGGCCGGTCACCTGTTCAGTCTGCGCGTCTACCGAACCCTCAATGGTAGTGACTACGCCTTCGATCTCTGCCGCCGTGGCGGCAAGCTGGTCGAGATCGTCGCCATAGACCTTGATCGCCACATCCGACCGGACGCCCGCGATCAGCTCATTGAAGCGCATCTGGATCGGCTGGATGAATTCGTAGCGCGATCCGGGCACCTGCTGCACGGCTTCGTTCATTTCGGCGACCAACTGTGCCTTGGGCTTTCGCGGATCGGGCCAGTCCTCGCGTGGCTTCATGATGATGAACGTGTCGGCTACCGATGGCGGAACAGGGTCGGTCGCGACGTCGGCGGTGCCGATCTTGGCGAACACCTGTTCCACCTCGGGGAAGGTTTTGATCCTGTCCTCCAGCGCACTCTGCATCTGCACCGCCTGCGTCAGGCTGGTGCCGGGGATTCGCAGGGCGTGGAGGGCAATGTCGCCTTCGTCGAGATTGGGAATGAACTCCGAACCCAGCCGCGTCGCGCCAAGTCCGCTCAGGACCACCAGCGCCACAGCGCCAGCAATCACCGCCTTGCGCTGGCGGATCGCGAAGTCGAGCAGCGGACGATAACGCGCATTGGCTACGCGCATGACCCGGTTTTCCTTTTCCTCGACACGGCTCGTGACGAAGGTCGCCACGGCTGCCGGAACGAAAGTGAGCGAAAGCAGCAGGGCTGCGGTCAGCGCCATCACGACCACCAACGCCATCGGATGGAAGGTTTTTCCTTCCACGCCCTCAAGTGCAAAAATCGGGACATAGACGATGGTGATGATGAGGATGCCAAACAGGCTCGGTTTGATGACTTCAGCCGACGCCTTGGCAGCCAGCTTGAAACGCTCGTCCCGGTTCAGCACTCTTCCCAGCGAATGCTGCGCCTCGCCAAACCGCCGCAGACAGTTCTCGACAATAATCACCGCACCATCGACGATGAGACCAAAGTCGAGCGCCCCCAGGCTCATGAGATTGCCCGAGGTGTTGCTCGACACCATTCCTGTGATCGTGAGCAGGAAGGACAGCGGGATAACGGCAGCGGTTATCAGCGCCGCCCGGATGTTGCCGAGCAGCACGAAGAGCACCACGATAACTAGCAGCGCACCTTCTGCGAGGTTCTTCTCGACTGTCTGGACCGTTGCTTCGACGAGCTTGGAGCGGTCGTAGACCGTGTTCGCGACTACCCCGCCGGGAAGCGAGTTGTTGACCTCCTCCAGCCGTTCGGCGACCGCCACGCTCACATCGCGCGCGTTCTCGCCGACCAGCATGTAGATGGTGCCGAGCACGACCTCGCGCCCGTCTTTGGTTGCCGCGCCGTTGCGGATTTCCGAGCCAATGCTGACGTCGGCCACGTCGGCAATGCGAATTGGCACGCCGCCGCGCGAGTCCACGATGATGCCCGAAAGATCGCGCTCGTCCTCTGCCTGGCCCGGCACGCGGATCAGGTATTGCGAGCCCGAACGCTCGACATAGCCCGCGCCGACATTGCCGTTGTTGGCTTCCAGCGCTTCGATCACGTCTTCGACCGTCAGGCCGAAACCGGCCAGGCGGGAGGGATGCGGGGCTACGACATATTCCTTGCGATAGCCGCCGACCGAATTGACCTCGGTCACGCCGGGCACCGTGCGCAATTGCGGGCGCACGACCCAATCGTGCAGCGTGCGCAAATCCTGCGCGGTGTAGGGCGACCCGTCTGCCTTGACTGCACCGGGCTCGCTCTCGATGGTGTACATGAAGATTTCGCCGAGCCCGGTGGCGATCGGCCCAAGCTCGGGCTCGACGCTTTCGGGCAAGGTCGAACGCACACCTTGCAAGCGTTCATTCACCAGCTGACGAGCGAAATAGATATCGGTCCCGTCTTCGAACACGACCGTCACCTGGCTCAGGCCATAGCGGGAAACCGAGCGCGTGTATTCGAGACCAGGCAAGCCGGCGATTGCCGTCTCGACCGGGAAGGTGATCCGTTGCTCTGCCTCCAACGGCGAAAATCCTGGGGCAGACGTATTGATCTGCACCTGAACGTTGGTGATGTCCGGTACGGCGTCGATCTTGAGCCGCCCGAAATTGTAGATGCCGATCGCGCCGAGCAGGGCGACGATGATCAGCACCGCGATACGCTGCCTGATCGACAGCTCGATGATTTTCTCAAGCATGGTCGAAGCGCCCCTTAGTGATCATGGCTCGCGCCCGACTTCTCGATGTCGGCCTTGATGACGTAGCTGTTTTCCGAGGCGTAGACCGTTCCCGGAGCGATACCGCTGATGACCTCGGTCCATTCCGGTCCTTCCTGGCCGAGCTCAAGCATCCGAACCTCGTAAGTCTCCCCGATCTTGGCGAAGACCACGCGGAAATCGCGGAACTGCTGGATCGCGTCGGTGCGCACTGCCATTGGAACCGTGCGCTGGTTGGTGGTCGCGAGGCCGCGAACTGCCATGCCCGGACGCCAGAAACCGTCGCGGTTGGGCAGCGAAGCACGCGCCGTCACTGCCTGGCTGGATACGTCTGCCAGAGGCAGGAAATCGCGTAGGACCGAACCCTGAGAGCGATTTCCGTCCAGAGCGCGGATCAGGACGGACTGGCCAGGCCGCACCCGCTCGATGTCGCGCGGGAAGATCGGAAAGGTCGCAACGGTGCGTGAAGGATCAGAAATCACGAACAGCGGTTCGCTGTCGGCAATCGAGCCGACATTGGCATTGCGTTCGCTGATAATTCCCGAAATTGGCGCATAGATATCATAGGTCTGGAGCGAATAGCTGCTTTCCACCCGCGCAAGCAGGGTCCCGCGCGCTACCCGGTCGCCAATGTTGCGATAGACCGCTACGACCGGACCTGGATACTTGGCTCCAACCTCGGCACTACCGGCAGGATCGAGTTCCACGCGCCCGATGATCTCGATTGCGTCGCCAACCTGCTGCGGCCCGACCGTATCGGTTTGGATCCCGGCAGCGTTAGCCGCCTCGTCGGAGATCGTGACGCGACCTTCGTAAGATTCGAATTCCCACCTATGCGTGTTGTCGCCTTCGTTCGCGACCACCACCACATCGAAGCTATGCGGCTCGACAAGCACCGAGCTCCCACGCAGATAATCTTCCTGCGGCGTGAAGGTGAACGTCGTCTCTTCGCCGTCGAGGCGGGTAATCATGACGCGCGCCGTTACCTCTGAGGGATCGAGCGGCTCTCCGTCGCGATAAGCGTATAGTCGGTATTCAGGTGGCACGCCGTCCTCGAACACCGTCATTTCGATGGCGAAGTCGCCTTCGCGCAACATGCGGCCATTGTGCGGCCCACGTTCGTATTCGCCCGCAGCCGTTTCCTCGCCTTCGGCCACGGTTTCGCTCTCGGATGACTGGCCACAGGCCGCCAGCGGTACCGCGAACAACGCGGCAATGATGAGATATGTACGGCGCATTGTCAGTTACCCCCAACAAGGTCGGCAAACCGGCCAGTCAGGCGATCGAGATCGACCTTGGCGCGGTGATATTCGGCAAGTGCATCGACCATTCTTTCGCGTGCATCGTGCAGCGCGCTCTCGGCGGTCGAAACATCGAGAAAAGTGAAGCCGCCACGATTGTAACCTGCTCGCACTTCGCGCAGGGTCTGCTCGGCTCCCGGCACCACTCGGGTGCGAATGGCTTCGGCTTCGCGGCGCGCTTCTTCCACGCGTTCGATGGCGAAGCCGATCTCGCGCCGACGCTGAAAGCGCTCGACTGCAAGGTCGGCATCGATCTGTCGCCTTTCGGCGGCTGCTCTGTCCCTGTTGGCCTGGTTCAACGCGCGGTTAGGCAAGGGAAGCGATATACCAGCGATCAGTGCGACATCGCCCGACCCGAAAACTCTCGGCCCACCGTATACAGTCGGATCGGTCCGGGAATTCGCGTCCTGCAATCGCATGTTCGCTTCGGCGCGCTGACTGCGCGCTTCGTAAAGCGCGAGATCGATCGACGACAGCTCGTCATACTCCATTGCGACAGCCTGGGGTTCCAGAAAGCCGTTTGTGACCACTGATAAATCGTCAGGGTTCCCACCGGTCAGGAGCGCCAACCTGATAGTTGCGGCCTCAAGGGCATGCTCGGCGAGTTCCAGATCGACTTGCGCTTCGGCCAGCTGAGTTCTTGCACGCGTACCGGCAAACAGCGGATCGCGAGCATCGTCGACGCGGCGCTGCACCTCGCCCTGAAGCCTTTCGGCGATCTCAACCCGGCTTCTGGCAAGTTCGAGGTCCAGTGCGGCTGCCTGCACTTCGACGTAGAGTTCCTGCACCTGCATGGCGAGATCGAGCCGACGGATTAGCGCCTCGGCTTGCGCGACGCCAATATCGCCTTCGGCAAGTTCTATCCGCGCCGCGCGCTTGCCGCCGCGTTCGATGCGCTGGTTATAGGTGGCATCCACTTGGAACTGGTTGAAGCCCCCGGTGCCGATATTCTCGACAGTGCCGTCGATGGTAGGGGCTGGTCGGGTATCGGCAGCCGCACGAGCGGCCTCCAGTACCTCGACACGGGCTGCCGAAGCCTCACCTTGTGGCGAGTTCGCCACGGACTGGCGGATCGCTTCTTCCAAGGTCAGCGGCTCGGCTTGCGCCACTCCCGCTGACAGAAGCGTGACCGCCAGAAGGGCGGCACGCGACATCGCTTTCATCATAGTACTCCTGAGAACTCGCGCTCGATTGCAGACCGCTAATTGCAGACCGCTAGAAGCCGGGATGACCCGGCAACCCCCGTTCGGGGGCGTCAGGCTGCGCGGGGAGGTCTCAGGAGGGATTCCGGGTGTGAAAGCGCGTCAGCTGCAAAGCTGCGAGCGAACCGCAGTTCTGAAGACACCAGACGGAAAGCCGGCTGCGTATCGTTCGGGACCAAAAGCGCAGTGGCAAGGGAAAGGGAAGGGCCATGATCATGAGTCAGGCCTTTTTCCGGGACAGGAGCCCCGAGACCATTATCGTCTTGGGTTGCCTGCTCGCTCACTTGCTCGTGCGCATGATCTGCATGGTGCGTATGCACCGAAGATGCAGACGAAATCTGATCGTGCCCCGCAAGATGTCCACCCCATGCCGCATTTGGCACGACAAGCGCGCAGACGAGCAACAGAAGGGCGAAGCGGGCGAACATAGGGGCTGATTATCGAAGATAATCGGTATGCGCAATCTTTGTGAACGGGTTGTCTCCATCAAATCTGGAAGATGGCGTACCTATTCGGCCCTTCCTCTTGCTGCATTGAACTTGTTCAAGAGGGTTTTATCTGAACAGTGCAGGAAACAGCACTGCTGGCCTCGTTCGCCCTTTGCTGGCAGCGATCGAGCGCTTCCCGGTTCTCGCTCAGAATACGTTGCGCCTCCGCCAGTTCCTCCCATGCTTGGGGATTCTGTGACCGAATGAGCCGGATCCCTGCTTCTACGACGGTCGGCTCGCCCACGGCCTTTCGTGCCATCTGTTCGGGCCATTGCCAGCTTTCGGGCATGGCGCGGGCGATAGTGCCGGGAAGGATAGACCAAAGCAGGATACCGGCCAGCACACCCATGCCCGCAAAGCGCCAGGTCTGGCGTTTCTGCTCGTCCTCGGCGCGGACCCGCCCGACGATCGCACTGAGCTGCGCGGTGGCGCTGTCGAAGTCCTTGCGTCCGTGCCGGAACAGGTCGCTGGCATCGCGCAGCATATCGAGCGAGGCGCGCTTGATCTGAACCGCGATGTCTTCCGGCGTTAGCTTGATGGAAGGCTTGTCTCCAATTGCACCTAACGTCTTGGAGACCTGCGCCAGCTGATCGGCCATCTGGCCGAGCGTGGCGGTGTAGTCAGGGATAACGATGTCGGCTCGCTCCCTGGCCATGTTCTGAACAGTATGGCGCACCATCACAATTTCGCCTTCGAGGCGGGCGAAGGCTTCCGTTGCCGGATCTGACTCTTCCGCCGCTCCCAGTTCAGGTTCCGGCTGCGGCGCGGGCGGTTCGTCGACTTCGAGGTCCAGTTGTACTTCTTCGATGTGGTCGTCTTCCATGTCGTTTCTCCTAAATACCCATGTCGAAAGCGCGGGTGCGCTCGCGGGAGAGGGTTGCGGTTAGTTCATTGGCGATGCTGCGCTCGGGCTTCGGATCGATGCCGAGTTCGCGGGTTTTTCCGCGCAGCAGGCCTTCGACCTGCGGATCGCGTTCAAGCCCCTTTGCCAGTTCGGTCAGCGTTGCCGACACGCGGGCCGCGCCTGCTCGGTCACCTTGCTGCTCAAGCTGCTTGCGAGCTGTGCTCAACCCCTGCCAGTCGCTGACAAAGCGCTCAGATCGCAGCGCCGGATCGGTGCGCACTGCGGCCTCTTGGCTCATGGCGCGCATAGCCTGCTGGCTTCGCCCGCGTGCGGCCTCTGCAATCAGCGCAGGACGCCGCTCAAGTGCTTTAGCGAGATCGGTGGCGGCATGGGCCCGGATCGCGTCGAGCGCTTTTCCAGCCTTCTCCAGCGCTTCCTTCTGGTGCGGAAGCGCGGGCAAGCCCTGAGCTTGCATCGTACCGAGATCGCCAAGCGCACGGGCGTAGCGTTCGACCGCGCGGCGCTGATCGTTCTGCGTGTTCGACTGTGCTGGAAGCGGCTCGAGCTGGCGGGCTTGCGGACGGAAGTTTCCGAAGATCGATTTAGCCCGTTCGGGAACCTGCCGGACCATCTCCATGACCCGCTCGCGGAAGCTGATACCGCGCAGTTCAGCGAAAGCCTGTTCGGGCTTGTAGTCGCCCACCATGTCCTTCGCGCGCTCGCGGCTCAGCGTGCGGACAAGTTTCGACTGGTCTGCAAAGTCATCGCGGCCATAGTGCAGTGCCAACCCATCGCGGTGGCGCGACATGGCGACATAGGCGGAATGACTATCCATGCCCGGTGTGGCGAGCACATGGGTGCGATCCACCGTCATGCCCTGTGCCTTGTGGATCGTGGCGGCGTAGCCGTAATCGATGTGCGCATAGTCCTGGGTATCGAACGCAACCTCGCGCCCATCGTCGGTGCGCACGGCAATGCGCTGCGGGCTGGCCATTGCGACCGTGCCGAGTGTCCCGTTTTTCACTTCAAGCCCGCGCTCATTGCGCAAGAAGATGATACGGTCGCCCGATGCGAACTGCCGCTCGCCGCGTTCCGCTTTGATCGTGGCATCGGCTCCCAGCGCGCCAGCTTCGCGCATCTTTTCGCGCGCCATGAGGTTCAACTCGCGCACTTCGTCATTGGTGTGCGTGAGGATAATCCGGCTTTCACCGGGGCTGTCCTGCCGTTCCTGATTCCAGCGCTCGATTAGCTCTGTCCGCGCGACCTCGCGCATGTTGGCGGCATGGACCATGCCCTGCTCTTTATAGGCTCGGATCGCTTCGCCCGTGCGACCCGTTGCGAGGTGCCTGGTCGCATCCTGCTGCCATGCGGGTAGCTGGCGGCGGACTTCGCTGATCTCGACGCCGCCGTGGCGTTCGTGGATTGCCCGGAAGGCCGCGCCTGCTTCGATGGCTTGCAACTGCTGCTGGTCGCCGACCAGGACGACCTTTGCACCGGCCTTAGCCGCATGGGAAAGCACGCGCTCCATCTGGCGGGTGCCGACCATGCCCGCTTCGTCGATGACGAGCACATCCTTGGCAGTCAGCTGCTCGCGTACCTTGCTCCATTGGTGTTCAAGGCTGGCGATGGTGCGCGATGCGATGCCGGATCCGTATTCCAGACCTTCGGCGGCAATGCCAGAAAGCGCTGCGCCGCGCACGGTATAGCCCGCGCTTTCCCATGCCTCGCGCGCCACTCCCAGCATGGCGCTTTTGCCGGTTCCGGCATAGCCGACTACCACCGCAAGGCCCTTGCTGTTGATCACATGCTCGAAGGCGGATTTCTGTTCGCCGGACAGGACCAGGCCGCGCTTCGCAGCACTGGCGAACGCGGCGTTTCGCTGCACATCTTTAACGGCGTGACCTGTGCGCTGCGCCATCGTGTCGGCGGCGCGGTGCAGGCGCTGTTCGGTCTCGATCATCGCCCGCGAAGTGAAGCGATCCTGCCCGCGTCCGTCCTTGCCAAGGGAGATCAGGTCAGGCGATGCGCGCACCGCGCTGTACGCCGCGTCAAATTGCTCCTTGCCGTCGCTATGTCGGTGAACGAAGGCCGCAAGGTCGCGATTTGTGAACGTCGCCTGCTGGTGGGTGATGGCATCCAATGCCAACGCTGGATTCTCGATGATCCGTTCGCCATTGCGCCGGGCGATGGCGCGGTGCTCCTCGATCCGCGCGGCCTCCAACCCGCGTCCGCCAATGCGCGAGGCTGCGGGGCCGATCTTGTCCTGCGGTTCCAGCGCGATGCCCTGCGCTTCCAGACTGCGATGATCGATCCGCGCATCGATGTCGCGTTCCGCCAGCGCGCGGTTCACACGATCGGCCCAGCGCTCGCGCCATTGCTCGATCAGCGCGGTCTTGTTCCAGTCGCGGACCTTTGCGCCAAAGCCATCTTTGGTCAGTTCGCGCATCGTCAGCATGACATGCGCGTGCGGCTTCGCCTTGCCGTCTTCGCCGATATCCCAATGGACATTGAGATCGGCGATCATGCCTTTCTCGACGAACTCGGCTTTGACGAACTCGCGCGCGAGCCTAATGTTGTCTTTCTTCGCCAGCTCGCGGGGCAGGGCGAACTCGACCTCGCGGGATAGCTGGGCATCCTTGCGCTTCTCGGCGGCCTCAACTGCGTTCCATAAGGTGGCGCGGTCGGCAAAGGCTTCGGGCGCGCCTTTGGGCAACATCACTTCGGAATGAAGAACGCCTGCCTTGTTGGTGAAGTCATGGGTTCTGTCGATCCGCTCGTCGTGCAGTTGCTCGCCTGCACGATAGGCCGCCGCCGCGACGGCACTGCGTCCGCTCGACCTTCCGATGACCTTTGCGCTGAAGTGAAAGATTGCCATGTCGGCAATCCAGTTACACCGCAAAGCCTGCGTCGGCACGACGTATAAGCGCGCCCTCTCATGATAAAATCCTGATCGGGACTAGGCGGTATCACACTGTCCCGGCGACCTTACTGCATTGGATTACAAGCACGATTATCATGGCTCCATCACACCAACGATGGAGACAACACATGCGCAAACCCCGCGATTTTGATTCGGAACTCAAGGCCCTCGCCGACAAGGCAAAGCAGTTGAAGGAACGCCGGGTGCGCGACCTTGGCGCGCTGGTCATGGCAACCGGAGCCGACGCACTCGATGCCGAGACCCTTGCAGGCGCACTGCTCGGTGCTGCGGCGAATACAGACAAAGCAATCGGGGAGGGCTGGCGCAAGCGCGGCGCGGCCTTCTTTCAGGGCAAGTCACGCGACACTGCGAACGGACCTCGCCAGCAGCAGGAGGGCAGTCTCTCGCTCGACGGCGGCGCGGTATCGGCTTGAGGCGGCAAAGGCACGAACCGACATGCGCGAATGGCAGGTCAAACGCCGCGAACGGACCAAGCAACTGATCGAGCTGGGCGGCCTGGTCGCCAAGGCCGATCTGGTCGAGCTGACCGATGATGATCGCGCCGCACTCTACGGCGCGTTTCTTACCGTCGCTGCCAAGCTGCGCGGACCGGATGGTGCGCAGGCGCTGGTGCTGTTCCGGCGCAAGGGGAAGAGAGCGTTTGATGCGGAGCTATCGAATGACGGATAGCAGCACGATCCGAAAGGCAATTGGCGGCTAATCGCGTCCTAAAATTGAGCGGGTCAACTCTGCCAATCCGCTAGCATCTAGGTGAGCGGACAAAGCATCTTTCTGCAGCAATTCCTCTGTCAAATGCGGATGGAATTTCTCGAACAAAAGGTTCGGTGAATGAGCAAATAGGTCCACCTCTTTGCCATCTGCCAGAGCTGAAAGGGCATCGATCAACTGCGGGCTTTCGTCCTTCCCGAACACTTCCAGAAACCCATCGTGTGTCTGCACGGTGAAGCTGTTGGCGCGGAGGCCGAGTGCCAAGGTCGTTGTCCGAACGGAACCCGCTTTGGTCGCTATGACTGCAGCGTTGTCGCTGAGCTGCGCAATCCTGCCGGGGTCAAATTGCAGTTGGCCGTAGTTGCTACGTGCCTCATCGAGTAGCTGCAGCGCAGTCGCATCAAGATAGATCGGGCGCGTTTGGCCTTCTAGAACATCAAACATTCGCTCGATCACGTGGTCGTGGATGTTGCCAGGATCGCCGCCAAAAATGGGCGGCACTCCGGCTTTCGCTGGTGCAACCATAATGACACGATCCCGGTCGAGAACTTCCTGCACCAGCCAGCGCCTGCCCGAAAAAATGAGAAGCATTCCCGGCGCGATCATGTTGTCGATGGGAAGTGTCCCAAGCTCCTTACCGCCGGAAATCAACCGGTATTCCTCGGGTGTCTGAAATACGGCGTAGAAGCTATAGTGCTCGATCAGCTTCTCGCCATTGGCACCGAGCAACAGAAGGCCATCGCTGGCTTGCTCAATGAGCGCGACCTCGGGTTGCCCGAGTGCTCGCAAGACATCCAGAAACAACTGGGTATCGACCTGGCGGAACGGTCCAGTCTGGCAGAGAATCCCGTATAGTTGTTGCGCACGTATTCCGCCCCGCTCGGCGATCACCGATAGGATTTGGTGAACTAGGGTCGAAAGGTGCAGGGCCTCGCGTTGCGGCGGTTCGCACCAGCCTTCCAAAAGCAATTCGATCATCGCAATGGCCCGCACCATGCCCAGGCGAAGACGGTCCGAGAAATTGCTTGTCGGCGTAAGCTTCGCCTCGACGGCGTATTGTCGAAGGATGGCTGGCTTGCCCGGTCGCCGTCCTGAACGGCCAAGTCTTTGCCTGAGCGATGCGACGCTGAACGGTGCGCCAATCTGGCCGACACAGGCCACATCACCAATATCAATTCCCAGTTCCAGCGTGGAAGTGCAGATGGCAGTCGTCGGCGCAGTACCATCTTTGAGGCGACGTTCGACGAAGTCCCGATGCTCGCGCGATAGGCTGGCGTGGTGAGGGTAAAATTCCTGCGGCAAGTGTTCCTTTTCGCAAAGTGCGCGCAACCGATCTGAGTAGATTTCAACTGCCTGACGCGCACCGCCAAAGACAAGATTGTCGCTGCCTCTCAGGTGTTCGAATAGGTGCTGCGCAATGGCATCCGTCGCTGAAGGGCCTTCATCGTCCTTGTCGCCAGCAACGTAGCCACGGAGCTGAAGCTGCAATTCGGCTGATCCGCCCTCGGCAATGACCTGTTCGACTTCAACTGGGCTGTCAGGACGAAGATAGGCCTTCGCCAGCTCCATATCTCCGAGTGTGGCCGACAAACCGACCCGACGAATAGGTCTCTTGAGGGCGATTTCGAGGCGCGTGAGAAGCGAACGCATCTGGATGCCTCGCTCACTGTCGAGGACCGAATGCAATTCATCGAGAATGACTGCGCGGGTCGCTCCAAACAGCCTCGGAATCTCCAATCCGCGTCGAATGAATAGCGCTTCAAGGGACTCCGGGGTGATCAGCAGCACGCCCCTCGGTCGCTTGGTTGCCTTAGCCTTCACCGATGACGAAACGTCGCCATGCCACGGCGTGATAGGCAAGTCTGTATCGCGACAAATGTCTTCAAGTCGGCGCGCCTGATCGGTGATGAGCGCCTTCAGCGGCGCGACATACAGAACATCGAATCCGGAGTCCTCACTGGGTTCATCGAGCACCTGGGACAGTAGCGGGAGAAACGCGCCTTCAGTCTTGCCTCCGGCGGTGCTGGCGGCGACAATCAGGTCACGATTGCCGTCCATAAGCACGTGCGTTGCGCGCGCCTGAATATCGCGCAATTCCTTCCAGCCTTGCTGACGAATCCATTTCTGGATTGGTCGAGCCAGCTTGTCGAACGCCGTGCTCACAGTCGGAAGCTGGCTAGCTCGTCGCTCTCGGGAACAGCGCCAACGCTCTCATCCACGTCGCTCATGTCGTCACCAGAATCCTCCGCCACGTCGAGTTCTTCGATGAGGTCCGACCATTCGACGCCGGGGTTTTGTTCGAGCACCGCCAGAAGATTCACGAATGCCGTGACCGTGTTCCGAGGGGTTCTGAAATAGGCCTCCCCGATCCTGTCCGAACAGTGCGCCATAAACGCTTCCAAGGCGTTGTCTGGCAGAATTGCTTCATCGCCCTGCATAACGGCGCGAATGTTGGCCAGAAGCACGAACAAATCTTCGGGCGTGAGGCTGGCTAGTCGAATGACCGGTCCGGAGAGATCGACCAGTCCGTCACGCGCAAAGGTGTTCTCTGCGAGGCGAGATTGGAGGGCCTCATAGCTGTAGAGGCCGCGCCGCGTGTTCATGAGGAATTCCGGCGTTCCTCCCATGAGGAACCCAAGGTTCTCCGCGCTCCCTTGCAGAACGTCGTTCAGGATGCGCAGGATTTGCTCATAGTTGGCATTGCGGGCTTGCGATGAAGTCAGCTTGTAAAGGTTGACCATCTCGTCAAGGCCAACGAGCAGGCCCCTGTAGCCCGCTTCACAGACAAATGCCGACATGAGTTTGAGGTGGTCGTAGACGCTGGCGTCATTGACGATGGTGCGAACACCGAGAGCCTTGCGAGCATCGGTCTTGGTCGCAAATTCGCCGCGCAGCCATCGAATTGCTGCCGATTTCAGTTCTTCATCGCCGGTTTCATGTCCCTCCCAATACCGGCGGATCACCTGCGCGAAGTCGAAGCCTCCTGTCAGCTCCTCGAAATGGACAAGGCGCTGGCGAATGATGTCATCTGTCGATTGTTCTTGCGCCTCGGCATCGTGCTGGGCCTGGCTGACAAAGCGTTCGACAACATTCGACAATGCACCACCATCTGGCTTGGTCCGGGTGGCAAGATTTCGCGCCATCTCCGCGTAGAGGCCTCGTGCTTGCCCGCCGGTCGCGTGGATACGTCGATCCGGGGCAAGGTCGGCAAACATGACGACCAGTCCCTTTTCGAGCGCCACAAGCCGGATCAGATTCATGAAGAAGGTCTTGCCGGAGCCATACTCGCCGATGATGAAACGAATGGCTGAACCGCCATCGGCGATCCGGTCCATGTCCTTGACGAGTTCTTCGATCTCACGCGCTCGTCCGACCTGGATGTGCCGAAGCCCCAATTTGGGAACAACACCCGCGCGTAGCGCCTGAACAATAGCGTCGCGTTCGCGCGGCTTCAGTCTTGACATGAATTAATCCCCCTTCGCCATCTCGGCTCTCAACGTACCGGCTATGTCCGGCGATACGTCATATCCGTCATATTCATCGAGCAATGCTTCATCGAATTTATCGAAAGCCCACTCATTGACTACCTCAAGCGCGCCAGAGGGCATGAGCCCGTGATTACCGGCGATCTCGTCAAACTCTTCGTCAGTCCAGTGTTCGCGCTGGATTATTTGCTCCACAAGCAACGCGTGCTTGGGATCGAGGCCAGCCATTGATGATGGAAGAGCATGTGCTGCGGCGGCCTCGTCGCTCACGTCTTCGTCGGCCGAGAAAATCTCGCCCAGTACGCTTGAAACGCGCTCGGTGTCATTTCGAATAGCGGCAATACGCGCTGCATCGAGCGAAGCTGCTTTGGCTTTCGGCTCGTCCGGTATTTGTTCGCCTGATGCTTCAGCTTCGGCGGCTTTGACGCGAACCGGGCCGTCAGGCACGTCGCCAGCATGGAGGTCGGCGTAAACGAGGCCAGCATCGATCCCCAGAGCCTTGTAGATCTTCTCGATGCAAGCCACTTCTTCAGACTGAATCACGCTGTCAGCGTGGGCAATCGCGACAACTGCCGCGCGCAGGGCTAGATGATGCTCAGCGTCCGCATCTTTCAGCTTGCTGCGCAGCCATGACATGTCTGGCGGAACATCGAGATACCATTCGAGGTTGGCGTGGAGACGCTTTCTTTCCAGCTCAGTCAGGCCGCTAACAGCGTCGATCTTTTCACGGAGTGCTCTGCGTTCGGCTTCCACAATTTTGCTGTCGGCATGTGCGACGAAGGTCGCCAGCGCTAGTTCGAACAATTCGGTTCGATAGGCCGGGGAGACGTCTTCAAGCTGTTCGACCGGCTCGCCGAGTTCGAAGATCACAACGGGTTCGTCGATCTTCGGTCCGCGCAGCGAGAATCTTGGGTCTGGAGCCATACCGAATCCGATACGGGCGAGTGCATCCGCTGCGCCAGTCAGGTTCCGCTTGCCGAGCTTCTCCGGCATTTCTCCTTCCAGGCGCGAGATCACATCGATTGCTGGGACCAGCCCGCCTGCGGCTACTTGTTCGCGCGCCCAATCCTTGAGTTCTTCCAACTCGTCCGACGGAAACAGACGCCACAGCTCAGCAGGTAGGAGCGCCTGTGCTTCAATGCTCCCGCGGCCATCTGGATTTCGTCCAAGATACCGGCTGAACTTATCGAGTTCATCCATCGCCTCATCTGCGATTTTTTGCGCCTTCTGTACCGGCGACCGCAAATCAGTAACGTCGGGGATCGCCACATCTCCGCCATCTCCCGCCGTGAGATTGACCGAGCAATTGAACTCGCTGGATGCAGCACGATAGTCCATTTTCAGAAGCTTGCGAGGCGTTCGAACCTTTAAGCCATCAGGATAAAGCGCGTCGAACTTCAATTTGAAAAGTGCCTTGAATTCGTTGCCGCAACGCTCGGCTGGAGTGCGAAGGCGTCGCTCTGGGTGGCAATGCAGCCAGAGATGTAGCCATTCGGCATCGAAGGCTTTGCCTTCGGCGATCATGCCGCCGAGCGCGAACTTCAGCGAAAATGGCAAGTCCCAGCTGCGGTTTTCAAGGATCGCTTGCTTGAGTGTCGCATCGTCCAAGGAGATGCCGCCCATCGCCATGATACGCGCGATGTCGAGAAACTCACCTAGATATCTTTGGGCGGAGAAATTATCGGCGAAAAGAGCCTTCAGTCGTTCCACCTCCGCAACTATTTCCTGCTTCTCATCGTCGGGCGGCTGGTCGATCAGAAACCTGCGCTCCAGACCATAGAAAAACAGGAACATGTAGCCGGGGTTTATTGATCCATCGATCCTCCCTTCGGACAACCAGTCGAGGTAACTAGCGCGGCACACCGCTGGTATTGAGGAATATCCAGGCCAATACGGCATCCCTGCCGTTCGTGCCGACCCAACTCGCGCCACTGATAGTGATGGGTCGATATATGCCCGACAACTCTCCCCATAGTAGGATGATCCAATTCGAGGAGGTACGCCGACATAGATCATACCCGCAATTTCTCGGCCCGCGATTGTGACGGTCTGCCCCTTTGGAACCCAGCCTTGGATTGGACGAGGTGAGCTTGTCTCCTTTGTTGCTCCTATTTGCTTTGAAAGCTCTGCGCTCGAAGGTGATTGATCGGGAGGTGGTTCGTGGCCGAACAATTTTTCACGCAGTTCTTCTATTCGTGAGTGGCGCGTCGCAGTAGCCCCGGCTTCCGGGACTCCTCTCGCAGCATCGCGTTCCTGCTTGGCAGGTTCTTGCAGGTAACTTTCTGACCTCTTCTCGGCTGACCTCCTTACAGAAGCAGCCTCCAGATGACGTGCTCCCCTGAAATGTGACCGGTTTTTGGTAGAGTCCGACGCAAAGGAGTCGGACGACAATGAAACGAAGCAGGTTCAGCGAAGAGCAGATCATCGCGGTTTTGAAGGAACAGGAGGCTGG
>Ga0310345_10001764_pt1 | contig 23175 bp, 22 predicted proteins | sample HC15DNA20500_MG_FD_204667 | JGI IMG/M metagenome (GOLD analysis project Ga0310345, IMG submission 204667) | Marine microbial communities from station ALOHA, North Pacific Subtropical Gyre - HC15-DNA-20-500_MG | ecosystem: Environmental > Aquatic > Marine > Oceanic | place: Pacific Ocean: North... | reverse complement strand
TGTATGGGGAAATGGTAAACAAACACGATCTTTTTGTTATATAACAGACATTATTGATGGTATTTTGAAATCATTAACTATGAAGAAGACCAAAGGCGAAATATTTAATTTGGGAAATCCAGAAGAAACACGAATAATTGATCTAGCAAAGACTATTCTGAAATTAACAAATAGTAAATCATCAATTACATACTTGCCAATGCCAGAAGGAGACCCAAAGAGAAGAGTACCAGACATAACAAAAGCTAAAAATACTCTCAAATTTAGACCTAAAGTCTCACTCGAACAAGGATTAGAAAAAACTCTCAAATGGCATATTGAAACTAAATATAAATACCTATAACAATCGTATTAATTCGTTTTTTAATTCAAGATTATCTTTCACAAAATGCATATCTTTCACAGGAGATTGATCATTTCTTCGGATAATTATTGATTGACAGCCAGCTTTTGTAGCAGATTCAAAATCATTAATTCGATCGCCAACCATGAGAGTCTGAGTTTGATTTATTTTTAACACATCCATTGTATTAATTATCTGATCATATCGGTTTGTATAGTCTTCGCGTGTAAATATATTAGAAAATAAATCTTTCATGTTCAATACATCCAAGATTTTCAAAGCTGCTTTCCTACATTGAAGTGTCACTAGTGCAAGTTTTTTATTCATAACATGTAAATCTCTTAATAATTCAACAGCTCCTTCATAAGCAACTAATTCATCAATTGCACGATATTCTTCGGTACAAATGAAATCAAAGGCGCTTTTTTTTAATTTTTCATTTCCTTTAGTCTTATTCAAGATTGTTGGAATAAGAAAAAATTCACCTTCAATCTGAAATTGTTCTTTTAATTCGTTTCTAAGAAAATCGTATCTCACAGGTAATCGAATTAGAGTTCCGTCTAGATCAAAAATTACAAGATCAATCATAAGATTTTTACCTTATAACCATCTTCCTTCCAGAGCCAAGTTCCAGTATCTATATGCCGTAAAAGGTACAAATCATCAGGATAAATATCCGAACCTAAAGTTTCAGGTTCTACTAAATTCAAACCCAGTTTACAATAATAATCAGGTAAATTCTTTTTATCGTCTAATTTTAACTTAATTGCTGCAAGTCCCCAAACGGGAGTCGTAGTATGAAATTTCCCAGAATCAATTTCTGTAATATTAGGATGTCCACTACTATCACCCTTCAAATCAACAGCGTAACTACCGTGAGGTTTGGAATCGACTGACAAGATTGCTTGCTTAGATATTTCATTGATCTTTTCGTCTTTTATGATTCTCGAGACAGTAGGAGTTCCAGTAATACCAGATGGAGAAATGTGTTTAAATGGATATTCTAATCTTTCTCTAGTATATGATGCAATAAACTTACCATTATGCCAAAGACTGTCAAATGCAATATTTTTTCCTGGTAAATATTCTTGAATCATGAAATCAGAATAAGTAGATACGCCTCTGTTCACCCATAATTCAATCCAATTTTGTATTTCAGTAGAACTTTTACACAACAAACTTAATTTTCCTCCCGCTCCACTTTTCATCCGAACCCACACTTTAGCACTAGGTAATTTTTCTTTTGTTGATTCTATTTCATCTAATGAAGATATAACTTCAGTTTTTGCAACAGGTAAGGAATTTCTTTCAAGTATTTCTTGTGTGTCGAGTTTGTCTTTTATTATAATATCATAATTTGGCAGATAGGTGGACGCATTTATTTGGTCTTTATTCTTTGCAATAACAGCAGCCTCAGAATGGGGACTTGGGTGAAGAAACTGTATATCATTATCATCTATAATTTTTTTAATCATTGGTAAGAATTTGGGATCAGAATGTCTAGGAGTTTGATATTTCAGGTCAACTTGTGGGAATTCAAGATAATATTTGTTAAAGTCAGTCCCTGTAATGAAATATTTTTCAGAGGTTGATTTTAAGGCAGTTATGAAATTAACTCCTCCAATTCCTCCTGAACCGGTAACTAATATTCTATGAGACATATCTTAATACACAATCTCCTGATAATTCAATAGTACAAGAATGATTCGTGAAGTTAATAATTTTACCACTGCCCTCTATTATTGGTTTGGTTGATATATTTCCAACCTCTATGCAGAGTCCAGTAGGAACATTCTTCATGTTGCAACGCCATCCATCTTTGTCTAGTAGTAAGACGAGTTCAGACTTATTTCTATCATTCCACCAAGTTGCAATCATTATACCAGAATCAACATAACAGTTCTCCTTAGATAGTTTTTCTAGAATTTTTGGATAAATATTTCCTTTTTTCATTAACAATGCTTCTTGATGCCATAATATTGTCAATAATCCTTCTTTGTTTTTTATCACATCAATAAATTTTTCAATTATATCCATACCTTCGTCCTCACCAAGATTCATGTATCCCCACAAACTAGTATCCATTATTATAAGAGGTAATTCAATTATTTCTCGTGTTGTCCAATTTTTATCTGGAGGATGGAATGGAATAGATATACCGGCCATAAAACCAGGATGTTCTCGGAAACCTAAAGATGTATCATAGACAAAGTTGTTGTCTTCAAGAATATCCCAGGTAACATGATAATCAAATTGTAAATAATGTTCACGTATTCCTAATGAATCAAATCCCAATTGATGTTTAAAATTCACAATATCACTTTTCATTTTTTCATTGTTGTTATGCGTACCAAATCCTCCATGTAAACCAATTTCCCATCCAGATGTGTTTAAATTGTTAAGAGTTTCTTTGTGGTCGGCCAAGTCATATTCACTGGTTAAAAAATAAAAAGATGAGTTAAAACCGTATTTTTTCTCAATATCTGCAAGTCGATCCACATTCCAATAAAGATTTTTTTTTCCATTCAATGCCTGATTGAAATCATCTTCAGAAAAACGACTCTTGACTTTCAACAGATGTGATTCAGATACTTCAATTGTATCCGAATCATGTGTCAATGTAACAGCGAATTTTTTATTGTATGGCCACTTACATTTAGTTATTATTGGAATGTTGTTCTTTCTACAATAATTATCATAGTGTTCTTTAATGTTACTAAGAATAGAGTCAATTATTGGATCCTGAAAACTTGTATTAGATTTAGTTCCAGAAAGCAATGAAGAAATTATTCGAATATTTGTTTCATCAATAATTAATAAATCAGCATGGTCACTTGGTATGCCGAGCGACTGAGCGACAAAATTTTTTACGTATTCCTTTGAGCTCATGATTTCTAATTTCCTTTCATATATATTTGATTTTATATTCTAGTTGATGTCAAACTCCTATGTAGGCCCGTAGCCTAGATTGGATTAGGGCGTCAGTTTGCGGAACTGGAGATCGGGAGTTCAAGTCTCTCCGGGCCTGTCATTTCTTTCTCAATATTAGTGATATTATTGCTATTGAATGTGGGCCTTTGTAATTTTTTGTGTGTTCATTTGCATCGTCGTAAGTAACTTTATGCCATTTAGAGCCTTTCTGTATATGATATGATTCGTCCAATATCTCAAAGTTTTTAATTAGTTTGTATATTCTTTCCCTACTGTAAAATCGTTGGCCACGCCAATCATAGTCTTTGCAAAAAGGAGATGACAGTAATATGATTCCATTTGGTTTTAATAAGCGATACGATTCTTCCATTGTTTGAAAATCTTCATCTTCAGATCCAATATGTTCCAGTGTAGATACCAATAAGATGGTCGCAAAAGTTTCTGAATCAATTCCTGTTTTTGTTACATCTCTTTTATAAAATCTATTCTTAGGTAATCGAAGAGTTTCTAAAAGATCTAATCCATATGCATCATATCCTTTTGATATAAGATAAGATGTCATAAGAGCTTCGTCACCACATCCAATGTCAAGAATTTTACCTCGAGAATTTTTTTTCATCCAATTTATCGTCCAAGGGTGTTCTATAATTCTTTCGCTAGTCGGATTACCAAAAAATGACGCAAGTTGCAGTTCAAATAATCTAAATGGCAAAGGTTCAATTATCTTGTCAAGTTTAGTGATTTTTATTAGTGGCACAAGTATATTGTGTTTAAAAAATAAATACAATCCCATTTAGTTCTACGCCTTAAGTGATTTAGATATTATATAATTTATACTTTCGATTATAGCAAGTGCTGGAGTTTAATAAAATAAAAAAAAAGAAATGGAGCGCGTAAACGCGCTTCCGATTTCGGTTACTTTAGAACGTTTCCACGTACGATTACTACTACTTGTAGTATTACTGCTATTGCGGCTAATACTGCTGCAATTAGAGCTGTAGATGCTGCTTGTGAAGAACCAGATGCGGCTGCGTCTGCATTGCTCTTGATATCGTCAATAGCACCCTCAAGGTCGTCTTCTGTTTCTTCGACTCCCTCTTCGATTGCTGATTGGCTACCAGAGATTGCTGACTTTACATCTGCAACTGCTGCGTTCAATGCGCTGCTAACTTGAGCTAGACTTGCACCTGCTGCTGGTGGTGTTGGTATATTAATACCTCCAACTGCACCTTCAACATCTGCTACGTCATTACCAAGAGCGTCAATATCTCTTGAAATGCCAGCTATTGCATTGAGTATTGGAGCATTACTTTCTGCTTCAGGGATATCAATATTGATACCAGATGAAACTTGGAATGTTCCAACAGCTGAGCTAGAACCTGCTCCTGTGAATGCGCTCACAAGAACTGCATATGTTCCGACTCCGCCAGCTACACTATATGAGCATCGCTGTAATCCAGTACTAACTGGTGTGCATGTACTAAGTACATTTTCTGAACCACTTGGGGCCTGTACACGAGCAACAGATATTGTTGCAGTGGTTAAGACTCCATTGTCAGTAGTTAGCACGAAGATTGATACACTATCACCAGATTGGTATGTACCATCTGCTGATACTGTAACGGCGAATCCTCCGCTCTCTTGACTTGCTGCAGGTTGACTTGGTGCAACGGCTGCCGTTTCGGCAAAGGTTACAGCTAGATCAACCGATCCACTACCTGCTGTTGCAGTTACAGTATAACTTCCGAATGGAAATGTAGTCGTAGCTGCGCTTGGGAATCTCAACAATGTAATTGCGAAATCACCTTCAGCATCAGCTGCAGTTTGTCCAACTGCGACTTGTGCACCATTTGGATTTGATACTTTGAATGTAATGTCTTCGTTTGGTCCTGCAGTTCCTGTTACAGATAGTTGATCTCCAGGATTGTATTCATCCTGATTACCACTAAGTGTTACAGCGAAAGCAGCAGGAGCTGCTGCAGCGAGTAACAGTATTGATAATACTACTGCTGAAGCTACGTTCATTTTTCCAGTGCTCTGGAAAAATAAGAGGGGGGAGGTCAACTTGCGTTGTCCTCTCCTAGGCTACAGTGAAGGTTATTGTCTTCACTGGTGATAGAGCTACAGCGCTGCTGAGGCTCTCCCATACGTATACTTCTGCTGTGTATGTACCTGCGCCATCAGGCAACCAAGATAATCCTGGTGTCTGTGACTCATCAACTGATAGTTCGATGTCTCTGACCCATCCGAGGTTGACAATTTCACCAGCTGAATTCTTGATTTGTACCAAGAATGTTACTGTGTGAGCAACGTCATCATCGTTTGTGATAGTAGCTTGGACGATAAGTATATCGTTTGCAGTTGGTGCTGCTAATGCATTACCAGCTGTATCTACTATTTCTGGATCGCTTGCGGGAACTTGTTCAGTCTTCGATAAGGCTTGTCCAACCTTTGCAGTTCCAATTATGGTACACTTCTTCGAGTCGTTACAAAGTGTATCTGTGTACTTTATAGTCACAGTATCACCGACAATAGCGGTTACTTGTGATGCAGAAGGTACACCCTTGGTGTTTGCAAGTAGTTCGACCTTACCTGTGAAGACATCACTATCTGCTGCAGTTTCTTGCAGTGTGATAGTTTTTCCTACTTCCCAGCTTTCTGTTGTAACTTTAACAGTTATTGATTGCAGTGTTTCTGGATTGGTATTTGCATCCATATCAGTGACAGTAATTTCTACGAATTCACCTACTAAGTAGTTGGCCTTATCGGTTCCTATTGTACCAGATACTGTCTTGACAGTAAGTGATGCAGTAATAACCTGTAAGGTTCCTGACGTGTCAGCTGTATCTGAATAATAGAAGTATATTATGTCAGAGCCATTGACGTGCAATGTTCCATCATCGTTAGTTGGTGAGCCTGTTGATCTTGCTATTGTGATACCGAACCAGTATGTACCTGTTGCGGTCGTTCCATTGGATGCCGTTGGTGATTCTTCATCACTTGTTCCGTTGGATATGACCTTAGTTAAGGTTACAGCGCTGGCTGCAGTTGTCATCAAGTCTGGATCAACTAGTTTCACATAGAGTTTATTGTCTGGGCCTGTTTCATCTCCCGGACTCACTGTTAATGTTGCAGTTGTACTTTGGACTGTAATCGCATGAGTAGTTGATGCTCGAGCTAAACCTGCTCCTGAATAGAAGCTGTTAGATGTTGCATTATCTCTGATACGTAATCTGATGTATTGGTTAGCAGTCAAGGTTGTGCCGAATGGCGACTTTCCTGGCTCTAACGTGATTGTCTTGGTGAATTCACCAGTGTTTACACCAGTTTCTGTAAGTGCAACTGTTGTGTTGTACTTAGCAGTATCAGTTTCTGCGGGTGCAGTCTGTTTTGCAGTACCAATCATGATCATGTACAATGTATCTTTCACTTCGACATCTCGGTTGTGGTCAGCAGATGTTGCTGTTACGATGAATGAATCACCGAGTTTACCTGTTGTCATGTCTGCTGTGAGAGTTGAATCGTGTGCTTTAATATCAAGACACTTTGCGACACCCTTGGATGCTGCATTGCTAGCTACACCTGGGTTTGCTATCGATATATTAGTACTTGATGCACCGTCTGCCCATTCGAAGCATATCGAACCACCAACCATATCTTGCATTCTATCAAGTTCTGATTGTTCTTGTGTTGGTTTCGAGTAGTTGATAACTGTTGGGAGATCAGTATTTGAGTCACCCCAGTTAACACCCCACTTGAATGTGAAGATACCAGTGTTAACACCGGTTTCGAGTGCAGTTACATTATACCATGATATACCACCGCTCTGTCCATCGAGTAATCCAGCACCAGGACCATGAGTCTGACCGACAACTTCACCTGTACCGTTCTTGAAGATCATACGCAAAGTTGCGTTGTCTCTTGCATTAACGTTGGTGTTCTTGTCTGCGTCAGTTAAAGTCACTGTTGCATTAACACGTGTTTGATTTCGTGCAACATTTGTTGCATAGCCTACTGTAATCGGGAAGTCTGTACGGTCGAACGTAAGTGCTCCTACTGTTCCTCCGATTGTGACTGTCACGTTAACAGTTGCTGCATCAAACAAGTCTTTTACAGTGAAGACTAACGAGTCTCCTGCTGCAAGACCTAATGGGACTCCTCCCGCACCATCTGTTCCAGTTCGTAATGAAACAAGTGTTACAGTTGTTGTCCAAATACCTGTGTCTTTGCCAGATTCCTGTACTAACTTCGAGAAGTTTCGAATGTCATGATAACCGTTTGTACCATTGATTGATGTAATTGTGAAGTTTGAAAGCTTCTTGTCATTACATGTGCTGCCGATATATATACCAGAACAAGATCCATCGCTAGTTTGTGGATTGCCTTTCTTTGTCGAATTGAACAACATTTGTTCTATCGTCGCAGAGGCATCATTAGCGTCTGGTTCAGTCCAGGTTATTGTTATCGAATCTGCATTCTCATCATAGGTTGCTGCATCAGTGCTCAGTGTAGCTATAGTCGTTGTAAATGTCAACGATTGAGCTGCAACAGAAGCTAATGTAGCAGTGCTTGCATAAGCATCCTTGTAAGTTACATCAATCACTGTATTCTTGGCTTGACTTGGCCTTAGACTACAGGTCAATCTGTAAGTTGTAGATGAGAAACTACAACCAGTTGTAGTGGTTGCAGTAGTTGCACGTACAGTAAAGGTAAATGTACTAGTGTTTGCACCAGTTTCTTTACCAGTAACTGCTATGGCAGTACTATCATTAATTTCAGCGAATAATCCAACAGTATCTACTGCTAATGGATTATGGTTCACATCAGCGTCAGTGATTGTAACAGTAACATCGTCAGAGTGTGAAAGTGCAGTTGCACTTGTTGATAAAGTACCAACGGTCTCTGAGATAGTAAATGTAACTGAAGTCTGATTGAGACAAGCGCCTCGTACACCAGATGCAGTATTAAAGGTTGTACCTTTACATTGTGTTGAATTTATACTGTGTCCAATTTGACCCATTGAATAGAAGCTGACCTTGAAAGTATCACCGTCGTTCCAATGTGATGCTGAACCTTGTGCTACATCACCAGAACCACGAGCAGTAAAGTTCCAGATGTTTCTAGAAGCTGTAGTGCCTGTAGTATTAAACTCAAGTTTAGTCATGTCTATACATTGATTACATCTGAATACACCAGTGTTCAAACCTGTTTCTGTGAAATTAAGTTTGAACGCAGTATCAGCATGGCCGTCTATTGCGGCTGTACCAAAGTAGTTCATGGATTTATTAACTAAGTTCTGTAACGTAACGTTACTTGAAGTAACAATCTCAAATCTTACACGATGTGTATTATTGTTTAATGAGAAGGTCTCAGCTAGTGTAGGATCACCGTTTCTGTCATAATTTGTGACATAAAGGTCAATCTTTCCACCAGGGGTAACCGTAGCTTGTTTCTCTACGGTATTATAAGCTGTAGCTTTTGACTCCTTGTATGTAAACGTACTGCTAACGTCTTTAGCTGCACCAGTTGAATCTGCTGTATCTTTGTATGTAATAGTAATTGTAGCACTTCGTGTCATGTTAAAGCCATGAATCACTGGAGATGTTACAATACTGTGAGCGACTGAAGCTCTTGCGGCTGCAGATTTGGTGTATGTATGGTTTGTGTAAGTACGTGTTGAAGGAACACCGTTTGACAAGTGTCCAACTTTAAGATAGTTGTCCGCACATGATCCTATAATCAATCCGTTAGAGCCTGATCCTGCTGCTGCATGTCCTGGATGTGTATGCGCTGCATCATTTCCAGCCGTTGGGGTATCACTAGATGTTGCATTTAATGCAGCACATCCTGTTTGATACGTAACCCAAAGTGCATCAGTTGCATAAGCTACCCACGTACCACCAGTATTTTGTGTACTGTTGATGTAGTAAGTACCTGTTGCATTGGACCAAGTAATTGTCGGGCCTTGATTGTAGGTTCCTGCCATGGCATTAACATTAATATCACTATCAGAGACAGTGATCTGTAATGTTTGATTGCCCCACAGGGTACCAGAAGCGGAGTTGGATAAAGTCAATGTTCCTGTAACTGCTGCTGAAGCACTTGGAGCTATCGGAGCTCCTACTGCTAAAAGCAAGCTAGCAGCTAGTAACAAAGTTACTGTTGCTGCCTTGAATTGTTTGGAGAAAAGCCAATTTTGATCTATATTATAGTTCATACTATATACTCCTTAAGATCAATTTTCATGATTTTAATATATAAAACTTATGGACGATTAGTCTATCCAAGTAAAAATCAGGGAGATTTCTTGGTTTTAATCACAAATATGAGTAGAATAATCCATTATTGCCTAAAAAGCATTATGAACCTATTATTCATAGCTTAATCCGGGCAATATAATCCAAATAAATGATATAAATAGCATATTCCGAAAACAAGCTAAAAAAACCATGCCACAAACAAAAATATGCTACAAATAGCATAAACAAAAGCAAAAGGGAACAGGAATCTCTTATTCAATAACAGCACAGGAAGTTTGTACAAATAAGGAGTCATGGAAATAAATCTAAAATAACCAGAGAAAAACGAATAAGCTGGCTGAATTATTGAACCAAAAATAATCAAAGATAAACTAAAATAATCAACATGTTTCTTTTTGTAAATTAAATAAACAGACAACATAGCAGCAAAGAAAAGAGACCAAGCAAGAAATTCATTAATAAAATAATTTAATCCAGTTATCACAGGAGTATTAACACCGCCAAAAAACCTATTCTGGAAAAAAGTAGCAAAAGGAATACCAAGCATACTATGAGGAAAACCCGAATCGACGCCAGAAGTAAATTTAAGAAAATGATCTAAACCAAATCTAGAAATTAAATGAATTCCATGTAATAAAAGTGCGACACAAGGAATTAAAAAATATGGAACAAACTTTTTTCCTTTCGCAAAAAAGAAAAATGGAAAAGAAAAAATAATAAAATCAGGACGAGTTACAGCAGCAAATGCCAAAAATATTGCAGAGAACATATAATTATCAATTTTAAAATAATAAAGTGCACCAAACATTAAAGCAAAAAATAAAGGTTCATTCATACCTCCATGTGTTGAAATTAATAATATCGGATTAAGTGCATAAAAAATAGTTGAAAATTGTAAACCATCAAGAGAAGCAACTTTATAAAAAAGAACTACACTTATAGAAAACGCAATAATATTAATAATCTCCATTGTAAGTGCAGTATAAAATGGATTACCCTGTGCAATCAAATATGTTAACAAAGGATAAAGAAAAGTCGCATGTCGAAAACCACTTTCTTCGGGAGAAGAAGAAAAAGGATCTAAAGCTATATTATAATAAGAAGTTCCATCAGTATCTGCCTCATTAGCAAAGTGGTAAACATCATACCCAAGTACTAACCCAGAAAGAAAAAATAATAGGTTAAGTGAAAAAATCAATAAAAATAGTTTACGGCCATCTTTTAGGTTAGAAAAAAACGAATGAATTAAATTTGTAACCACGATAACCTATAGCTATTATTATTATAACTATATTAGTGTCTATAGAATTAGAGTTAAAAACAAATAAACTTCATAGTGAATAATAATGAAATATCTAATTTTAGCTGCAGGACAAGGGAAAAGACTTTTGCCATTAACAAAAAATATTCCAAAACCACTAGTAAAAGTTAGAGGTAAACCACTTATTTTTCATACACTAGATGAAATTACAAAAATAAATTCAAATATTGAAATAGGAATTGTTGTTGGATACTTGGGTGAAAAAATAATTGAACAAGTTGGAGACAATTATAATGGAAAGAAGATTACTTACATAAAACAAGATCCCTTATTAGGAACAGCTCATGCATTATTACTTGCTAAATCTTTCATCAACAATGAACCATTTATTGTAAGTTTTGCAGATACAATTACTAAAGCAAATATACTTGAATTAATTACAAAATTATCCAGATCCACAACACATACAATTGTTGTATCTAATGTAAATGAAGAAATTGCTCGAAGAAGTGGTGTTGTAAAAATCCATAAAGAAAAAGTTATTGAATTAATTGAAAAACCAGAAAAACCAGAATCAAATATTGTATGTTCAGGATTATACTTTTTTTTACCATCAATTATAAAACACATAGACAAAATGTTTAACGGTGAAGTATTAGAATTAGCAAATGTGATAAGAGAAATAATTAATTTAGAAAATTTTATGAGTTTAAAAGTTGAAAGTTTTAATGATTATGGTACAATAGAAAGTATAAAAGAAGGTGAAAAAATTTAATAAAAGAATTATAGCAATAGCGCCACACAGAATAAGTATTTGTGGAGGTGGAACTGACTTTCCATCTTTTTATCAAGAATATGGAGGTGAAGTAATTAACTTTGCAATATCAAGATTTTCAACAATAAAAATAGATAAATTAAAAAATACATTTGTGTTAAGTGCCAAGGATGTAAATGAACAGTATAATGGGACAATAGAAGAACTATCGAAAATAAAGAATCCGTCGATGTCACTCTATTCAATATTAAAAAAGGGAATTCCCATAAGATTGACAATTAGGAGTGATGTACCACCAGGGAGTGGTCTTGGTTCATCAGGAACATTAGCAGTAAATCTAATAAATTCACTACATCATTTAAATAATAATAAGAAATTAAGTGCGGCAGATTTAGCGAATAAAGCATATAATTTAGAAGCAAATATACTAAAAAAAGCAGTAGGAAAACAGGATCATATGCCAGCAGCATTCGGGGGATTCAATCATATATTATATAGGAAAAACAAAATCACAGTTACTCCGTTTAAAAAGAACATATCAGATCGATTAACAGAATTTTGTTTATTATTTTATTTGGGAACTACTCGAGACGCAGACAAAATATTAAGAAGGCAAGAACAACGCGTACAAAGTAGATCATATGAAATGATTGATGTATTAAAAACACTAAATAAATTAACGAAAAATATGAAAAAAGATCTAAATAGTGGAAACTTTAAAGATGTTGGAAATACATTAGAAAGTGCTTGGTCTTTGAAAAAGGAATTTACAAAGGGTGTAACAAATAAATTTATAAATAAAGTTCATGATGTTGCTAAAGACTCTGGAGCTTATGGTGCTAAAGTAACAGGAGCTGGAGGAGGAGGTCATTTTCTAGTAATTAGTGAAAAAGAAAATCATAATAAAATTATAAAAAATCTGAGTAAAATAAAGTGCAAACAAATTCCTTTCAAAATAGAACATAAAGGAGCGAGAATTAAATATGGAAAATAAGAAATTCTTACAAGATTCAAAAACTTCAATAGACGATTTAATAAACAACGATACGAAAATCACAGAATTAATTACAATTTTAGAAAATACCAGGACAACAAGAAACAATATTTTTGTAATAGGAAATGGAGGAAGTTCAGCTACAGCATCGCACTTTGTATGTGATTTATTAAAGACTTCAATTAACGAAAATAAACCAAGATTTCGTGCACAGTCATTAACTGATAATACACCAGTAATGACAGCATGGGCAAACGATACATCGTATGATAATATTTTTTCAGAACAATTGAAAAATTTTGTTGAAGATGGTGATATAATTATTGCAATTAGCTGTAGTGGTAATTCAACAAATGTATTAAATGCGGTAAAAGAGGCAAAGAAAAGAGGAATTAAAACCATTGGATTGACTGGAAAATCAGGAGAACTCAACAATATTGTAGATTTATGTATTGCAATTCCATCGAGTAATATATTATTAATTGAAGGAATACACTCAGTACTATTGCACTATATTACAGAAGTATTAAGAGGATGAAAGCACAGGCAGTATTTCTAGATAGAGATGGGACAATTGTACGACAAATAGATGGAAGTTATTTGTCATCAATAAATCAAATCAAATTAATTGAAACAATTTATCCTGTAGTAGCATCACTACAAAATGAAGGCTATATCATAATAATTGTAACAAACCAAGCAGGAATTAACAAAGGAATAGTAACATCAGAGCAAGTTGATAAAATTAATCAACATATAATTAACTCATTAAAAAAATACAACATAGAAATAACCGACGTATATGTATGTCCGCATAAAATTGAAGAACATTGTAATTGCAGAAAACCTGAACCAGGATTATTATTACAAGCAGCTAAAGAACACAATATTGATTTAGAAAACAGTATAATAATTGGTGATCATGAAAAAGATCTTGAAGCAGGTCGACGTGCAGGAATAAAAAAAGTGATTAAAATATGAATGTTACAATAATAACACCAGTACATGGTACATACAAAAAATATGGAAATATGATTAAAGAAATTGGAGAAAAATTAGACGAACAAACTAAACAACCTCATGAATGGCTTGTTGTGTGCGATGAAAAATCTAAATGGGTTAATGATATTAAATTACCTAGATTTTCAAAAATATTAGTTGCTGAAAAAAATAATATTTCTATTAAAAGAAACATGGCACTAGACAACATGTCAGGAGACTACACATTTCTATTAGATTCTGATCAAATGCCAAAATCTAAAGAATTATTATTTGAATGTATACAAAAATGTTCAAAAGACTTTGATTTATTAAGAATACCAGAAGAATTTTCAAATACAGGAAGTTATTTGAAGAGAAGTTATCATCATCTTAGGGCATTATATTGGGCAAAAAATGATGAAGGAATTCCACGATTTGTAAAAAGTAAAATTATAAACAAGATACGTTTTGATCCAAAGATGTTGCATTTTGAAGATAGATTGTTTTTTGATAAAATTAGAGAAAATAATAGAGAAGGAATAACAGAAAATAAAATAATCCATAATGAGGACTTTGAACTTTACCCAAATTTACGAAAAGTCAGAATAGCACAAAAACAAAGCAAAGTACACAATATCAAGTCGAATTTTCGACTTGGGATATTTACTATAATAAAAGAGACTCCTATTTCATTATTACCAGGTGTAATTTTTATATTAGGAGTGAGAACTATCGCAAAAAGAACTCTGCCTGTTAAATCTGGAACATCAAGGTAATCATTCGGGTTAAATACAAAGATTTCAAGAGTAACAATAATGAAAGGAAAAACTGTAAAAGAATCTTCTCTAGTATCTTCACACCTAATGTTAATGGAACATTCAGGTAACTTTCTATTCGTGAATAACAGACCGATTGGGATGGTTCATGGAGGAAAAATAATGACTTTAATGGACGAAATAGCTGGAATGGTAGGCGCGAAGCACTCGGGAAGACATATTGCAACGGCTGTGATTGAAAAAATGCAGTTTTTTGCGCCTATTTTTATTGGCAATAAGATGATTCTGAAATCATCAGTAAACTATACAGGAACAACATCTATGGAGATAGGAATAAGAATCGAAGCAGAAGATTTGATAACAGGAAAAATAACACATACAAATTCGTGTTATTTAGTAGCAGTGGCAATTGATGATTATGGGAAACCATGTAAAGTGCCTCAAATTATACCAGAAACGGATGATGACAAACGACGATTCAAAGAAGCGGAAATTAGAAATAATAAAAGACTAGAAGAAAGAAATAGTTGATTTTTCAAGTTTGAACAAGTTTTTTAATTTCATCAATATCTGGAGAAACTTCAACAGGTTTTTCAACAAATTTGGTAATAACATCAGGATCTTTTAGGCCATGTCCGGTAGCTATACAAACAACTTCATCATCACTTGAAATTACACCTTTTCGAAGTAATTTCTTTAATGCTGCTATTGGAGTAGCACTAGCCGGTTCAATAAACAAACCTTCAAGTTTTGCAAGAGTAAGTTGTGCATCTAAAATTTCTTTGTCAGAAACAATTTCAGCAGACCCATTTGAATCATAAATAGCCCTCAAAGCCTTTTTCCAACTTGCAGGAGCACCAATTCGTATTGCCGTTGCAATAGTTTCGGGTTTAGATATATTTTTAATATCCATTTTACCTGTTAAAAACGCGTTAGAAATGGGAGACGCACCCTCAGCTTGAACGCCAATCATTTTAGGAAGTTTGGAAATAATTCCTAGTTTATAGAATTCAGACAAGCCTTTCCAAATTGCACTAACATTTCCGGCATTACCAACAGGGACTATTATATAATCAGGTATATGCTTAAGTTGTTCAAAAATTTCAAATCCAATGGTCTTCTGTCCTTCTATTCTAAATGGATTAATTGAATTAACCAGATAGATATCAGTAAATTTCTTTGAGAGATCCATAACAACCTCAAGACATTGATCGAAATTTCCATTAACTTGAATAACTTGTGCACCACATATCATAGCTTGAGATAATTTTCCATAAGCAACTTTACCCGATGGAATAAGTACAATTCTTTTTAATCCACCTCTAGCTCCATATGCAGCTAAAGATGCAGAAGTGTTACCAGTAGAAGCACAGGAAATAGTTTTAGCACCAAGTTGTCTAGCTTTAGTTACTGAAACAGTCATACCTCTATCTTTAAAAGAAGAAGTAGGATTATCACCTTCGTTTTTGATATAGAGATTATCAATACCCAGAAAGCTTCCCAACGTAACAACATTATGTAACCTGGTTCCACCTTCATTTAATGTAATGCGTTCAGTATCTTTATCAATAGGTAAGAAATTATGATATTTCCATACAGATAACGGAGTGTCTTTCCATTTAGAATTAAGATTATTTTGTATCTTATCTAAATCATAAACAACTTCAAGTAAATCATTACAATTAGTGCATGAATAAATTACAGTATCAAGACCAAATGTTGAAGAACAACCAATACACTTCAATTCCATTACTTTATCACCCTTGCACCTTTACCAATTTTTGTCAAAATGATTGATGAATCATAACCAGCAGATTTAAATTGTGCTTGAAAACATTTTTTAACATCATTAAAAGATTTTTTACCATCCAAGATAGATATAACAGAAGGTCCAGCTCCACTAATTGTAACACCCAATGCACCTATTTTTAACAATTCACGTTTTAACGCATCATAATTTGGAATAGTATGTGAACGTGCAGGTTCAACAATTGTATCATTCATAGATTCTCCAATTAGATATTTATTTCCAGTAGAAAAACCAGCAACCATCATTGAGGCATAAGATATATTATTAACACAATCAGAAAAATTAACTTTTTTTGGAATTAATTTTCTAGCTAAACCTGTTTTCTGAGAAGGTGTCTTTAATTTTGGGATTCCAATACAAATCAATAGATTTTTGGGAGAAGGAAAAGATATAAAATTAAAATTTGGAAGAGAATTAACTACTATAAAACCTCCAAATAGAGATCCTGCAACATTATCTGCATGATTTATACCCGCCGATGCAACCTCCCCACTAGCTGCAAATCGTAGTTTTTCTTCGTCAGATAAATTCAATGAAAAGAATTTATTCAATGCAACAGTAACTGCTGCCGCAGTAGCAGCACTACTACCTAATCCTTTTCCAGGAGGAACGCCTTTTTTAACGGTAAGTTTTACACCGGGTAAATTAAATTCTTTTAAAATATTAATTGCCACAAGGCCACCAGTATGTTTTTTTGGGTCTTTTGGAATTCCTGTTTTCATTCCTAGAGTTTTGACAGCCACTCCAGATTTGTTGTTTTTTGTAACAGTTACGGTATCATGTAAATCATGTAATGCTATTGCAAAACAATCAAATCCAGAACCAAGATTTGCACTAGAAGCTGGACCAATAGCAGTAACACTTTTCATCTTCTTTACTCAAATTAGTAATGTTTGAATAATATAAGAATATATTCATATTTCTATAGTGGAAAAATGGCAATTATAAGAAATATTCTGGAAATTGTTAATATTCTCGCATATATAAGAAAAGAGGAAATAAAATGAGAACTATAGTAGTAGGACTTGGGACAATAGGAAAAAGTTTTTGTCGACTATTGGAAAATCGAAAGCAAGATCTTTTATCAAACCATGGAATAGATCCAAAAATTGTTGCGGTAGCAGATTCTAATGGAGTAGCAATAAATGAAAATGGTATAGAAATTAATGATATAATAAAAATTAAAGAATCCAATAAATCGGTTTCAGAAATGTCAATAGGAAACAAGAATATGACGTCAGCAGACCTAGTAAAAGAAGTTGATGCTGAGCTTTTAGTGGAAGCAACAACAACCAACATACAGAATGGTGAACCGTCAGCAAGTATTTTAGATAATGCAATGAAAACAAAAAAGAATATCATTACTGCAAATAAAGGACCATTAGCACTTGCTTTTTCATCATTAATTGAAAAAGCAAATTATAATAACATAATTCTGAAATATAGTGCAGCAGTAGGAGGAGGAACTCCAGTCTTAGAATTTGGTAGAAAGTGTTTAGAAGCAGACAGAATATTAGAAATTAAAGCAATACTAAACGGAACAACAAATTACATATTAACAGAAATGGATAACAGAGGATTAAGCTTTGAAGAAGCTTTAAAAGAGGCTCAAGAATTAGGATATGCAGAAACTGACCCAACCTTAGATGTTGACGGGTTTGATTCGGCAGCAAAATTAGTAATAATGGGAAATTTATTATTGAACAAAGATTTAGTACTAAATGATTTGAAAATTAATGGAATAAGAGACATTACACAAAAAGATATTTCTAGGGCGAGAGATAATGGAAATACTATAAAATTGATTGCAAGTATAAACAAATCTGCTGAAGTTAGTCCAGTAGAGATAGCCAAAGAAGATCCAATGTCAGTAACTGGAGCATTATGTTCAGTGAAATTCATTTCAGAATTTGCAGGAGAAGAAATAATAATTGGAAAAGGAGCAGGAGGAATGGAAACGGCAAGTGCAATGATAAGAGATTTAGTAGAAATTAAACAAAATATGAGTGTTTGACGATGAAAATAGTAGTAAAATTTGGAGGAACATCAGTTGGAGATGGAAAAAAGATCAATAACGTATGTGAAATTATAAAAAAAATGGTCAAGGATAATCAGGTTATTGTTGTTTCATCAGCATTACAATCAACAACGGACGAACTTGTTGATTTAGCAAAAAGTGCTGGAAAAGGAGAAAATAACACACAAGCAATGGAAACAATTGCAAATAGACATGAAAGTACAATAAAAGATGTCATAAATAATCAAGAAATACAAAAAGATGTTTTGGAATCAACAACAGATTTGATTAATGATCTAAAAAAAACAATTGAAGGAGTAATAACTATAAAAGAACTCAGTAAGAAAACTCTTGATTATATACTTTCTTTTGGAGAAAGAATGGCAGTACCAATAATATCAGCAAAACTTAGAGAAATGGGAATCGAATCAAAACATTTCACAGGAGGTGAAATAGGAATTATGACTGATGAAAATTTTGGAGATGCATCTCCACTAATGAAAGTCACTCAGCATAATGTAAAAAATAATTTAGCAAACATTTTAGATAAAATTACACCAGTTGTAACTGGATTTATTGGAATAACTCAACAAGGAGAAATATCAACTTTAGGAAGAGGAGGATCAGATTTTACTGCGTCGTTAATTGGAATGTGTTTAGATGTAGACGAGGTATGGATAATGACTGATGTGGACGGATTACTAACAGCTAATCCAAAGCTATATCCCAATGCTAAAACTATTCCACAGTTATCATATGATGAAGCAGCAGAGATGGCAATAATGGGTGCAAAGGGTATGCATCCAAGAGCTTTAGATCCAGCTAGAACGGCAAACATTCCTGTGAGAATAAAGAATACATTTAATCCAGAAGCAGAAGGAACACTGATTAACAAAGATATAATTGTAAAAACTAATGAAATAACAAAAGCAGTAACTTCAATAGATGAATTAGCAATGGTAACTTTGTCAGGTATGAATATGGTAGGAAATCCAGGTACTGCAGGAGAAATATTCGGAGTGCTAGGTAGAAATAATGTAAACATAATAATGATTTCTCAGAGTATTTCTGAAGCAAATATAACGTTTCTAATTAAGAATAATGATGTACGAAAAGCAGTCAGTGTATTACAAGTAAGTCTATTAGGAAAAAGCACAGTTACAAACATATCATCTGATGACTCAGTATCAGTAATTTCCATTGTAGGAGCCGGAATGAAAGGGACTCGAGGAGTAGCTGCAAGGCTATTTGGGGCAATTTCAAGAGAGAATATGAATGTGAAAATGATTGCACAAGGGTCATCTGAGCAAAACATTTCATTTGTAGTAGATCAATCTAATACAGTAAAAGCAATTAAAGCAATTCACAAAGAATTTAATATGAAATAAAAACAAAAAAAATAATAACATTTATTAAATTTCTCATGAATAGTCAAAGTCAGCAAATGTATAAAGTAGCAATTTTAGGATCTACGGGAATGGTTGGCCAACAATTTATTTCAGGTTTACAGAACCATCCATGGTTTGAAGTAACATGTTTAGCGGCATCTAAAAATTCTGCAGGTAAGCGATATATAGATGCAATAAAAAGTAGCAACGGATCTATTCGGTGGTTTGGAGAAGGTAAAATAAATGAGAACATCAAAGAAATGACTGTTAAAAATGTTGAAGAAATTGATCCATTAGAATTTGATATTGCATATTCAGCATTAGAAGCAGTGGCAGCATCGACAATAGAATCTAAATTTGCAGAACATATTCCTGTTTTGAGTACAGCATCCGCGTATAGATATGAAAAAGATGTACCAATATTAATTCCAGCAGTAAATGATGAACACGTAGCACTTTTAGAAAAACAAAAGAAGAGAGGATGGAAGGGATTTGTTGCACCACAAGCTAACTGTACAACAACAGGTCTCGTAATAACATTAAAACCAATTTTGGATGAGTTTGGTATTGATTCAGTAATAATAACTTCATTACAAGCAGTGTCAGGTGCAGGAAGAAGTCCAGGAATACCTCTATTGGATTTAGTTGATAACATAATCCCATACATTCCAAAAGAGGAAGAGAAAGTATCAATTGAATTAAAAAAGATTTTAGGCAGTTATGATGGACAGAATATAATTAATGCAAATTGTGATGTATCAGCAACATGTACAAGAGTAGGTGTATTAGATGGACATACAGAATCAGTGTTAGTAAATACAAAGAATAAAGTTGAAGTAGAAGATGTAATTCAAGCAATGAATAAATTTGCTAACTCGCTTTCGGGTAAAGATCTTCCATCAGCTCCTAAGAAACTAATTACAATTCACAAAGATCCATTCAGGCCACAACCACGATTAGATAGAGAATTAGAAGATGGAATGACAACATCAGTAGGAAGAATAAGAAAGGATGAAGTATTTCCTAACGGGATAAAATATGTTTTATTATCACACAATACACGCATGGGAGCTGCAAAAGGAGTAATTCTAACAAGCGAAGTTCTTGTCAATGCAAAAATTATTCAAAAATAATATTTTATAACTTTTTAAATCTTTGTGCATATATTTAATAATATTACTGGAGATTTAATAAAAATTGGTAAAATTTGATCAAATAGACCTAAGGATTTTATCCGAATTGAGTAATGAAGCAAACATATCAATACCAAAATTGAGTGAAAAAATGAATGTCAATATGTCAGTAGTGTATAGTAGAATAAAAAGACTGATCGATAAAGGTTTCATAAAAAAATACACATTAGAAATTAATGAAGAATTGTTAGGTTATCCAGTAAGAGCAATAATAGGGTGTAATATTGATTCAAAACAAAGGAAAGATATTATAAATAATATATCAAGTATAGAAGAAGCACGTGAGATAATAGAAATTACAGGAAGATTTGATTTATTGATTTGGTTGAGTGCAAAATCATTAAAAGATTTACATTCACTTGTATCAGAAAAAGTTGCACAAATAGAAGGTCTTACACATACTGAAACTTTTATTGAGATGAATAGGAAAAAATTATCCTATATCACAAAAATACAAACAGATGGTGATCAATAAACATTTGGACCCAATGTATAGGTTCAATGATAGTAAAATAAAAGAGATGATACCAAAATCAATTATTAAAGAAATATATCGAAAAAATACTCATGTTAAACAAGGAATTACCAGAATAGAAGAATCATCAAAAATGAAATTTCCTGAATACTATGTAGAACCATTTTTACCAATATCATCAACAAGTCTAGAAAAAGGAAACATAGGAGCATTATTTGCAAGAACAATACCTGTTCACAATAAAATAAATCAAAATATACAAATAATAATCCAATTATCAGCACCACTTGTAGCTTTTGGTTTAAAAGGAACTATTCAAGCAATATTAGCACATGAATTCCTACACTATGTCGAATTCATAAGAAAATTTAAGAAAATGGATATTTTATCAGATGAAATATCAGGCACTTTATTTGAGTCACAATTTGCAGACGCAGAAAGAATCTTCAAACCAAGATTAATATTCAAATATGGAAATAAATCACCGCAGATTATACGACATCTGAAAGAAAAATTTCAAAATCACTCAGTAGACGAGAAATTGAATAACAAAACTAATAAATTATGGATTAAAAAAAGATTGCCATTATTATCAATTAGTCCAACAGACAATAGAACTAGACTTCCTGTTGAAGCATTAATTAATAGCAAATTTGATGAAATAATAATAGAAAGGATTAAAGAGTTAGAAAATATTGCAAAAAAATCTAAAAAATAAAATAAACGAAAGTGAAAAGAAAACACTTTTAGATACTATCAATAAGAAAACAAAAAACCTGGACATAAAAGCAATATGTGTATACGGTTCAAGAATATCAGGTTATGCAAAAAAAGAAAGTGATTTTGATTTAATTGTTGTAATAAATAATTATAAAGAAAAGATACGTTATCAATATATTTTTAATAAAATTAATATTTCGGCAATTTTTGTAGATAAAAAAGAAATATTAAATGATGCTAATAATGCGTCGTTAGGAGAATTCGTAGCAGGTAGACTACTAAATCCATATGAAGTTTTATTAAATAAAGAATTTTTTGAAGAAGTGGAATATAATTATAAAAAACGAGTAGTAAAAGAATCAATAAACATGCTTAAGACAAAACATCGGAGTTTGATTAAATATCTAAATATTCCAATAGAATATTTTTTATTTAAAAGACTAAACATGCGAATGAAGATATATCCTCCAGTAAAATACAGCTATATAATGACATATCATTCAAAACAAGGAAAACAAAATATTAAAAAAACTTTGAAGGTATTTGAAAGAACAATAAAAGATCTACAAGATGAAGGAATAGTAAGTTTTAGCAATGGATTTATTAAAATAAAAAATACAGATACTAACAATATTCTCTGGAATTTAATTTTAATAAAAAGAACAATAAAACATTATTACATTCATGGAATTGCTGGTAGAGTAAAATTAGAAATTGTAATAAAAGAATTATTTTCAAAGATCGACAGAAATAAAAAAGTAGAATCTATGCCAGAATATTTAGCCAGACCAGAAAAATTACTCAGAATTACCTAAAAATATAACAAGTTTTTATTTTACAGACTTGAAATCAGCATAACCGCATTTTCCACAAGATAAACGATCTGAATGTTCAGCAAGAAAGCTGCCTTTGCCACAACGAGGACAGTCCTTACGCAATCTAGTAACTTTATCATCATTTATTTTATAAAATTTATAGATTTGAGGACTAAATCTTGGTTTTCGTTTTTGTCTTTTACCTTTTGCTTTAACAACAGGCTTGTCTTCAACAGGTGTTTCTTCACCATCTGTAGAAACTTCAGTCTCTTCTTTTTTTTCTTCGTCTAACAAAACACATTACACCATTATTCTTTTTTAGTAGCAATTTCAGATTCTTCAGCTGGTTTTTCTTTTGCCTTAGCTTCTTCAGCTGGTTTTTCTTTTGCCTTAGCTTCTTCAGCTGGTTTTTCTTTTGCCTTAGCTTCTTCAGCTG
>Ga0310345_10001763_pt1 | contig 23178 bp, 21 predicted proteins | sample HC15DNA20500_MG_FD_204667 | JGI IMG/M metagenome (GOLD analysis project Ga0310345, IMG submission 204667) | Marine microbial communities from station ALOHA, North Pacific Subtropical Gyre - HC15-DNA-20-500_MG | ecosystem: Environmental > Aquatic > Marine > Oceanic | place: Pacific Ocean: North... | reverse complement strand
GGTGCGACACAATGACCGGTATTTCGTTAATAACGACGATGGGTATTTGATGATCGCGCAGTTCACGCCGGAAGGCTACGTAGAACTGGATCGGACACGGCTCATTGAGGCTAACGGTAACTCTGGAGCAGCAATGCGAGGCCGTCCGAACCGATGGGAACGCCCGATCAACTGGTCACACCCGGCGTATGCCAACAAGCACATCGTCCACCGGAATAACGCCGAGATCATTCGGGCCTCGCTGGCTGCTTCAGATTACTAGGACACCTGAGGCCCTCCCCCTTCGCCGATGACGGCGTTCGCGCCATAGTGCGAGAGATTCCGACGCCATGTACTGTGGGGGTCACATAAAAGCGTGGTACCGCGCGGGCACTAGGCCAGTCTCTGCACAGAGTGACCGCTCCAAATGCGCACGCGTGAGACGGGCGTCAGATAACGCACGTGTAGCGGGTCGTGCGGCTCAGACCCACCACCGTTGGGAAACCCTTCCTCTTCCAGCCTAGCCCCTCATCCGCCGTCATTTGCTCGATACGAGACCGCACCCTCCTCAGATGGCGATCGCATGTCTTGCTATTCTGTCACGAAGAAATCAGTGTTTCGAACACCAGTTTTCAGTGCCGTTCGATCCCACTTGGTTTTTCGCGGACAGATGTGGGTCTTTCGAACGAGATCGGTTGGCGGGGGGACGGCACCGTCTCAGTCAATAGCGCTCAACATCAGTCGTCGGTGCCATCGGCCACTCCTCGGACGGCTCGCCGTTGACGGTCACGCCCGCGTGCATGATCGTCGTCGCCGCCTGCAGGAACCGCGTCGGAAAACTCAGCGTCGGAGTAGAGATCGCATCGAGCGCGTCATCATCCTCCTGGTCAAGCCGGACGTCAAGCGCAGCGAGGTTCTGTTCGAGTTGTTCCAGGGTCCGCGCGCCGATAATCGTCGAGTCGACCGCAGGTCTCGTCTGGATCCAGGCGAGCGCCACCGCCGCCGGAGACGTCCCGCGCGTCTTGCCAATTCGTACCAACTCGTCAATGATCGTGAAGGCACGCTCGTCGAGACGTGTAATGATCCGGTCACCGCGGCCCGGCCTCGCCTCCTGGACGTTCTCGCGCGTGTACTTGCCCGTGAGTACGCCGCCGCCCAGCGGCGACCACGGCATCACACCGAGCCCAAGCTCTTGCGCCATCGGGGTTAGCTCTCCCTCGACAGTCCGTTCGATCAACGAGTACTCAATCTGTAGCGCTACCAGAGGCGTCCACCCCCGAAAGTGCGCCATCACCTGCGCCTGCGCCACCTTCCACGCCGGTGTGTCAGAAAAGCCGAGATACCGTACCTTGCCCGCACTCACGAGGTCGTCGAGTGCCCGCATCGTTTCCTCGATAGGCGTGAACTGATCCCACAGATGCATCCAGTAGAGATCGATATAATCGGTCCCGAGGCGACGCAGCGACTCCTCACAGGCAGCCATCAGCGACTTGCGGTTAGCGCCGCCAGCATTCGGATCCCCTGGAAAGAGATTGGCAAAGAACTTCGTCGCGAGTACTAGTTGATCCCGTCTGATATCGCGCGTTCTAAGATAGTCGCCAATGATCTTTTCGGAGTGCCCTTTTGTGTAGGCATTCGCAGTATCGATGAAGTTACCACCACGCTCGACGTAGCGGCTCAAGACTGCTTCGGCCGTCTTTACGCCAGACCCCCACCGCCAGTCTTTACCGAAGGTCATCGCGCCGAGACAGAATGGGCTGACCCGAAGACCTGACCGTCCGAGTGTTACATAGTGATCGAGCGACATGTGCCAGTAGCCTCCCTCTGCCGTTAGCCATGTGCGGTAACATCTTGGCTTAACAGGAGAAAAAGTGGTGCCGGTGCAGGGACTTGAACCCCGGACCTAGCGGATATGAGCCGCTCGCTCTAACCAGCTGAGCTACACCGGCGGGATCTCCAATTATGACAGTGGCTAGGGGCCAGGGGCCAGGGCTTAGCAAAAGTGAGCATCCTTTTTGCCTGTCTTGACTTTTTTGAAGACGATAGCTTCAGTTGGCGATCTGCTCACCATAACTGTTCCTGAACTTGCCCCCTGAACCCATGGTTTAGGGTTCATAAGTCTCCCGTCAACCTTAGAGGATCAACATCGCGTCCCCGTAGCTGTAGAAGCGATAGTGCCCTTGGACGGCTTCCGCATATGCCTCAAGGACGACCTCCCGGCCGGCGAAGGCGCACACAAGTAGTAGCAATGACGATCGCGGTAGGTGCAAATTGGTCAGTAATCCGCCGACGACGCGGAAGTCGAACCCCGGGTAGATGTAGAGGTCGGTCACCCCCACCCCAGGCAGGAGGCGACCGCCGCCTTGCCGCGATGCGGTCTCCAACGCTCGTGTCGTCGTCGTCCCAACCGCAACGACCCGGCGGCCCTCCTCCACGGCCTGGTTAACAGCACGGGCAGTCGCCTCGGGAATCGCGAACTGCTCCTCCGCAACACAGTGGGATTCGATCTCCACATCCCGCACCGGCTGGAACGTACCGTATCCCACGTGGAGCGTGATCTCACGACACTCGATGCCACCCGCAGCGAGCTGGTCGAGAAGACCCGCCGTGAGGTGTAGGCCGGCGGTCGGCGCTGCCACCGATCCACGCACCTTGGCATAGACCGTCTGGTATCTCTCGCGGTCATCTGGTCGAGCAGCACGTCTGATGTAGGGTGGCAGCGGCACATCACCAATGGTGTCGATCACATGATCGATGTCCTGGTCTGGGTCGACGGTTAGACAAACGGTGCGCCGCCCGTGAAAGTGGTGTGTGAGAACTTCGAGCGACAACGCGCACTCGTCACCTTCGAACATCGCACGGGTCCCAACCTTCAGTTTCTGGCCGGGATGCACTAGTGCGTCCCAGCGGTCGCCGTCAATTCGCCCAAGCAGGAGACATTCCACGGCTCCACCACTCGGAACGCGGTGACCACGCAGTCGCGCTGGGAACACCCGCGTATTGTTGACGATGAGCAGATCTCCACGTGCGAGTAGACCCGGCAGATCGGCGACGTGATGATGTCCACGTTTTCCTGTGCGGCGGTCGAGCTGTATCAGACGTGCGGCCGTACGGTCCGCAGTCGCTTCTTGCGCGATCAATTCGGCGGGTAGGTCGTAGTCGAAGATGGAAAGCTGCATCGTGAACCGCCGTTGACAACGACAGCACAGAAATCAGGAATCAGGTCAGCTTCCGGCCTCTAGCCTCCGGAGCCAGTTTCGCTTAGCTGATGGGTCCTGACTGAAAACCGTGCGTCCCGTCTTTGAATCGAGAAACCCACCAACGGGAAACGCTGCTGCGCAGCGGAAAGAACGCGATTTGGCGCCATCTACCTGCATAGTGGTTGGCGGTGTCGGATAAGACATATGTCAACGGCCATCCCAGGCTACCATGCCGATATCCGCATTAGTCGCCAGACTCTGGCTCCCGACTTCAGCACGCCCAACGCAACAGGACGGCACCAACGGTGAAGCCGGCACCAACGGAAGTCAGCAAAACACGCGAACCCCGTGTCAGGCGGCCATCCTTGCAAGCATCGGCCAGTGCGAGCGGGATGGTTGCCGCGGTCGTGTTCCCAAACCGCTCGATGTTGATCACGACCTTGTCGCGGTCGAGCCCCAACCGCTCGGCAGCACTCAGGATGATGCGCCGGTTCGCTTGATGTGACACGAAGAGATCGACGTCACCGGGGAGAAGCCCGTTCTGTGCCAGCACGCGCCTGCAAATTTCTTCCGTCTTGCGTACAGCGAACTTGAAAACAGTCGGACCATCCTGATGCACGTAGTGGAGACGGTTATCAACGGTCCCATGAGTCGCCGGGCACAGGCTTCCGCCAGCTGGCATGCACAACGCGGGCCCTCCGGTGCCATCGATCTCGTGGGCGAAGTCGAGAATACCCAGCCCATCGTCCGTAGCTGGCGACAAGACGGCAGCACCGGCTCCGTCACCGAAAAGCACGCAGGTTGCGCGGTCCTGATAGTCGATGATAGACGTCATCACGTCGGCACCGATGACGAGGGCGTGCTCATGCACACCACTCCCCACCATTTGCGCACCCACCGTGAGCGCGTAGGTGAAACCTGAGCAGGCCGCGCCGAGGTCGAATCCCCAGGCGTTCGAGGCACCAATCTTAGCCTGCACCAAACAGGCGGTGCTCGGGAAAAACATGTCTGGCGTCGTCGTGGCCACGACGATGAACCCGATGTCGTCCGCAGTCAAGCCAGCCTGCTTGATCGCGCACACCGCTGCTTCCTTCCCAAGGTCAGACGAGGCCACCCCCTCGTCTACGACATGACGTTCACGGATGCCTGTGCGCTTGGTGATCCACTCGTCGGACGTGTTGATTCTCTCTTCGAGATCAGCATTGGTGAGCACCCGCGGCGGCACATAGGTCGCCAGCGACGTAATCTTGACGCGCCGTACCCTTTGGCCACCGGCCAGCCGTCCCTTCCTGGCCTGTTCCGTCACCCCGTGTCGTCCTTTCCAGCCTGCTTGGTCTGTGCATCAGAGCCAATAATACGTATGCTCATACCTGTCATAGCAGGCGCGGGTTGCGCTCCGGAGCCGTCAACCCGAAGTAGTCATACGCCCGCGCGGTCACGACGCGACCGCGCGGCGTTCTGTCGAGAAAACCAACCTGAATCAAGAACGGTTCGTAGATATCCTCAATTGCTTCCTTCTCTTCGCTGATAGCAGCCGCAATGCTGTTCAGCCCTACCGGACCACCTCCAAACTTGTCGATGATCGCCCGTAAGAGGCGCCGGTCCGCTTCATCGAACCCGTTATCGTCGACCTCGAGTAGTTTGAGTCCTTTTCTCGCCACGTCGATGGTAATGGTCCCGTCGGCCTTAACTTCGGCATAGTCCCGTACGCGTCGCAGCAGCCGATTGGCGACACGCGGCGTGCCTCGCGCACGATGGGCGATCTCTCGCGTAGCGGGATCGTCGATAGGAACGCCGAGGATACGGGCGGACCGCCCCACGATTTCGAACAAGTCGTCTTCCGTATAGAAATCAAGCCGGTGCACGATACCGAAGCGACCCCGCAGCGGCGACGTCAGTAGACCGGCGCGCGTCGTGGCACCGATCAGTGTAAATCGCTGCAGCGGGATCTTGACCGACCGTGCACTCGGTCCTTGACCAATTATGATGTCAAGCTCGTAGTCTTCCATCGCTGGGTAGAGGATTTCCTCAATCGCTGGCGCCATGCGATGAATCTCGTCGATGAACAGCACGTCGTGTTCTTTTAGGTTCGTCAAGAGCGCGGCGAGATCCCCCGGCTTCTCAAGAACCGGCCCGGCCGTGGCACGCACTTGTACGCCAAGCTCGTTGCCAATCACGTGCGCCAACGTCGTCTTACCGAGTCCAGGTGGCCCGTAGAGCAGAACGTGGTCAAGTGCCTCGTTACGCTGGCGAGTGGCCGTGATGGAGACGATCAGGTTCTCGCGAACGCGTGCCTGACCGATGTAGTCGCCGAGAGCGCGCGGGCGGAGCCCGACCTCGTATTGGACGTCCGAATCGACCTGCACCGAACTCAAAACGCTGTCGGCGTTCATGACCATAATGACATTTTACGTTTTACCGTTGGCAGCACTAAATTCAAACCACACGTGATTCTTCCTTCATTTCGCGAGCTCGCGTAGTGCCTGCCGCAGCATTTGTTCAACATCTCCGTCACCGACCTTCATAGCTGAATCGAGAGCGCGTTCCGCAAGCGCGCGATGATAACCGAGGTTCAGTAACGCGGACAGCACGTCGCCGCGCAGATCACCATCATGCGACGGAGTCTCACCCTCTACCTGTTCGATCACGGGCGTAGCCGGCAACTTATCTTTCAACTCCAGCCCAATCCGTTCAGCCGTCTTCTTGCCCACACCTGGAATCCCGGTCAGGCGCGCCACGTCGCCGCCCTGAACCGCACGCACTAGAGCAGCCGGCTCGATACCCGACAGGACGGCGAGTGCCAAACGTGGACCGACGCCGCTGATAGCAATGAGACGCTCGAATAGCTCAAGTTCAAGCCTAGTCGCGAATGCAAAGAGCGCCAAGGTATCCTCGCGAACGTGCGTATGTACTCTTAGTGAAACGTCGGTCCCAATCTCGCCCAATCCGTAGAAGGTCGACAGTGGCACTTGGAGCTCATACCCGACCCCATTGACGTCGATGACAAGGCGACTTGGCTGCTTCTCAAGGAGACGCCCGTGAAGATTGGCGATCATGATAGATACTGTTAGCAATCTTCCCTAAGGGCGGCTGAACCAGGCCGGTAACTTCGCCAGCTGGTGGCACCTGGCAACGATCCAACCGCGCGTTTAGAAGTCGGGCCGATCGCGTGCGAGTGGCAGATCGCGACAGCTAACGCATCGGACACATCGAACGGAGACGGCGCTTGGTCAAGACCGAGGAGGAGCATAATCATTTTCTGCACCTGTTGTTTCTCGGCCCGTCCGTAACCGACGACCGTGCGCTTAACTTCCGTCGGCGTGTACTCGGAGACGGGGATTCCGGCTTCCGACGCCGCAAGCATAACGACACCGCGTACATGCCCGAGCTTCAGCGCGCTGCGGGCGTTACGCGCGAAGAACAGATCTTCAATGGCAACGGTCTCTGGCCGGTGCCGGTGTAACAGCACCTCAAGTTCGTCGTGAATAGTCAGCAGTTTCTCGGGAAAGGTGATGCGGGAAGGAGCGGTAAGCACCCCGCAGACAATGAGGCGATGCCGGCTACCGTTCGTGTCGATACAACCGTACCCGGTGCGATGCGAACCGGGGTCGATACCGAAAATTCTCACGCCAGCGAGGCCTCGATCTCCTTCGCTTCGATGTCGCAGTTCGTCCACACGTGCTGAACGTCGCCCTGGTCCTCAAGCACTTCCATTAGTTTGATCATCTGCTGTGCGGGTCTCCCCTCAAGCTTGACCAGGTTTTTCGGGAGCATCGCCACCTCTGCTGTGATCGGATCGCTCCCCGTACCGATGAGAGCAGTACGCACCTGCTCGAACGCGTCCGGCGTGCTTACGATTTCCCAGTTGTCTTCATCTTCACGGAAATCGTCGGCACCAGCGTCGATGACGGCTGTCATGAGGACCTCTTCGTCTGCCGCGCTCTTTTGCACGACAATGTACCCCTGCTTTTCGAACATCCACGCAACACTGTTCGACGTCCCAAGGTTGCCACCGTGTTTCGACAGCAGATGCCGGATTTCGCTAACGGCCCGATTAGTGTTGTCTGTCAGTACCTCGATCAGCAGAGCGGCACCACCCGGGCCATAAGCCTCATAGGTTACACGCTCGTACGAAACACCCGGTTCCTCGCCCGTACCGCGCCGGATGGCCCGTTTGATGTTCTCAGCAGGCATGTTCGCCGCCTTGGCATCGGCAATGACCGTCCGCAGACGAGGATTGCTGTTGACGTCACCGCCGCCGTCACGGGCCGCGACCGTCAATTCCTTGATGATCTGGGTGAAGAGCTTGCCCCGCCTTGCGTCCGCAGCGCCCTTCTTATGCTTGATCGAAGCCCATTTGGAATGACCTGACATGAGAACAACGGCTCCGTGTTTGTGATGTGCTTCAGTTATTATGGCAAATGTTGAGCCGCGCTGCCATGGTGATGTCTGGTCAACGCCGCCGCGCAAGGATCATCCAAACATCAGCCTCTGGCACCCATTCGTCGCCGCCGTAGTCTCCAAGCACCGCATCAATCCGAAAACCGGTCCGCTCGAGGTGGTTGGTGACCTGGGGTACGGTGAGCGTTCGAAACGCCAGTGAGAATCGATGTACTGCGCGCTGGCGGCCCCGTCGCTCGATGAATTCCTCATCGAAGATGGTCAGGTGCCGACGCCGATCCTGACGTACGGATTCGATCAGAGTAACGTGGCGACCGCCGCTCATCCGACCGCGCAGGGCCACATGCCGCCGATATTCCTTCCACCTTGGCAGGTCGGGAACGAGATCGATCCCGAAGATTCCACCGCGCGACAGGACAGCCGCCACCGCCTTGAGAGTGGCAGTGAGGTCCGTGTCCCGCAGTAGCGACTGCAACATGCCGTAAGGTGCCATCACTAAACTAAATCGACACCGCTTGCGAAACGGCAGCTTGCGAATGTCGCCGCGGACCAACACCGGACCACGGCCGATCCGTGCTCGCCGGAGACGCTTCTTCAAGCGTCGCAGCATCGGTGCCGAACGGTCGATGCCTACAAATCGCGGGGCCACCCGCGCCACCGGCACAGAAAGGCGGCCCGTTCCGCAGCCGAGCTCAAGCACCGGGCCATCGACACGCCGGGTGAGGTCGACCCAGAACCTGACATCGCGTCGGCCCAGTGTCCGAGCGTTCTCCCAATCGTAGAAGGGCGCGTAGTCGTCCCAACCGTGCCACCCGTATCTTTGCCCTGCGCCAACCCGCATCGGAGACCGTCTATTATAGGATTACTGTTCGTCGCACCGAGCACTGCCGGAAGAAGTCATGTCATTTACGCCGGACTGGATGCCGAACGTCCACCCGCTGATCGTCCATTTCCCGATCGGCCTGCTCACCGCCGCGGCGGCTGTAGACCTCGTCAGCCTGTTCATGCACCACCGATCAGATGTGCGGGAAGCAGCAACCTGGCTCTACATCGTTGGTGCCGCCGTGGCGGTGATCACGTACTTCAGCGGCCACCGCGCCGCCGAACCCATGATGCTCCCGGTGCCGATCAGCGACCTAGTCAATACACACGCGGACTGGGCCTTTCGCACAACTTGGTCCTTCGCCTTCTTCGCATCACTACGACTAGCCCTCTCATACCTGTTGCAACCAAAACTCCCCCTCTTGGTGGGGAGTTTCTTGGTCGCACTCGTCGGGATCGGGATGCTGTTCGAAACGGTGGAGTACGGCGGACAGCTTGTTTTCGAGCACGGGCTCGGTGTCCAAGCAATCGCCCCCGACGGAATGGTGCAGACGCTGGTTGACACATCCGGTGGACTTAGCATCGAGAGTGAGGTCCCGAAATGAGAAGCTTACTAGCAAGCCTTCTGACGGGGGCCATCGCAGCGTCACCGACGACGGCGTGGACCCAGCAACGCCCCGCCGAAGGTCGGTGGCAGACGTACGACACCGCGAACGGAGAGTGGCGAAGCTACGCCGGTGACATCGCGGGCACGAAGTACTCGCCGCTAGACCAGATCGACCGCGACAACTTCGCCGACCTCGAAATAGCTTGGGAATGGACCTTGGTCGACAACATGGTGAGCCAAACGACCTCCGGTGGCGGGGAGTGGTGGGGTCAGCTCCCTGACATCGTCGGCGCGTTAGTGGAACAGACGCCTAATCTCTACCGCGAGAGTCACCCGCCGAATGCCACCGGATTCCAGGCGACGCCGTTGATGGTTAGCGGCATCCTCTACTTCAACACACCACTGTCTCAAGGCGTCGCAGTGGATGCGACGACCGGCAAGACCCTCTGGGTCTTCAATCCAAAGAGCTACGAGGAAGGCACGACGACCATGACCGGCACCTGGCGTCAGCGAGGCGTCGCGTACTGGACTGACGGTGCCAGTGACGAGCGCATCTACTGGGGGACCGGTAACGGCTATCTCGTCTGCGTCAACGCAAAAACCGGCCAGCCGTGCCCCGACTTTGGTCCGGACGGCAGTGGTATGGTCGACACGATGGTCGGAGTCCCGCGAGCAGTCCGCGGTGCACGCGACTACCTGAATGCTCTGACATGGGGCATCCATTCTCCACCGATTATCGTCCGCGATCGAGTAATTCATGGTTCGCACGTTGCTGACCGCCGTATCACAAAAGAAGCGATCCCTGGGTGGGTGCGTGCCTGGGACACACGAACCGGTGAACACGCCTGGGACTTCCACACCGTACCGAACAGCCCGGATGAATTTGGGTCTAATACCTGGCTGAATGAGTCGTGGCGATATTCGGGTAACGCCAATGTCTGGTCGATGCTCGCGGGCGACAACGATCTCGGCTACGTCTACCTCCCAACCGGTACAGCGACCAACGACTACTATGGTGCTGACAGGCTCGGCGACAACCTATTCTCGGAAACGCTGATCGCCGTTGACGTGGAAACCGGCCAGCGCATGTGGCACTTCCAGGCAGTGCATCACGGGCTATGGGACTACGACTTCCCGACGCATCCGAACCTGCTCGACATCACCGTAGACGGCCGTGAGATCAAGGCTATCGCGCAAGTAAGCAAACAAGGGTTCGTCTACACGTTCGACCGTGCGACGGGTGAGCCAGTGTGGCCAATTGAAGAGCGTCCGGTGCCGCAAGAAACGAATATGCCTGACGAAGTGGCGTCACCGACGCAGCCGTTTCCGACAAAGCCAGCACCGTTCGATTATCAGGGGGTCACGCTCGACGATCTGATCGACTTCACGCCGGAGGTTCGCGCGATGGCAGTCGAGGCAGTTGATGGCTTCCGGCTTGGCCCGCTGTTCACTCCACTCGACCGCCCCATCGAAGGCGAAACGCGTGGCACAGTAATGCGGCCGCCAGACGGAGGCACGGCTGGTTGGTCAGGTGCCGCTGTCGACCCTGAAACTGGCATGTTGTACGTGCCATCGCGTAACCAGGCAACCGTGATTCCGCTGTACCAACCTGATCCGGCACTCGGCTCGACGATGCGCTACACACACGGCGCACCAGAACGGGACCGCCTAGACAGGGAAGGTTCCATCCGAGACGTCCCACGCATGCCACAAGGGCTGCCGCTGCTTAAGCCACCGTATTCGCGCATGACGGCGATCGACATGAACACCGGTAACCATGCTTGGTCTGTGCCGACTGGTAACGGCGATCGCTACCGGCTCCATCCACGGCTTCGCCATCTAAACCTACCACCACTCGGCGGAGACAACGGTAGCAACGGACCGCTCTTGACTAAGACGCTTTTGCTCTATTGTCTGACGGCCGGTGGGACAAACGGTGGGCCTCGACTCGTCGCGTACGACAAGGCGTCGGGAGCAGAGCTCGCATCGATTGATCTACCATCCGGCGGCATCGGGACTCCGATGACCTACCTCGTGGACGGTAAGCAGTACATAGCCCTCACGATTGGCGGTGGTCCCCGCCTCGTCGCTTTCGCCTTGCCGGACTGACGTTTGGTGCGAGAAAGTGTCGTACGGGATACGCTGTCTTAGGTGACTCCTTCGAGTCTCTTCGCCATCGAGATAAAGACGATGCCGTTGACAACGCGCTCGGGGCCAGTCTGCCGGAAACCGAGTTTTTCATACGCGGGAACACCGTAGCGGGACGAGTTGACCGTCACGCGCTCGAGTTCGGGCATCTGCGAACGGGCTTCAGCCAGCGCGTGATGGAGCAGGTCTCTGGCGACACCTTGTCCCTGAGCCCGCTTCGCGACGAACAACAACGCGACATGATTGTTCTGTCGCATCTCGATCATGCCGATGAGATCGCTAGCCCGAGCTGCAACCAGCACGAAGTGTTCCTGGATGGTCCGCTCCAAGAGGACGTCTGGCTGGACGTACTTCCGAAACTCCTCGATACCCTGCGGGGTGTATTCCTGTCCGATGAACTCGTCGAACTCAGTGATGATAAGTTCAGAGATACAAACAGCCTCATCGGGTTTCATGAAACGGTAGCGGACGTCTGACATGTGCGGGAAAACCACCTAGCGCAGTGCGGCCTGGATGCTATCACACGTTCTAACCAGCGAACGACACCACCAAGCGGTACGTGGGGTGCATCATCGGCTCTCTGATTCTGTCCGTGGTCACAGCTGTTGACCTACACACTTACTTGCTGCGCGCTCGAGTCCTTCCGACGAGCAAGACCAGCTGTCACGCACGTGTCGACGATTTCGGGACGGAACCGAACCAGGATGGACTGTAGTCTCTCAAGAACGGTGAACTGGAACGTTCCGTAGAATAAGGAGGCACTTTAGTAGTTCGATTCGTAATTCAATTGACACCATCTGCGACTTCGACGCGATAACGGCCGGCATCTGACCCCGAAGGCGTACGAGCTTTGGAACACACCGGTCATACTGTTCTTGCAACCACGCATCGGGAGCTGATTTTCTACGTACCGGAAATTCACTCGGCTACGATGACCGCCGTTACGTCGCGGGCGCAGCGAGCGCCAACGTTGCTAGTCCGTCCAGATGGCGAAAATGGCAGGCGGACGGACAAGCGGAGCACAGCTGGGAAATTGAGCCAAGACGCACCGCGCATCACTCGAAGGCGCCCCGATTCGGCCCCGCGCGGGTCGACTACCGTATCCGCAGGGTAGGTTCCCATCCAGCCACCGACCCACTCCCAGACGTTACCGGTCATGTCGTACAGGCCGAAGTCGTTTGCCGGGAACGATCCAACCGGCGCGGTGTTGAGCCACTCGTCCCGCCCGCCGGTTGCTCCGTCACAACAGTCACCGGCACCGAAATTCGCAAAGTCACGCGATAACTCGTTGCCCCACGAGTAGAAACGGCCGTCGTGACCGGCCCGAGCAGCGTACTCCCACTCTGCCTCCGTTGGCAGCCGTCCACGAGCCCAATCGCAGAAGGCGGCCGCATCGTTCCAGTTCAGGAACACTACCGGGTGATCGGGATCTTGCAAGAAATCGGGTGCCGCCGGCGGAGGGTAACCGGTGGTGCGAATAAAGGCCTCATACTGACGAAGCGTCACTTCGGTCGCCATCAGATCGAAAGGCTGGGAAAGCATCACCTCGTGTCGCGGCCGCTCGCTATCGAGGCAGCCAGTATCATCCGCAACACAGCCCATCTGAAAAGTGCCAGCAGGAATGCGGACCCAGGGAAGGTCAAGTGGAGCCTGAGCCCACAGACCGGGTACGATCTGACCCCATGTGACGAGCGTCACGATCGCGAGAGCTATCAGCGCCCTGAGACGATGCAAAATGCGTGGGACTGGCGGCACGTTCACCTCACCGCGGGTGCCTTCTGCTTTTCCAGCTTCTTGTCAACGTTGGCCAGCAACTCGGCGCACCATTCCTCGAAGCCGTTGGAGTCGACGAACGAATGGCACTCCAACAGGCTACGGTTCTCCAACTACTCGGCACGTCAAACACTCGCGCCACGACCCATGCTAGAACTCTCTGCCGACCATAGCACAAAGTGATGAGAGCGATTCTGTTCGATGTTAGCTCGTGACCGCGATAGCCATTACCTCGAAGCGCGCACCGAACAGCAGTGTCCCGGATCCGACAAATGCCCGTGCTGGTGGTGCGGCATTGAAATAGGTCGAGTAGGCGCGATTGAACGCACCGTAGAGCGACACGTCGGAACAAAAGACCTGCACGCTAACCAGATCGTCCATCGTCATGTCGGCAACGGCGAGAACCGACTGGATCCCGTTAAGCACGTTGTGAGCCTCTTGCTCGGCAGTCGAGGGTGGGCGACCTGTGTCAGGATCTAGACCTAGGCGTCCGGCGACGTATAGCGTATTGCCCACAAGTACAGCATCACTGAAGGGTGCCGTCGTGGTTCGTCCGGGTAGATTGATGACGCGCGATTCCACCGCCCCCTGGGCCGCATTTAACACCACAACTCCGCCAACTATCAGTACACCGAGGACGAGTCCGGCGACGAATCCGTTTCGCATAGTGTTCACGGGAACCTCACTTTCAAGTTATTGATTCCAAGGGCAGGACGGAGCCGCGACGGTCGTCAGCTACGCATCAGTCAGTAAGACCGTTGAACCGGTTGTCTGGCGTGACTCGAGAGCCTCGTGTGCCTGCGCAGCGTCCTTGAGAGCGTAGGTCTGGTTAACCTCGATCTTGACAGCGTCCGTCGACACGACATCGAACAGTTCCGTCGTCGTCGCCTCAAGCTCCGCACGTGTCGCGGTATAGGTGGCCAGCGTCGGCCGCGTGAGAAACAGCGACCCCTTAGCCGCGAGCAACCCCGGCGGAAACGGTTCCACGGCACCCGAGGCGTTACCGAAGTTCACCATCAACCCGCGCGGCTGAAGGCAATCAAGCGAATCCTTGAATGTTTCCTTGCCAACCGAGTCGTAAACGACTGGCACGCCTTTCCCGTCCGTCAATTCCTTCACTCGCTCCACGAAGTTTTCCTTGGTGTAGACGATCGGGTGATCGCAGCCGTGGGCTCGTGCTAGTTCAGCTTTCTCAGGAGTGCCGACCGTGCCGATGACCGTCGCGCCGAGATGCTTCAGCCATTGGCATGCGATCAACCCGCAGCCGCCCGCGGCCGCGTGGAAGAGCACCGTCTCACCTGCCGTCACTTGATACGTCCGTCGCAGCAGGTACTGAACCGTACATCCCTTAAGCATGATTGCCGCGGCTTGTACATCAGTCACCCCTTCGGGGACCTTCACCAGTAGGCGCGACGGAATAAGCCGCCACTGCGTGTAGCTTCCGAGGCTCATGCAGTACGCCACGCGGTCGCCGACTGCAACTTCGGTAACTCCGTCGCCGATGGCTTCGACGACGCCGGCCCCCTCGTTCCCGATGATGGCCGGCATCGCCGGCACAGGATACAGACCGGTGCGATGATACACGTCGATGAAATTTAGCCCGACTGCCACCTGTCGGATCAGTACGTCGCCGGCCCCACAATGCGGAACGTCAACCTCATCCCACTGCAAGACGTCTGGGCCGCCAACTTTGTGGATACGTATCGCATGCGCCATCAGCAACTCCACATCTCTTAAGGGTGCCGGGTAGAAATCTTAGTCCTGGATGGCGGTGGCTGTCGAACCGGTCGTTCCGCATTGGCGACCACGCGAACATTCGGTTAGGTAACGAGCCGACCGCCAACATCTGGCTCAAGTTGTGAAACCAGGAATAGCAGATAATACATTGTCACATCGTCGACCGCTTCACATCGGGCATAAAGTCAGGGTTCGACGTCAGCCCATGAACGCGAAACCCACGACGAATAAGTGTTTCCATGCGCACCACACACCTTGCTTGCCTCGCGCATCTACCTGTCGACCTGTCTGCTTTCCGTGCAGACGGTGTTAGAACACTCGGACTGCGTCAGCGGGATTCCTCCAGATGGAAGCTTCCTTCGTCGCGCTGACCCCACGAGACCAGATAGTAGGTTTCTCAACCGTACGACACACGGTCAGGGAAGCGTAATGGTCCCCGACCAGACCGTAACGGAGACCGTGTCCATCTTCTCCAGACGCCGGCACGAACCCCTGCTCAACCGTGAAGGGGTCGACCAGGTGCATGGAGCCCTGCTAAATTACATCAGCTCAGGCAAGATTCTGAACATGACCAGGTTCATTACCAACCCGAGTGGCTCCTCGTCGAGCAGGACACTGGAGCCTCCGAGGCCGGAGACGTGTTGGATGCCTCCATTGAGGCCACCGCGACTACCATCGTGACGTTCGACCACCGTCAAGTCGGCGCGACCCTCTGGATCGGCCAGCAGGTGATACCTTAGGCTAGATCCGCACGGAGACGACATGGTCCAGGCAACTTCACCCTCAACCGCACGCTCCACCCCGATCGGGAACTTCGACGCCCACAATCCCCCGTCACCGGATCTAGTCGCCGATTGCGTCCATTGCGGCTTCTGTCTGCCGGCATGTCCAACATATGCGCTCTGGAACCGTGAGACCGACTCGCCGCGTGGTCGCATTCATTTGATGAAGGTGGCACTAGAGGGAAAAGCGCAAATCACCGACGACTTCGCACGACACTTCGATACATGCTTAGGCTGCATGGCGTGCGTCACCGCCTGTCCGTCCGGCGTGGAATACGACAAGCTGCTTGAAGCGACTCGTCCGCAACTTGAGCGACACATCGTACGCACGAATGGTGATCGCCTCTTTCGCCGACTAATCTTCTCACTATTTCCGTATCCTGAGCGACTGCGTTGGATAGCGCTCAAGTTGTGGGCATATCAGCGCTTTGGTCTACAGCGACTCGTGCGTGCCACCGGGCTACTCAACATCCTGCCGGCGCGTCTCCGCGCCATGGAGGCGATGGCCCCGTCGGTCACACTCGCCGGTGCGTTCTCATCGATGCCCTCAGTCATTCCAGCAGTCGGTACGAAGCGGAAGCGAGTCGCGATGCTCCTCGGCTGTGTCCAGCGCATCTTTTTTAGCGATGTCAATCAGGCAACGGTGCGTGTCCTTGCGGCCGAAGGGTGCGAGGTAGTGATTCCACAGGGACAGGGCTGCTGCGGCGCTTTGATGCTGCACGCCGGACTAGAAGAAGATGCGGCAGCGATGGCACGCCAATTCATCGACGCGTTCGAGACAGAGCTTTCTAACGTCGATGTGATTGTGATCAATGCGGCAGGCTGCGGGTCAACACTTAAGAATTACGGCCATCTGCTCCGAGACGATCCTGACTACGCCACCAAAGCGAAAACGCTCGCCGCCAAGTGCCGTGACATTTCCGAAGTGCTCAGTGAGCTTGAACCTCGGGCGCCTCGCCACCCCGTCCCTCTGCGGATTGCCTACCACGATGCGTGTCACCTGCAGCACGCGCAGCAGGTAACCAAAGAGCCACGTCAAGTGCTGGCGGCTATCCCGGAACTCCAGGTGTACGAGATCCCAGAAGCAGGCCTCTGCTGTGGATCGGCTGGAATCTACAACCTCGTCGAGCCGGAAGCTGCTCAGGAACTAGGCAGCCGCAAGGCACGACACGTGGTCACGACCGGTGCCGATGTGGTGGTCTCGTCAAACCCAGGGTGCCTGCTTCAGATAAAGACTGCGCTGCAATCAGAAGAGAAGGGTCGCACGCTCCGCACGATGCATCTGGTCGAGCTCGTCGATGCATCTATCCAGGGGAGATCGTTCGACAACTAGCTATAAACCACCGGGGCCTCGGCCAACGTTTAGCAGATTGTCCGGATCGAAGCGTTGCTTCACCGCCTGCATCACACGCTTGCCGTCGCCGATGCACCCCCACGCGCTAACCCGCTGACGTAGCGCTGCGTCACCGTGTCGAATTACCGCCGAACCCCGTCCAATCGGTAGACGCTCACGCAGTTCGCTGATCACACGCGCCTGCGTTTCGAGTGCGCCATCGAGCCGGACGTCAACAACACCGAGCCCAGCGCGGCCAGCGACCGCGACATCCAACCCGGTTGCACTAGCCTGCGTGCGCAACCAGGACAGTGTAAGAATCAACTCGGCCGGCACGCAGCTGACCTTCAACAATGTGCCACCCGCTGATGATGACCAATGCGTCGCGTGCCTCTCCCACGCCGCAGTCTCCTCGTTACCGTCAAGTGTCTGGCTCGATCCGCGCGGACCCACGATGTCGCAAGCTTCGGCTGCTTGCTGGACCGCTGCTTGCTCCACCGATTCGAAGCGGACGAGCAACCGCGTCACGGCGGCGGTCGACATGAGCTCGATCGCGGTCGGTGTTAATGCCGATGCTAACAGGTCGGCTACTATGTCTGCGGATGACTTAAACGCGTTGATTGTGACCTCAACGGTGCGCGATGCAGGTGCAATCGGCGCCAGTTTGAATGTCGCGGTGACAATCACGCCGAGACACCCGAACGAGCCGGTCAGGAGACGCGAGAGATCGTACCCGGCGACGTTCTTAACGACGATACCCCCAGCCTTAGCAACCTCGCCGTCAATACGTGCCATCGTGATCCCGATAATCGAGTCACGCGGTGCGCCGAAACCATGCCGCCGCGGTCCGCTGTCGTTGGTCGCGACGATACCACCAATCGTCGCTCGATCCGCCCACGGCGGATCCCACGGCAGCCACTGTCGGTGAGCCTTCAGCGTTGCATTGACAGAGGCGAGCGTCGCTCCGGCCTCGACGGTCGTAGTTAGATCACCGTGACGGTGCTCTACGACCGCACTCAACCCCGAGGTCGACAGGAACAGATCGATTTGACCGCTCGGCACTCCCCACGCCAGCTTGGTACGCCCACCAACCACCATCACTTTGAGCTGCTCCGATGACGCCCACTCCAATGTTGCCGCGACGGCATCGGCGTCAGTCGGTTCGGTAACGAAACGTGGACGTGCACCGTCAACTACATCATTGTCGGTCGCGACCCGTGCGGTGCCGTTGCCTGACCGAGCACGGATTTGTTCTAGCAGCGTATCAGTCGACACCACGGCCATCAGAGGCGCTCCGCGAGACCCACCGATTCCGCGGGATGCCGGCGGTATGGACCGGGAACCTCGCCACAGAGACGCGGCGTTGGAAACACCTTGCCCGGGTTACAGATGTGGTCGGGATCGAAGGCGCAGCGGACCAACTGCATCGTGTCGAGATCGCTCTCGGTGAACATTTTTGGCAGGTACTCGGCCTTGTCAGCACCGACACCATGCTCGCCGGTGATCGACCCACCGGCATCGAGGCAGTAGGTCAGGATCTCGGATGCGACATCCTGAGCCAAGTCGGCTTGCCCCTCGATCCGATCGTCGTAACAGACAAGCGGATGCAGATTCCCGTCGCCGGCATGAAAAACGTTTCCGATTTTCAGTCCTGACCGAGTGGACAGCGCTTCGATCCGGCTAAGAACTTCGGACAGCTTCGTCCGCGGAATCACGCCGTCTTGAACGTAGTAATTCGGCGAGACTCGCCCCATCGCCGCAAACGCGGATTTTCGTCCCTGCCAAAATCTCGCACGCTGCTCATCGGTCTCTGCGATCTGGATCTCCCGCGCCGCGGCCTCCGTGCACACTCGCTCGACACGGGTAAAAAGTGCTGTCACGTCTGCCTCGGCGCCATCGAGTTCGACAATGAGAATCGCGTCAGTCTTCGGAAAGTTTGGATGAACCGCTTCTTCAGCTGCCTCGATCGTGACACGGTCCATCATCTCGACCGCAGCCGGAATGATGCCAGCACTGATAATGCCTGATACCGCGTTGCCCGCTGCCTCCGTCGAATCGAACGCCGCCAACAGTGTCCGCACCGCCGCCGGCTTACGCAATAGGTTGAGCGTGATCTGTGTCACGACGGCGAGCGTCCCTTCGGACCCAACCAAGACGCCGAGCAGATCGAGACCCGGAGCATCGAGTGCCGGTCCGCCCAAGTGGATGAGCTCGCCGTCAGGCAGGACGGCTTCGACACCGAGTACATGATGGACCGTGAAACCGTACTTTAAACAATGCGCACCACCTGAATTCTCGGCGAGGTTGCCACCTATCGAGCAAATCACTTGACTCGACGGATCGGGCGCGTAGTAGTAGCCGTCCTGTGCCACTGCCTTACTGACGTCCAGGTTCATCACACCAGGCTCGACCGTGATGCGGCGGTTCGCCAAATCGATCTCAAGAATGCGGTTCATCCGCGTCATTACGATCAGGACGCCGTCAGGATGCGGCATCGCCCCGCCAGATAGTCCTGTCCCTTGGCCGCGAGCCACGAACGGCACACCCGACTCATGGCACAGACGCACCACTCCTTGCACTTGCTGGGTCGACGTCGGAAGAACCGCGACACCCGGCTTCGCGCGGAGCTTCACGAGTGCATCAGATTCGTATGTCAACAGTTCGCCGTCATCGCGGACGATCCCGTCGGATCCGACGATCTGCTCGATCTCGCGAAGGAAGGTCGTGTCCATTACGGCCGCGAATACTGATCGATGACCCGCGAGATGGCCCGCTGGCACACACGACAGAATCCAACTTGGTTCCGGGTAAACATGATGCAATCGATCTCCGGCCGATAGAGACCAACCGGCTCGTACGATGCCCCTTCGAACGCTCCGACCTTGCCGGAGTGTGTCATCGCTTGTAGCGCAGCGGTTTCACGCTCCATCTGCGCGGTAAAGTGCCGGTCCATCTCCGTTTCCGGCGCGCCTGCGACACGCAACTCGACTCTCTGATGCTGCGCGGCGGTGCTCTCCGCCTCGAACTTCTCTTTATCCCACGGCGTCGGCAGTGGGATATCAGTGTCGATAAGGTCCCGCCATTTTAACTGCGTGGGATCGTGCAACGCCGTCACATTCGGCTCCCACGGCTCAGGATGGTACGTGCCACCTGTTTCGTAGGCAACGTCCGAGGTGTAGTACTCATCCGCCAGCCCAGCGAAGTGGTGCCCAAACTCGTGAATGAAAACGTACTCAGCAAACCCAGTATCGGCGGCCGCGGTTGCCTGAAAGTTAAAGATGCCACCACCACCGTACTGCTCCTCGTTGACGAGGATCTCAATGAATTCGTACGACGCTGCCGACGCAGCATCGCGTAGCGCACGGTTGTCGTAGGTGAGGACGTAGCGTTCCGAATCGAAGATGTTGTACTCAGCCGACAACGGCGTTCGACGGAACTGATTGGCGCGTGGACGAGTAATGCCAGATTCGTCGGAAGGGAGGTCGAGTCCCCACACATTGAAATCATCGCGCCGGCTCTGAAACGGCTCTTCCTCAAACAGCGCATCAACCAGCCGCTTCGCATCGCTGTGGAACTTCTCCTGTTCAGCCTCGCTGTACCCCTCCCCAATAACTAGCAGGTCAACTTTTTCAGATGGGGGTCCGCTCGTAAACAATGGCCACACCTCGCCGGACGGTGATCGATCCACTGGATTGACGAATCGAGTGTCCGGATCGATCACGGTCGACCAAATCTCGTGGAAACTGTTCTCTGAGTCACGGACCTTCAGGACGATTTGTACCGGCTGCTTCGGCCACGGAAAACGAAGTGATTCGTGGAACACGCGGTAGACCTCCCGTGATTCCGGAATCGTTTTCCACTCACCATAAATCGATGCGAACCCCCGTGAGTAAATCACACCGTTGGTGGCACGATCGATTACTTCAAAGATGTATTTCCCGAGATTGAGGTCGTCGACGAGTCGCGTACGGCTCCCGGCCCACGGCCCGTCCGAGACGACCTGATCGAGTCCGAGTATCTCGGTGCCGCGACCACCAGCGTGAAAATAGTCGACGCGCATAGTCTTGTCGACGAAATACTCGTCGAACACCCTGCCCGGTTGGTGAGCAGAACCGCTAACGCCAATCAGTACCCCCGTAATCACCGTTAGGATGACTTCTCGCGTTCGTCGCATGGTGTCAATTCTACCGCCGGTTATACCAACCCTGACTCCGCCAGAACGTGAACTAATTTCTTGCGAAAGTGAGCAACAAAATATCCCATGCGATCCCATTCTGAACTACGGTGGTATTTAATCACCGACGCATCCATCTCCGACACGCTGCTCCGGCGGTCCACCGAAAGTGGGATATTGAGGTGCCGGGCAATTGGCGGGCCATTCCCCACCTAGAGCGCATCTTCATCAGTCGCTCACGGCCAGTTCGCCCGGCACGATCCGACGGGTACGCGGCATCTTGCCCCAAAACGACAACCAACCGACAAACACAAGCACCGCCAAGAAGGTACACAGCTTAAACAGATCGCCCTGGCGTCCCTCCGGGACGACACCCCAGAGCAGCCACAGCGTCGGCTGCGCGAGGCAGACCGCCCAGGCCAAGCCGTAGAAATACCGGCGTTCGTGTCCCTCTCCCTTCGTCGACTTCTTGACGCGCGGGAGCCACCCGGCGGCCCCGAGCATCCAGATGGTGATAGCTATCGGAAAATACGCTACCTCGTACATCTGGCGCAGTATCCACTGCCCGGTCGCCGCAGCGACCACGAGACCGGCGATGTTGATCAGCGCGAACGTAATGACCGCGCTCCAAGCGAACGTGTAGCAGACGCGTCGATAGAGTGGATTCGGTTTGTCCTCAGTAAACCGGATGATATATGGCTGCGGCTCGACACCCGGCAGACACCCGCGCAACGCGGCAATGCCAGTACCGACCAACACGAAACCCAACCAGAGGGCCATCCGCACATCGAAACCGTTCTCAAACAGATCTGACGTCAACGGCCCCGGTGCGATGAAGAACACCCAGATCCAAATGGGCCAGTGCGCAACGCGGTAGCTGAACTTGTTCCGAGTTCGGATCTTGCGAGCGCTGGCGAACTCGACTGCGACACCTCGGTCGTCTACGGAAGAAGTGCTGACCATGCTGGGTTACAACGTGCGGCGTTCAGTTGCCGTCAAGCGTACCAGTCTGTGTTATCCCCATCGAAAACCCTTAAGGATAGCGTCGTACGCACGGTCTAGTTTCCCCAGGGCACGTGGCACTGAAGAACAATGGCCAACGGCGAATTGGCCCAATCTCGAAGTCACCATGTTCTTAAAACGATGACTGCTCATCACGATCAAACCACCGCTGGACCGTGTGTACATCGCGACGCCGGCTGCCACGCCGCGACCCGCCTACTAGCGCAGGACGTAATTACCATGGTCTCGGCCGTTTCACTACAGAAACCAGATCGCAGTCAATAGTAAAACTCTCGCGTCTCACCAAGGGTCCGCTGGCTCCAAGCAGCGCTAGCCCATTAGGCAGATTGCGATGAGGCAGAATGCCGACTGTACATACAAGCGCCCGGGGTCGGGTTTTAACCCCGGGCGTTAAAATACTCCCGGCAGTGACCTACTCTCCCACGGAGTTACCCCCGCAGTACCATCGGCGGTAGAGGGCTTAACTGCCGTGTTCGGCATGGGAACGGGTGTTTCCCCTCTCCTATGACCACCGGGAAAATCAGGGGCCAAGAGCACGGACAGTGTTCAGGACCGGATACCCGCTCCCTCACGCCCGCTCCAGGCCGCAACTGTAAAGAACAAAAAACCGAACCTCGAACATTTGTGGAGAGCCCGGCCCCGTGCCGGCTACATCGTCACACTTCCCCACGGGAACTCGGTAATCTCACCACGCGTTAGCAGCCAATCGCCTGAGGCCACTTATATCAATTCGACAACTGAATACCCTACAAACGGTAGCTTCCCAACGCAGTGAAAAAAATATGGTCAAGCCTCACGGCTGATTAGTACCAGTTAGCTCAAGCCTTCGCAGACCTTACACATCTGGCCTATCACCTGGTAGTCTTCCAGGAGCCTTCAGGAGCCGAAGCTCAGGGAGATCTCATCTTGGGGAGGGTTTCACGCTTAGATGCTTTCAGCATTTCTCCCATCCGAACGTGGCTACCCAGCACTGCCGCTGGCGCGACAACTGGTACACTAGAGGTTCGTCCATCCCGGTCCTCTCGTACTAAGGACAGCCCCCCTCAAATCTCCTGCGCCCATGGTAGATAGGGACCGAACTGTCTCGCGACGTTCTAAACCCAGCTCACGTACCGCTTTAATCGGCGAACAGCCGAACCCTTGGAACCTGCTGCAGCTCCAGGATGCGATGAGCCGACATCGAGGTGCCAAACCTTGGC
>Ga0310345_10001762_pt1 | contig 23184 bp, 21 predicted proteins | sample HC15DNA20500_MG_FD_204667 | JGI IMG/M metagenome (GOLD analysis project Ga0310345, IMG submission 204667) | Marine microbial communities from station ALOHA, North Pacific Subtropical Gyre - HC15-DNA-20-500_MG | ecosystem: Environmental > Aquatic > Marine > Oceanic | place: Pacific Ocean: North... | reverse complement strand
GGACGTGCTGTCGATGATGGTTCTGACCGTCCCCATTGCCGTCCCCGTGGTCACCGCAATGGGTATCGACCCGGTATGGTTCGGGATTTTCATCATCATCATGTGCGAGCTTGGCATGATCACACCGCCGGTCGGGATGAACCTCTATGTGGTTCATGGGGTGCGACAGGATGACGGGCCCTTCACGGATCTCATTCGCGGCACCTTTCCCTACGTCGTGATCATGATCCTTTTCGTGCTGCTGCTGATCTGGCTTCCGGGAATTGCGACCTGGCTGCCGCGAACAATGTATGGATGATGGAAATACGATGGGAAACTCTTTCGATCTCGTGATCCGTGGCGGAACGGTCGCGACCGCTTGCGACGTCTTCAAGGCTAGTATCGGGATCCGCGATGGCCGCATCGTGGCGCTCGCGGATGATCTGCCGCGCGGCGCCGAGGAGATCGATGCCACCGGAAAGCTGGTCCTGCCCGGTGGGGTGGACGCGCATTGCCATTTCGATCAGCCGACATCCGACGGCTCTCGGATGGCGGATGATTTCAGATCAGGTCCTCTCTCGGCCGCCTTCGGTGGCACGACGACGGTGATCCCGTTTGCCTGCCAGCAGAAAGGTCAAAGCCTGCGCGCCGCGGTGCAGGACTACCACGAGAGGGCGGATGGAAAATCGGTGATCGATTATGCCTTCCATCTGATCGTCACCGATCCCACTGAACATGTCCTGGGGCAGGAACTGCCCGCGCTGATCCGTGACGGCTATACGTCATTCAAGATCTACACCACCTATGACGATCTGAAGCTGAACGACCGCCAGATTCTCGAGGTTCTGGCGCTGGCAAAGCGTGAGCATGCGCTGACGATGATTCATGCCGAGAACGCGGATATCATCGCCTGGCTCACCGACCAGCTGGAGCGGGTCGGACATACCGCGCCGCGCTATCATGCGGCTGCCAGACCTGCGATCGCGGAAAGAGAAGCGACGCATCGGGCGATTTCGTTGGCGGAAGTGATCGACACGCCGATCCTCGTCGTCCATGTCTCCGGCGGCGAGGCTCTGAACCAGATTGCCGAGGCGCGCCACCGGGGGCTGCGCGTCTTTGGCGAGACATGCCCGCAATATCTCTTTCTGACCGCAGACGACCTGAATCTGTCCGGCTTCGAGGGCGCCAAGCATATTTGCAGTCCCCCCCCGAGAGATGGCGCCAGCCAGCAATCCGTCTGGCGAGGAATCCAGGATGGGACGTTTCAGATATTTTCTTCGGATCATGCCCCATTCCGGTTTGATGATGCGAAAGGCAAGAAGGTGGCCGGCGACAAGGCCAGCTTCACGCATGTTCCGAACGGCATCCCCGGCGTCGAGACGCGCTTGCCGCTTCTGTTCTCGGAAGGGGTCGTGAAGGGAAAAATTTCCCTGCCTCGATTTGTTCAGCTGACCGCGACCAATCCGGCGCGCCTTTATGGGCTGATGCCCCGGAAGGGCACGATCGCGATCGGCGCCGATGCCGATATCGCGATCTGGGATCCGGAGAAGAAGGTGACCGTTACAAACGACATCCTGCATCATGACGTCGATTACACGCCCTATGAAGGCCGTCAGATCGTGGGGTGGCCGCAGGTGGTCATTTCTCGCGGAGAGATTGTCATTCGCGATGGGCGGTGTCTGGGGAAGGCTGGCCGGGGCGAGTTCCTCGAATGTGGTGAGCCTGACATTCTGCTGTGATCCCCGCATCCGGCGCCCTTGGCCGGCTTGCGCGCGACCAGAACCCGCTAGTCGCGCTTTCAAGGAAGCAATGCTTGGAGAATGGTATGCTCGAACTCGCTCTGGCTGGCCGCGTATCGTTCAAAGCAGATCAAGCGTGAACCGGATCTGCCTGCGGCAGCGCGGCGGAATTCCCGGCAATGGCGTTCGTGGTCGGGCAGCCCAGAAGGCAGGCGCATGACGGCGAGCGACGCTGCGCCAAAGATGTCAGCGCCTTGAACCGGGCATGGCCTCTACCTGCGCATTGCCGATGCAAGGGCCCTGCCCGAATTCCGCAGATGGCGGCGCCAGATGGCGGCGGCGGCAACCTCGTCGTGCCTGCGCACTGCGATCAGCAGATGCTCATGCTCGTCAAGCGATTCCGCCCATCGCGCATGGTCACCGGCAATCGCCATATGCCGCCCAAGGCGGCTGCGGTTCAGCAGGCGCTTGTGGGTCTCGGCAAGGATGGTGTTGCCGGCCTCCCTGATCAGCAGGTCATGGATGGCGGTATTCGCTGTAAAGTAGCTTTCCAGATCGCCGTTTCGGTAATTCTGCGACAGTTCTGCGTGCATGCGTTCAAGTTCGCCCAGAGATTCCACCGTCATGCGCCTGACGAACCTCTGGACGGCCAAGGCCTCCAACTCTGCCAGAACCTCGAACAGGTCGCCCGCCTGTCGCGGATCGAAACTCGCCACTTCCGCACCGCGATTCGGCCTCAAATCGACCAGGCCCTCGGCCGCCAACTCCTTGATGGCTTCACGAATCGGCGTCCGCGATACCCCCAATTCCTCGGAAATTTCGCGTTCGACCAGACGGGTGCCGGGGGGCAGCGCCTCGCGGATAATGCGATCTCTCAGAAGATCCGCGATCCGCCCGGACGACATTTCTTCAGTTCGAGCGACGGACTTTCCGATGTTTGGCATGCAAATTATCTCTTATAAGCTAAATAGTTCACAAATAGTATGCCAAAAAAAGCTTGAAGTCGAGAACGGAATTGAACCAGACTGATAACGCGATCCTGATTCGATTGGATCGGCGCCGTCGATTTTCCGCGCCAAAGCTTCCATCATCCCAAATTTCGCGGAAGACAAAACACTTGTAAAAGGCAACAGAAAGACAGGAGAGGTTCTAGAAATGGTATACCATAAAAAATGGATCGCGAGCGCAGCAATCCTGGCGATCCTTGCCGCGTTCCCGGCCGCGGCCAAGACCCTTCGCATGGCAGGAAACTTTCCGGCCGATCATTCCAGCTCGCAGGCCATGGATCGCTTCGCCGAGACGGTTACAAAAGCCAGCAATGGTGATCTGGAAATCGCGAATTTTCCGGCAATGCAGCTTGGTGGCGCACAGGAAAACGTCGATCAGGTCAAGTCCGGCGTCATCTTCGGCACCTGGATAGGTGCCGCCTATCTGTCCGGCAATGTTCCCGAGATCGAAGCTGTCTCGTTGCCCTTTGTCTATCCTGACCGAGAGACAGCCTTTCGCGTCATCGACGGCGAAGTGGGCGACGCGTTGAATGAAAGGCTTGCCGAAAAGGGGTTTCTGCCGCTCGGCTGGATGGAACTGGGGTCCCGCAATGTCACCAATAGTGTCCGACCCGTCAGCACCGTGGAAGACCTGAAGGGGCTGAAGATTCGACTGCAGCCGAACGAGACCCATATCGCAACCTTCCGCGCGCTTGGCGCCAATCCCGTCTCGATGGGCATTGCCGAGGTCTATTCGGCGCTGCAGCAAGGCGTGCTGGATGGGGAGGAAAATCCCTACTCGGTCATCAAATCGCGCAATTTCAACGAGGTGCAAAAATACGTCTCGGACACCAACCATTTCTTTGATTTCATCGTCCTCGTCGTCAATCGCGACCAATTCGAGGCGCTGCCAAAGGTTCAGCAGCAACTCTTGCGCGAGGCGGCTGCCGATGCAGTGGCATGGCAGCGCGAAACCGCCCGCGCCGAGGACGAGACCGCCCGCGAAGCCCTGATCGCCGCAGGGATGGAGTTCACCGAGATCACCGATGAGGCGCGCGCCCGGATGCAGGAGGCGTCTGCGCCCGTCATCGAGGGCCTGCGTCAGCGCGTCGATCCTGAACTTATCGATCGCGTGCTTGAGGAAGCGGCGAAATGATCAGGGGCAATCAGGCCGCGGCGCTTCAGCGCGCCACGGCCGCTATCGGCGCGTTGGACCGTTTGTCGTGGCTGGCCATCGTTGCCACGATGGCAGTCATGGCGGTGACCGTGGTGGCGCAGGTGGTGCTGCGCTACCTGTTCTCGGCCGGGATAGATTGGTCCGAGGAACTGGCGCGGCTGGCTTTCGTCTGGGCGATGTTCCTGGCCATTCCGCACGGGATCCGCACCGGCGTGCATGTCGGCATCGACGTGATCGTCGTTAAACTGGGCGCCGCCACGCGAAGGTGGCTTCTTCGGCTGACATCGGTGTTCGGTGCGCTGCTGATGGCACTGCTGTTGTTCTATGCGGTCGGTGCGATCATCGATTCCCGGAGCGATCGACTGCCGACGCTGCCCGTTACCGTGGCCGCCTATTACGTGCCTGTCGCCATCGCCGCGGGTCACGGCTTGCTGAACTGCCTTCTGCTGGCCGCATTTGGCAATGATGCCGTGATCGACAACACATTGGCCGAGGCCGAGGAATCCGTCGCATGACTTTGATTGCCGTTCTTGTCTTCTTTGCCCTTGCCTTGCTGGGCACGCCGCTGGCCTTCGCTCTTGGGCTGGGCTCGGTGGCCGGACTGATGGCGGGCGACATTCCCATGACAGTTCTGCCGCAGAGAATGATGCACGCGGTCAACAGCTTTCCCCTGATGGCCATTCCCCTGTTCATGCTGGCAGGCGAACTGATGGTCAAAGCCGGCATCATGCAGCGTCTGGTCGAATTTTCGAACGCGATCGTCGGCCGCCTCCACGGTGGCGTCGCGCATATGGGTATCGTGGCAGGCATGATGCTTGCCGCCGTTTCCGGCGCTGCGGTTGCTTCTGCCTCTGCACTGGGGTCGGCGCTGGTGCCTGCGATGCGGCGCAACTACGACGACGGCTTCTCCAGTGCGGTGATTGCCTCGGCAGCCAATCTGGGCGCGATCATCCCGCCGTCGAATGCAATGATCGTCTATGCTCTGATGGCCGGATCGACCGTTTCGGTAGGCGGCCTGTTCATGGCCGGCGTCGTGCCGGGCCTTCTGCTGACGTTCGGCTTTATCGCGCTTGCCTCGTTCATCTCGTGGCGCAGGGGTTATCCGCTGACTGGTCAGCCATTCAGTGTCAGTCACCTGATGCGCGAGACGTGGAGAGCGCTGCCTGTGCTGATGATGCCCGTGGTCGTCATCGGCGGGATCGTGGGCGGAGTCTTCACGCCGACCGAAGGGGCGGCCATTGCCGTGGTCTACGCGATGCTTGTCGGCTTCTTCCTGACAGGGAAACTTCGGCTCTCGGATCTGCCTTCATCACTGTTCCGTGCCGCCGTGGGGTCCGCCATGGTGGCGGCCTTGATCGCTTTCGCGGCGGGCCTGACATTCTTGATGACCGTCGACATGGTGCCATCGGCCGCGGCCGATTTCCTCCAGGGGCTGACGGCAAACCCGATGATGTTTCTGATCCTTGTCATGATCCTTCTCATCATCGTCGGCATGTTCATCGAAAGCAACGCCGCCTACATCATGCTGGTGCCCATCCTTGCGCCGATCGCGGTCGCCTATGGGATAGATCCGCTTCTGTTCGGCCTTCTCTTCGTTCTCAACCTCGTTGCCGGAATGATGACGCCACCCGTCGGTGTCGTGCTTTTCGTGATGTGCGGCATCACGAAGGTCAGCATGGCCTCGATGATCCGCAATGTCTGGCCGTTCGTGGCGGTCCAGTATCTGGTGCTGCTGCTGTGCCTTTTCGTTCCTGGACTGGTGACGTGGTTGCCCCGCATCCTTGGCTATTGAAAGACAAGATCCCATGCGAATTCTATTGATCAATCCGAACACCTCGACATCGCTGACGGCGCTTCTGTCGAATGCGGCCCGCCGCGTGGCGTCGGAATCCACCGTGCTTGACGAGGTTACCGCAACCCGTGGCGTGCCCTATATCTCGACCCGCAGCGAGGCCTTGCTGGCAGGGGTGGAACTGCTGGAAATTCTTGCCCGGCGCAGACAGGATTACGACGCGGCGATCGTTGCGGCTTTCGGCGATCCAGGGCTGGGCGCGGCGCGCGAATTGTTCGATCTTCCCGTCGTCGGCCTGGCCGAGGCCGGGATGTTGACCGCGTGCATGCTGGGCAAGCGCTTCGCCATCGTCACCTTCTCGACCGCCCTGGGCCCGTGGTATCGCGAATGTCTGGAATGGCATGGACTGAAGGATCGTTCGGCCGGCATCTTCACGCTGGACGAGCCCTTCGACGACATCGCGACCGTTCAGGGCGACAAGACCGAAATGCTGGTGAGATTGTCGAACCGGGCGATCACCGAGGGCGAGGCGGATGTGATTGTTCTCGCCGGCGCCCCGCTGGCCGGGCTGGCGGCGAAAGTCCGAGACAGGCTGCCGGTCCCGGTCGTCGATTGTGCCGAGGCCGCGATGAAACAGGCCGAAGCACTTGCCGCTCTGCGGCCGGCGCCGCCACGGGCGGGCACGTTCCGACGCCCTGATCCGAAGTCATCCATCGGCTTGGCGCCCGTTCTCGCAGACTATATTGCGCATCGTTGCGATAGGGCTTCATAGGCCAAAGCTGAACTGCGCGGTGTCCTCTCGATGGGGTTCCCATTGCATCACCTTCGGCAAATCCCGCTTCTTGGCTGACTGATCGAATCGCGGATTCGGTCAGACGAAATATATATCGTCGCGCGTTTTTCTTTGACATCTTCCCCATCCTTTGACACACCCTCATTTTATGGTAGGACCAAAAGGGTGATCATGGACCATCGCGCGATGTATATCGACGGCCGCTGGCAGGATTTTCCAGACCTTGACCGGATCGAGGTCGAGAACCCTGCCGACGAGCGTGTCATCGCCACGATACCCGAGGCTGACGCCGTGATCGCCCGCCAGGCATTGTCTGCCGCGAAGGCCGCGCAGCAGACATGGGCGGCCCGCCCCGCGATCGAGCGGGCGCGGGCTGTGCGGGCGCTGGCGGCGCTGGTCGAGCAGAGTGCCGAAACCCTCGCCGTCTCGCTTGTGGCCGAACAGGGCAAACCCATCAGTCAAGCTCGTGGCGAGGTCGCGGGGGCCGTCACGTTCCTCACTCACGCGGCGGAAAGCGCCCGCCGCATCGAGGGCGACATCATGCCTTCGGACAATCCCGACGAGGAAATCATGATCCGTCGCCTGCCGCGCGGCGTTGTCGTGGGGCTGACGGCATGGAATTACCCGCTGGCGCTGGCAGCGCGCAAGCTGGGCCCGGCGCTGGTGGCCGGGAATACCTTTGTCCTGCTCAGCCACGAGATCACGCCCCTTGCGGGGTTGAACCTGGCCGCACTGGCCGATCAGGCCGGTCTGCCGGCCGGGGTCTTCAACGTCATCACCGGTCGCGGCGCGTCAGCCGGACGCGCGCTGGTGGAAAGCCCGCTGTCGGACCTGGTGACGATGACCGGCAGCACGCGCGCGGGACGCGAAATATTCCGCTCGGCAGCCGACCGGCTGAAGGTCCTCAGCCTCGAGCTTGGCGGCAAGGCCCCCTTCATCGTGATGGAGGATGCCGATCTCGACCATGCCGTTGACGCCGCGGTTGCCGCACGCTTTGCCAATTGCGGCCAGGTCTGCACCTGCAACGAGAGAATGTACCTGCATCGCGACATCGCCGATGAATTCATGCGCCGCTTCGTCGCGCGCACCAGGGCGCTGCGTATCGGCGACCCGATGGGCGACCCGGATCTGGGACCGAAAGTCAGCCGCGTCGAGATCGACAAGATCGAGAATCTGGTCGAGGCCGCAATCGCGAAGGGCGCCGAACCGATCTTGCGCGGCGGCCGTCTGACCGGGGGCGAATACGCGAAAGGTCACTGGATCGCGCCGACGGTTCTGGAAGTCGCCGATAATACCAACCCCATCATGCAGTCCGAGCTGTTCGGCCCGGTCGTTCCATTCCTGCGCGTGGACGGGTTCGAGGATGCCGTCGCCAAGGCCAATGACAGCGAATACGGGCTGTCGGCCTATCTTTTCACGCGCGACATCGGCCGGATGATGCGCGTCAGCCGCAAGCTGAACTTTGCCGAAATCTACTTCAACCGCAGCAATGGCGAACAGGTCCAGGCCTATCATTCAGGCTGGAACCAGTCCGGGATCGGCGGCGAGGACGGCAAGTACGGGTTCGACAATTATCTCAAGAAACAGACCATGTACGTCAACTGGTCCTGAGCGGGAAGGAGCGCTGTCATGGCCAAGATCGAGACTGTGACCGTCAGGCATTTCGAGGTGCCGCTGGCCGAGGTTCTGGTCGATGCCAGGCACGGCGCGCATACCCATTTCGAACTGGTGACCGTGACGATCACCGATGCCGACGGCGCGTCCGGAACGGGCTATACCTATACCGGGGGCAAGGGTGGGCGCGCGATCGTGGCCATGCTGGAACATGATCTGGCGCCCTTCCTGAACGGCCGGCAGGCGGCCGAGCCAGAGGCGCTTTACGATGCGATGCAGTGGCACGTCCACTATGTCGCGCGGGGCGGCATCGCCTCGTTCGCGATCTCGGCGGTGGACATCGCCCTGTGGGATCTGAAGGGCAAGGCCGCGGGTGTCCCGCTGTGGCGGCTGGCCGGTGGGGCAGGGAACACCTGTCGCGCCTATCGCGGCGGGATCGACCTGAATTTCCCGCTGCCAAAGCTGCTGGACACGATGTCGGGCTATCTGCGCACCGGGTTCGAAGCGGTCAAGATCAAGGTCGGCCAGCCGAGGCTGGACGAAGATGTCGCGCGGGTGCGCGCGGTGCGCGCGTTGATCGGACCGGATGTCACCTTCATGGTCGATGCGAATTACTCGATGGACGTGGACCGCGCGATCGCCGCCGCGCGCGCCTTTGCGCCCCATGACATCACCTGGTTCGAAGAACCGATCATTCCCGACGACTACGCGGGCTATGCCCGGATCGCCAAGGCAACCGGAATGCCCCTGGCCATGGGTGAAAACCTGCACACCGAACACGAATTCGGATATGCACTGGCGCAGTCGCAACTGTCCTATATCCAGCCCGATGCGTCCAATTGCGGCGGCGTGACGGGATGGCTGAGGGTCGCGCGGATGGCGGCGGCGGCCGGATTGCCGGTTTGCAGCCACGGCATGCAGGAACTGCATGTCAGCCTGGTCTCGGCGCAGGAAAACGCGGGATGGATCGAGGTGCATTCCTTCCCCATCGACGACTACACCACGCGCCCCCTGGTGCTGAAGGACGCACGGGCGGTGGCGCCCGACACGCCGGGTACCGGCGTCGAATTTGACTGGGACAAGCTGAAACGAAGCTGCGCACGCGCGGCCTGAAGGAGATCATGATGAAGATCGACGCAGCCTATTACACGGGCAATGGACGTTTCGAACTGCGCGAAATCGAGGACATGCCACCCGGCCCGGGCCAGGTCCAGGTCGAGACGGCGTTTTGCGGCATCTGCGGCACCGATTTGCATGTCTATCTGGGCCACATAGAAGCGCGGATCGGCAATAACCGGGTCATCGGCCACGAGATGTCGGGTCGCGTCGCGGCCGTGGGCGAAGGGGTCGAGGGTTTCGAGCCGGGCGACAAGGTCGCGGTCCGACCGCTTGATCATTGCGGCGCCTGTCCGGCCTGCAAGGCAGGTCATATCCACATCTGCCACAACCTCAAATTCCTGGGTCTGGATACCGACGGCGCGTTCCAGAACCGCTGGACCGTTCCTGCGCATGTGCTGCACAAGCTGCCTGACGCGATGTCGCTGGATCACGCCGCGCTGGTGGAACCGCTGGCGGTCGCGGTCCATGACGTGCGCCGCGCCCGCGTCAGCGTCGGCGAGGACGTGCTGGTGATCGGCGGCGGCCCGATCGGGATGCTGGTGGCCCTGGTCGCCCGCCGGGCGGGCGCTCGGGTCACGATCTCCGAGGTGAACGCGAATCGTCTTGCGTTGGCCGAAAAGATGGGCTTTGCCACCGCGAATCCAAAGGAAGCCGACGTTGCGGCCCGCATCATCGACGAAACCGGCGGCAAGGGTGCCGACGTGATCTTCGAGGTTTCGGGCACGCAGCCGGGCGTCGATCTGATGACGGCCGCCGCGGCCAGTCGCGGGCGGATCTGCATGGTCGCCATCCATGCGCCAAAGCCGCAGATCGATCTGTTCCGCTTTTTCTGGCGCGAAATCGAGCTGCTGGGTGCCCGAACCTACGAAATCTCGGATTTCGACGCGGCCATCGCGCTGCTGGACGAAGGTTTCGGCGCCGAGGCCCTGATCACCGACATCCGCCCGCTGACCCAATTGCAGGACGCGTTCAAGGCCCTGACCGAGAATCCGAACTCGATGAAGACGCTTATCCGCGTGGGCAAGGAGGCCGCCTGATGTTCGATCCCACCTCTTTCAGCCTTGCCGGCAAGACGGCGCTTGTGACCGGGGCAAAGCGGGGCATCGGTCGCGGCATGGCCGAGGCGCTGGCCGCCGCCGGCGCCGATATCGTCGGTGTCAGCGCCACGATGACCCGGGACGGCGGCGAGACCGGTGACAGCGTTCGCGGGCTGGGCCGGCAGTTTTCGGGCCATGCCTGCGACTTCGCTGACCGGGCGGCGGTGCATGACCTTGCCCGTCAGGTTCACGCCGATCACCCGCGGATCGACATCCTGATCAACAATGCCGGCACCATCCGCCGCGCACCCGCGGTCGAACATGGCGACGACATCTGGGACGAGGTGATCGAGGTGAACCTGTCGGCCCAGTTCGTGCTGACGCGCGAGATCGGTCGCAGCATGGTGGAACGCGGGTCGGGCAAGGTGATCTTCACGGCCTCGCTGCTGACCTTTCAGGGCGGGATCACGGTCCCGGGCTATGCCGCCTCAAAGGGCGGGATCGGTCAGCTGACGATGGCGTTCGCGAACGAATGGGCCGGCAAGGGGGTGAACGTGAACGCCATCGCGCCCGGCTATATCGCCACCGACAATACCGAGGCACTGAGAAACGATCCCGAACGTCACGACGCGATCCTTGGCCGCATTCCGGCGGGCCGCTGGGGCAAGCCGGAGGATTTCGGCGGGCCTGTCGTGTTTCTGGCCTCGGACGCCGCTGCCTATGTCCATGGCGCAATCCTGACGGTTGATGGCGGCTGGATGGGACGCTGACGGCCCGTTCATGTCCCTAGTCCGGATCCTCGGGGAAGAAGGTGGTGCTGACAAAGTCCCACGCCGCCGCGAGATGATGTTCCAGCGCGGCCTCGGCGCGGTCGGGGTCGCGTTCAAGGATAGCCGTGTAAATCTGTTCATGGGCGGCATGGTTTCGACGGTTGCGTTCTGGCGACCGCTCCATCCGGGCCCATTGCGGCGACAGCCAGGCGACAAAGCCTTCGTGAATCGCGGTGAAGACCGGGTTTCCCGAAATCTCGTACAGCACCCGGTGAAATGAGACATCCGTTGCATAGAAGGCATCGGAATCCTCGATCGCGTCGGCGTTCCTGGCCAGCGCCTCCTTGAGCCGCCTGATATCCTCGCGGTCGGCGTCAAGCGCGGCGTCGCGCACCAGAAGCCGTTCGACGAAGACACGGGTCTTGTAGAGGTTGCGAACCCCGTCCTTTTCGGACAGCAGGCGGCGGATGACGGGGCTGGTGGCGTCGATCACCGACTGATAGCCGATGCGTCGCACGACCGGCCTGAAGCGTGGCCGGGCGTCGATCAGACCGCGGTTGGACAGGGCCGTGATCGCCTCGCGCACCACTGTCCGGCTGGCTCCGAATTCCTCCATCAGCGCGCGTTCGGCCGGCAGGGGCGCGCCGTCCTTCAATCCGCCAGAGGCGATGCGCGCTTCGACGGCCGCGACGATCGCGTCGGCCGCGCGCGCCGTCTTCCGATCCTGCTCAGGCATTTCCATCGGTGTCTCCTACCTTTTTCGGTCACCCGGATCGAGAGGCGAATCGATCCTGTCAGACGGCGCGCAGGCGATCCAGCAGGAAGTCGGCGCAGCGGTCGCCCAGCATCATCGCCACGGCGTTGGTGTTGCCGGCGTTGATGTCGGGCACCGCCGACATGTCGCAGACATGCAGCCCATCGACGCCGCGCACCGTCATCCGCGGCGTCAGCACTGCCCCAGGATCGCCATCCGCGCCCATGCGCGCGCTGCCGGCCGGATGATAGTTCGTCTTCACCTGTCGTCGGCAATGCTCGCGCAGCGCCGCATCGGACATGGCGCCGTCGGGCAGGATCATGCTGTCGACAATCTCGGCCAATGGCGATTCCTCGAAAGCGCGAAGGAAGAACCGCTGACCGGCCACCATCTCGTCCATGTCGCCCGGATCCGACAGCAAGGCGGGGTTGACCAGCGGCATGTCGGCCGGATCGGCGGATGCCAGCCTCACCCATCCGCGCGAACGCGGCTTGATCACCACCGTCGTCACGGTCAGCCCATAGCCATCCCTTACCGTCTCGCGACTGTCGCGGTCCACATAGACGATGGGCACGCAGAAAGCCTGGATCGTCGGCGGGGCAGCGGGGTCGCGCGGGTTGACGAAGGCGCCCGCCTCGACCCCTGCCGAAGTCACCGGACCGGAACCGAACAGCTTGAACTGAAGCCCGTTGCGCAGCATCCGCCAGCCCTGGCCCTGTCGGTAATAGCCGCGGCGCCCGGTGACGCGCGCCGAGATCGGCACCTCGGGATGGTCGATCAGGTTTGCGCCGACGCCGGGCAGATCGGCGCGCACCTCGATCCCGTGATCGCGCAGGTGATCGCCCGGGCCGATGCCCGACAGCATCAGCAGTTGCGGCGTCACCAGCGCGCCGGCGGCAAGAATGACCCCGCCGGTGGCGCCGACCTGATGTTCCGTGCCGTGCCGGTCGCGATAGACGACACCCTCAGCGCGACCATCCCTTGTCACCACCCGCTCTACCCGGGCGCGAAGACGCACGTCCAGGTTCGGGGCGCGTTCAAGCGGCGCGACATAGGCGTAAGCGGCCGAGCAGCGCCGCCCGGCGCGGTTCATGAACTGGTAAAAGCCGACACCACGCTGGCTCTTGCCGTTGAAATCGGGGTTGAAGGGCTCTCCCAGCCGCTGCACGGCTTGAACGAATCGCCGCGACAACTCGTCCACATGACCGGGGTCGGAAACCAGCAGCGGGCCGTCCGTGCCGTGCAATTCGTCGGCCAGCCTTTCATTGCCTTCCATCCGCCGGAAATGCGGCAGCACATCGGGCCAGCCCCAGCCGGGATTGTCGTTGGCCCCGTGCAACCCCTGTTGCCACGCATCGAAATCCGCAGGCCGGCCGCGAATATAGACCTGCGCATTGACCGAAGATCCGCCGCCCAGAACATTCGCCTGCGGGATTTCCTGCACCCGGCCGCCCAGCTGTGACTGCGCGACGGTGCGGTGATATCGCATGTATTTCGATCCGTTTATCATCTTGAAGATGCCGGGCGGCATGTCCAGCAGCGGGTGCCGATGGGAATGGCCGCCTTCCAGAACCAGCACGCGCCGTCGTCCATCTTCGGCAAGCCGCGCCGCGGCCACGCAGCCGGCCGAGCCGCCTCCCACTATGATGAAGTCGAAACTTTCGCTCACTTCGAACCCTCGTGACGCTGCCGCAGAACCATCGTCCTGCCATTTTTGGTCTGTCAATCTGTCGAATATTTAGCGACCATCGCATTAAAGCTTGACCTATTCCAGCTTGAATTGTTAATTGAGACAAGTTTGGTCATACTAAACTTGTGAAGGGTCGGCCTATGCCCGCCCAAGGGAGGAGGATGCCATGAAGAGACGTGCCATTTTCAGTGCAGCGCTTGCTGCTGCCATCGCCGCCACCGCGGGCTCGGCCTCGGCCGAACCGCCGCCACTGAAGCAGAAGGACCGCTACAAGGTCGGCTTCGCCCAGATGGAAAGCAACAATCCCTGGCGGATCGCCGAAACCAAATCCTTCAAGGACTCGGCGGAAAGCTGCAACTGGGACCTGATTGCGACCGATGCGGCCGGTTCGGCCGCAAAGCAGGTAGCGGACGTGGATTCGATGATCGCGCAAGGCATCGACGTGCTGTTCCTGCCTCCGCGTGAAGAAAAGCCGCTGATCCCGGCCGTCAAGAAGGCCAAGGCTGCCGGCATCCCGACATTCCTCGTCGATCGCTCGGTTGATGAGAACGCTGCGAAGGCCGGCGAGGACTATGTTTCCTTCCTCGGGTCTGACTTCGTCGATCAAGGCCGCCGTGTCGCGGATTGGGTGATCGAGAATTTCGAGGGCGACAAGGGCGTGATTGTCGAGCTGGAAGGCACCACCGGATCCTCGCCCGCCAATGACCGCAAGTCGGGCTTTGACGACCGTATCGCCGAGGATGACCGCTTCGAGATCGTGGCCTCGCAATCGGGCGACTTTGCCCGCGATCAGGGCCGGCAAGTGATGGAAACGCTGCTTCAGGCGAATCCCGACGTGAACATCGTCTATGCCCATAATGACGAGATGGCGATCGGGGCGATCCAGGCGCTGGAGCTGGCGGGCCGCAAGCCGGGCAAGGACGTGATGATCGTTTCGATCGACGGCACCCGCGACGCGCTGCAGGCGATCAGCGACGGCAAGATGGGCGTCACGGTCGAAAGCTCGCCCTTCTTCGGCCCGCTCGCCTGCGAGGTGATGGAACGCTACGCCTCGGGTGAAAAGATCGAACCCTGGGTGCAGGTCAAGGACCGCGTCTTCACGGTCGAGAATGCCGCAGATAATATCGCCGACGCCTATTGATGTCGACCGTGCCGGGCGACGCGATGCGGGTGCCCGGCACGGCGTCTTCGGGCGATCAGGGGGAGAAGCCGTGCAATCGCTTGTGTCCATTCAGGGGCTGCAAAAGTCCTTTGCCGGTGTCGTGGCGCTCAGCGATGCCACGCTGGAGATCCGGCCGGGCGAGGTGCACGCCCTGATCGGCCAGAACGGCGCCGGCAAATCGACCCTGATCAAATGCCTTACCGGCGTTCATCGGCGCGACGGCGGCGAGGTATGGCTGGACGGGCAGGAATTCACCGCGACCGGTCCCCGCCACGCGCAATCCGCGGGAATCGCCACGATCTATCAGGAACTGAACCTCGTGCCGCTGCGCAGCGTGACCGAGAACGTCGTGATGGGCGCCGAGCCGCGCAACCGGCTGGGCCTGATCGACTGGCGCGCCGCCCATGCGCGAACGCGAGAGGTGCTGTCCCGGTTCGGGATCGAGATCGACGTGAAGGAACGTCTTGGCGCCTATCCATCGGCGATCCAGCAGCTTGTCGCGATCGCGCGCGCGGTGTCGATGGAAGCGCGCCTTGTCATCATGGACGAGCCCACGTCGTCGCTTGACGATCGCGAGATCGAGACGCTGTTCGAGGTGGTTCGCAACCTTCGCGACAGCGGCATCTCGGTTCTTTACGTCTCGCATTTCCTGGCCGAACTGTTCCGGATCTGCGATCGCGTGACAATCATGTGGGACGGTCGCACGGTGGCGGTTCGCGATATCGGCGCCACCACCAAGCTTGGGCTGGTGGCCGACATGCTGGGGCGCGATCCGGCGGAAATCTCGGCCAGCGGAATGACCGAGCTGGGTGGCGATCGCGGCGCCGCCGGCGAAGAGGTGCTGTCGCTGCAGGATGTCGGCACCGGCCGGTCGCTGCGCGACGTGTCGCTGGTTGTCAGGCGTGGCGAAATCGTGGCGCTTGGCGGGCTTCTAGGATCGGGGCGGACGGAAACGGCGCGGGCGATCTTCGGGTTGGATGCCGTCCGGCAGGGCCAGATCCGGCTGCCCGATGGCAGCGGGGCGCCAAATGCTCCCTCGGATGCGATCCGCGCGGGTGTGGGTCTGCTGGCCGAGGATCGCAAGGCCGAGGGAATCATTCCCGGCATGAGTGTGCGCGAGAACATGACACTGGCGCTGCTGCCAAAATTGCGCCGTCCGGGCGGAATCGATACCCGGCGCGAGCGCGAGATCGTGGACGGCTACGTCAAGGCGTTAGGCATCAAGCTGGCCGATCCCGACCAGCCGATCCGCGAATTGTCGGGCGGCAACCAGCAAAAGGTGTTGCTGGCACGATGGTTGGCGACCAAGCCCGATCTGCTGATCCTGGACGAGCCGACGCGCGGCGTCGATGTCGGCGCCAAACGCGAAATCCAGACCATCATCCGCGATTTCGTGGCCGATGGCGGCGCGGTGCTGCTGATCAGTTCCGAATTCGAAGAGATCGTCGAGGGCGCCGACCGGGTGGTGGTGATGCAGGAGGGGTGTTCCGTCAGCGAGATGAGCGGCGACGGGCTGACCGAGGACGCGCTGATTGCCGCGATCGCGCATGGTCCCGATCCAGACCCCGAACGCAAGGACGCGCCATGAGCGAACAGGAATTGTTTCCGCCGGTCCGGCCCATGGCACGCCTGTCGCCTGGTGCATGGCTGCGTCGCCATGGCGGGCTTTCCGCGCTGGTCGTCCTGCTGGCGTTCAACGTTCTGGTCACGCCCAATTTCCTCAATGCGCAGACGCTGGCGGTGAATGTCAGCCAGGTCGCCACGATCGCGCTGGTCGCAGTCGGGATGACGCTGGTGATCGCCACGGGCGGGATCGACCTCAGCGTCGGGGCGGTCATGGCGCTGTCGGGCGCGATGGCACCGATCATCTTCACCTCGGCATTCGCCGAGGCCAACCCCGCACTTGGCCTTGCCGCCGCCTTCGTCCTGCCGCTTGTCGTGGCGCTGGTCTGTGGCGTCTTCAACGGTGCACTGGTGGCAATTCTGGGTGTGCAGCCGATCATCGCCACGCTGATCTTCTTCATCTCGGGGCGGGGCGTGGCACAGGTGCTGACCAACGGCAACCTGCAAACCTTCAACCATCCGGGCTTCAGCATGATCGGGACCGCCCGCATCCTTGGCATCCCGGCTCAGGGCTGGCTGGTGCTGCTGGTCGCGGCACTGGTCTGGTATGTCGTCCGTTTCACGGCAAGCGGGCGCTATCTGCTGGCGGCGGGCGGAAACGAACGCGCGGCACGCATGGCCGGTGTGCCGGTCGCGCGGGTCAAGATCCTGGCCTACGCCACCTGCTCTCTGCTGTCGGGTGTCGCGGGGCTGATCGTCGTGGCGATCAACTCGGCCTCGGATGCGGCGCGGATCGGCAACCTGATGGAGCTGGACGCCATCGCGGCGGCTGTCGTGGGCGGCGCCGTGCTGTCGGGCGGCCGCGCGCCGATCTGGGGCGCGATCCTGGGCGCCGTGGTCATCCAGCTGGTGAAATACACGCTGCTTGCCAACGGTGTGGCGGACGAGGTGTCGCTGATCGCCAAGGCCGGGATCATCGTCCTGGCGGTCTATGCCCAACAGACCGGGAAAGGATAGGACATGCAGCATGCGGACGCCTTCGACATGCGCGGCCTGATCGGCCGGAATGCCCAGATGTCCGGGGTCTGGGTGGCACTGGCCGCCATGATCATCTTCGGCCTGCTGCGCTATGAGAATTTCGGCAGCGCCTACAATCTCGGCTCGTTTCTCAACTACAATTCGATGTTCATCATCATTTCGGTCGGCATGTGCTTTGTCATCATGACCGGGGGCATCGACCTGTCGGTCGGGTTCGTGGCGGCCTTTGCCTCGATCGTGGCGGCCTATCTGTCGCCCTGGGGCATCGTGACGGGGCTGCTGGGCGGGGTCGCCGCAGGTGCCGCGTTCGGGGCGGTGAACGCCTTTCTGATCGTCGTCATGCGGCTGCCCCCCTTCATCGCCACTTTGTCGACCATGCTGGCGGCCAAGGGCGGCGCGCTGGTGATTTCGGGCAAGCAGACCGTGGCGGTCGATTGGGAATCAAGCTTCACCCGACTGGGGATGGAAAAAGCCTTCGGTTCGATCCCCTGGACCATCGTCATCGTGGCCATCGCGACGCTGGCGCTGTGGCTGCTGCTGGAAAGGACGCCGTTGGGCCGGACGGTTCTGGCGATCGGCGGCAGCGAGGAAGCCTCGGATCTGATGGGCCTGAAGGTGCGGCGAACCAAGGCGTTCGTCTATCTCCTCAGCGGCAGTTGCGCCGGGCTGGCCGGCGTCTTTCTGGCCAGCGGTTTCGGCGCGGGCCAACCGCTTGAGGGCACCGGATGGGAACTGACGGCGATCGCCTCGGTGGTGGTTGGCGGGACGCTGCTGACCGGGGGGCTGGGCTCGATCCCGGCCACGGTCGCGGGCGCGCTGCTGTTGGGTCTGGTGTTCAACCTGCTCAATTTCGAGAACGGGCTGGGGACCATCAGCCTGTCGGCCTACTGGCAGATGGTGATCCGGGGCGCGGTGCTTTTCGCGGTGATCCTTTTGCAGGTCAGAATGACCCGCGGCAGGAACGTCGCCGCGGGATGATCCGGCGCATCAGGCGCAAAACGACACTTTCAGGGAGAGAATTCATGAAACACCTGCTGAAATCGGCGGCCATCGCCCTTGCCGCGACCGCGTTTGCAAGCGTGCCGGCCGTGGCGGTCGAGACGCTGAAGATGGCCCATGTCTACGAGGTCGATCACCCGCTGCACCAGAATGCGCTGAAAATGGCCGCAGAGGTCGAGGCGGCGACCGAGGGCCGCGTCAAGATCGCGGTATTTCCTGCCTCGCAGCTTGGCGAGGAACTGGCCCTCAGCGAGGGTCTGACCCTCGGCACGGTGGATATCATCTATACCGGCATCGGCTTCGTGTCCTCCTATTACGCGCCGATCGGGATGACCGACTATCCTTTCACCCTGCGCGGGATGGACCACTGGCGGGCCTTTCGCGACAGTGACCTGCTGGCCGAAATGAAATCAGAACTGTCCGCAGCCATGGGCGGGGTCGAGGTCGCCGCGATCAGCTATTACGGTTCGCGCCACGTGACGGCCAACAAGCCGATCCTGAAGCCTTCCGACATGAAGGGTCTGAAGATCCGGGTTCCGAATGCCCCGGCCTATCTGATCTTTCCCGAGGCGACCGGCGCCAACCCGACACCGATGGCCTTCTCAGAGGTGTATCTGGCCTTGCAACAGGGCGTCGTGGATGCCCAGGAAAATCCCCTGACCACGATCAAGGCCAAGAAATTCTACGAGGTCCAAAGCGATATCAGCCTGACCGGCCACATCATGAACAGCACGCTGACACTGGTTTCGCCAAGCGCGCTGTCAAGGCTTTCCGATGAGGATGCCGATGTGGTTCGCAAGGCGCTGGTGGACAATGCGACGCGCGTCACCGCCGATGTCGAAGCCGCCGAAAACGAGCTTGCCGACTGGTTCGTCGAACAGGGCACCGCGGTCCATGAGGTCGATCGCGCGGCCTTCATCGACGCTGTGCGTCCGGTGCTGCTTGAAGCCGATGTGCCCTTCAGCACCGAGCAATACGAGCGGTTGCAGGCTCTTCCCGGCAACGAATAGGCGCAGATCGGACCGCCCCGCCGGGCGGTCCACAACCCCTTTCGAGAGACCTGCACATGACAGCCGACAACCCTGCCGAGTTCGACGAGATCACCGATGACATCTCGGTCGTGCGTTTCGAGGACATTCCCGTCCTGGCCGTTTTCGCCTTTCTGGTGGTGATCGTGGCGTTGCAGTTCCTGACGCGCTACGTCCTCAACGACAGCCTCGGCTGGACCGAAGAAGTGGCGCGCTACTGCCTGATCGCGGTGACCTTCCTGGGCAGCGCGGTCTGCGTGCGGCGCGGCACCCATCTTGCGCTTGGTCTTGTCTATCGTCACCTTCCGCTGACCGTGGTCCGGCCGCTGGCGATGATATCCGAGGCGATCGTGGCCGGCTTCTTTGCCTGGCTTGCCGTGGCCGGACTGGAGATGATCGACCGCAGTGCGGCGCAGATGATGATTTCGGTGAAGCTGTCCAAATCGGTTCTCTACGTCATCGTCACCGCATCCTGCGCGCTTGCAGCCCTTTACGCGCTGATCAACATCTGGCGGCTGTCGCGCCAGGATCCGGCGCAGATCGCCGCCGTCCGGCTGGGGGTCTAGGTCGTGGAACTCATCCTTCTGTTCCTGGTCCTTGCCCTGACACTGATCATGGGAATCCCGGTGGGCATCTCGCTTGGACTTGCGTCATTTGCCTATGTCTGGGTGTCGGGCCTGCCTGACGCGGTGGTGCTGCACAACATGGTGGGCGGCGTGAACAGCTTTCCGCTGCTTGCCGTGCCCTTCTTCATCCTGGCCGGGCAACTGATGAACACCGGCGGCATCACAGAACGGATCTTTGCCTTCGCTCGGGCGGTGGTGGGCTGGATGCCGGGCGGGCTGGGTCACGTGAACATCGGCGCCAGCGTCCTGTTCGCCGGGATGTCGGGCGCCGCGGTCGCGGATGCGGGCGGTTTGGGCGCTGTCGAGATAAAGGCGATGCGGCAGGCAGGCTATGACACCGATTTTGCCGTGGGCATCACCGCCGCGTCCTCGACCATCGGACCGATTATCCCGCCTTCGCTGCCGCTTATCGTCTATGGTGTCATGGCCTCGGCCTCGATCGGCGAGCTGTTCGTTGCGGGTCTTGTGCCGGGGCTCCTGATGGCCGTGGCACTCATGGTCATGGTCGCGTGGTATTCATGGAGGCGTGCCTATCCCCGCGACGCGGCATTCAGGCTGAGATATGTCCGGGATTCGTTCCGGGCCGCCTTCCTGCCGCTGATGACGCCGGCGATCATCATCGGCGGCATCGTGACGGGTGCCTTCACCCCGACCGAGGCGGCCGTCGCGGCGGTCTTCTGGACCCTGATCCTGGGCGTCTTCGTCTATCGTTCGCTGACGTGGCGGCATGTCGTCCGGGTGATGTTCGACACGGTCGAGACGACCGCCTCAATCCTGTTCATCGTGGCCTCGGCGGCGATCTTTGCGTGGATCCTGATCTCGAACCAGATGGCCGCGCGGCTGGCTGGTGCGGTTCTGGCCATTTCCGACAACCCGGGCTTCGTCATGTTCGCCATTCTCGTGATCGTGCTTGTTCTGGGGCTGTTCATGGAAACGGTGGCGGCGATCACGATCCTGGTGCCGGTCCTGGCACCTGTGTCGCTAGCGGCCGGGATCGATCCCGTGCATCTGGGCATCGTGATCGTGCTGGCGCTGATGATCGGCCTGCTGACGCCCCCGGTCGGGCTGGTGCTCTACGTTCTGGCCGGCGTCTCGGGTGTCAGTTTCGAGCGTTGCGTCAAGGCAACCGCGCCTTTCCTGATCCCGCTGGTCGGCGTGCTGTTGCTGGTGGCATTCGTGCCCGAATTGTCGCTTGCCTTGCCGCGATGGCTTTACCGCTAGGCGTTCGGTCCCGGCCTCTGCCGGATCGGGTCCGGGTATCGCCGAGAACCCGGCCCGATTGCCAGGCCGCGCCAGAACGACGACAGCGACCCGGCACATCACCTTGTGCCGGTGTCGATGCTCGGGTGTCAGCTTCCGTCGATGGCGCCGTCACGATGTCGGGTCCAGGCGCGCGCGTCCAGGCCCCCGGCGCGTTTCCCGGGCCGATCCGCAGCGCCGAGATGCCAAGGCCGCCAGATCGCATTTCCCGCCAGAGGTTCGCCAGCAGCTCTATTCCGCGATGGAGAGCTTCCTTTCGCCGTTGACAATCGAACGGACCAACCGAAGGGTCAGTCCTTGCGTCCGTCGCCTTGCCGATCTTCAGACGGCGAAAGTCTGGGATGATCGCCAGCGTCAGCGACGGCCGCGCGGCTCGCGCCTCGCCAGGGGATCCGCACGCGGCCTCCTATGCCTTGTGCCGGGACACGGCCTGCGCCCGATTTCCAGCCGCAAAACCGCCGACAGCAACCGGCCCATCAACAGGGCAGGGACAGCGCCTACCTTCGCCCTGAATATAGCGGATGGGAATTCTCTGGGTTGCGCGGCTGCGACGAATTTCGCGCGGAAGGATATAACCTGCTGACTTTTCAGACATCTCTGCCCCTGAAGGAAAGTGACGTACACTCTTTCGAGGTGAAAGTATTTTTCCGAGCGCCCGTAGATTGTAATGAGGTTGATGGTGATGGTGACGAGAGAGGGCTGGTATTTCGGCGTTGTAGCGGTGTCGGCTATGTCCTTTGTGACACCTGGCTGGAGCGCAACCGTAACGGCGTTGTCAGGGACCCCGGCTGGCGGAACCGCCATCGATCTGCTTGCGAGTGACTTCGAACGCATCGGAAGCTGCGGTGGCGGCAAATCGGTGGTCAATGATGGCTGCTCGGTCGTCATCAAGAACGATCCTGCCGCACCTCATGCCTACGGGCGCTTTGATCCGCCGCCTCAGGACTACTGGATCGACAGTCAGGACATCGACGAGCTCAAGTGGATTGTCAATTCGCCCGTCTCGTTTTCATCTCTGACCTTTGCCCTCACGGATGCCTACGATCAGGATGAAAGCCGTTTTGTCATGTCGTACAATGAGGCTGGCACCTGGACACCGATCTGGGAGATTGCCGAAAAGCAGAAGAACGGCAACCTGTACTGGCTGAAGGTCGATTTCGCCACTTCGGTCAGCACGGCCGAATTCCTGTTCTCGACAAAGAACGCCGCGGGTTATGATGGCTACGGGATTTCGTCTCTGTCCGTGTCACCCAGCCTGTCACCTGTGCCGGTCCCGCCCTCAGCCCTGCTGCTGCTCAGCGGCGCCATGTTGATGGCAGGTTTGCGCTGGAGACCGGCTTCCTGAAAGGAGACTTCCGGGCGCCTGACATGCGGGAATTTCGCAGAACGCGCGACTTCTCGGCTTGGCTCGGGCTGGTTCCTCGACAACATTCCCGCGGCGGCAGGCAGAACCATCCAGGATGGGCGGTAATCCCCCCCGAAAGTAAAGGGCTGCATAAGTAGAATTTTCTCGGCAAGATGAACGAGGAGATTCCGAATGAAGACAAGCAGATACACTGAGGTCCAGATCATCGCGATCCTGCGGCAGGCCGAAGGCGGTGTTCCGGTGGCCGAGCTGTGCCGCGAGCATGGCATGAGCAACGCCTCGTTCTACAAATGGCGGGCGAAGTATGGCGGCATGGATGCGTCCATGGTCAGCCGGATGAAGGTCATGAAAGACGAGAACCGACGGCTTAAGCGGATGTATGCAGACCTGAGCATGCAGGCGGATTTGCTCAAGGAAGCCCTCGGAAAAAAGTAGCTGGGCCATCGCAACGCCGAGAGATGGCCGAGAATGCGGTGGCGCGACGCGGGCAAGCATTGCCTTGGCCTGCAGGGCCTTCGGAGTGAGCGAGACCTGCTATCGCTATGGCCCCAAGTTACGTGCCGAGAACGGCCCAGAGCATCGCCTCGACCTCGCGCAGCGCCAACCGGGCGATCAGGCCGGCGCGCGGCCCCGTCTTCCAGCGCCGCCAAAACGCCTCCAGCCGGCCGATGGCCCGGGCCGCGTGGGCGAGT
>Ga0310345_10001761_pt1 | contig 23185 bp, 20 predicted proteins | sample HC15DNA20500_MG_FD_204667 | JGI IMG/M metagenome (GOLD analysis project Ga0310345, IMG submission 204667) | Marine microbial communities from station ALOHA, North Pacific Subtropical Gyre - HC15-DNA-20-500_MG | ecosystem: Environmental > Aquatic > Marine > Oceanic | place: Pacific Ocean: North... | reverse complement strand
CTCCATCAGCGCGAGATTCAAGTTCCTGAAAACGTCATTGCGAGCGAAGCGAAGCAATCCACTCTTTCTGTATCGCTCTGTGGATTGCTTCGTCGCTCTCGCTCCTCGCAATGACGGACCTACTTCTCTAGATACATTCGCCCTGCATCATCCTTGCAAAGCAGCCCACATTTCTCGGTCGCGCTTGTCGGTCCAGATCACCGGATCGTCGATCCCGGATGCTTCGTCGAACGCGCGGGACACGTTGAATGGCAGGCAGTGTTCATAGATCGCGAAGCTCGAGAATTTCGGGTCCATCACCTCGCGGGTGGCCGCCATGGTTTCCTTAAGGGTACGCCCCTTCGCCACCGACAGTTCCGCCGCGCCGTACAGCGAGCTGACGAAGTCGCGGGTCATGGCGATAGCCTCGTTCACGGTCGCGGTGCCCTTCAGGGCATCGCCACGGCCCGGCGCGACCGCCTTCGGATTGAACTCGCGGATTTCGTTCAGGGTCAGCGGCCATTCGCGCAGCAACGCGTCGCCGCAATAGCAAGCCGAGTGATATTCGATCAGATCGCCGGAGCACATCACCTGCGCATCGGGCACCCAGGCGACAATGTCGCCGGAGGTATGGCCCGCGCCGAGATGCATCAGTTGCACCTCGCGCTTGCCGAGATAAAGCGTCATGCCGGTGTCGAAGGTGATGGTCGGCCAGGTCAGGCCGGGAATGCTTTCGGCGTCGCGGAACAGGCGCGGAAACCGGCCATATTCGGAATCCCAGTCCTGCTTGCCGCGCTCCACGATCAGCCGCTGGGTTTCGGACGAGGCAACGATGCCCTGTGCCTTGTAGGCCGACGCGCCGAGCACACGCACCGCGTGATAATGCGACAGCACCACATACTTGATCGGCTTGTCGGTCACGGTCTTGACGCGCTCGATTACGCTGTTGGCCATCGCCGGCGTTGCCTGCGCATCGAACACGATGCAGCCGTCATCACCGACAATCACTGCCGTATTGGGATCGCCCTCCGCGGTGAAAGCGTAAATGTCCGGGCCGATCTCGGAGAAGGTGATCTTCTTTTCCGTCATGTCGCCGGTCGATGCGAAACCCTTTGCGCTCATTTTGCGTCCCTTTCTGAATTGGTTTTTCCGCTTTGGCCAAGTTGCCGCTTCGCCAGTGCGATCGCTTCGCGCAGCACCTCGACATCGCCGATATGGTTGGCCAGAATCAAAACCAGCGCCGTGTCCAGCGATACACTGTCCTCGTCGCGCAGGCCGCGATGGGCTTCCACCACCAGCCGGTAGGCGGCGTCGGGATCGGCGAAATTCGATTGTGTCGAGAGTGTCATGCGTAGCTCACGTTTGTGCACTTGCGCGGGCGATGGCGGCCTCGACGGTCTTGCGCGTCGGCTTCCTGAAGCGCGCCGCGACATAACCGTCAGGGCGCAGCAGATAAGCCGCGCCTTCGGATGCATCGTAACGCTTCGCAAACAGTCCTGCGGCATCGCGCAGCGGAGCTGTTTCGCCGATATGGATGGAATGACAGCCCGGTTGATCGCCGCCGTCGCTTCCCGCCTGCAGCAGGACGAAGCCACCCCCGCCTTGTCGGAAGGCCTCGGTGAGATAGACCGGCTCGCCGTTCGCCGCCGCCAGTGGTGCGTCGATCATCTGCGCACCGGGGCGCGGGCCCGCCGCCCAGACGTCGGTGTCCGGCGTCGACAGCGGCGTGTCATACACCGACGGCGTCGAGAGCCGCCCGCCGTTGACCATGCGCTTGGCGAATTCGGCTTCCTTCGCAAGCCGCAGTATCGCTTGCCGCATCCGCCGCTCCTGCGCCGAATGCGGCGCGATGAAATCAGTCGAGCGGGTCGACGCACGGATGTTCTCATCCGCGGCTGCGCTGCGCTCGATCTCGTAACTGTCGAGCAACGTGGCCGACGCATCGCCGCGCAAGATCAGCGACAGCTTCCACGCAACGTTTTCCGCATCCTCAAGTCCGGAATTCGCACCCCGCGCACCGAACGGCGAGACCTGATGTGCCGAGTCGCCGGCGAAGATCACGCGCTCATGCACAAAGCGCTGCATGCGGCGGCACTGGAACTTGTAGATCGAAATCCATTCGAAATCGAAATTGGCATGACCCAGCATGCGCTCGATCCGCGGCCGGACATTTTCCGGCAACCGCTCGACGGCGGGATCGGCATCCGGTCCCAGTTGCAGGTCGATACGCCAGACATCGTCGGGCTGACGATGCAGCAGCGCGGACTGGCCTGAATGGAACGGCGGATCGAACCAGAACCAGCGCTCGGTCGGAAACTCGGCAGTCATCTTGACGTCCGCGATCAGGAACTGATCCTCGAACACTTCGCCGGAAAATTCTGCACCGACAAAGCCGCGCAGCATTGAGCGCGCGCCGTCGCAGGCGACAACGTAATCCGCCTTGAGGTGATAGCGTCCATCGGGCGTATCGATCGCGAGCACAACATGATCGTTGCGCTGGTCGAGGCCGACGACCTTGTTGCGCCAGCGCAGATCGACCTGCGGCAGTTCGCTGGCGCGATCGACGAGAAAGGCTTCGGCGTAATACTGCTGCAGATTGATGAAGGCCGGCATCTTGTGGCCGTCTTCCGGCAACAGGTCGAAGCGGTAGAGCATGTCATCGTTCAGGAAGATCTTGCCGACTTTCCACACGACGCCCTTCTCCACCATGCGTTCGCCGACCCCGAGACGGTCCCACAGTTCCAGCGAACGTTTGGAGAAACAGATCGCCCGCGAGCCGTCGCCGATCCGGTCGGCGTCATCCAGCAGGACCACACTGTGCCCGCGCTGCGCAAGATCGATCGCCAGCGTCAGGCCGACGGGGCCCGCGCCCACCACCACGACCGGGTGGCGCGCGGCATCCGCCGCCGTCCGGTCCTGATCGGGATGGCGACGATAGCCGAACTGAATAATCCGTGATACCGGCACGTTTCGTCCCTGCTTGACTGACGGGCCTCTTGATCGAGGCCTCTGACGCGGTGGTTTGCACGTCTGCATTTGACGCTGGCCATCAGGATAGACCAAGGCTATGATCGTTGCAACTGCAACCAACTGGACCGGGCTGGCCCCTGGCCAAAATGGACGTTTTCCTTGACCAAGCTCGATCTTTTCAAATTCGTGCCGTTCCGGCTGAATCGGCTGGCCGCCGAGGTCAGCGCGGAACTCTCCAGCGAGTATAGCGAGCGCTACGGCCTCGATATTCCCGAATGGCGGGTGCTGGCGACGCTCGGTTTCCGCGATGACGCCTGCACGGCGCAATACATCGCCTATTGCACGCGGACTCATAAATCGACCATCAGCCGGGCCGTCGCCCATCTGCTGGATAAGCAGTTGATCGAACGCGTCGAGAACGTGGATGACCGCCGCGAGCTGGCGTTGCAGCTCACCCGCAAGGGACACGCGCTCTATGAGGAGCTTATTCCCCGCCTGCTCCGCAAGGAACAGGACATCCTGTCATGCCTCACGGCGTCGGAGCGAAAGGAATTCGCAAACGCGCTCGGCAAGATCGAGCAGCAACTCAATCTCGTGCAGACCGCGAAAGACGCCCGTGCCAAGAAGGATGCGTACTAGGAGGAGAACGGGGCGAGGTTGCAGCAAACCATCACGCCGCGCGGATGTTTGCCATGAAGCGATCGAGCTCCTGACGCAGCCGCGTGCTTTCGACCGCCAGCGTCTGGGCCGAATTCAGCACCTCACCCGACGCCGTGCCGGTTTCGCTCGCGCCGCGGTTGACCTCGGAGATGCCTTCCGCGATCTCCTGCGTGCCGCCGGCGGCGCTCTGGACGTTGCGGGCGATCTCGGTGGTCGCATTGCTCTGCTGCTCGATGGCGGCGGCAATGTTGCCGGCGATCTTCGATATCTGGCCGATGGTCTGGCCGATTTCCTTGATGGCGAAAACCGATTCCTGCGTCGCGCTCTGCATCCCGGCGATGTGCGACGAAATCTCGTCGGTGGCCTTCGCGGTCTGGCTCGCCAGCGATTTCACCTCGGACGCGACAACGGCAAAGCCGCGTCCCGCCTCGCCCGCCCGCGCCGCCTCAATGGTGGCGTTGAGCGCCAGCAGGTTGGTCTGCTCGGCAATCGCCGTAATCAGCTTGACCACGTCGCCGATTTCCTGTGCCGCGCGCGACAGCTTGGCGATGCGCGCGTCAGTCGCTTCGGCCTGCGACACCGCCGCCGCGGCAATGCGGCTCGATTCCTGGACCTGGCGGCCGATCTCGACAACCGACGCCGAGAGCTCTTCCGTCGCCGCCGCCACCGATTGCACGTTGGAGGATGCTTCCTCGGATGCGCCGGCCACCTTGCCCGACAGCATCTGGGTCGCCTCGACGGTTCGCGTCAGGGTCGTCGCGGACGCTTCAAGCTGGCTGGCCGAGGCCGATACGCTCGACACGATCCCGCCGACCGCGGTTTCAAAATTGTCCGCGAAACGATGAAGCTCGGCGCTGCGCGCGGCGCTGGCGGACTTGCCTTGCTCTTCGCGTTCCGCCGCCTCGCTCTGCGCCTTGGCGACAGCCCGCATCTTGAACTCTTCAACCGCGCCGGCCATCTCGCCGATTTCATCCTTGCGGCCAAGGCCCGGCAGGACGACATCGAAATTGCCACTGGCAAGCTGACGCATCGCATCGCACATGCCGATCATCGGGCGTGAAATTCCCCGGCCCAGCATCCAGGCGAGGAACGCGCCAAACGCGATGCCGCCGCCGCCGAGAATGGTCACGAATTTGCCGGTGCTGTGTGCAGCGTCGGCGGACTCCTTCGCGAGCCGGGTCTGCTGTGCAAGCAAGCCGTCCTTGATGGTCTTCGCTTCCTGCGTCACGCTCGAGGCCGCCTCGTTCATCTTCGTGGACAGCGCTGCGATCTTCGCGGTGTTCTCGACGAACTTGGTGAAGGCGACCTTGTAGGCATCGAGCTCCTGGGTGATCTCCGCAATCTTCGATGTGAGTTTCGCATCGTCGGCGGTCAGTGTGCCGAAGCTGTTCTTCAAAAGCTGCATGCGCGCATTGACGCTGTTGGCGACGGCGGCGTCGGGGCGCAGCACATAGTTGCTGATGTTGGAGGTGATGGACGCGGAGTGGGTCGCCAGCTCCTTGGCGTTCTGCTGGATCGACGTCAGACCCGCTAGGATCGCGGTATCCGCCAGATCGTCGAACTTGTAGCGGATGACGTTACCCATCCGGAGCAACTGGTTCGACGCGATCGCGGCGTTATCGGTCTTGAGCTTGATGACCTCGCCGAACAGTCCGGCGAACTCGCTGTAGCTGGCCGAAAGATTGAGAACGCTCTTCCGGTTGCCGGCGGTGGCGACCCGGGCGGCGCGTTCGATGGCGGCACCAAGGGCAGTCTCCGCAGCGCGTGCAGCCTCCTCGTCGGCTGGAAGACCGGTCGTCACATAATAACGTGCGAGAAGCTGATAGGCCGCGAGTTCGCGGTCGATGTCACGCGCGCTGTCGGTCTCGGCGACAATGCCCTGATAGGACTGAACGCCCTCGGCAATCCGCTCAAAGCCGAAATAGGCGACACCCATGTTGATGGCGGAGATGCCCAGCACGGTGATGAAACCGAGCATGATCTTGGTTCGGAATCGCAGGTTGGAAAGAAAGCTGACGTTGACCTTCTGCTTTGCCGGAGTGCTCTTGAACCAGCCCATTCCCAACCCCCAAAAATTCTTTTTGCATGCCAAACCCGCCGGACAGCCAACCGGCGCAAAGTGCCTCAAGGTAAACAAAATTGAATAACACCCCGTAAATCGCTACCTCACGCAGCAAAAAACGCCCGCTCAGCGGGCGTTTCTTGCAACGTTCGTGTGCAATCGCGGGATTTGCACCTGTATCTCGGCACCGCGAGGCGCCAAAGATTAACGCCTTATTCCCAGTTCAGCGCGCCGCCGTTCTGGTACTCGATCACGCGGGTCTCGAAGAAGTTCTTCTCCTTCTTCAGGTCCATCGCCTCCGACATCCATGGGAAGGGATTGTCGGTCTCGTCGAACACGCGGGTCAGCCCAAGCTGGGCGCATCGGCGGTTGGCGATGAAGTGCATGTACTGCTCGCACAGCGCTGCGTTCAGGCCGAGGAACCCGCGCGGCATGGTATCGCGGCCATAGGCAGCTTCCAGTTCGGCCGCTTCGCGGATCATTCCGCGGACCTCCTCCTGGAATTCGCCGGTCCACAGATGCGGATTCTCGATCTTGATCTGGTTGATCACGTCGATACCGAAGTTCAGATGGATGCTCTCGTCGCGCAGGATGTACTGATACTGCTCGGCGATGCCGACCATCTTGTTGCGGCGGCCGAGCGACAGGATCTGCGCGAATCCGGTGTAGAACCACATGCCCTCGAAGCAGACATAGAAGGTGATCAGGTCGCGGAGCAGCGCACGGTCGGCTTCCGGCGTGCCGGTCTTGAAGTCCGGGTCTTCCAGATTCTGGGTGTGCTTGAGCGCCCACGCCGCCTTGTCGGTGATCGAAGGCACCTCGCGATACATGTTGAACAGCTCGCCCTCATCGAGGCCGAGGCTTTCCACGATGTACTGGAAGGTGTGGGTGTGGATCGCTTCCTCGAACGCCTGCCGCAGCAGGTACTGGCGGCACTCGGGATTGGTCAGGTGGCGATAGATCGCCAGCACAATATTATTGGCGACGAGGCTTTCGGAGGCCGCGAAGAATCCGAGGTTGCGCTTGATGGCGCGGCGCTCGTCGTCGGTGAGGCCGTCGCGCGATTTCCACAGCGCGATGTCGGCCTGCATCGACACTTCCGTCGGCATCCAGTGATTGTTGCAGCCGGAGAGATATTTCTCCCATGCCCATTTGTATTTGAGCGGCAGCAGTTGATTGACGTCGGCGCGGCAGTTGATCATCGCCTTGTCGTCGACCGAGACGCGCCCGCCCCTGCGGTCGATGGTGCCGAAGCCTGTTGGATCGGCTTGCTCCGATACGACAGGCTTACCGGTCAGGATGGGCGGCAGGTTGGTAGCGGGTTTGGCAGGTGCGGGTTCGGACCAGTCGAGCATGAAGATCGTCTTTCTTGTCTAACGTCGGATGTTGCCAATTTCGTCATTGCGAGGAGGCGAAGCCGACGAAGCAATCCATGACTTTTCAAAGGTGGATTGCTTCGCTTCGCTCGCAATGACGGCGAGGCTGCTTACTGGCACGCCTCGCAATCGGGATTGTCGATCGAACACGCCACCGCATCGGACAGATCCGGCGCGGTCGAGGCCTGCGATATGACGATGGGCTTGTTCACCGGCAGTGAAGCGAGAGGCGTTGACGACACCGCGTTGAGCTTGCCGTCGGTGCCCTTGAGCGTGGATTTCTCCACATGGGTGGCGCTGCGCGAGCGCAGGTAGTAGGTGGTCTTCAATCCGCGCGTCCATGCGAGGCGATAAAGCTGGTCCAGCTTTTTGCCCGACGGATTGGCGATGTAGAGATTGAGCGATTGCGCCTGATCGATCCATTTCTGCCGCCGTGCGGCAGCCTCGATCAGCCACGCGCTGTCAATCTCGAACGCCGTTGCGTAGAGCAGTTTCAGATCGTCCGGCACACGGTCGATGGAGCCGACACTGCCGTCGAAGTACTTGAGATCCGACACCATCACCTCGTCCCAAAGGCCGCGGGCCTTCAGATCGCGAACCAGAAACTCGTTCACTTCGGTGAAATCGCCGGACATGTTCGATTTGACATAGAGGTTCTGGTAGGCGGGCTCGATCGACTGCGCCACGCCGCAGATGTTGGAAATGGTCGCCGTCGGCGCAATCGCCATTACATTGGAGTTGCGCATGCCGACCGACTGCACCCGCGCCCGCAGCGCAGTCCAGTCCAGCGTTGCCGACCAGTCAGCATCAAGACCACCGCGCGCATCGGCCAGAATCTCGATGGAATCGATCGGCAGGATGCCCCTGCTCCACAGCGATCCCTTGAACGACGGATACTGACCGCGTTCGGCGGCGAGATCGACCGACGCCGAGATGGCATGGAACGAAATCGCTTCCATGCTGGTGTCGGCAAACGCGACAGCGGCGTCCGACGCCATCGGGATTCGCAGCGCATGGAGCGCATCCTGGAAGCCCATCAGGCCGAGACCGACCGGACGATGTTGCAGGTTGGAGCGGCGCGCTTCCGGGATGGTGTAGAAATTGATGTCGATGACATTGTCCAGCATCCGCATCGCGGTCGAGATCGTCCGCTTCAGCCGCGCGTGATCGATGCCGCCCTCACCCACATGGTTGAGCAGATTGACCGAACCGAGATTACACACCGCCACCTCGTCGTCCGACGTGTTCAGCGTGATTTCGGTGCAGAGATTGGACGAGTGGATGACGCCGACATGCTGCTGCGGCGAACGAAGATTGCACGGGTCCTTGAAGGTGATCCAGGGATGTCCGGTCTCGAACAGCATGGTCAGCATGCGGCGCCATAAATCCGTGGCGCGCAGCGTCTTGAACACACGCATCTCGCCGCGCGCAGCCTTCGCTTCATAGAAAGCGTAACGCTCGGCGAACGCCTTGCCGTAAAGATCGTGCAGGTCCGGCGTCTCGTCCGGCGAGAACAGCGTCCATTCGCCATCAGCCTCGACGCGCTGCATGAACAGATCCGGCACCCAGTTCGCGGTGTTCATGTCGTGGGTGCGGCGGCGGTCGTCACCAGTGTTCTTGCGCAGGTCGAGGAATTCCTCGATGTCGACATGCCATGTCTCGAGATAGGCGCAGACCGCGCCCTTGCGCTTGCCGCCCTGATTGACCGCGATCGCGGTGTCGTTGGCGACTTTCAGGAACGGCACCACGCCCTGGCTTTCGCCGTTGGTGCCCTTGATGTGCGCGCCGAGGCCGCGCACGCGGGTCCAGTCGTTGCCGAGACCGCCGGAATATTTCGCCAGCAGCGCGTTGTCCTTCACCGACTTGAAGATGCCGTCGAGATCGTCGGCCACCGTGGTCAGGAAGCAGGACGAGAGCTGCGGCCGCAGCGTACCGGAGTTGAACAGCGTCGGCGTCGAGGCCATGAAGTCGAACGACGACAGCAGGTTGTAGAACTCGATGGCGCGCGTCTCGCGGTCGATCTCGCGGATCGCAAGGCCCATCGCCACGCGCATGAAGAACGCCTGCGGCAGTTCGATGCGGTTGCCGTCCTGATGCAGGAAGTAGCGATCGTACAGCGTCTGCAAGCCGAGAAACTGGAACGACAGATCGCGCTCCGGCTTCAGCGCCGCCGCGATCCGCTTCAGGTCATAGCGCGCCAGTTCAGGATCGAGCAGTTCGGCTTCGATGCCTTTCTTGACATAGACCGGGAAGTACTCGACGTAGCGCGCCGCCATGTCCGCCTGCGTGGCGCTGATCTGCGCGGCATGTACGAACGAGAGAACCTCGGTGCGCAGCTTGTCGAGCAGCAGACGCGCGCTGACGTACGCGTAGTTCGGTTCCTGCTCCACCAGCGTGCGCGCGGCCATGATGCCGGCCAGCGCAAGCTCGTCCTGGCTGATCCCATCGTAAAGATTGCGCCTGGTTTCAGCGAGCACAGGCGCGGCATCGACGCCGTCAAGATTGGCGCACGCTTCCTGAATAATCAGGGTCAGGCGCTCGACATCGAGCGGCACGCGCGTGCCGTTACCGAGCGTGACATGCAACTGCGGCTCGGAGGATGCCTTCACCGGCTTGGCGGCGGCGGCTTCGGCGCGCTGGCGTTGACGTTCATCGCGATAGAGCACGTAGGCACGGGCGACCTTGTGGTGCTCGCTGCGCATCAGCGCCAGTTCGACCTGATCCTGGACATCCTCGATGTGGAAGGTGCGGCCCTCGCCGATCCGGCGGGTCAGCGCGCTGACGACTTCGTTGGTCAGTTGCTCGATCACCTCGTGAATGCGGCGCGACGCCGCTGCGGTGTGCCCCTCGACGGCGAGGAACGCCTTGGTCATCGCGATCGAGATCTTGCTGGCATCGAACGGCGAGACCGTGCCGTTGCGGCGGATGATCTGGAGCGGCGGCTCCGCCGCAGGGACAGCCAGTGACTCGGAACGCAACTGAATGAGAGGAGCGGATTTGGCGGCTTGGCGTTCGATCGAGAGTGACATCGGCAGACCCCGTGCGTGTTGCAATTTTCTGGGGGCTTGGGCCGAAGGCGCATGGTCACGGCGCGCGAACGCACCGAAGCACGCGACCGCCGGACACCCCGCCCGTGGACGTTCTTTTGGTGTCGCGGCAGGTCTCCTGGCTCGCAGTTCGGCGCTGATCCGGTCTTCCCGATGCGAAAACGCATCAGTGACATCGGTCGGATTCAACTCACTGCTTACAGTTGCGGGGGCAGCGCCGGATTTGTTGCATCGGAGTGCAACTCACCGGCTTCCCATCTTCGCCACCAAGTCTTGCGACCGGGCGGAACCGTGACACCCACATCTGGTGTGCTTCGCGATGCCAAGTCAAGCGAGGCGAATGTGGATAGCGGGACAAAAGATCGCGATTGCTCAAAATACCCAAGGAAAACCGCCAAAGTTTTTTTCGGCGCGCGAGGAAAAAGCGGCCGGGAATCCGGTCAGCAGATCGCGCCGACGGAAATCTGCTTCCACGATTCTCGCCGGATCGCTGCCCACTCGCCTGGCGCGCGCAGTCGACGCCGCCGCAGTGGGAAGCTTTCCCTTTGACCCGGCGCGAGCCGCTTCACATAACGTGACCATCGCGGTTCTGCGGGCACGTTGCCCGGAGCCAAGAGGGAATGCGGTGCGCGCGGTTTTGGATCGCGCAAGTCCGGAGCTGCCCCCGCAACTGTAGACGGTGAGCCAGTCCATCGATGCCACTGAGGCGACAACCTCGGGAAGGCCGGACGTAAGGCGTTGAGCCGTGAGCCAGGAGACCTGCCGCGATCACAGTACGTCCACGGGCGGGGTGCCCCGGTGTGTCGCTTGCGAGAGAACGGCGCCGCCGTCTCTGTTGTTCGCGCATGTCCGGCCCCTGCCCCAACATCACGGGGTTTCCGATGTCGAATTCGTCTTCCGTTACTTCCATTCCCGTCGCCACGCTGGGCACGCCACGGATCGGTCCGCGCCGCGAGCTGAAAACCGCGCTGGAGAACTACTGGTCCGGCAGGATCGACGAGGCTTCGCTCCTCAAAACGGCGGCGCAGCTTCGCGCCGACAACTGGGCGCGCCAGAAAGCGCGCGGCGTGACCGTCATTCCCTCGAACGACTTCTCTTTCTACGATCAGGTGCTCGACACCAGTGTGATGGTCGGCGCCATTCCGGATGTCTACAACTGGACAGGCGGCGAGGTTTCGCTCGCAACTTATTTTGCGATGGCGCGCGGCTCCCAGGGCGAAGACGCTGCATGTGAACACGGCTATGTGCATCATCACCACGGTCATGGCGCGCCCGCGCAGGAAATGACCAAGTGGTTCGACACCAACTATCACAACATGGTGCCGGAATTCTCGAAGGAACAGACCTTCGCACTGTCCTCGACCAAGCCGATCGACGAATACAGGGAAGCCAGGGCGCTCGGCTATCGGACGCGGCCGGTGCTGGTCGGCCCGGTGACATTCCTCAAGCTCGGCAAGAGCCATGACGCCTCGTTCAGCAACCTGTCGCTGCTGGACAGGCTGTTGCCGGTTTATATCGAAGTGCTCAACAAGCTCGCAACAGAAGGCGCGGACTGGGTGCAGCTTGACGAACCGTGCCTCGTACTCGACCTCGATGCGGACGAAAAGGCTGCGTTGAAGACGGCCTATAGCGAACTCGCGCTCAAGGTGCCCGGCACCAAGATCATGCTGGCCACCTACTTCGGTGAACTCGGCGACAACGCCGATCTCGTCGCCAAGCTGCCCGTCGCGGGCGTGCATCTCGATCTGGTGCGCGGCAAGGGTCAGACCGATACGGTCTTGAGCAAGATGCCTGCGGATCGCGTGATTTCGCTCGGCGTCATCGACGGACGCAACATCTGGCGCGCGAACCTGCCGGCCATTCTCGATCGCATCGAGCCAGTCGTTACCGGGCGCGGCGCGCATTTGATCGAAATCGCCCCGTCATGCTCGCTGCTGCATGTGCCGATCGACCTCGATCAGGAAACCGCGCTCGATGCGGATCTCAAGAGCTGGCTCGCCTTCTCGTTGCAGAAGATGAGCGAGCTTTCTGCGCTCGGACGGGCGCTCGCCGTCGGACGCAACACGGTGAAAGACGAACTCGCGGCCTCGGCCGCAGCCGCCGCCGCGCGCAAGGCCTCGCCGAAAGTGCACAACAAGGCGGTTGCCGAACGTGTCGCCGCGATCACGGCGGACATGGCCAAACGCCGCAGTGCCTTTGCCAGGCGCGCGCAGATTCAGCGCGCAAGGTTCAAGCTGCCGGTCTTTCCGACCACGACCATCGGCTCGTTCCCGCAGACCAGCGACGTGCGCAAGGCGCGCGCCGCCTTCACCAAAGGCACGATCAGCCAGGCCGATTATGAGGGCTTTCTGCGCGAGGAAACCAGACGCACAGTGGCGTGGCAGGAGGAAATCGGTCTCGACGTGCTGGTGCACGGCGAATTCGAACGCAACGACATGGTGCAGTATTTCGGCGAGCAGCTTTCGGGCTTCGCCTTCACCAAGAGCGCGTGGGTGCAGAGCTACGGCTCGCGCTGCGTGCGCCCGCCGATCCTGTTCGGTGACGTCTCGCGGCCGAAGCCGATGACGGTCGAATGGTGGAAATATGCCCAGTCGCTGACCAGGCGCCCGATGAAGGGCATGCTCACCGGCCCCGTGACCATTCTCAACTGGTCGTTCGTCCGCGACGACATTCCGCGCAGCGAGTCATGCCGCCAGATCGCGCTCGCGATCCGCGACGAGGTGGCCGATCTCGAAAAGGCCGGCGCGACCATGATCCAGATCGACGAGGCGGCGCTTCGTGAAGGCCTTCCGCTGCGGCGGTCCGAGTGGAAAACCTATCTCGACTGGGCGGTGGGCAGCTTCCGCATCACGGCCTCGGGCGTCGCGGATGAAACGCAGATCCACACCCACATGTGCTATTCGGAGTTCAACGACATCATCGATGCTATCGGCGCGATGGATGCCGACGTGATCTCGATCGAGACATCACGGTCGAAGATGGAACTGCTCGACGCTTTCGTTACCTACAGGTATCCGAACGAAATCGGTCCCGGCGTCTACGACATCCATTCACCGCGCGTGCCCGATGTCGAGGAGATGACCGGTCTGATCGAGAAGGCCCGCAGCCATTTGACGGCGGACCAGATCTGGATCAATCCGGATTGCGGCCTGAAGACCCGCGGCTGGCCGGAGGTCAGGTCGGCGCTGACCAACATGGTCGAAGCGGCCCGGCAGGCGCGTGGAGCGGCTTAGAAGCTGTCATTCCGGACGGCCCGTTTTGCGGGCTGATCCGGAATCCAGACATGATGACAACTGATGAAGATTCCGGGCTCGCGCAAAAGCGCGCCCCGGAATGACGGGCTCTTACTTCTTTTTGCCGTCGGCGCCGAACTGCTTGAGATACGCGGTGAGATCCTTGATCTCATCGTCCTTCTTGATGCCGGCGAACGCCATCTTGGTGCCGGGGATCTTCGCCTTCGGGTCCTTGATGTATTCGGCGAACACCGCCTCGTCCCAGGTGATGCCGGAGTTCTTGTTGGCTTCGGAATAGTTGTAACCCGCGACGCTGCCCGACTTACGGCCGAACAGGCCGTTCAGCTCGGGGCCGACGCTGTTTTTCGCCGTTTCACCAACCTGATGGCAGGCGCGGCACTTGTTGAAGGACTTCTCACCCGCGGCGACGTCCTGAGCGTTGGCGGTGCCGGCGAAACTGACGGCGGTGGCAAAAGCGAGGGCAGCGGCAAACGAACGAGCAATCATCTGTTTTGACCTTTGAAGCGGGCTGGAAGGCTGGCAGGAGGAGACGCAACCGAAACCCGCCGCGTCGCGGCGGGTTCCGTCGGCGATGGACATATTACGCAAACATATCGGCTGTAATTCCGGCGTACCAGCCCATGTTTTCGGCTTGGGTTTGTTTGCGCAGTTCGGCATCCTCGCCGGTCTTGGACACGAAGGTGGATGAAGCCGCGATCTTGCCGTCCTTCGGCTCATAGGCGCCGCCGATCTTCACGCAGTCGTCGGTGTCGATCAGGCTCCAGCAGGTGTTGGTGTAGCGCGCGGGGAACGTGCGCGCCGACACCAGTTCGCCCCGGATCATCATGGCCGCGACCTTGGCCTGGCTGTTGGCGGAGAACGCGGATTTCGGCATGTCGCCGGCGATGCAGGCGTCGCCGAGCACGTAGATGTTGGGATCGGCGGCGGACTTCATGTTCGTTGGGTCGATGGCGCAATAGCCGCTGGCATTGGCAAGGCCGGCATCCCGCGCGATCGCGCCCGCCATCTGCGCCGGGATGACGTTGACCAGCGCCGCGTTCTTGTAGGTCTCGAAGCCGGTGACAACGGTGCCCGTCTTGGGATCGACCGATTTCAAACCGTCATGCACCTTGGGCCCGAGCCATTCGACCAAGCCCTTGTAGTGTTTTTCCCAGCCTTCCTGAAACAGCGCCTGTTTCGAGAAACTTTCCTTGGGATCAATCACAAAAATCTTGGACCGGTCCTTGCGCGCCTTCTTCAGCGCATGCGCCATCATCGACACGCGCTCATAAGGACCGGGCGGGCATCGATAGGGATTGGGCGGCGCGATCATCACGATGACGCCGCCGTTCGGCACCGCATCGAGCTTTTTCTTGAGCAGCAGCGTCTGCGCGCCCGGCTTCCAGGCGTGCGGCATAGCTTCCTCCGCCGCCTGCGACCAGCCCGGAACGGAATCGTATTTCAGGTCGATGCCAGGCGAGACGACCAGCCGGTCATAGGGCAGCTTCTTGCCGTTCGCGAGAATGACCTCCTTCTTGTCACGGTCGATTTTGGCGGCGCGGTCGGCGACCACCGTGACGCCGAGTTTCTTCAGCCCGCCATAGCCGTGAGTGATCGAGGGATAATCCCTGAAACCGCCAAGATAGAGATTGCTGTGGAAGCAGGTCTGATACTTGGCCAGCGGCTCGACCAGCGTGACGGCAATCGCGCCCGCGCTGTCCTTGGCGAGGTATTTGGCGGCTGTCGCGCCGCCCGCGCCGCCGCCGATCACCACCACGCGCGGCTTGCCTTGTCCGAGCACAGCAGGCGCGCCGAACATCATGACGCCCGCGAACGATGCCGATCCCGAAATCAACTGCCGACGATTGATGCTCATCATGCCCCCAATGTTCTATTGAAAAACCGGATTCAGCCGGCCAGTCCGATCAGCCGACCTTGAGATAGGCAAAGCCTTTCGATTGCAGCGCTGCGACGGTGGCAACGCCCGACGGCACGAAACTGATGAACGGCGCGTCCTTCACCTTGGCCTTGTCGAGCTTCAGCCGCTGGAACGTGATCTCGCACAGAAGAACCTTGAGGCCGTTCTTGGCGAGCGCGGTGACACGCTCGAACAGGGCCGGATCGATGGTCTCATCCTTCCAGGGCGTTCCTTCCAGCGTGCTCAGGAAATACTTCACCGACACGCTGTGGGCGACGATCACCAGTTGCAGGCCGAACGGATCGGAGCCGTAAGCCGAATAATGGTTCGAGATGTTGTTCAGCGTCTGGGCGAAGCGCGCGTTGTCGCCGTAGTCGCAGTGATAAAGACACGCGACATCGCCTTCCTTTTTCAGGTCCGCCATGGCGACGGACTGCGGTGCCGCCTGCGCCGTTGCCGCGGCCAAACCGCCCGCAGCAGCTCCGATAATGAGACTGCGCCGCGTTGCCGAGCCATTCTGGTCTGTCATGACACCCTCCGGAATTTTTGAAACCATTTACTTCTGGGTTCTGAAATAAGCCGCCAGAGCCGCAATGTCACCTGCCTCGAGCCGTCCTGCGATGGTTTGCATCACGGGATTGTCGCGCTGCTTGTCCTTGTAGGCGTTCATCACGGCGATGAACTGGTCTTCCGGCCATCCCGTGATTTTCGGAATACCCTGAGCCGCGCCCGAAGCACGGTGACAGGTTACACATTCCGTCGATAAATACTCTCCAAGTTCCCGGTCTCCCGCAGCAGCATTTTCCAGCGCCGCGCCCGCCGCCAGAACAAAAAGCATCGCACGTGCCGGCGGGCGTTTCATCAATCGACTTTCGGTCCTGCCTTGCTGTCGGGCGTCACGTCCACCGAGATCGCCCGGCCGGTGACTTTCGGTGCAGCACGGCAGTCTTTCATGCACGGGTCCTTCTTCCAGAATTGCTTTTCGGCAGTCTCGCGGTCGTCGTCATAGAAGGCCGCGGCATTCGGCATCTTGATCGAGGTGAAGTTCTTGTCGCTCAGTTCGAAATTCTCGTCCTTGACGATATCATTCATGCTGAGAAGGTACGCCGTCAGGGCATAAACGTCATCGTCGGTCAGCGAACGTGCATTGCCGTATGGCATCGCGCGCTTGATGTAGTCGAACGCGGTCGACAGGTCCGGCCAGAACGAGCCGATGGTCTTGTCGGGACGGTCCGCCTTCAGCGTTCCCGCGCCACCTGCCAAGACCGGCCAGCGGCCCGCGCCTTCGCCGAATTCGCCATGACACGAAGCGCAGCGCTCCTGAAACAACGCGTCCCCCTGCTTCACCGTGCCCTTGCCCGGTGGCAATCCCTTGCCGTCCGGCCGCACATCCGTATCCCACGCCTTGATTTCTTCTGGCAGCGCGGGACGTCCGAGTCCAAGCTTAGACGAGGTCTTCGTTGTCGCCTGTGTGGCAATTTGCTGCGCATGGCCCTGCGGCGTGGCGGCGGCGAGCGCCACGCCAGCAAGCAACGCGAACGCCGTGGCCTTAACCGATCTCGACATTTTCAGTCTCCCCGCCTGAACGCACCAGCCAGGTCTGAATGCCGTTGTTGTGATAGATCGAATTGACGCCGCGCACCTTGCGCAGTTCGTCCTTGGTCGGCTGCACATAGCCGGTGGAATCCATCGCGCGGGACTGGATCATCAGCTCCTGCCCGTTCCAGTCGAAGTCGACATAGAAACGCACTAGCGACTTGTCGAACACCGGCCCGTCGATGCGGGCGGTCTGCCAGTTGCGTCCGCCGTCCATGGTCACATCGACGCGCTTGACCGTACCGCGGCCGGACCAGGCAAAGCCGCTCAGCACATTGCGGCCCTTGTATTTCAATGGCGCCTGCGGCGACGGATTGGTCACCACCGACTTCGCATCCATGACGAAGGTGTGCTTGCGCGAACGTCCGTCGGCCAAAAGGTCCGTGTATTTCGATGTTTCCTCACGGGTCTGCCACGGCTGGTCGCCAGCCTCGATGCGGCGAATCCATTTCACCCAGAGATTGCCTTCCCAGCCGGGAATCACCGCCCGCAGCGGATAACCTTGCTCGGGCCGCAGCGCCTCGCCGTTCATCGCGAACGCGAGCATGCAATCATTCAGCGCCTTCTCGACCGGCAGCGAGCGATTCATGGCGGCGGCGTCCGCGCCTTCCAGCATCAGCCACTTCGCGTTCGGCTTGAGGCCAGCTTCATCCAGCACGGTCTTCAATGAAACGCCGGTGTACATGACGTTGTGAACCATGCCGTGGGTGAACTGGCAGCCGTTGAGCTGCGCGCCGCGCCACTCCATCCCGGAATTCGCCGCGCATTCGAGGAAATAGATCTTGTTTACGCGCGGCATGCGCCTGATGTCGTCCATCGTGAACACCAGCGGCTTGTCCACGAGGCCATGGATCATCAGCCGGTGATCGGCGGGATTGATCTCCGCGACGCCGGAATGATGCCGCTCGAAACAGAGGCCCGATGGCGTGATGATGCCATCGAGTTCGTGGAGCGGCGTGAAGTTCACCGAGGATTCCGGCGATGCCGTCAGCCACGACACATCGCGGCGGATGACATTCTTCTCGAACTTCGAGGGCATGCCGTACGGCGTCTTCTGCACGCCATCGCCGAGATAGCGATTCCAGTCCTGGATCTCGGTGATCAGCGGATCGGGCTTCGCCTCTTGCGCCAGCGCGGACTTCGCGCCGAGCGCAGCGCCTGCGCCGACGACGCCTGCAGCACCGAGGAATTTCCGGCGGCTGAGAATATCCGCAGATGATGTGTCACTCATGCGGCATCCTTTCTATTTATCTCGATACGTGAATATGTTGGGCGTGAGTGTGCATGCGAACTCTCTCGCTTACGCGCCCGATACCTTGACAGCGGTGTTCGGCTCGACCTTCACGGTGCCGCGCTTGGAAATATGCGCCGACACCACATCCCAGATCGGCGGGCCCTGCGTACCTTCGTTGACGCTGGCCCAGCCCGCCACGGTGTAGCTCTTCGCGGCATCGATCGGCTTGCCGGATTTCAGATGCGTGAGATCGGAAATGCGCGAGCCCATCGGCTTGGACACATCGATCGAGTAACCCATGCCGCCGATGCGGACCATGTCGCCGCCGCCCTGGAAATAAGGATCGGGGTGGAAGATGTTGTCGGCGACGTCTTCAAGGATTTCCTTGAGCTGCGCGCCGGTCATCTGGTTGCGATAGCAGTTCGGATAGGTGATGGCCGTGGCGTTGGTCACATCTTCCCATGTAATCGGGCTGTCCGGGATCAGCGTGCCGCCCCAGCGGAAGCCCGGCGACAGCGCAATCTCCGCATCGCGCTCAGCAAGCATCGCATCGCAGATCAAATCGTCGAAGGTGCCGTTGAAGTTGCCGCGGCGGTACAGCAGCGAATCCGTCTTGCCGATCACCTTCGCCAGATCCTTGGCAAACGGCGCCCTCACCTTTTCCACCAGCGCGCTCATCGCGGCATCCGGCTTGATCGCATCGGTGAACACCGGCATCAGCTTGAAGCGGACGCCCGCAACCTTCTTGTCCTTCACGTCAATGTCCAGACGCGAGACGAACTTGCCGTGCGACCCGGTCGCGACCAGCGCCGTGTCGCCGACACGCACAAGACCCGGCATCGCATCATGGGTATGCGCGGTCAGGATGACATCGAGGCCCTTGACGCGGCCTGCGAGCTTGCGGTCGACGTCGAAGCCGTTATGCGAGAGCAGCACGACAATCTGCGCGCCCTCGGCCCGCGCCTCATCCACCTGCTTTTGCATATCCTCTTCGCGGATGCCGAATTCCCATTTCGGAAACATCCAGCGCGGATTGGCCACCGCCGTGCGCGGCAGCGCCTGTCCGATCACGGCGATCTTCGCGCCGCCCTTCTCGAACATCTTGCGCGCCTCGAACACCGGCTCCTGCCATTCGTTGTCGCGGACGTTCTGCGCAAGGAATGCGAACGGCGCCTTGTCCGCGATCTCCTTGACGCGCTCTGCGCCATAGGTGAATTCCCAGTGGCCGACCATGGCGTCGACCTTGAGCGCCGACATGACATCGACCATGTCCTGCGCCTTGGTCTGCAACGAGGTCCAGCTTCCCTGCCAGGTGTCGCCGCCGTCGAACAGCAGCACCTTGTCCTCGCCGCGCTCGGCGCGCACCGCATTGATGAGGGTCGCAACACGATCCATGCCGCCCATGCGGCCGTAGTTGCGCGCCAGCGATACGAAATCATCCGCGGTGAGCGCGTAAGCATCCGCCGACCCGGCAGCGATGTTGAAATATTTGCGGAACGCCTCGTCGGTGAGATGCGGCGGCAGGCCCTTGTCCGCGCCGACGCCGAGATTGACCGACGGCTCGCGGAAATACAGCGGCATCAGCTGCGCGTGATTGTCCGCGACATAGAGGATGGTCACCGTGCCGAGCGGATCGAACTTGAGAATGTCCGCCTGCGTCAGCTTCTGCTGCGCGGCGACGCGCCCGAGCGGACCCAGTCCGCCGCCGATCGTGAGCGCGGACGCAGCCGCGCTCGCCTGCAGGAATTCCCGCCTCGATATCATCAGACCACCTTTGTCCCCTCATCCGAGGGAAACGATTTTCAGAAAGCTTGCGCCCGCACGGCATCGCGCCGTGCGGAAAAGATCAACCCACCGTCAGCTTGTTCTTGGCGGTGTATTCCGAGCCGTCGTCATCCTTCCAGGTGAAGGTGAACTCGCCGGTTTCGGACGCCTTGTAGAAGAACGACTGATACGGATTGGCCGAGATCGCCGGATTCCAGTCCGCCTCGAACACCGGCTTGCCGTTGAAGGTCGCGGTGAACTTGTTGATGATCTTGCGCGGCACGACCTTGCCGGCCGAATCCTTGCGCTGGCCCGATTCCATTTCGTGGGAAATGAGGGTTTTGATTTCGATCAGTTCGCCCGCCTTCGCAGTGGCAGGAACGCGAACGCGCGGTGTGGGTGCATTGGCCATGGAAATATCCTCGCCTGAATTTTTTCTTGAGTGATCCGATTAGCCGCCGCAGCCGCCGATGGTCACTTTCACATTTGCTTTTGTGGTGTAGAGCGCGCCGTTCGACATCTCGGCGACGCACACGATGTTCTGGGTCTGCGCGAGGCGCATGCGGGTCGAGGCGGAAGCCTTGCCGCAGGCCGGCGTGAACCTGTAGGTGACGACGCCCGGCAGCGGATTGCCGTCGGCAAATACATGCACCGCCTTCACGTAATCCGAATCTGTCATCGGGCTTTCGACCTCGACATTGACCGGTACCACGAGACCGTTCTCGGCGATCTCCGGCACATCGAGCTTGATCTTGCCGCTGTCGAGTTTCTTGTCGCCGTACAGTTTCTTGATTTCGGCGGCGACGGCCGCTTCATCCGCGAACACCATTTTCGGCGCGAGCACAGCGGTCAAACCCGCGATCGCTGCGAGCGTCAGCGCGTCACGGCGCGTTGGTTCAGTGAACTTCAAATTCATCAATGATTCCTCCTGCGGGAGTCTTGTGCATCCCTTGACGATAGTATCGCTTGACGATGCCAAGCCCGATCTATCATGATCCGCTCACATCATTATATTCTTTTTCTTGAATGTAAAGATGTTCTAGTGTGGCAATCCGCAAGCAGGATTCGGCTTGCTGCATCAGAGCAATCCGGGAACCGACAAGACCGCGCAGACGGTCTGACGGAGGGAGGGACACAGAATGAGACGGACCACGATTCGGTCGGCCATCGCCTTTGCGATTTTGATGTGCGCATCGAGCGCCCCTGCTCTGGCGCAGGACGCCAGCGAAAAGGAAATCGAGCGCTATCGCGCGATGATTTCCGATCCAATGTCCAACCCCGGTTATCTCGCGGTCGATCGCGGCGAAGTGCTCTGGAGCCAGAAGCGCGGCACCAAGGACGTTTCGCTCGAGACCTGCGATCTCGGTCAGGGCCCAGGCAAGCTGGAAGGCGCGTTTGCAAAGATGCCGCGCTACTTCAAGGACGCCGACAAGGTGATGGACCTTGAGCAGCGCCTGCTGTGGTGCATGACCAACATCCAGGGTCTGGACACCAAGGACGTGATCGCCCGCCGCTTCTCCGGCCCGGGCAAGCCCTCCGACATGGAAGACCTCGTCGTCTACATCGCCAACAAGTCGAACGGCATGAAGATCGACATCCCGCTCAGCCATCCGAAAGAGCAGGAAATGGCCGCGGTCGGCGAAGCGCTGTTCTATCGGCGCGGCGGCGTGAACGATTTCTCCTGCTCGACCTGCCATGCGGAGGAAGGCAAGCGCATCCGGCTTCAGGGTTTGCCGGACCTGTCGAAGCCCGGCAAGCTGCCGCAGGAAACCATGGCGAGCTGGCCGACATATCGCGTGTCGCAGGGCGCGCTGCGCACCATGCAGCACCGGCTGTGGGACTGTTACCGGCAGCAGCGCTGGCCGGTGCCTGAATATGCCTCCGACGCCCTCACCGCGCTGACCGTGTTCCTGCAGAAGCAAGCTGCGGGCGGCGAAATCAACGTCCCGTCGATCAAGCGTTGAGAGAGGAGCGCATCATGACAAAGACAATCAAGATCACCGCGCTGGTTCTCGCCGCTGGTTTTATCGCCCTGCCGTTCTCCGCATCCGCGCAGACCGCGCCCAAGGACACACCTAAGACCATCGATCCCGCCATCGTCGATGCCTATGTGAAGGCAACCTTTGGCAAGGCGCCGCCGGAATGGCAGGAGCGCATCGTTCCCGACGAGACGCTGAAGACCTGCAACGCCTATCACAACAACGTGCCCTCGGCGGAAGCCGACAAGATCGTTCAGCGTGAGCTTGCCAAGGTCGTCTATCCCGCCGACGGAAAATTCCTCGGCGACTGGAAGGAAGGCCGCAAGGTCGCCAACAACGGCCGGGGCGGGCAGTTCTCCGATCCACCGGACACGGTCGCGGGCGGCAACTGCTACGCCTGCCATCAGCTGGAAAAGTCCGAAGTCTCCTTCGGCACGCTCGGGCCAAGCCTGACCAACTACGGCAAGGACCGCAAATACGCACCGGACGAGATCAAGAACGCTTTCACCAAGATCTACGATTCGCAGGCCGTGTTCGCATGCTCCAACATGCCGCGCTTCGGCGCGAACAAGGTGCTGAGCGAGCAGCAGATCAAGGATCTTGTCGCGCTGCTGTTCGATCCGGAATCGCCGGTCAACAAGTAGGCCGGCTGCAAGCCAGGCGGAGATAACGGGATGAAGATACACACTCTGCTGGCGATGGCGGCTGTCTGCGCCCTCGCCTCGGCTCCGTCGCGTGCGCAGGACGCGACCGTCGCCACCAAGTCGCTCAACCCCGAGATCGCGCTCGACGCGGCGAAGGCGGCGCTCAACGATTGCCGCAAGCGCGGCTACCAGGTGTCGGTTGCGGTGGTCGATCGTTCCGGCACGCCGCAGGTGATGCTGCGCGATCGCTTCGCGGGTGCGCACACGCCGCCCACGGCAACCGGCAAGGCGTGGACCGCGGTCAGCTTCAAGAGCAACACCACCGATCTTGTCGCCGCAACACAGGCGCCCGCGATGCAGGGCCTGCGCCAGCTTCCCAATGTGGTGCTGATCGGCGGCGGCGTGGTGATCGAAGCCGGCGGCACGATGCTCGGCGGCATCGGCGTGTCGGGTGCACCGGGCGGCGATGCGGACGAGGCTTGCGCCAAGGCCGGCATCGCGGCGATCAGCGACAAGCTGGATTTTTAAGGCGACGCACTCACCAAACATTCGATGTCGTCCCCGCGAAAGCGGGGACCCATAACCACCGCATATCGTGGTGATGCAGGGACACGATCAAGCAGAGCGATACAGCTGTTGTTTCTGTCATTCCGGGGCGCGCCTCTTCGCGCGAACCCGGAATCCATTTCTCCAACACCGCGATGGATTCCGGGCTCGCGCAAC
>Ga0310345_10001759_pt1 | contig 23190 bp, 22 predicted proteins | sample HC15DNA20500_MG_FD_204667 | JGI IMG/M metagenome (GOLD analysis project Ga0310345, IMG submission 204667) | Marine microbial communities from station ALOHA, North Pacific Subtropical Gyre - HC15-DNA-20-500_MG | ecosystem: Environmental > Aquatic > Marine > Oceanic | place: Pacific Ocean: North... | reverse complement strand
GAACGGTGCCGATCTTTTTGTTCTCGTGGCCGTAAACGGTGGTGCCTTCGACCCTGTCGCTGCCGATTACCGAATGGTCTCTGGTTTTCTCGTCAAGCATGCTCCTTCTCCATGTCGTTGGATTGTCAGAGGAGCTATCGTTTTGAAGATGCAGAGGATAACTCCTCGTCCTCTCAACCATTGAGGGCGAAAATCGTGCCGAGAAGACATTCGGGGCCGGCTGTCATCCGCCCGAAACCGGCACAGCGTGACGGATGGGCCGTTCGAATCCCAAGCGCTGAAGCAACGCGCCGCCCGAGACCGTCCCATACTCACGAGCGATTGAATTTCCTTGAGAAGATGACAGGATGCTAGGCGGAGGACACCCATGACCAGATATTGCTCGAGCGCGATGGCAGTCCTGGCTCTTGTCCTGGCAACGGGCGTCGCTGCCGGGGACCAGCTAGATCGATCGCCGCCTTACGAGGGGCCGGTCATCGACGTTCATCTCCACGCCGACAGCGCCAGCCAGAACGGGCCGCCGGGCCAATCCATCTGTCCCGATCAGGGGCCGCTCGATAACATCCGGTTCGATGCCCGCGACAATTGGCGCGAGGCGCTGGTGGAGCGGGGCTTCGATCCCCCTTGCGACGCTCCGCTGGTGGGCGCTGCGAACGATGATGCCCTGCGCGACGAGACGATCGCGCAAATGCGCGCGCGCAATGTCCGCGGTTTCGCAAGCGGACCGGCCGAATTCGTCGAAGACTGGCTAAACGCGGCCCCCGATCTCTTCTGGCCGACCACGAAGTTCTACCTGCCCTCGGAAGCAGCGCCCACGCCTGAAGAAATCGCAGCAGCGGCCAGGGCCGGTGAAACCTTCGCACTGGCTGAGATCGTGAACCAGTATGCCGGCATGTCGCCGAGCGATCCGCGCATGGATGCCTACTGGAAAATGGCGGAAGAGGAACAATTGCCGGTTGGCATCCATCTTGGTCTCGGGCCTCCGGGTTCGGTCGCCCTTTATCCCGAATTTCGCGCAGTCAGTCCGCTTGAGCTGGAGCCGGTCCTACGGCGCTATCCGCGGCTTCGCATCTTCGTGATGCATGCCGGCTACCCGTTCCTGGATGACATGAAGGCGATGCTCTACCTCTACCCGCAGCTGATGGTCGGGACAGGTGTCCTGCAGTTTCAGATACCTCGTCATGAATACCACGCATACCTCGAGGGCCTGGTGAAAGCCGGGTTTGCCGACCGGATCATGTTCGGGTCCGACCAGATGGTCTGGCCCGGTGCGATTGGCGAAGGCATCGATGCGATAAACGAGGCACCGTTCCTGACCTTCTCCCAGAAGAAAGCGATCCTCCACGACAATGCGGCCCGGTTCTTCGACCTTCCCTCTTGGGAAGGCGAATGAATTGGGCGAATCACGCCGCGTGTCGGAGGGGCAAGTCCCTCCTCCGCTACCAATCACGCAGCTTCGTGTTGCCCGGTCTCACACAGCTGATCCCTAGCAATTCTGCGAATTTCCAACCTGGCACGACGCGTCCGTTCAACATGGGAATCGAAGGGCTGTCAAAAGCGATCGGCCAATCTCCGGTATCTCGCGGCTCGTTGGCGCGCATGTTCGACTGCTTCAGCGTTGCCACCGGCGGTGGCCAACGCGTCAATGTCATCCGCCGCCTTAGCCAACAGGCTCTTCAATGATTGCACCTGTTGCTCGACGTGGCGCAGCTTATGCCCTGATTGATCGTGTTCCCCATCCATAGCCAAAGCTTATGCCGGACTCGTCTCGTATACGAATACGAGATAACCGAACAAAACTGATTAAGCGTTAGAAGTTAATCTCGCAGGGCATGACGGTCGCGCCCTGGTGCCCACACTCGCTACATTTAGCGCGCTCCTCAAGCTCATGAAGCGCCATGCTTTGCCCTTTGCGTCATCAGGACCGCATTCGCCTCACAACGCGCTCATAGCCGCCGCAGACGATCCAGAGGTCATAGCCCCGCCGCGCGCACTCATTGGTCGAATCTAGCTCCTGTCGAACCATGCAGTCAGATGGAACGTAGCGAGAACTGCGGTTAATACGTAGAAGGCCGCGCCAGAGCTATCATTTCGCCCCTAGCGCGCCCATATTCAAGGCGAGGCGGTGGGCCTCTCTCTGCGCAATGCGACCCCGCGTGGAGTTCTGCACCCCTGGAATGGCCCATCGCCGACTATCCTCTCGTCGGGTAGTAAACTGGGTAGCGTCCCTTGGTGGCGATCTTTCGGAGAACCTCTGCTTGTTGCTTCACTTTGTGGATCACTGGCTCGGGGCAATCGGTTTCCGTTAGCTCTTCCAGTTGGTCGGCGGCGCGTAGCACTAACCTTCTTAGCGCCACCACTTCCGCCCTTCGGTTCTCTAGCATGTCCCGTAGCGCGTTCACGTCTTCAGCACTTGGCATACACTCCCCTTCGTGGTGACTACGCACAGGACCGGGCAGGTATCCAACGAAAACAATCGTTAGTCGCTATCCGATGCAGCTAATCGCCGACAAAATCAGGCCCAGCGCCATCAGCCCGCAAATTGCGTTTCGGGGGTTCGACTCCTTCCTCCGCTACCGAGACTGGATGATCGTAAGCTTCCCAAGCTGACGACAACCGCAGACTTCTGCGCTTTCCGGTGTAAACTCGACCGAAAATGGCCCTTTTCTTTTCAATGGCTTGCGATCCGGTTGTAAACTCTGGGCAACTTCCCGTATGGCCAATTATTGGATCGGTCCTCCCCCATCGAGAGCGGGAATTGGACGCGAAAACGGAATCGCCGCGATGTTTCCAAGTATCGCAAAGTCGATGACAGAGGCGTCCCTTGCCGCTATCTCCTGACGGCGGGAGCAAACGGGCAGTAAAGTGAGCAGCATCATTGTCTAACGCGAAACAAATTGCCGCGATGCTGCGCAGCCAAGCAGAAGGTGACGAAGAGCAGTTCCTCTCGATAGCGCTGCAGGTCGCTGCTGCTGAAGCCCGTCGAGGACGGCGGGAGACAGCCAACGAGATCCGCGCCGCAGTCGATGCTGCGCGCGGGAATCGCGGCGTTCAACCGAGCATTCCAATTTCCTTCTCGCGACCTAAGGGGGAACTTGAGGGTCTGCTCGACCTACGTGATGCGCGCATCCGCTTGGCCGATGTCGTTCTTCCCAAGGTAATCAGTCAGCGATTAGACAATCTACTGCTACAGCAACGCAAGCGGGAATGGCTTCGGGAACACGGCAAGGTGCCTAGCCATCGGCTCCTGTTTGTTGGCCCACCCGGATCAGGTAAGACGATGACCGCCGAGGCGGTGGCCGGCGAATTGAGGCTGCCATTGTTCGTGATCCGTCTCGATACTCTCATCACCCGCTATATGGGCGAGACCGCCGCCAAACTAAGGCTAGTATTCGATGAGACCTTGCGTCGGCGAGCGGTCTATTTGTTCGACGAGTTCGACGCGGTCGGGGGGCGGCGCAGCGCGTCGAATGACGTCGCCGAGATGCGCCGCGTTCTCAATAGCTTTTTACAATTCATGGAGGAGGGAAGCGCTACCGACAGTCTTATTGTCGCGGCCACCAACCACCCCGAGCTGCTCGACCGCGCGCTTCTCAGGCGTTTCGACGAGGTGCTTGAATTTGCCCTTCCGAACGCTGAACAAGTTCGCGCGGTCATCAAAGCGAATCTTCGTGGGATGAAGTATCCCCGGATCAGCTGGGGCGATGTCGAGGAGGCGGCCGAGGGGCTGAGCCAAGCCGAGATCGCGCGCGCCGCAAACGAAGCGGTCAAAGACGCCATCCTTGGGCAGCGCAAGACGATCTCAACGAAGCAACTGGTGGACAAGCTTGCCGAACGCCAAGCCATGCGCACTGTGTTCACGGCTTAATTGTAACACGTGAGCGAATACGACCGGCCCCATCTCGATATCTCTGCGCTGGTCGAGCGCGGCGAATATAAATCCCCTTTGTCCAATCCGAGGGGCAACGCGGTCCAGCGGATACGCGCCGATCACGGACAGCGGCTCGCTACTGAACTGCATCAAGCCTTTGCGCGTGCGGACGCCGAGCAAACGGGACCGATCGCCGAGATTGAAGAGCTCCAGCCTGTGCCCGGAGTATTTCTCGAAGTCGAGCTGGCGCCCGGCAGTGGCGCGGTGTTGGTCGAGCGTAAGACTGAAGGAACCAGGCAGAGCGCCGAGAAGATACTCGAGAATGGCGCTCGTTCCCTAGCCCTCTTTGTCCCCGAAGACGCGCGCGAAAAGATCGAAGCGGTCCTTGAGGACTATCGCCAAGGCGAAATCACATCGGTCCGCGGCACGCCGCCTAAGGCCAGCCGTGTCGAACCGATCGAACATTTCCGCGAGGCACGTCTAAGAACCTTCTGGCGCGACGACCAAGACGCGTTGCCGACCGATCCGCAGGCGAGTATTTGGTGGGGAGCTTGGTGTTTCACTGACGCTGTCGATCGGGTCGTTATGGCCGCAGAGACGCTCGGCATGCAGGTCGGCGAGGCTGATACCTGGCTGCGCTTTCCTGAGGCCGTAGTGGTCCCGATTTTCGGTAGGGTCAGCGCGGTTGAGCTACTACTTTTCGCCAGCGGCGGGATCGCCGAATTGCGCCGCGCAAGCGACAATCCAGCGGTGTTCACGCAGGATCTTCGTGACGAGGTTCCTGCGCTGATGGAAGATCTCGCCGAGCGTATCACTTGGCCGGGACCCGAGGCCCCTGCGGTGTGCTTACTTGATACCGGGGTCAATCGGGCGCATCCCTTGATCGAGCCGGCGCTCTCAGAGGACGATACGCTTTCGGTTAATTCGGCTTGGGGGGGCGATGACCATGAAGTCGGCCCTGGGCACGGAACGGGGATGGCAGGCCTTAGCCTGCTCGGCGATCTCGTCGCACCACTCGCAGACAAGTCTCAGCCGACGCTTGCCCACCGGCTTGAGTCGGTAAAAATCCTGCCCCCAACTGGCTTTCCCCCCAACAACCCCCATGCTTATGGTCCGATCACGCATTCGGCGATCGCGCTTGCTGAAGCGCAAAACCCGGAGCGAGATCGTGTGTTCTGCCTGGCCGTGACCAATGCAGCTCGGTCCGGCGCGGAAGCGAGTGCATGGAGCGCAGCCATAGATCAGTCCGCTGCTGGGGTCGAACACAGCGGTGAGGAAACCGATGCGCCGAAGAGGCTTATGCTCCTTGCGGTGGGTAACGTGCCTGATAGCGCGGTGGCGGCCGAAATTGCGCATGCCGACGCGTTCCCGGCACAGGACCCTGCGCAAGCGTGGAATGCGCTTTCGATCGGAGGTTTCACGCAGAGGACAGCGATCACCGAGGCAGGGTATGAAGATTGGGCGCCGGCGGCCGATGTCGGTGAGCCCAGCCCCTACAGCCGCACCTCATCTCTCTGGGACGGCGCGAAATCGCCGTTCAAACCCGAACTTGTTTTTGAGGCCGGCAACCGCGCCCTCAGTCCTTCGGGGGCAGAAGCGGTCGCAGGGCTCGATTCCCTTTCGCTCCTGACGACCTCAAGAAATGTCGATGCGGACCCGCTCACACCGTTCTGGGCAACGAGCGCGGCGACCGCGCAGGGCGCGCGCATGGCAGCCCAGCTCGCTGCCGCGTTTCCGCACTATTGGCCTGAGACTTTACGCGCGTTGATGGTTCACAGCGCTCGTTGGACAACGCCCATGCTTGCGGCCATCGAGAATTGCGCGGGCAAGAGTGAGCGCGGCGATTGCTTGCGACGATTCGGTTATGGGGTCCCGGATCTAGGCCGCGCGGCAGCTTCAGCCGAAGACGATCTTGCACTTGTGGCGCAAAACACGATTCAACCTTTTCGCAAGGATGGTTCGGTCCGCTTTAATGAAGCGCATGTCTACCCGCTGCCTTGGCCGCGCGACGTGTTGGAAGCACTCGACAATACGAAAGTGCGCCTCAAGGTGACGCTCTCCTATTTCGTGGAACCCAATCCAAGCTTCGCAAGTGCGGTCGATCCGGCACGCTATCAGTCTTTTGGCCTTCGATTCGATCTGAAGCGCAGCCGGGAGAGCGCCGCTAATTTTCACCTTCGCAACAACGCCGAGATGGCGGCAGGAGGCGCAGCCGCCGCAAGCGATCCCGATGAAGGATGGCTGTTTGGCCCGCGCTCGATTTCGGCAGGTTCGCTACATGTAGATATTTGGGAAGGGGCGGCGGTCGAGCTTGCCGCGCGCAATCTTCTTTACGTTAAACCAATCACGGGATGGTGGCGCGAGCGCACCGGTTTGGGCCGTTACAACGCCAAGGCACGCTATGCGCTCGTTGTCAGCATTGAGACGCCTGAGACCGAGGTTGACTTGTATACCCCGATCGCCGCCACGATACCGACCACCGTCGAGGTTAACGCTGGTTGAGCACACATACCCCGCCCCGAACCGTGCTGTCGCGGCGACCAAGGTCCGATGTGAGTCAGAACGAGGCCTGGCTTCGCGGTTGGCCCAACCCGAAGTAGTCAGACCCGCTTCCAGCCGACCATCGATCAGTCGCATGATGGTCGTCCAAGGTCAGTCTTCGCTATCCACCAAACGCCAGCGAGGCTCCCAGATCGACCCGATGATGGGCATCGCCCTCGGTGGATGGGTGGGAATGCAAACATACCGCCTGATAGGCTGCACTAGGGTCGAAGGCCCCGGCGGGCTTTAGGACTTCCACCGATTGCAACAATGTGATTACGACGTCAGGAGCACTTCACTTTTTATGGCGCGATACACGCTCGCTCGTGCGATCCTCAGCTTCGCTGCTATGGCGGTCGCCCCCAGACCCTGATCGCGGAGAGAGCGCACTTGCTCTACATCAACGGTAGGTTTGCGTCCTTTGTAGACACCAGCCGCCTTGGCGCGCTCTATGCCTTCGCGCTGGCGTTCCTTGCGGATGTCGGTCTCGAACTCGGCGACCGCACCAAGGATGCCGAGGATCAGCTTTCCCATGCTGGTGGTCGTATCGACCGCCCCTTGCTGCACGCACCGGAACCCGACCTGCTTCGCTGACAGCTGCGCGATGATGTCATGCAGGTCGCGACCGGATCGAGCGAGACGGTCGAGGCGCGTGACGACCAAAGTGTCACCTTCGCGCACCCAGTCGAGGCACTCTTCAAGCGCTCGGCGGTCATTGCGTGATGTCCCGGTGACCTTCTCGGCGAAGACCTTTTCACATCCCACGTCAGCGAGCTGTTCTAGCTGGAGGTTGAGGTTCTGGGAGCTGCTACTGACGCGTGCGTATCCGACGATGCTCATGTGCTTGTTCTCGCTGTCTCACTGGGATCTAGAGTCAGCGCAGCTTAGCGTCTCACAATCGGGACCGAACTCGTATGAGACACACCGTGGACGCCGTGAGACGCCTCGGATGGGTATAGTAAACAAGATCTACTTCGTTCGCGATGAAGCCCTTTTGGTGGGGGTTGCTCGCGCCAGTAACCTCGCACAACCATAACCAGCGGCCGCCGCTGCAGCACCCAATGCTATCACAGGCCATATCGGCGCCGTGACAATGCCAACAGACAGCGCCAACCCTCCTAGAGCGCTCGAGCCAAGCACTGTTACGGATCCAGCACCCAGAGATGCTCCGGCGGCCATTCCCCCAATGGTGCCCAAGCTCGAGCCGAAGGCTGCTCGAGCTTGTTCCTCGGCGGTTTGAGGGATCGAGAATGCTTTACGAGACCACTCACAAAGCTCCTCGAAGGTGCTGGCCACAATGGGGCACGAATTCTTGCCGATCCAAACTAGATGCTCCTCCATCCTCGCAAATGCGTGGCGCGCTCGATCATCTCCCACGATTCTGCGGGCACCGTCTACCATCAATGCTATGCCCACAGACAGAACGCTCGCCTCTCTGAAGAATTCGGCCATCGGAATTGCGTTCACGTAGCTCTCGAAAATGTCCGTGGCGGTATATCCAAGCGCCCCGAAAACAAATGCACCACCCAATGATAAGACCCCGGCAGGAATACAGATTGCTGTTCCCGCCGCGGCAACTCCGATAGAGCCAAGGAGTTGCCCGCCGAACGCCCCTAAAGCGCCAGTCGTTAAAGCGCTAGACATTGAAAAGGTGCTTGGTCCGACCGCGAATGCAGTGCCCAGCAAATCTGCGCCCAACGTAAGCACGCCGTTCTGCACTGCCCAACATACGCAGGCGCCTCCTAAAGCAGCCTCAATCGCGCCGACCTCCCACTGGTGGTTTTTGGCCCATTCTCCAGCCAGCTTTTTCAGGTGTTCGAATGTATCAATATCATCCGGTGTTAGCTGGATAGTTTGCATTCCCAAGGCCCTCACATTCACTAGCGATTAGGCTTAGCGGCGCGAGGAATGCAAGAACAGCAGGCAGGAAAGTGAGTTCAATGTCAGACGTGGGACAGATTCAGGGAAATGGAGAAAAGGAGAGCCCAAAACAGCGCTGCCATCCTGAATCATGAGTTCCGCTCTTCAAGTGGGTGCGGATCTGGTCCCCATCTTCCCTGGATCAACTCGGAAGACGGTAGGCAATGGATAGTAATCAGTCTGGGTCGGACTGAATCGCAAGGGGGAGGGGCTTAGGTGCTGAACGCGGGACCAAGCCGGGTGTCCCTGCTCCCGCATCGCGAGCAACGCAGCCGACCCTCGAGCGCAGCCATCTGCTTCGACCAGCCGCGCTGCTGACAATGCAGAACGATCTGCAATGGATCTAGCACCGCGACCCGGCGACAACGCCGACAATCCGCACGAAGCGCATAGCCATGCCGCGAATAGTCGGCGATGCTGTCGAGACGCTTGGAGCTCATGGCTTACGGCGCACCGACCAGACGAGGGCAGCGCAGGCTGTGATGATGCACGCAATCGCAGCGAGCATCGACGGGCTTAGAACGATCATAAGAACCTCCGACTCAATGGCCGTGCTTGTTTCACATTTGTTCCAAGTAGGAAAATGCTGATGTTCGCGGTAGGGTGACCCCATGCTTCTGCTCGCTGCTGCGCTCGCCGTCTGTGCCCCCGGACCTCGTGACCATTGTGTCCACGACGGCGACACCGTGTGGTGGGAGGGTGAGAAGATCCGCATCGCCGACATCGATACGCCGGAGTTGAACGGCGCGTGCGAGTATGAGCGAGAGCTCGCGCTCCGGGCTAGGAACCGGCTGGTGCAGCTTCTGAATGCAGGAGCCTTTCAAATCGCCCGTAAAGGCCAAGATCGTTACGGCCGCACCCTTGCTAACCTGCACCGCTCGGGGCGCTCCATTGGCGATCAGCTGGTCGCAGAGGGGCTTGCACGGACCTGGTCTGGGCGACGCGAGCCATGGTGCCCCGGTGCCTGAGCGAGAGCGGCATGGATTCGGGCTCAAGATCGAGTTCGTGATCCTGCTCGGTCTGCACGTCATCGCTGCTGGCCTAGCTGTTGTTTGGGTATTCTCGTGACGATCACCCGTGAGCAGGAGATCTGGGCCATGGCGCTTTGGGTCGATCGCGAACACGGCGAGGACGCCGAGGAGTTCATTGCCGAGCGCGTGCTCCATTTCGAGGAAAACGGCGAGACTGGTGGCAAAGACCTCTGGATGCAGGTGGCACGGCGGTATGTCGAACTGAAAGATGTTGTCGCTGCCACGCCAAATTAGCTTGGTTGCAGATATCAGGGTCTAGCGCCGACATGGCTACTCGATCCAGCGCATGGCTTCGAAAGATACGACGACAAGGCTCAAGCTATTTTGCTTCGAACTTCCTGACTACCCTGCGCACTTGGTTCGGACTCCAAGGACCACCGCGTGGAGCGCGATGCCCAAGCTCGTTTAGTTTGGCCGCGATTTCGGTGAGAGAGCTAACACCACCATCTCGAATGCCTTTTACCAGCCGCCAAGTCTCTCGTCCCCGATAATCCGAAATCCACCTTCTCTTTTCGAGGCTCTTTGCCGGCCCTTTCTTCAATCCTTCGGAGTTTTCACGGCGACCGCTCAAGGAAACACCTTCAGCTCTGGCTTTGGCTAATCCTTCCCGGATTCTGTCACCTCTCATCCTTTGCCTCTCACTCTCATCTCTTTTGAGCTGGTAAAGGGTGGAAGAATAGAGATGGGGTAGGTCGGCGCAGCGAAACTTCACGCGTTGATTGAAGAGACGATCCAACAGCTTGATGCGACCACGCAGCCGGTCGACTTTCCCTAATATGAGGGTCGCTCCCTGGTCCCGACAAACCTCGATAGCCTCTTCCAAAAAGATCCTCCCTTCACCTTGCCGAGGCTCCGTCTCGACAAACTCTGCAATCTTGTGAGCGCGACCTTTGCAAAGGAGTGGCGCAACCGCCTTGCGCTGAGATGCGACATTAAGCCGAGTATGCGGGCGATCAGAGAATCGCAGATACAAAACGTAGGGCCCCCTGACCTTGGGAAACCATGAACCATCTGCCTCGAAAGTAGCCATAAATGTAAAATTTACCCACTCGCTGGATCGTTATAGGAAGGGATTTTGCCTATCTATCAGTATGTTGTTGCTAGTGCGAAAAAATTGTCCTTGAGCAATAAGCCAAACGACGCCGAAAAAAATATGCATATCATACTTCATCACTCGCTGAGCAGTCTGCCCGGTGGGGTTTCCAACCCTCTCTAAGGAGATAGTGATAATGAAAAAATACACCCTCAATCCGACACTTGGATTTCGCCAAGCCTATATGGTTCTTAATCCTCAAGCCACGAACGATGACTTCCTCACCTGGCTTCGTGAGCAGGATGACTCCGAAAAAGATCCAAGGCTCATGAACTCTGCGATGGCAGTTCTTTGCGACCAAGCGCTTTCTGAGCTTGTCGAACGCCAAGCATGCGTAGTCGGATCGAAGCTTGTGGCGGATGTCGCAGGAGCGCTTTCGCACTACGAAACGTCAATCAGAGCGTTTACCGCTTTGATTGGTCATTGCAGATTCGAACGGTTGTCGATGTTGGAACCGGTTGAGGCTTTGAAGACCTGCCTGCCCAATCACGTGCATGCTGAGGACATATTCTAACTGGAATATGGGACAGAGCCGGACGGTCGGTTTTGCGGCCGTTCGGCGCTGACCTTTCCTCAGCTCAAACTTCAAATCGAGTAAGCGATAGGGAGGCTCGGGTGGCACTTTCGGACCGGGACCGGCATGTCCGGCATTTAGACCTGCTGAGCTATCAAGACAAAAGCAGGAGGTTCAGGAGAGAAAATCCGTTCAAATCGGGAACTAAGATCTCCGCGAAACCACAAATCACGCGGGACGAGGTGCATACCGATGGAGATGGCAACGTGATCGGGACGCCATCGATCACTGAAAAGCCGTGCTTCGGCATCCCGACTGCATGGCTCCGACATGCGCACCAGCCGCCAACCTACGTTAAGCGCCTCGACCAGAAGGTCCATAACGGTCGGTGCGATAAGTGCCTCGCGACTGACGCCTGTAAGAAGGTCGCTACCGAGCGCATAAAGAGCGTCGCCAAGGATAGGCCTGACTTCCGAGGGCCCCTCCGCAAGTGGATAGAGGCGGGAGGTTTGGAAGAGGGTGGCTTTGCGAAGGCCTTCGGAGCGCTCGGAGAGAAAGGATGGTCTGCTGTTTGCTACCCGCTCGACATAGCTTCCTTCACGAGCACTAATGATCCCAATGTGCGTGCATACTGGCAAGAGAGGGAGGACGAGGCGGCGAAGAAGGCCAGAGGGAAGGAGCGCTATCGCCTCCGACAAGCTTGGAAGGCCGACGAGGAACTCGATGTTCTACGCGAGGGGCTCACCGAAGGCGCTAAAGAGCGTGAGAAATTGCTACACGCAGTAATTAAGGGACCAGATACGCCTCGCTATCTAACTTCTCTCCCTGTCAGTTCGATTTCGCGACTGTGCAACGTGTGGTGGGCACGCGAATTCGCCCGCCTTACGGGGCGACCGATTAATGATAGTCAGATTGCCAGTGTGGCTATCGATCAGCGCCGCATCGACATGGCGCATTCAAGCCTTCGGCAAATGGTGAGAAAGGACCGGCCGAGAATAGAAAAGCTCGAGCGCGCCGCGGGGTATAACGGGGGCACCCCCATCTGGCCTAGATTCACCCATCCGGCGTCGGCTTGAGCGGTTACATTCTGTCCAGCGTTAGTCTGAAGTCGAGTGGTTACATCGGCCTACCTGAGCTTGAAATGGTCTGCCAGCCAAACGCCGCAGATTTCTGCGGGATTCCGGCAATTTGAGTGGTTACATCGCCGGAGAGTAATAGCTTCCTACTGAAGCTATGAGAGCTGGGTTTCTCCCAGCCCACCACTCTCATGGTAGATAGGGTGGAAGCCGTTTCGTCCGTCGGCGGCAAGCCGCCGACGGAAAAGGCTCACCGCCGGCACGCCGGCGGCTCACCTTTTCTTTCCCTTCGGGTCACTAAGCGAGCAAAATAACCTTCCTCGGCGAGCTTGCTAAGACGTAGGAAGTAAGGCCAACCAAGCCCCGGCGATCGGCATTGGCTGGATGGAGAAGGTTTGTGGCGTCTCGGCCTTCTTATCGTCGGCGGGCTTTGGCTCGGCCAGATACCAAGCTTTTGAGAGGAAGGGGGCCGCCACCGGATCTGCGTTCAGTCATCCGGCGTTCGGCAGATGGATAATGGCTCGAGATAAACCGTCAGCTGCGCTCAACGAAACTCATAGCGTTGCCATCTGCCCGCAACTCGGCGGGCGAAACCCTCGATGTCTTCCTGGATCAGTCGCTCCAGGCCAGCTGAGGTTGGCTGGCTCGATGGGTCGATCCACGACAGTGAAAAGTTGACCGGCGGATAGAAACCGAGACCTTCAGCGAGTGCCAACTGAAATTGCGAAATCGCCCGCTCGTGGTGGTCGGCGAGCATGAGGATTGGTTCGAATTCGACGTCGCTGACCTGGTATGCGTTCATAATGAAAACCTCGTTTGTTGCTGAGGTGTGCATCATCGCGTGTATCGTGGTGGAAGTCGGGTGGCTTCGTAATCGGTGGAGATGGGAAATGTCGCGGGTTCGAGTGAAAGCCTGGCCAAGGAGCAGGGTGTGTGAGCGCGCTATGACAATAGGCCAGTAACGAATTAGCTCGCCACCGGCATCTGGTCAGCTCACAGTCTCTCGAAGTAATCAAGTCGGAGGAACACCGCTGCGACGAGCTTTTTGATGATGCAAGGGAGGGGAGTCAACGAAGCCCCGGCGATCGGCACCTTCCTGATGGAGAAGGTTCTCGGCTTCTTGGACTTCTGATTTCCTAGAAATCGGAGGGTTTTCGCTCGCTGGGAAGCGAACGTGAGTGATGCAAGCGAGTCGATCGTAACCGGATACCCATTCAACCATCGGCACAAGCCCGAGCGACGGATATCTCCACCAGGAGGGGCGAAAGGCTCGGTTCGAGATTGGGTGGTCGGGCTTACTGTATCCTCTTTCGATTGCGTCGCACCTTGGCCTACTATGTAAGCTGGTTTACGCCTTCTTTCGTGGAAGGCGGGTGCGTATAAAGAACCAGCATAAGTAATCCGCGTCTTATGTTGACGACCTACGTAGACGCGTCTACTCACCGCGAATGGCAGGGAATAACGAAGACTACCTTCGGCGTCTCAAGCAAGATGGGCGCGACGATCTCCTGGAGCAGATCGAGGCTGGCGAACTCAGCATCTACGCGGCGGCTCTGATCATGGGGTATCGCAAGCGTAGAACAGCTCCATCACGTGCCGACCAGATTACATATCACTGGACCCGAGCAAGCTCGGCCGAGAAGAAGCTATTCCTTAAGCGCAACTTTCAGAGCGTCGCGCCAATGGTGCAAAAGATCATCGCTGAGCACCGCGAGAAACAGGCTAAGAAACCCGCAGAATAGGCGAAAGTCCTGCCCGACAAACCACTCCGTGTGTCATATAATGGTGTCTATAAACCACTGTTATAGGACAAGAAGTTGACTAGGGCCACGAACGACTGCACCATTAGCAACGCCGCCGAGATCTGGATGCGGCGCTGCGAACTCGAACAACTCGAACGCGCCACACTCCACTCCTACCGCGGCCATGTGAAGAACCACATTGAGCCGAAGATAGGACATCTGCTGCTCAGGGAGCTAAGCGCGCCTAACGTTCGCGAATTCCTCGATGCGATGCTTCAAGACAGCACGCGCGCAATGGCGAAGAAATGCCTTACGACCCTGCGATCCATCATCAGCGCCGCGCAGGAACGAGGGCTCGTGCAACACAATGTCGCTCGTGATGTGAAGCTCCGGCGTGCGGACCGCCATAAACCGGAGCGTGTCTTCCCCTCCAAGGATGAGATCAAGGCGCTGCTTGCAAACGTGTCCGAGCGTCACAGGCCGCTCATCATGACAGCGCTCCTTACGGGCATGCGCATGTCAGAGCTGCGTGGGCTGAAATGGGGTGCAATCGATTTCGATCGAAGCATCATCACCGTCCGCGAGCGCGCTGATCGGTATTGTGACATGGGCTCGACTAAGAGCAGCACCAGCCGTCGCGAGATACCGATGGGGCCATCGCTGAAGGCGGTCCTGCAGAACTGGAAGCCAGCCTGCCCGAAGGGTGATCTCGACCTGGTGTTCCCGAACGGTGTTGGCAACGTCGAGACTCATTCCAATATCTACAACCGCATCTTCAAGCCGCTGATGCTCAAATGTGGTATCGTTGATGGGGAGGGCGCTCCGAGGTTTTCACTCCACGCTATGCGTCATGCTGCCGCGTCGCTCTTCATCGAGCAGGGTTGGCCGCCGAAGAAGATCCAGACCATGCTCGGGCACTCCTCTATCACCATGACCTACGACGTCTATGGGCACCTGTTTCATGATCCCGCGAAAGACGTGGACCTCATGGGTGAGATGGAAAAGGGGTTGTTGGCGGCGTGATCGCTTCGGGTGATTGGAGCAGCATCCGTTCCCTCGAGCGAGGTAACCAGAGATCTGCTGGCCACCTAATTGATAGTTTTCTCCGCAAAACACCTCAGCCAGGTAGGGGATGAACCAGGCTTCGAGTCGAGCAACTTCAACATACGCTCGCTCGAACTAGGCTTGCCGAGACAGAACCCTTGACCGTAGTCGCAGCCCATCGCCTGAGCGAGGCTTAGCTGCTCATAGGTCTCGATATGCTCAGCTACACAGCGCGTGCCTGCGGCATGGCATAGATCGACCAGACCGAGAAGGATCTGACGCGAGCGCTCGCTGTCCAGAACGTTATCGATCAGTGTCCCGTCGAGCTTGATGATGTCGAAGGGAAGCTGTCGCAGGTATGCGACCGAGGCGTAGCCAGAGCCGAAATCATCGAGTGCGATCGTGAAGCCTAGCTCGGAAAGCTTCGCCAATTCCTGTTCGGCGTGTCCCAAGTCAGACAGAATGGCCGTTTCGGTCACCTCAAACTGAACGCGATGAGGAGGAAGACTCGAGCCCAAAATTAGTTTGTGGAGTCGATCAGTCGCGAGGGGACGGCTCAACTGCACGGCGCTCAGATTGAATGAGAGCGACAAAGTCTTGGGCCACTCTTCAGCCAACGCCAGCGCCTTCTCGAGGAGGCGCTCGTTCAGCTGGTCGATGACACCCAGTTTCTCGGCAATTCGGATAAACTCATCAGGCGATACGACGCCCAGCTCTGCGCTGGTCCAGCGAGCGAGAGCCTCCGCGAAGACAGGCATGCCCGTTTCCAGATCGAAAATCGGCTGAAAGTGAACCTCCATCTCGTAGAGCGCCTCGCCCGATAAGATCGACTTTTCGATCTTGGCCCTTCTTTGGTCTGCCTGAAATTGAGGTTGGTCATAAAGACACCAATGTCCGCGGGAGGTCGCCTTAGCCTTATAGAGGGCCGCGTCCGCTTGACGAAAGAACTCTTCATTGGACCATGTGAAAGGTCCGGCCTCCGTCACCCCGCAAGATGCTCCAACGCGCAGTTCCTTGCCAGCCCATTCGAACGGTCGATTGGCCAGTTCGCAAATCTTCGAGGCAGCTCTTTCCAGCTCAAGCCTTGGTAAGCCATCCTTCCAAAAAACTGAAAACTCGTCTCCTCCAAGTCTTGCGACGAGAGCCTCGTCACCAAATCTATTGGTTAGGCGCCGCGCATATTCTCGCAGGATCTCGTCCCCAGCTGCATGACCAAACGTGTCATTCGCAGACTTGAAGCCATCCAAGTCGCAAATGGCCAGCACACTGCCACCTCCGGTCGCAGGGCCGCGCATCATGTTTTCGTCAATCTCGCTCACAAGTTTACCGCGATTGGCAAGCCCGCTCAGGACATCCTCCTCGGCGCGCTTGATAGCCTCAAGCTCGGCTTTGACCGCCCGATTGCGCTCACGAGCGATAGCAAGCTGCCCGCGCACCAGACCCAGCAGGGCTTGGTTGTGAACATGCAGTTGCCAAATGAACAACAGCAGCACGAAGATCAAACTGACAGCGATCCCTCGGTCAGACGCCCGTCCCATCCAGGACAATCTGACGGCAACAGGTAAGCCCAAGATCATTAAAGGGATCAAAGCAGCCCGCGGAAAGCTACTCAGTCCATAGGCAGCTCCCAGCGCGGCGAGCACGCTGTAGAGCATAATGGTCATCGTCTCTTCGGGGTGGACCGTGATAAGAGACTGGGCCCAAACTGAAAAACCCGCACACAGGACGGCGGTGAAGACGACCATCTTCACCAGTTCGTGACGAACTTTCGCGAATTCTTCGGTCGGCTTCTGGAACCCGATCCAGTAAACCATCCTCACGACCAAAAGAACAGACAAGATCGTCACGGGCGAAAACCAGTGCAGTTCGCTTCCACGCGTAGCTACGTGTAGCCCTACGAGATTTACGAGAGCGACGCCGTAAAGGAGCGGTATTTGCTTTCGCAGGCTCTCGAATATGCCGATGATTTGCTCACGCTGCTCGCGCGCGCTGTTCGCCGGGAAAAGAAGCTTAGATACCCAATGCATCAATCGAGGCATAGGGCGGCTCTATCATTCCTTGGTTAACAGATAAATAAGCAATATCCTAGAAAAGCTCTCAATCAATTCGCCGTCTTTCGACGAAGCTGTAGACAATTCGGCACGCTGATGCAGAGACCCGAAGTCTGTGAAGCCGTCGAAGTTATAAAAGTATACTCGGTCGACGGTGCGAAAGAATTAGCTACAGGAAAATCATGGCCTGGTCGTGAACAGGGTGGGAGGGAGTGGAAGCCCGCTTGTCCGAAAGGTGATTTCGATCTGGTGTTCCCTAACGGCGTGGGCAACGTGCGAGACGCACTCCAACATTTCAATCGCATATTCGAGCCGCTGATGCTCACGTGTGGGATCGTCGATGGGGAGGGCGTCCCGAGGTTCTCACTGCACGCTATGCGTCATGCCGCTACGTCGCTCTTCATCGAGCGGGGATGGCCGCCGAAGCGCATTCAGGTCATGCTAGGGCACTCGTCGATCACCATGACCTATGATGTCTATGACCGCCTGTTTCATACCCCCGCGAAGGACGTGCACGTTATGGGTGAGATGGAGCGAGGGCTGCTTGCAGCGTGAGCCAAGTGGTTTCGACATGAAGACAGTTGCCCTAACGACCCGGTGCGGACTTCTGGACATGTAGGGTTTCCGGTCCCAAGCGATCTACATCGTTCCGATGTAGCTGAACGGTGCCCAGGCACCCGGATGGGCCCACGTATCCCGCTCGCTATCCGCACGAGTGTCGCTGCGAACCTGTTGCATGGCCCGCTGAAGCGCTTCCGCCTTCGACAGAGAGGGGTCCTTTTTCATCGCGCGCACCGCTGCGATCGTCAACTCGGGCGCCACGTCGTCTCGCACTGGCCAGTGACTTACGAGCAGTCCGCGCGCCCCTGCGAAGAGGAAGGATCTGGCGAGACCCGACATTCCCAGTTGGCCTTCTTCTGAACCGTCGGGGCTGGCGGTATTACAAGCTGAAAGGATGACCCAGTCGGCGTCAACATCGAGCGCTGCAATGTCCGAGATCGACAAATAGCCATCGTCCTCAGCATTGGCTCTATCGGGGGGCGTAAGAACCAGACCGGGCTCCGCCAGACCATACATTTCACCCGCCATAAGGCCGTGAGTTGCGAGGGCGATCACGTCAGCACTCAGATCGAGGTCGCGAATCATGGTTTCTGTTGCCTGCTCCTCGAGAAAGAGCGCATCGGCGGGCTGTCCGAACTCATTCCACATCGCGACAAGTTCTCGCTCTGTCCCCGGAAGGCTGGCAAGCGAACGCAGCGCAGTGGGATCGGCGAGCTTGCCGCTGCCAAGCCTGCCGACGGAGGAATCAAAGCTGCGTGTAGCGCCGCGTGTGCGCCTCTTACGATCCGACGGGTTGCTGCCACGTTGTCCACCCGCCGCGCCTAGCACGGGATCACCGATCCCCAGAAAGGGCCTACGCTCGCTATTCCCACTAGTAGGGCCGGCGCTACTTTGGCGTAGGAACTTGATCGATCGCAAGCTCGGCACGCGCAGCACGGCGAAGCGATCTGCCAGCCATGGGGCTGCGCGCAGCGTTTCAGGAGACCCGTTGGGGCCCTCGGGCACCGCCTCGACCAACACTCCTAGCGGGATGCGGCTGGTGGGGCCGCTGAGCAGCGTATAAAGCCCTTTTTTTCCTACCAACTGTTCTTCGAAGGGTTCGACGAGTTCGCGATAAAGAGCGTGAGCGGTCTCGAAATCATAGGGGTAGGCGCCCTCACCTTCTCTCTCCCATTCGAGCAACTTCGCTCGCGGTTCGTGCACTTCGATCCCCAGATCCCAAGCAAGACGAGACGTGAGCGCATTGATCTCCTCACGGGACAATTGCGTGCGGTGCCACCTCGCGTCATCGCTTGTAAGCAGGACTACATGGTAGCCGAGGATGCCCGGCATGGTCATCAACACCGCTTCATCCCTGCGCAGCATCTCTTGCGCTTGTTCTAGACCGAGCGGTTCGTTGCGCATCAGCTCGTTGAGCTCTGGCGCCAGCCGGTCAATTCTTCGGTTTGCTTCAGCAACCTTCTCGTCCGAAGCCGTCAGCTGAGAATTTAGCGCGGCGATCGAAACTGCACCAACACCGCCATTTGTCTCGCCAGCGAGTGCCAGCTGTAGCTTCGCTTCGATCTGCGCATACTCGATTTCGAAACGGTCTCTGCTGTCGAGCAGCGATTTCAGGTCAGGCCGATCGCGGGTTGCGCGCTTGGCTGCTGCATCTGCTACCGCCTCGCTCGTCTTGCCCAAATAAGCCCGCTGAACTTGCTCCGCGACCTCAGCAAGGGTCTGGGATGAATCGCGGTCGTGAAACCAAAGCGCGCCCACCCGAATGACTGCAGTTCCTATATAATCCAGCTGGTCGCGACTGACCTGCAACCTATCGCCCTGCGCATCGCCGTATTTCGCGAGGAGAAGCGTGTAGGCTTTTTCAGCCTTGTTGGCGTAGCGCAGAGCTTCAGCCTCGCGTCCTGCGGTTCGTAGGAGTGCTGCGGCGGCCGACCCGACTATTTCGAGTGTCCGGGGATCGGAAAGCCCAATCTCTCGCTCCATAAAGCGAGCGATTGCAATGAATTGGTCCGCTGCTTCCGAATTTCTTTCAGCTCCGTAGAAGGCATCGGCCATTATCGCCCTCACGCGCATGACTTCCAAGGATTGGGCGCCGTGCACCTTCACGGCTTTTTGAATAATCGTTTCGCCCATCTCGATAGTATCTTCGATAGTCGCAGCGCCTTTCGTTGCAGCGAGCATATCTGTCAGCAGGTGGATATATTGAGGGTCATTCGTGCCCTTCTTGTCGCGATAAACCGGAGCTACTTCCAGAAAGAGATCAAGCGCACTCTTGTTTCGGCCGAGCCCTAGAAAGCTAATGCCGAGGTTGTGTTTCGCTTCGGCCAGATCGAGCGTGCCGTCCCCCGTGCGCGATCTTAGAATGTCGATCGCTCTCGTCTGCACCTCAGCTGCTTCCTCGTATCGCCGGGCACGAAAAAGCACCTTCCCGTAGCCGGTCAGGACGAACGACATCTCCTCGGATTGCTCACCGAACTCCCGGGAGACTGACCCGATCGCTTGCCGTAGAAGCACAATAGCGGTCTGCTGGTCGCCAGCGTTATCGGCCTTAATGGCCTGATCGACGAGGGAGTAGATTTCCCTTTCGCTGGCGAGGCTGGTCGATGGCAGGGCCGCCAAAGCAAGCGCAGCCGTTGAACAAAAGTAGCGAAAGCCTTTCAGCGGTTTGTCAAAACGAAAAGTGATTGTTTTGCCCCCTCTTTCCCGAAGCGGCAGTCATAAAAAATCAGGCACAAGGGTCAACCGAGAGCGAAAGTTGTTTTTCTATCCGCGGTAGCAGTTTGCGGCTGGCCAAGGCCGTAGGATCCAGGCAGGCGTCGCCTCGATTTCGAGCGCTCGTGACACTTGGCCTCACCGAGCAATGCTGAGAGTTCTGCGTCGCCCGCCGCCTCGACGTAGACGCGTCTACGTTCGTTTCCGTTGGAATCATAATCTGCGGCTCCGCCCTTCAACGGAATGACCTGCCACTCTCATACGCATAGCGCTGAAAGCGCGCAGTAGACCTCACTGCTCGCCGTTAGCTTTCTTCCGACCGCGCTTTTGCCCAGGCTTGCGGCCCAGGCCGATCTTCTTCGCAAGATCACGACGAGTTTCAGCATACTCCGCTGCTACCATCGGGTAGTCCGCGGATAGGTTCCAGCGTGCGCGATACTCTTCGGGCGTCAAGTTGTGCTCGGTCGCAAGGTGGCGCTTGAGCATCTTCATCTTCTTGCCGCAGTCTAGGCAGACTAGATGGTCTTTCTTGACCGAAGAACGGATTGATACCGCTGGGTCGGGGGCTTCTTCTTCGCCACCGCTTCCCGCGCTGAGATCGGCGAGCGCCGAATAGACGTTCGAGATCAGTGTCGGGACGTCGTCCACGTCAACATTGTTGTTGCTTACATGAGCAGCGACGATGTCCGAGGTGAGGGTGATGAGGGTCTCGGTCATGTCAGTATCGTAAATTTGCATGGGTTTGCCTTTTTCATAGCGGCCCGGGCAAGTATACTGACGCGCGTGCAACAGAATGGCAAACAAGTTTTACACTAAATCATTTTGGCCTTCTGCGAAGCTCTCAATTTGGTGCTCGTCGTTGTATTTCGGTCGATGCTGGATCCATTCCAAATACATCCCGAGGAATCAATTTGAAAAGCCTGTGTCGGCGCCGCTTGCCAAACCGCAAAGCAGGTCGCACGAAAGATGTCCGATTCTTACAATCATCACAGCGGATTCGTATTAGATTTGCGCCTGCGACCCGAAGGGCTTGGAGCAGATCTAAGCCTTCAACTCAGGCCCCGCCCTCAGGCGGGGCCCTTTTCGGTTCAATGGGGTAGGGCAACGATGCAAACATTCAGGTTGAAGCTGAAGGGCGATGACGTCTGCACCGGGAAGGAAATCGAGTTCGAGGGTGGTAGCCCCATGGCGGCGCTTGAGATCATAGCCACCGAGAGGCACGCCGAAGTCGCCGAACTCTGGAGCGAGGGCCAGCAGATCTTCGACCTTGTCAAAGCTAGGTCTGGCTCATGGCAAATCGCACGGTAGCAAGGCTCATCCTGGTCGCTTAGTCCTCGCCAACCGACCAGAGCAGGACTGGGTCACGGCCATGTGTCCCCAGTTCGACTCGGCGAACAAGCTCGATTCGGGAGGCGCCTTGGCCATTGGCGATCCTGGGTCGGAAAGCTACTGGTCTGTAATGGACCTCGACGACCTACTCCAGCGCTACTTCGCGACCACCGACATTGCGGTGCTAAGCCCCGCTGCCCTCGCATCTGGTATCGAGAAGTGTCAGGTCGATCTCGGTCTTGAGAAGGATCCGGGCAAGAGGTTTGCGCTGTGGGCGCTGCTGCACATGTTGGGCAGTGCGCCCGAACTGGACGCCACTTTTGAAAGCGAAGACGATCGCAATGCTGCTCGGGCCTTCATGGCGTTGCTTGATGCGTCGGAGGCCGAAGGGCGTCGATAACCTCGGAGACAGCTATCGGACACTCTGTGATAACGACCGATAGCGATGGCAGCCACCCGTTTCGCAGTCGTGCGACATGGTGACCTCAAGCGCTGGGCGGTTCACCGCTCGATCGGAGGTCCCAGCTATCCATGCGCTGCCTTCCAAGCTCCCATCGAACCCAGATACACATCGAGATGGTCGAACCCTGCGCATCGAGCCGGCCGGCGGCGACGGTCGCGCGCATGCCGCTGGCGCACATGAGTGTAGCGTTGACTACGGTCGAGCTCGTTCCACTTCTCGTTCAGTTCGCCGACATAGATGTGGCGAGACCCTTCTATCGCTTACGCCTTCCGCTCGTCAGCATCTCGCACGTCGAGCAAGGTCCAGTCGCCGGGCTTTTCCTGCAAACGGCGTTCGACTTCTTCCGTGCCGATCATCGGGATCGAGCGCATGGTTTTCCCCGAGGCTGCGGCTGGAACCACACCGACATACCCCCCGACGATGTTGTCGAGCGCAATCCTCACCAGATGCTCCATCGCGGTTGATAGCTGGTCCTGCGACGAAGCCACCAGCGCGAGCTTTTTGCCTTCGCCAACGAACCATCCGGCAAAGGCCGGGATCATGCCGACCGGCAGGTTGATGCTGCCCGGCAGATGCCCCGCCGCATAGGCAAGTGGCTCGCGGACATCGATAACCCTGTCGGCATCGCAGGACGACAGTTCGCCAAGGCTCATCGGTTGGGGTTTGAGCACGCGCGGTGCGGCCTCGCCGCCCACCCGGTTGAGGTGTTCCATCAGCCGGAAATAGGGTGGCTGGTAGTAGTTTTTTTCACCTTGCGATCGATGAACGCGTCGCGATCCTCGATCTGGAGCATCGGGTTGTTGCGGCGCTCGTGACCGATCGTAGAAAACTCCCTGTCCGCCATACCCGATCCGCACACCGAACCGGCACCGTGTGCGGGATAGATGATCGCCTGGTCGCCTAATTCGCAAATCTTGCGGAGCGACTCGAAAAGGAGGCCCGCGACCTCGCGCTTGCGATCGGGGTAGAAATCGGTTCGGCCAACATCGCCGACAAACAGGGCGTCGCCGGTGAACGCGCCGACAGCCTTGTCAGGATACTCGCTATCGAAGATGGCATAGGCGACGTGGTCGTAGGTATAGCCCGGAGTTTCGAGGACGCGGATCTCGAGCTGTCCGATCGCGTGGCAGTCGCCTTCTCTCGTGGTCTTTGCGTATACCACCTCGCCGTCCGCGTTGGGGCCGTGGAACACTTCCGCCCCGGTCAGCTCTGCGAGTATGGGCGCACCGGAAACCAGGTCTT
>Ga0310345_10001758_pt1 | contig 23191 bp, 19 predicted proteins | sample HC15DNA20500_MG_FD_204667 | JGI IMG/M metagenome (GOLD analysis project Ga0310345, IMG submission 204667) | Marine microbial communities from station ALOHA, North Pacific Subtropical Gyre - HC15-DNA-20-500_MG | ecosystem: Environmental > Aquatic > Marine > Oceanic | place: Pacific Ocean: North... | reverse complement strand
GGCGGCGGGGCGCGCCCGCCGCCGGCAGGGGCGGTCAGGCGGCCTGGTCGAGCGGGACCTGCGGGAAGTCGATCTCGGTGCGGGCGAGCTCGTTGAGCAGGTTGGTCCAAGTGTTGAAGGCGACGTGCTGGACGATCTCGACGACCTGGCCGTCGTCGTAGCCCGCCGCCCGCACCTCGGCGAGCTCGGCGTCGGAGACGCGGCCGCGGGCCTGCGCCACGGCCGCGGCGAAGCGCACCGCGGCGTCGGCGCGCGGGTCGGTGGAGCGCCCGCGGCGGTTGGCGGCGATCTCCTCGGCGCTCAGCTTCGCCAGGGTCGCGCCCAGGTAGGCGTGCGCCGACAGGCAGTAGCCGCAGCCGTTGAGCTGGGCGACGGCGAGCGCGATGCGCTCGCGCGTGGCGGCGGGCAGGCGGCCCTTCGACAGCGCCCCGAACATGCCCAGGTGCCCCTCCAGCGCCGCCGGGCTGGTGGCGACCAGGCGGAACAGGTTGGGGACCGAGCCGAGCTGCGCCTCGACCTGGCGCAGGGCCGGCCGGGTCGCCTCGGGGGCGGCGTCGATGGTGGCGGGGACGGGGATGCGGGACATGGGAGCCTCCTTCGGGCGGGGATCGGTTGCGATGGAGGACAGATGCCCCCTTCCATTCCTCCGCGGCAGAGGCCAGTTTCGGGAACCGTCCTCCCGGGAAATGAGAAGATGACCGACCGATACGAGGCGATGGCGACGCTGGTCGCCTGCGTGGACGCGGGCAGCCTCTCGGCCGGGGCGCGGGCGCTGGGCCAGCCGCTGGCGACGGTCTCGCGCCGGGTGGCGGAGCTGGAGGCGCGGCTGGGGGCGCGGCTCCTGCGCCGCTCCGCCCGCGGGCTGACGCCGACCGACGCGGGCGTCGACTACCTCGCCGCCTGCCGGCGCATCCTCGAGGACCTGGCCGAGGCCGAGCGCGCCGCGGCGGGGGAATACGCCGCCCCCCGCGGCCTGCTCTCCCTGACCGCGCCGGTGGTCTTCGGCCGGCTGCACGTGGTCCCGGTGGTGACCGAGTTCCTCGCCGCCTTCCCCGAGGTCGACGTGCGCCTCGCCCTGGGCGACCGGCCGGAGAACCTGGGCGAGGAGCCGCTCGACGCCGCGATCCGGGTGGGCGAGCCCCCGGCGGGGGAGCTGCGCGCCCGCCGCCTCGGCGCGGTCGGCCGGGTGGCGGTGGCGAGCCCCGCCTATCTCGACGCCCGCGGCCGCCCCGCCGTGCCGGAGGACCTGGCCGGCCACGACTGCATCACCTTCACCGCCCTGGCCGCGCCCGACCGCTGGCGCTTCGGGCCCCAGGACCGCGGCGTCGCGATCCGCTCCCGCCTCACGGTCAACACGGCCGAGGCGGCGCTGGACGCGGCCTGCGCCGGGGCGGGCGTCACGCGGGTGCTGTCCTACCAGGCCGCCCGGGCCCTGGCGGAGGGGCGGCTCGAGCGGGTGCTCGCCGCCCACGAGCCGCCGCCCTGGCCGGTGCACATCCTCTATCCCCCCGGGCTCAGGGCCCTGAAGCTGCGCGCCTTCCTCGACTTCGCGGGGCCGCGGCTGGAGGCGCGGCTGCGCCGGGGGTGAGCGCCGCTCGCGGAGGTTTCGCTTGCGGGCCCGGCGCCGAACCGACACAGGACTGCAACACGAACGCGATACCAAGCGCCTTCCTGACGAATCCCGGAGACCGGAGCCTTCATGAGACGCCCCCTGATCGTCGCCGCCCTGCTCGCGGCCGCCCCCTTCGCCGCGCAGGCGGAAAACCTGGTCGTCTACACCTCGCAGCCCAACGAGGACGCCCAGGCCACGATCGACGCCTTCATGGCCGCGAACCCCGACGTCCAGGTCGACTGGGTCCGCGACGGCACCACCAAGATCATGGCCCGCCTGCGCGCCGAGATCGAGGCCGGCGACCCCCAGCCCGACGTCCTGTTCATCGCCGACTCGGTGACCATGGAGGGGCTGAAGGCCGAGGGCCGGCTGATGGCCTATCCCGAAGCCGACGTCTCGGGCCTGGCGCCCGGGCTCTACGACGCCGAGAAGACCTGGTTCTCGACCAAGCTGATCACCTCGGGCATCGTCTACAACACCCGGTCGGACGCGAAGCCCGAGACCTGGGGCGATCTGGTCGAGGGGCCCTGCGCGGGCAAGGTGGCGATGCCCTCGCCGCTGACCTCGGGGGCGGCGACGATCCACATGGCCGCGCTGACCGCGAACCCGGAGCTGGGCTGGGACTACTACCGCAGGCTCGCCGAGACGGGCGCCGTCGCCCAGGGCGGCAACGGCGGCGTGATAAAGGCGGTCGCCGGCGGCGAGAAGCTGTGCGGCGTGATCGTCGACTTCCTGCCGATCCGCGAGGCGCAGAAGGGCGCCCCCGTCGCCTTCGTGTTCCCCCCGCAGGGCGTCTCGGCGGTGACCGAGCCGGCGGCGATCCTCTCGACCGCGAAGAACCCCGACGCGGCGCGCGCCTTCATCGACTTCCTCCTGTCCACGCAGGGGCAGGAGCTGGCCGCGCAGATGGGCTACCTGCCCGCCGACGCCTCCGTCGCCGCCCCCGAGGGCTTCCCCGCCCGCGACGAGATCAAGCTGATGGACTTCGACCCGGCGAAGGCGCTGGCCGAGGACGAGGCCAGCAAGGCGAAGTTCACCGAGATCTTCGGCGGCTGATGACGCGCCTGCGTCTTCGCGACATCGGGGGCGGCGGTCTGGGGGCCGCCGCCCTTTCCCTGCTGGTGCTGGTCCTGGTGGGCGGCCCGTTCCTGCGGCTGATGGCGGCCGGGCTCTCGGACGGGCAGGGCGCCTCGCTCGCGCCGCTCGCCGAGGCGCTGGCCGACGAGCGGGTGCTGCGCGCCCTGCGCCGCAGCCTGGAGACGGCGCTCGCCTCCGCGGTGCTGGCGCTGGGTCTGGGGACGCTCTACGCGCTGCTGCTGGGGCTGACCAACGTGCGCTTCAAGACGGCGTTCGTGTTCCTGATCCTGGCCCCGATGATGATCCCGCCGCATGTGACGGCGATCGCCTGGATCCAGTCGCTGGGCCCGTCGAGCGTGCTTCTGCGCACGCTGGGGATCGCGCCGCCGCTGGGATCGACCCATCCGCTCTATTCGCCCGGGGGCATCGTGCTGCTGCTGGCGATCCAGCATGCGCCGCTGGCGATGCTGCTGGTGCGCGCCGGTCTGCGCGCGCTGCCGCGCGAGGCGCTGGAGGCCGCGCGCATCGCCGGCGCCCGGCCGGGCCGGCTGTTCCGCCGGATCCTCGCGCCGATGCTGGCGCCGCATCTGGCCGCCGCCTTCATGCTCGCCTTCGTCTCGGGCCTGGGCAATTTCGGGATCCCGGCGCTGCTGGGCATCCCCGCGGGCTACACCACCCTGCCGGTGCTGATCTACGAGCGTCTCTCCTCCTTCGGCCCCGGGGTGCTGGGGGAGGTGGCGGTGCTGTCGAGCGTGATGGCGATGGTCGCGCTGCTCGCCGCGCTCGGGCAGCGGCGGCTGGAGCGGCGGGCGCGGTCGCAGACCGTCGGGCCGCCCTCCCGTCCGCTGGCCTTCGACCTCGGCGCCGGGCGGCCGCTCGCCGAGGCGGGGCTGGCGCTGGCGGTGCTGGCGACGCTGGCGCTGCCGCTCGCCTCGCTGGTCTCGACGGCGCTGGTGGGGGCCTACGGGGTGACGCTGACGCCGCAGACCGCGACGCTCGCGAACTTCGAGGAGGTGCTGTTCCGCCAGGCCGCCACCGGGCGGGCCTTCGCCAACTCCTTCCTCGCGGCGGGAGGGGCGGCGCTGGCGCTCGGGCTTTTCGCGGTGGTCTTCGGGCACGTGGCTCGGGCCCGCGGGGCGGGGCCGCTGCCGGCGCTCGCCTCGGGCATGGCGGACGTGGCCTATGCGCTGCCGGGACTGGTGCTCTCGATCGCGCTGATCCTGGTGTTCGTGGCGCCGCTGCCGGGCCTGGGCGTCAGCCTCTACGGCACGGTGACGGTGATCTTCTTCGCCTACCTGATCCGCTTCCTGACGGTGGCGCTGAAGCCGGTGGCGGCGGCCTATGCGCAGCTCGACCCGAGTCTCGACGACGCCGCCCGGGTCGCGGGCGCCTCGCTGGGGCTGCGGCTGAGGCGGGTCTTCGCACCGGCGGTGCTGCCGTCGGCGGCCTCCGGCGCGATCCTGGTGTTCATGACCGCCTACAACGAGGTCACCGTCTCGGCGCTCCTGTGGTCGCGGGGGTCGGAGACCATCGGCACCGCGATCTTCAACTACGAGGACGGCGGCTACACCTCGCTCGCCGCCGCCATGTCGACGGTGACGGTGGCGGCGACCGGGGGGCTGATGATCGCGCTGACCCGGTTGGGACGGCGGCTGCCCGCAGGCGCCATCCCCTGGCGCGACTGAGGCGCGGATCGCCCGGGGCAGGCCGCGAGAGGCCCCGCGTCAGGCCCGGGGCGCCTGCGGGGCCGGGGGGACGCTTCAGGCGGCGGCGTGGTCCCGGGCGGCGGGGGCGAGCGCCGAAAACTCCGGCGCCGGCAGCGGCCAGCCCGAGCGGATCGCGACGCCGACCGTCTCGCCGACCCTGACCGGCCCGGTCGCGAGCGCCTCCAGCTCCAGCCCTTCGTCCGTCTGCAGCGTCAGTTCCCGCACCCCGCCGCGATAGGTGGCGCGCAGGATCCGGGCGGGGGCGAAGCCGGGGCCCGTCGCGCCCAGCGCGACCTCCTCGGGCCGCACGAAGAGGCCGCAGGGGCCGTCCGGGATCGGGCGTCCCTCGGGCGCGCCCTCCCGCAGGAGGATCTCGGCGAAGCCCTCGACGGCGGCGAGCCCGCCGCGGCGGGTCGCCGGCAGCAGGGCGCCGCGGCCGACGAAGCGGGCCACCGCGACGCTGCTCGGGCGCCAGTAGAGGTCGTCCGGCGCCGCCACCTGGGCGAAGCGGCCGTCCATCATCACCGCGATCCGGTCGGCGAGGCCCATCGCCTCGCGCTGGTCGTGGGTGATGTAGAGGGTGGTCGCGCCCCCCACCCGGTGCACGCGCAGGAACTCCTCCTCCATCGCCGCGCGCAGGTGGGGGTCGAGGTTGGCCAGCGGCTCGTCCATCAGCACCACACGGGCGTCGGAGGCGAGCGCGCGCGCCAGCGCCACCCGCTGCCGCTGCCCGCCCGAGAGCTCGGCCGGCCGGCGCTCGGCATGCGGCGTCAGACCCACGGTCTCGAGACAGCGGGCGGCCAGCGCCTCCCGCTCGGCCCGCTTCAGGCCGGCGGCCTCGGCGGGAAAGGCCACGTTCTCGGCGACCGTCATGTGGGGCCACAGCGCATAGGACTGGAACACGAAGCCGACCCGGCGATCCTCGGCCCGCAGGTGCACGCCAGGTCCGGACCACGGGATCCCGTCGCAGGCGATGGTCCCCTCGCTCGCCGTCTCCAGCCCCGCGATCAGGCGCAGGAGCGTCGACTTCCCGCAGCCCGAGGGGCCCAGCACCACGAAGAACTCGCCGTCGCGGATCGTGGCGTCCAGCCCCGCGATGGCGCGCGAGCCGTCGTCGAACCGCTTGCCCAGGCCCTTGATCGTCAGTTCGGCCATGCCGCCTCTCCCGCTGCCGCGGGCACGCCCTAGCACAGGCCGGGCGCGCCGCGGGCGCGGGGAATGCGCGCAGCCGGGCGGGTGGGGCGCGCCGGGCGGGTCGAATGCAGAAAGTCGGTTTTCGTAGGCGATGTGGATAGGATCGTATATTTTGTTGCGGCGCATCTGAAACGTCCGTACCTTTTCCGTCACAAACGATCCCAACGACGATTCTCCCGACAGGACCCCCCGCATGAGCCACGACCTCGACCGTCAGCGCGCGCTCGCGCGTCTTCGCGCCAGCGTCATCGCGCCCCCGACCTCGCGCCGCGACTTCCTCAGGCTGTTCGGGGGCGCCATCGGCGGCCTCGCCGCCGCCACGGTCTTCCCCCGCCATCTGCTGGCGCAGGAGGAGGCCGACCTGCCGCAGTTCGGCGAGATCCCGCAGGCCTGGAAGGGCTCGGGCGAGGTGGTGGTGGTGACCTGGGGCGGCATCGGGACCGAGATGCAGCGCAAGGCCTGGTTCGAGCCGTTCGAGAAGCTCTGCGGCATCAAGGTGGTCGAGGCCGTGGGGCCGGATCCCGCGAAGGTCCGCGCCATGGTCGACACCAACACCGTGCAGTGGGACGTCTGCCAGATCGGCCGCGGCACCATGCTCGAGTTCCTCAAGCAGGGCGACTATCTCGAGGAGATCGACTATTCCCTCGTCGAGGACGGGGTGACGGAGAATTACCGCTCCTCCCACGGCGTCGACATCGTGCCCTTCGCGCAGATGCTGGCCTATCGCACCGACGCCTGGGCCTCGGCGCCCACCGGCTGGGCCGACATGTGGGACCTGGAGAAATTCCCCGGCGGCCGCTCGATGCCCATCGCCACCAAGGGCAACATCCCCGAGCTGGTCGGCGCCCTGATCGCCGACGGCGTCTCGCCGGAGGGGATCTACCCGCTCGACATCGACCGCGCCGTCGCCAGCCTCGAGAAGGTGAAGCCCGGCGTGGTGAAGTGGTGGGAGTCTGGCGCCCAGCCGATGCAGATGCTGCTCGACAACGAGGCCCCCTTCGTCACCGCCTGGAACGGGCGCGTGCATGCCGCCAAGATGGAGGGCCAGCCGCTGGAGATCCTGTGGGACGGCGGCTCGCTGATCTCCAACGCCTGGCTGCTGCCCAAGGGGGCGCCGAACCTCACCAACGCGCAGAAGTTCGTGGCGTTCTCCTCCTCGGCGGTGGCGCAGGCGCGGTATTCGAAGCTGCTGCCCTACGGCTTCACCAACGTCGACTCGGCCGCCCTGCTCGACGAGGCGACGCTGGCGAACCTGCCCACCGCGCCGGCCAACATGGCGAAGATGGTCCAGTACGACTTCGAATGGTGGGCTGCCAACCGGCCCGAGGTCATCGAGAAGTTCAACGCGATGATGCTCGGCTGACCCGATCGGGAGGGCGCCGGCCCCCCGCCCCCTCGCCGCGCGCCCCCTTCGCGCGCCGGGGGCGCGGCGTCCTCCCGCCCCCGCGCCGCCGCCCCTTCGCCGGCCGGTCCTCCCCCGGCCGGGGCGGCGGCGCGATTTCCTCCAGAGCGGACCGACCCATGGCCCAGTCCCCCGGCGCGATCGACGCGATCGTCCTCGACGCGCAGATCCGAACCTTCCGCCGCCCCGGAGAGCGGGTCGAGGCGCTGGCCCTGTCGGGCGGGCGCATCGCCGCCATGGGCCCTGCGGCGGAGATGCGCGCCCTCGCGCCCGGCGCGCCGGTGATCGAGGGGGGCGGGCGCACCGCGATCCCGGGCTTCGTCGACAGCCACTGCCACGCCGACATGCAGGCGGTGCGCGCCGGCCGCTGGCTGGACCTGGCCGAGGCCGCGCCGCGCGACCGCGAGGCGCTGCTGGCGCGGATCGCGACCGAGGCCGCGGGCCGGCCGCGGGCCTCGACGATCTGCGCCTTCCGCTTCGACGACCTGACCATGGGCGGCTGGCCGACGCGCGACCAGCTCGACGCCGCCGTCGGCGGGCGGCCGGCGCTGATCTACCGCCGCTGCTCGCTGGTGGCGCTGGCGAGCACGGCCGCGCTCGCCGCGATGGGCTGGGACGAGACCGCCGGCGACCCGCCCTTCGGCCGGCTGGAGCGGGACCGGCAGGGCCGCCCCACCGGCCTCGTCCACGGTCGCGCCGCGCGGATGCTGGTCGAGCATGCCTCCGCCGCGCAGACCGACGACGACTTCCTCGCGGGGATGGAGCGGGTGCTGGCCCGCTATGCGGCGCTGGGCGTCACCTCGATCCAGAACTCCACCACCCAGGCCGCCGGCTTCGCCGCCTATCAGCGGCTGCACGCGGCGGGGGGGCTGAAGGTCCGCGTCGGCGTCATCGCCAACGGCCATGACGAGGGCTTCTGGAAGGGCCTGCTGGGCGCGCGCATGCGCTCGGGCCTCGGCGACGAGCGGCTGCGGCTGACGGGCGTCGAGTGGGTGGCCGACGGCGCCACCTCGGCCCGCACCGCCGCCTGGCACGCGCCCTACCAGGGCGAGCCCGAGAACCGCGGCGCCCTGCTGATGGACCGCGACGACCTGGTCGAGAAGGTGGCGACCGCGCATCGCGCCGGCCTCTCGGTCTGCGTCGACGCCATGGGCGACCGCGGCGTCGACTTCGTGATCGAGGCCTTCGAGGCGGCGCTGGCGCGGTTCCCCGTCGCCGACCACCGCGCCCGGATCGAGCATTGCTGCGCCGTGACCCCGCAGGCGGTGGGGCGGCTGAAGCGGGCCGGCATCGTCGCCTCCACCGCCGCGGGCTTCGCCCACGATCTCGGCGCCGCGCATCTCGCCGCCCGGGGGCCGGCGGAGATGGCGCGCCTCTGGCCGATGCGCGCGCTGATCGACGCGGGCGTGCCGGCGCCGATCCATTCCGACGCCCCGGTCTGCGACGAGAACCCGCTGCTGGGCCTGTGGTCCCTCGTCAACCGCCGCGCGGCGGGGGGCGAGGACCTCGACCCCTCCCAGGCCTGCACCGTCGAGGAAGGCCTGCACGCCTACACCCGCCTCGGCGCCTGGGCGGGGCGCGAGGAGCATCTGAAGGGTCATCTGGCCCCGGGGATGCTGGCCGACCTCGCCTTCCTCGACCGCGACCCGCTGGCGATCCCGCCCGCGGACCTGCGCGGCCTGCGCTGCGAGATGACCGTGATCGGCGGGGAGATCGTCCATGACGCCCGCTGACCCGACCGGAGAGACCGCCATGACCGACCCCGCCCGCCTCGGCGCCCCCGTCCGCTTCGAGGGCGTGGGCAAGCGCTACGGCCGGTCCTGGGCGGTGCGGGGCTTCGATCTTGAGATCGCGGCCGGCGAGTTCGTCTCGCTGCTCGGCGCGTCGGGCTCGGGCAAGACCACCTCGCTGATGATGCTGGCGGGGTTCGAGACCCCGACCGAGGGGCGCATCACCGTCGGCGGCCGCCCGATCGACGCGATCCCCCCCGCCAGGCGCGACATCGGCATGGTGTTCCAGAGCTACGCGCTCTTCCCCCACATGACCGCGGCCGAGAACGTCGACTTCCCGCTCCGCATGCGCGGCCGCCCGAAGGCGGAGCGCGAGGCGGCGGTGGCGCGGATGCTCGACATCGTCGGCCTCGCCCATCTCGCCGATCGGCTGCCGAGCCAGCTCTCGGGCGGCCAGCAGCAGCGCGTGGCGCTCGCCCGCGCCATCGTCTTCGCGCCGCCGGTGCTGCTGATGGACGAGCCGCTGGGCGCGCTCGACAAGCACCTGCGCGCCACGCTGCAGGCGGAGATCAAGCGCATCCAGGCGCGCCTGGGCCTCACCGTCCTCTTCGTCACCCACGACCAGGAGGAGGCGCTGACCATGTCCGACCGCATCTGCGTGATGCGCGACGGGGCGATCCTGCAGGTGGACGCGCCGGAGACGATCTACGACCGCCCCGCCGACACCTATGTCGCGGCCTTCTTCGGCGAGTCCAACGCCCTGGCCGCCGCGCCCGAGGGGCCGGGCGCGGTGCGCCTCGGCCCCGTCGTCGCCCCCTGGCCCGGCGCGGGCCCCGCCTCCGGCGCGCTCGAGATCGCGATCCGGCCCGAGCGCATCGCCATCGCCGACGAGACCGCCCCGGTCCCGCCCGCCCATGTCGCCGTCTTCGCCACGGTGCGCGAGACGACCTTCGTGGGCGACCGGCGCGTCTACCTGGCCGCGCTCGACACCGGCGAGGCGATGCGGGTGAACCAGCCGCTGGCCGACCTCTCCGGCGGCCATGCGCCCGGCGAGCGGGTGCGCCTGCACTGGGCGCCCTCGGCCATGCGCGGCTTCGTCGACGGGCGCGCGGCATGAGCCTGGCTGTAACTCCCGGCCGCCTCGGCGCCCTGCGCGCCCGGGCCGCGACGCCCGCCTGGCTGGCGGCGCCGCTGATCGCGTTCCTGGGCGTCTTCTACCTCGCCCCCGTGGCGCTGATGCTGGCCCGCGCGGCGGGGGAGGGCGACTGGGCCCCCCTCTTCGCCGCCGTCGAGAACCAGGTGGCGCAGCGGGTGTTCCTCGGCACGCTGGAGATCGCCCTCGTCTGCACGCTGGCCACGCTGGTCATCGGCTACCCGCTGGCGCTCTTCGCCGCCCTCGCGCCGCCCTGGCTCGCGCGGATCGCCATCGCGGCGGTGCTGGCGCCGTTCTGGAGCTCGATCCTGATCCGCTCCTATGCCTGGATGGTGCTGCTGGGGCGCGAGGGGCTGGTGAACGGCGCGCTCGGCGGGCTGGGCCTGATCGAGGCGCCGATCCGCATGCTCAACACCACCTTCGCGGTCTACGTGGGCATGATCCACATCATGCTGCCCTTCATGATCCTGCCGATCTACGCGGCGCTGAAGGGCATCGACGGGCGGCTGGTGCAGGCGGCGGAGAACCTGGGCGCCTCCACCGCCTCGGTCCTGCGTCACGTGATCCTGCCGCTCTCGGCGCCGGGGGTGGCGGCGGGGGCGCTGGTGGTCTTCGTGCTCTCCATCGGCTTCTACGTCACCCCGGCGCTGCTGGGGGGGCCGCGGGACATGATGGTCTCGATGCTGATCGCGCAGGAGGTCGACCTCTACAACTGGGACCTCGCCTCGGCCTATGCGGGGGGGCTGCTGGCGATCACGCTGCTGATCGTCGCCGTCGCCTCGCGCTTCGTGGACCTGGGGAAGGCGATGGGGGGCCGCGGATGAGCGCCCGGCCCCTGCGCCTCTCCGCCGGCCTGCCGGGGCGGATCGCCCTCGGGGCGGCGGCCCTGCTGGTCGCGCTGTTCCTGGTGTTCCCGGTGGCGATCGTGATCCCGCTGAGCTTCTCGGGCTCCGAGTTCCTGTCCTTCCCGCCCGAGAGCTGGTCGCTGCGCTGGTACCTCGCCTTCTTCACCGACGCGCGCTGGCTGGAGTCGGCGTGGCTGTCGATCTGGATCGCGGTCGTCGCCGCGATCCTCGCCACCCTCCTCGGGACCGCCGCCGCGCTGGGGCTGGCGCGGGCGAAGTTCCCTGGGCGGGCGCTGGTCACGGCCTTCCTGCTGTCGCCGCTGGTGGTGCCGGCGATCATCGTCTCGATCGGGGTCTATTTCTTCTATGCGCCGCTGGGGCTGGTGGGCTCGCCCGTCGGGATCGCCGTCGCCCATGCGACGCTCGCCTCGCCCTTCGTGCTGGTGAACGTCACCGCGGCGCTGGCCGGCTTCGACCCGCGGCTGGAGCAGGCGGCGAAGAACCTCGGCGCCTCGGGCTGGTCGACCTTCCGGCTGGTGACCTTCCCGATCATCAAGCCCGGCGTGATGGCCGGCGCCGTCTTCGCCTTCATCGCGAGCTTCGACGAGATGATCGTGGCCCTCTTCATCACCTCGCCCGGCAACGTCACCCTGCCGATCCGGATGTGGGAGAGCATGCGCAACGAGATCTCGCCCGCCATCGCCGCCGTCTCGACGCTGGTGATCCTGCTCTCCGTCTCCCTGTTCTTCGTGGCGGCGCGCATCCAGGCGCGCGCCGTCGCCCGCGCTTCCGGGAGGGCCTGATGCGCACCATCCTCGCCGCCGACCAGGTGATCGCCTTCCAGCACGGCGAGCACCGCCACCTGCGCGACGGGCTCGTGGTGGTCGAGGGCGCCCGCATAACCCACGTGGGCCCGCGCGAGAGCCTGCCGGACGTGGCGCCCGGGGAGATCGTGGAGCTGGGCGACGCCCTCCTCGCCCCCGGCTTCATCGACGCCCATGCGCATCTGACCTCCGCCCCCCTCGACCGCACCGTGGTCGAGGACGTGGGCGAGCCGCAGTTCCAGTTCACCGCGCTCGCCGAGATCCTGCCCGCCATGGCGCTCGCCATGGACCGGGAGGCGGAGCGGGCGATGGCCGCCCTCTCGATCCTCGACCTCCTGCGGTCGGGCACGACGACAGTGATGGAGATCGGATGGGGCGCGGGGGCGGAGGTCGCGGACCTCGCCGAACAGGCCGGCCTCCGCGCCTGGATCGCCAACGGCTACGGGTCCGCCCGATGGGGCTCGAAGGACGGCAAACGCGTCTCCATCGACTGGCGCGACGACGAAGGGCTGCCGGTCTTCGAGGCCGCCTGCCGCTTCGTCGAGGATCTGAAGGGCCGCGCCGACGGCCGCCTCAACGGCTTCCTCTCGCCGATGCAGGTCGCCATGGCGACGCCGCGCCTGCTGGCGGAGACGCGCGAGGCCGCGGAGCGGCTCGACTGCCCCGTGGCCCTGCACGTCTCCGAGGCCATCTTCGAGTGGCGCGAGATGGTGGCCCGCGAAGGCATGACGCCGCTGGAGTGGCTCGACCGCCTCGGCTTCCTCTCCGAGCGCTGCATGCTCGGCCATGTGATCTTCACCGCCGGCCACTCCGCCCTGCTGCACCCCGGCCGTGACCTGGAGATCCTGGCGGCCTCCGGCGCCTCGGTCGCCCATTGCCCCTGGGTGTTCGGGCGGCGCGGCTATGCGATGGAGAGTTTTGCGCGCTATCGCGACGCCGGCGTCACGATGTGCCTCGGCTCCGACACCGCGCCGCAGTCGATCCTGACCCAGATGCGCCTCGCCGCCGCCTTCGCCCGCCTGCACGAGCGCTCCCCCCGCCGGGTGACCTCGCGCGAGATGTTCGAGGCGGCCACCCTCGCTCCCGCCCGCGTGCTGGGGCGCGACGACCTGGGCCGCATCGCGCCGGGCGCGAAGGCCGACCTCTGCGTCTGGCGGCTCGACGGGCTCTCCACGGCGCCTTGCCGCGACCCGGTGCGCATGCTGGTGTGGTCGGCGGAGCCGGAGGACCTGTCCCACGTGATGATCGACGGCCGTTGGGTCGTGCGCGACCGCGTCGCGCTCGGCCTCGACCGCGCCCGCATCGTCGCCGAGGCGCGCGAGGCCGCGGCCCGCGTGTGGGACCGCGTCGGACCGGGAGACTGGGCGGGGCGGCGGCTCGACGCGCTCGCCCCCCCGAGCCTGGAGGCGTGGAGATGAGCGAGACCCCCGCGGAGCTGGAGCCCGAGGCCGAGGCGCCCCCCGCCGCCCCGCGCCCCCCGCGCCCGCTGGACGCCGGCGAAAGCCTCGCCGACCGCGCCTATCGCGCCATCGAGGACCTGATCGTGACCATGGAGCTCGAGCCGGGCGCCCGCGTCTCGGAGCCCGCGCTGGTCCAGCGCCTGGGCATCGGCCGCACGCCGGTGCGCGAGGCGCTGCAGCGCCTCGCCTCCGACCGCATCCTGGTGAACCGCCCCCGCCGCGGCATGGTGGTCTGCGAGATCGACGTGCACACCCAGCTGCGCGCGCTGGAGGCCCGCCGGGCGCTCGAAGTCGCCATGGTCCGCGCCGCCGCCCGCCGTCGCACGCCCGAGCAGGCCGAGCGCCTCGCGGCCATGGCCGCCGAGTTCCGCCGGATGCGCGGCCAGGCCGACCACGTGCCGATCCTGCGCCACGACCGCGCCTTCATCGACCTGCTGCTGGCCTGCGCGGCGAACCCGTTCCTCGCGCCGATCGTGCCGCTCTACGCCATCTCCCGCCGCTTCTGGCTGGCGCATTACGAGCGCACCGACCGCTTCGATCCGGCCGAGATCACCGACTTCCACATCCGCATCGGCGAGGCGGTCGCCGCCGGCGACGAACCCGAGGCCGGCCGCCAGGCCGAGGCCTTTCACGACCATATCGAGGCCTTCGCCCGCTACGTCGGCCTCGAGCTTTCCTGACCTCCAGACCCGGAGCCCGCATGTCCGACCCCACCGCCCCCGAGGCCCCCATCACCGTGATCCGCAACGCCGCCTGGGCGGTGGTCTGGAACGCCGAGGCCGGCCGGCACGAATACGCCCGCGGCGTGGACGTGGTGTTCCAGGGCGACCGGATCCTCTCCGCCGACGGGACCTGGACGGGGCCGGCGGACGCCGAGATCGACGGGCGCGAGCGCATGGTCATGCCCGGCTTCGTCGACGTCCACTCCCACCCCAGCTTCGAGACGATGCTCAAGGGCCTGACCGAAGAGGTCTATTCGCCCAAGTTCTACATGAGCTCGCTCTACGAGTTCCTGACCCTCTTCGAGATCGACGAGGAGGGCATGCGCGCCTCGACCGAGGTGGCGCTCGCCGAACTCCTCCAGTCCGGCGTCACCTCGCTCTGCGACATCTCCTTCGCCCATGAGGGCTGGCTCGACGGCCTCGCCGCCACCGGCATCCGGGCCTTCGCCGCGCCGATGTTCCGCAACGGGCCGTGGAAGACCTCCAACGGCCATTCGGTCTACTACGAGCTCGACGAGAAACGGGGCGAGCAAGCCATGCGCGCCGCCATGGCCTGCCTGGACGAGGCCGCCCGCCACCCCTCCGGCCGCGTCTCCGGCGTCGTCTCGCCCTCCCAGATCGACACCTGCTTCGAGGGGCTGCTGCGCGAGGCGATGCAGGAGGCGGAGGCGCGCGACCTCCCCTTCACCATCCACGCCGCCCAGGGGGTCATCGAGTTCAACGAGATGATCCGCCGCCACGGCGTCACCCCGATCCGGTGGATGCAGGACATCGGCATCCTCAACGAGCGGACGCTGATCGGCCACGGCATCTTCCTCGACAGCCACCCGCAGGTGGGCTGGACGACCTCCTCGGACGACCTGGGGATGATCGCGGACGCCGGCGCCTCGGTCGCCCATTGCCCGACGGTGTTCGTGCGGCGGGGGATCTCTCTGCAGCACTTCTCGGCCTATGTGGAGCGGGGGGTGAACATGACCATCGGCACCGACACCCACCCCCAGAACATGGTCGAGGAGCTGAAGACCGCGATCTACGTGGCCCGCACCATCTCCGGCAATGCCGCGAAGCCCACCGCCGAGATGCTGTTCCACGCCGCCACCGTCGGCGGCGCCAAGGCGCTGCGCCGCGACGACATCGGCAAGATCGAGCCCGGGGCGAAGGCCGACCTGGTGCTGGTCGACATCACCCACCCCTCCCTCCGCCCGCTCCGCGACCCGGTGCGCGCGCTGATCTTCTCGGGCGGGGAGCGGCCGATCAAGGACGTCTACGTGGACGGCCGCAAGGTGGTCGAGGATGGCCGCGCGATCTTCATCGACTACGACAGCGCCATGGTGAGGGTCGAGGCCGCGCAGAAGCGCTCCATGGACCTCGTGCACACCCGCGACTGGGCCGGGCGCAGCGCCGACGCGGCGATGCCGCCGGTGTTCCCCATCCGCGGCCACAACCGCCCCGCCGGCCACTGAATTCGCGAGGGATTGCAGCCATGAAACTCATCGGCGTCGACGTCGGCGGCACCTTCACCGACCTCGTGCTCGTGGAGACCGAGACCGGCGAGAGCACCGTCCACAAGGTCCCCACCACCCCCCACGACCCCTCCGAGGGCGTGCTGACCGGCGTGAGCGAGCTGTGCGGGCTGGCCGGCGTCTCCCCCTCCGCCGTCGACCACGTCCTGCACGGCACCACCACCGCCACCAACGCGGTGCTCGAGCATGACGGCGCCGTCACCGGCATGATCACCAACGACGGCTTCCGGGACGTGATCCACATCGGCCGCCACCAGCGGCCGCAGCATTACTCCATCCGCCAGGAGATCCCCTGGCAGGACCGCCCGCTGGTGAAGCGCCGCCATCGCAAGACCGTCGGTGGGCGCATCGCCCCTCCGGGCGTCGAGCTGGCCCCGCTCGACGAGGCCGCCGTCGCGCAGGCCGCCCGGGAGCTGCGCGACGCCGGGGTCGAGGCCATCGCCATCTGCTTCCTGTTTTCGTATCTGGACCCCTCCCACGAGGCCCGCGCCAAGGCCATCGTCGAGGCCGAGGCGCCCGGGATCTTCGTCACCACCTCCTCGACCGTCTCCCCCCAGTTCCGCGAGTTCGAGCGCTTCACCACCACCGCGATGAACGCCTTCATCGGCCCCAAGGTGCGCGACTACGTGAGCCGGCTGGAGACCCGCCTGTCGGAGGCCGGGTTCGAGGCCGACCTGCACATCATGGGCTCCAACGGCGGCGCCGCCACCGCGCGCATGGTCTCCGAACTGCCCGTCCTGACGCTGCTTTCGGGCCCTGCGGCCGGCATCATCGGCGGCGCCTGGGCGGGGGCGCTCTCGGGCCGGAACAACCTGATCACCTTCGACGTGGGCGGCACCTCCGCCGACATCGGCATCGTGCGCGAGGGCGCCTTCGCCGAGGCCTCGGCCCGCGACACCTCCATCGCCGGCTTCCCGGTGCTGGCGCCGATGATCGACATCCACACCATCGGCGCCGGCGGCGGCTCGATCGCCCATGTGGACGCGGCCGGGGGCTTCAAGGTCGGGCCGCGGTCGGCCGGCGCGGTCCCCGGGCCGGCGGCCTACGGGCGCGGCGGCACGCAGCCGACGGTCACCGACGCCAACGTGGCGCTGGGCCGGCTGGACCCGCGCGCCTTCCTGGGCGGGGCGATGAGCCTCGACGTGGAGGCGTCGCGGAAAGTGGTCGGGGAACTGGCCGAAACCCTCGGCATGAGCCTGGAGGAAACCGCCGACGGCATCCTCGCCGTGGTCAACGCCAACATGGCCAACGCCGTGCGGTCTCGCACCGTGCAGAAGGGGCTGGATCCGCGAGCCTTCTCCCTGATGGCCTTCGGCGGCGGCGGGCCGCTGCAGGCGGTGGACGTGGCGGCGATCCTCGGCATTCCCGAGGTCATCGTGCCGCCCGCGCCGGGCATCACCTCGGCCGTCGGCCTGACGGCGACCGACATGAAATACGACCTGGTGCGCACCGCCTTCGTCACCTCCGCCGACACCGACGCCGCCGCGCTGGAGGCGCTGCTGGCCGAGATGCAGGAAGAGCTCGCCTCCCGCCTCGCCGCCGACGGGTTCGGCGCGGACGAAATGCGCTTCGAGCGCGCCGGAGACCTGCGCTACGTCGGCCAGGGCTACGAGCTGCGCTGCGCCTTCCCGACCCAGGCCCTCGACGCCCCGGCCATGGGGGCGATCTTCGCCGACTTCACCGCGCAGCACCGCCGCGAATACGGCCGCACCAACGACAACCCCATCGAGATCGTCAACGTCCGCGTCCGCGGCGTCGGCGCGATGCCGGTCCTCGAAAAACCCGCCGCCCCCTCCGGCGGCAGCCTGGAGGCTGCAAAACTCCACGACGCCGAGATCGCCTTCCGCGTCGACGGCGCCATGACCCGGATGACCACGCCGGTCTATCGGCGGGACCTGCTGCCGCTGGACACGGTGATCGAGGGGCCGGCGCTGATCACCCAGAAGGACACCACCTCGATGCTCCGCCCCGGCGACAGCCTCGTCGCCGACGCCGGCGGCAACCTGCTGATCCGCGTCGCGCAGAAGGGATGACGGGAATGACTTCCAAAGCCTCGACCATCGACCCGATCTCCGCCTCGGTCATCCAGGGCGCGCTGCAGTCCATCGCCGTCGAGATGGGCTACAAGCTTATGCGCATGTCCTATTCCTCGATCATCCGGGAATCCGAGGATTTTGGAGCTGCCCTCACCGACGCCCAAGGGCGGCAGATCGCGGAATCCATGCAGTCCACCCCCCTCCAATCCGGCCCCATCGCCGGCTACGTGCAGAACGTGCTGGAGACGCTGGCGGCCCGCGGCGACACGGTGAACCCCGGCGACGTGATCCTGCACAACGACCCCTACGGGGGCGCCTCGCACGGGCCCGACTTCGCCTTCCTCGTCCCGGTGTTCCGCGCCGAGAAACTGGTGGGCTTCGCCGCCACCACCGCCCACCACCTCGACGTGGGCGCCCAGACCCCCGGCTCCGCCGGCATCGTCGAGGCCATCGACGTCTACGCCGAGGGGCTGCAGTTCAAGGCGATCAAGGTCCGCGACCGCGGCGTCGACAACGCCGCCGTCTGGCAGATCCTCAAGGACAACGTCCGCGCGCCCAAGCTGGTGGTGGGCGACATGGAGGCCCAGATCGCCGCCTGCGAGATCGGGGCCGAGCGCTTCGGCGCCCTGATCGACGAGCACGGCCAGGACCGGGTCGAGGCCGCCGTCGACGCGCTCATGGACCACTCCGAGGCGATGATGCGCCAGGCCATCGCCGCCCTGCCGGACGGGGTCTACAAGGCCGAGACCAAGCTCGACGGTTTTCTGGATGACCCCGAGCGGCGTCACTACACGCTCGCGGTGACGCTGACGGTGAAGGGCGACGAGATCCACGTCGACCTCACCGGCACCTCGCCGCAATGCGACGACCGGCCGATCAACATGCCCTATGTCGGGACCACCGACATCGCGATCTGGCTGACGCTGCGCTCGGTGCTGCTCGACAGCGCGGTGCACGGGATCATCCCGCAGAACTCGGGGCTGACGCGCCCGATCACCATCTTCGCGCCGAAGGGGACGCTGGCCAATCCGAACTTCCCAGCGCCGGTGATCGCGCGCTTCACCGGGGGCAACGGGCTCGCCGACACGGTGATGAAGGCGCTGGCGCAATGCGCGCCCGAGCAGGTCTCGGCCGGCATCGGCAACCTGAAGGTCATCGCCTTCTCGGGCCTGACCTCCGGCGAGCACTGGGTGCACATGGAGATCTTCGAGGGCGCCTATGGCGGCCGCTTCGGCATGGACGGGATGGACGCGGTCGACACGCTCTACGCCAACACCCGCAACAACCCCATCGAGGACATCGAGAGCCACCTGCCGCTCCGCGTCACCCGCTACGAGCTCAACGAGGGCGTGACCGGCCCCGGCAAGTGGCGCGGCGGCTTCGGCTCGATCCGCGGGTTCGAGTTCCTCGCCGACGGCGGCGGCTCGGTCGAGGGCGAGGGGCATGAGTTCCGCCCCTGGGGGTTCGCCGGGGGCGGGCAGGGCGGCACGGCGTCCCTGACCTCGATCTCGCCGGACGGCAAGGCGACCTCGCTGCCCTCCAAGGTCCCCTATCGCGCGGCGAAGAAGGGAGAAACCTTCGTCGCCACCGGCCCCGCCGGCGGCGGCTACGGGAACCCGTTCGAGCGGGATCCGCAGGCGGTGCTCGACGACGTGCTCGACGGCCTCCTGAGCCCCGCGCAGGCCCGCGCCGACTACGGCGTGGTCATCGCAGGCGGCGCGGTCGACGCCTCCGCCACCGATCTCGCCCGCAAAGGAGCCGCCTGATGCCCGCCTCTCTCAACCCCCGCGCCCGCCCCATCGTGGTGGCCGCCGCCCAGATGGGCCCGATCGCGCTGAGCGAAACGCGTGCCGACTGCGTGGCCCGCCTGCTGGAGATGATGCGCGAGGCCGCCTCCCGCGGCGCCAAGCTGGTGGTGTTCCCGGAACTGGCCCTCACCACCTTCTTCCCCCGCTGGTGGTTCGAGGCCGACCAGGAGGTCGACGTCTTCTTCGAACGCGAGATGCCCGGCCCCGAGACCCGCATCCTGTTCGAGACCGCCGCCGAACTGGGCATCGGCTTCTACCTCGGCTACGCCGAACTCGCCCAGACCGACGCCGGCCTGAAGCGCTTCAACACCGCGGTGCTGGTGAACGACCGCGGCGCCATCGTCGGCAAATACCGAAAAGTCCACCTGCCGGGCCACGCCGACCACCGGCCGGAGCGCGCCTTTCAGCACCTCGAAAAACGCTACTTCCAGCCCGGCGACCTCGGCTTTCCGGTCTGGGAGACCATGGGCGGCAATTTCGGCATGTGCATCTGCAACGACCGCCGCTGGCCGGAGACCTACCGGGTGATGGCCCTGCGCTCGGTCGAGATGGTCCTGCTGGGCTACAACACCCCCAACGACCACACCGGGCATCCCGAGATCGACGGCCTGTCGAATTTCCACAACCAGCTCGCCATGCAGGCCGGCGCCTACCAGAACGCGACCTGGGTGGTGGGGACCGCCAAGTGCGGGGTCGAGGAGGGCTCGCCGATGATCGGTCAGTCGATGATCGTGGCGCCCTCGGGGGAGGTCGTCGCCATGGCCTCGACGCTGGGGGACGAGGTGGTGGTCGCGCGCTGCGACCTCGACCTCTGCCGCATCTACCGCGAGACCTTCTTCAACTTCGCCGTCCACCGCGAGCCCGGCCACTACGGCCCGATCACCGCCCAGAAGGGCCCGGTGCCGCCGACCAACAGCTGAGCGCCCGACAAGGGCGTAGGGAGAGGCCCCGGGTCGAGCCCGGGGCGCCTGTGGGGCGTGGGCGTGCGCGGAGAGCGGGCGCGGAGCCGGTGGGGACGGGGATGGCGCATTGAAATGCGCCCTACGATCCGCGCCGCCGTAGGGCGCATTTCAATGCGCCGAACGGGCGCCATCCGGGCGCCGTCCACAGCCTATCAGGCGCCGTCCGGGAGAGGCCGGGGCGCGGCCCCCTGCCGGCGCAGCCGGCCTCCGGCCCGCGTCAGAAACAGTCCGGCCGCCGCGCGCGGATCGCCTCGGCGGCCTGCAGGGTGCCGGAGAGGTGGCGGCGCACGGCGGCCTCGGCCGCGTCGCGGTCGCCGGCGGCGATCGCCTCCAGGATCTCCCGGTGGCGCGAGAGGATGTCGAGCGGCTTGCCCGGGTCCGGCAGGTTGAGGGTGCGCAGCCGGTCGATGTGGCCCGAGCGCTCGGCGATCAGGTCCCACAGCGCCGGGTGGCCCGCCGCCTCGCACAGCGCCCGGTGGAAGTCGTGGTCGAGCGCGGCGAAGGCCTCCAGGTCCCCGGCCGCCAGCGCCGTCGCCTGCCGCTCGACGATGCGGCGGGCGGGGGCGACGGCGGCGGCGGGGTCGGGCAGGGCCGCCAGCACGCGCGCCACCTCCAGCTCCAGCCCCAGGCGCAGGAACTGCGTCTCCCGCGCATGAGCGAGGTCGATGCGCGAGACCAGGGTGCGCGACTGGGGGAAGGTCTCCACCAGCCCCTCCGCCTCCAGCCGCTGCAGCGCGTCGCGCACCGGGGTCTGGCTGACCCCGTAGCTCTCGGCGATCTCGGCCCGCGACAGCGGGGCGCCGGGGGCGAGCTCCAGCGACAGCACCCGGTCGCGCAGCGATTCGTACAGCATCTGCGAGGCCGTCGGCCGCCGCGGAAGCCGCCGCACGCCGCCGCGGCCGCCCTCTCCGTCGCGGCAGGGCAGGGGCTGTCCGATCAGGTGTTTCAACGCTCTGGCCATTCCAATGCGGGTTCTCGCGGGTCGAGGCCAGAGTAATCCGGACTTGCCCCCGATGCACTAATATATTAGTGCATCACGCAGGGGCCGCAAGCGCCCGACAAGATTCCAGGGAGGAACCTCATGACCCTCGACCGCATCGCCCGCCTCGCCGGCCGGGCCGCGCCCCTCGCCCTTGCGGCGGGCCTCGCCGCCGGCGGCGCCCAGGCGGAGACCTACACGATCCAGACCTCGTTCAACGCGGGCGACTTCTCGACCCAGCACCTGACCGAGACCTGGCTGCCGAAGATCGCCGAGATGACCGGCGGGCGGGTGGAGATCGCCTTCACCCCCAACGGCTCGGTGGTGCCCGCCAAGGAGACGCCCGAGGCGGTGGCCTACGGCGTGCTCGACGGGGACTTCACCTCGGTCAACTACTTCTCGGGGCGCGAGCCCGCCTTCGCCCTGCTGGGCGACCTGATCTCGGGCTACGACACGCCCCAGCAGATGCTCGGCTTCTGCAAGGACGGCCCGGGCGAGGCGATGATGCAGAAGGCCGCCGACGAGCTGACCGACGGCGCCGTCAAGGTCATCGCCTGCGGCCCCTACAGCCGCGAGGCGCTGGCCGCCCGCACGCCCATCCGCACCTTCGAGGACCTGGCGGGCAAGAAGATCCGCTCCCCCGAGGGGCTCGCCGCCGCGGTCTTCGCCGCCGCCGGGGCCTCGCCGGTGTCGATCCCGTTCTCCGAGGTCTACGGGGCGCTCGAGAAGGGCATCGTCGACGCCGCCGACGCCTCGGCCTACGTCAACAACGACGCGACCGGCCTGAACGACGTGGCGCCCTATCCGCTCTACCCCGGCATCCACTCGATGGCCGCGATGCAGTTCACCCTGACCCGCGAGAAGTGGGACGCCCTCTCGCCCGAGGACCAGACCGCCCTGCGCGACTGGTGGTACATGGCGATGGAGGACCTCGCCCGCGTCGTCCACGAGGAGGACGAGAAGCTCGCCGCCCGCGACCGCCAGGGCGACCGGATCGAGGTCATCGACTGGGCCCAGGAGGATCGCGACCAGCTGCGCGAGGTGGCCCGGGCGGAGTGGGAAGCCTACGCCGAGAAGAGCGATCTCGCCGGCGAGGTCCTGCAGGCGCATCTCGACTACATGAAGTCGATCGGCCTGCTGAAGTGATCGGGCGGCCCCGGCGAGCGGACATCGCCGGGGCCCGCCCGACCGCGCGCCGGCCGGCCGCCCGCCTGCGCGGGCCCCGGCGGCCGGCGCGCGCCCTTGCCCTTTCCCCGTATTCCCGGAACCGCCCGATGCGAACGATCCTCGCGCGATATGCGCAGGCCGTCGACCGGTTCAGCGTCTTCATCGGCCTGAGCTGTTCGACGCTGCTCTTCGCCTGCATCGCCATCTCGGCCGCCGAGGTGGTGCTGCGCTACGGCTTCGACGCCCCGACCCTGTGGTCCACCGAACTCGCCATGACCCTGTGCGCCACCGCCTGGATCCTGTCGGTGGGCTACGTCACCGAACGCCGCCGGCACATCTCGATCACCATGCTCGAGCTGCTGGTGGGCGAGCGGGTGTGGCGGATCTTCCGCCTGATGCAGATGATCGTGGCCCTCGTCGCGGTCTTCGTGCTGACGCTGGCGCTGTGGCATCCCGCGACCAAGGCGCTGGCGCGGGCCGAGCATTCGGGCACCGCGATGAACTCGATCCAGCCGTCGTTCTTCAAGGTGATGATCGTGGTGGGCTGCATCCTCTACCTGATCCAGCTCAGCGCCAACGTGATCCGCTGGGCCCAGAACACCGACGGGGGCCGATCCGATGGGCATTGAGATCGTCACCCTCCTGATCGTGGCGGCCCTGCTGGCGCTGATGGCGCTGGGGGTGCCGCTGGGGATCACCACGCTGGCGGTGTCGCTGGCGACCGCGGTCCTGTGGTTCGGGACCCGGGGCGGCTTCTTCATCGTCGGCGCCAACGTCTCGGAGGTGCTGCACAAGTACGAGCTGATCGCGGTCCCCTTCTTCGTGTTCATGGCCAACGTGCTGGAACGATCGGGCATCGCGCAGTCGCTGTTCGACTCGATGGCCATCGCCGGCGGGCGCTTCCGCGGCTCGGTCGGGGTGCAGACCTGCGTGGTGGCGGTGGTGCTGGCGGCGATGTCGGGCATCATGGGCGGCGAGATCGTGATGCTGG
>Ga0310345_10001757_pt1 | contig 23210 bp, 20 predicted proteins | sample HC15DNA20500_MG_FD_204667 | JGI IMG/M metagenome (GOLD analysis project Ga0310345, IMG submission 204667) | Marine microbial communities from station ALOHA, North Pacific Subtropical Gyre - HC15-DNA-20-500_MG | ecosystem: Environmental > Aquatic > Marine > Oceanic | place: Pacific Ocean: North... | reverse complement strand
CGGGCGCACACCCCGATCGGGCGTGACGATGCCCCTCACCCCTACACCGGAATCATTGGCTTTTTGCCGAATGTCCCCGACGTGTCGTTTCCGCACGGAGGGGGGCCCCGGCCACGGCCGGACCGCGCGCAAAAAAATGCCCCGCGTGACGGATTTGCGCGTGTTTTTTCGGGCAGATACCGCAGCTTTTCAGCAATCGCGGAACCTGACCATTCGGCCAGTGTTCAGGCGGCCTTCAGGCGCACCAAGCCGGCGTCCCCGAACAGGCGCGAATGCCACCGCTCGAGGAGGGTGTCCGTCTCGCGCTCTCGGGGATGGAAGTCGGCCCGGTAGTACGCCAGGTAGTCGGGCATCAGCCGGCGCGTGAGCCCCGGGCGGATCCAGAGGAACCGCGCCACCCGCAGCCACGAGGACGGGCGCCTCGCGCGCCCGAGGTCCGCGGCCAGCATGCCGTAGAAGCCGAGCATGAAGAGCAGGAAGAGCGCGGTGGTCAGGGCCATCGTCGCGCGCCGCTCCGCCAGGGTGCCGCCCGCCGCCTGGTAGACGTCGAAGGCCACGTCGGCGTGCTCGACCTCCTCGAAGGCGTGCCACAGCCAGAGCGGCAGCACCGCCGGGTCGATCGCGTCGCGGTGCCGCTCGTCCTCGAGGAGCTGGGCGGCGAGGAGCGCGGTGAAGTGCTCGAGCGCGCACGTCACGCCCAGCTGCTGCCGCGGCGTGAGGAGCGCGTCGGCCCCGTCCCGCAGGATCCACTTCAGGTGCCGCTCGATCGTCTCGGCGGAGGGCAAGCGCCGGGTGAGCGCCCGGTTGAGCGCGAGGTGCGCGAAGCCGTGCGCCGCCTCCTGGCCGACGAAGGCGTCGATGCGCCGCTGCAGCTCGGGGTCGCCCTCGGCCGCCGCCCGGTGCGCCTTGACCGCCCGCACGAAGAAGCGCTCGCCCTCGGGGAAGACGGCGCTGAGCGCGTCCCAGAAGAGCGAGACGTCGACGTCTCCGTCGTACCAGTCGAGCGGGAGGTCCTCGAGGCGGAGCTTGGAGAGGGGGCGGATGACGGGGACTCGGGCCATGGGTTCAATGTCCCGACGCGGCGGCTCGCCGCCCAGGCCCGGGCGTGCCAACCTCTTGTCAATTCAGGCCACGAGCCCCGCGAGCGGCGCTCCTCTCGAGCGCATCCCGGCCGCCCACGCCCTGCACCTCGTCGACGTGGCGGAGGCGCTCGGGGTCGCGCGGGATCGGCTGCTGCGCCGCTGGGGCGTGACCGAGACCGAGCTGACCGACCCGGAGCGGTGGCTCGACCTGCCCACGCTCCGCCGCTGGGTCGCGATCACCCGACGGGTCAGCGGCGAGGAGGCGCTCGGGCTCTTCCTCGGCGCGCGCATGCAGGCCTCCAACCACGGCAGCCTCGGCTTCGCGGCGATGACCGCGCCGACCATCGGCGCCGCGTTGGAGGTGGCGCGGCGCTTCGTGCCGACCCGGACCCACGCGCTCGCGCTCGACGTGCAGCGGGACGGGGATCGCGCCGCGGTCACGCTCGAGGAGCGGGCCGACTTCGGCGAGGCCCGCGACGTGGTCCTGGTCGCGCTGGTGGTGGGGATCTGGCGCATCGGGCAGGCGCTGACCGGCCGCGCGCTCTCCGGCGACGTCGACTTCGCGTTCTCGGCCCCGCCCTACGCCGCGCGCTTCGGCGCCCTCGCGCCCGGCCGCGTCCGCTTCGACCGCCCGGTCACGCGCCTGGTGTTCGAGGCCGAGCTCCTCGAGCTGCCGCTGGTGATGGCCGACCCCGCCGCCCACCGGCGCGCGTGCGCGCAGTGCGAGGAGCAGCTCCAGGCCCTCTCGCCGCGCTGGACGGACCGGGTGGGCGACGCCCTCCGCGCCTCGCCGCCCCCCGCGCTCGCCGACGTGGCCCGCGCGCTCGGCGTGTCCGCCCGCACCCTGAAGCGTCGGCTGCGAGACGAGGGCACGAGCTTCGGGACGGTACGCGCGCGCTCCCTCGGCGCCCGGGCGCAGCGGCTGCTCGAGCGCGGCGCCTCCCTCGACGAATGCGCGGAGGCGCTGGGGTACTGCGACGCGGCGAGCTTCGGGCGCGCGTTCAAGCGGTGGACCGGCCGCTCGCCAGGCGCGGCTCGCGATCGAAGCGGTTGACGACACCGCCGTCGGGGAGCGATGACGGCGCCATGGCGGACACGACCCCCGACGAAGCGCGCGAGAAGAAGATCGGTTACCTGAACCTGGCGATCTGGGGCGGGCTGACGTTCCTGTTCTGCTGCATCGGCTCGGCGGTGGTCGGCGTGGCCGGCGCCGACAGCGAGAGCGCCGGCGTGCAGGCCACCTACCTCGCGGCGGGCCCCGCGTGCTGCTCGGTGTCCGGGCTGCTGGGGGCGGTGCTCGGCATGTTCGCGTTCGCCGGCAAGACGGGGCTGCGCGTCGGCCTGCCGATCGCGCTCGGCGTGCTCGGCGGTCTCTTCGGCGGCATCGGCACGGTCGTCTTCTTCGAGGCCATCTTCCCGTCGCTCTGATGACGTCGCCTCTACGGGTCCGGGCGCGCTGGGTCTTCGCCGGCCAGTCGCGCTCTCTGCTCGACACCGGTCGGCTGATGGCGCGCTGGGCGGAGGACGTCGCCGCGCTCCTCGCGCCGGAGCTGGAGTGGACCGCGCAGGTGCGCGAGCACGCGGACTACGGGCTGCCCGGCCAGTGGCAGGCGAGCCACGTCGTCGGCCTCGTGGCCGAGGACGACGGCCGGACGGTGGGCCTCGGCGAGTCGCACCTCGCGGCGGGCGGCAAGGGTCAGCGCATCGGCGGCAGCGGCCGAGTAATCGTCGAGACCTGCGCGCCGGTGCGCCGCCTCGTCGTCGACAACGGCTGCGACGTGACGCGGTGGGAGCTCGACGCCGGCGGGGTCGACGCGCGAGCCCTGGACGCGATGCGCGCGCTCCTCGAGGCGGAGCTGGGGATCCCGGCCGCGGTCGAGGAGACGGAGCGGGAGCCGCTCGACCCCGAGCCCTTGCGGCTGGACGGCTCCGCCGAGGATCTCGCGCTCTGGGAGCCGGATCTGCGGGCGGCCGGGTTCACCGCCCAGCGGAGCGGCGGCGGGCTCCTGGTCGAGCGCGCCCGGTTCGCCGACGTCGCCGCGCTCCACGCCGGCCGGATCACGCTCGGCGAGATCTTCGCCGAGGCCGGGTTCGACGACTGGGAGGACCGCGCGCTCGACGCGCTGCTGTCCCTCCCGTCGTGACCCGCGGCGGGCCCGCCCCGGTGCGCGGCGACCCGTGTCCAGGCCGTGACCGCGCGCCGAGAGAGGCCCCGCGCCCCACCCCATCGTCGCCCGCCCCAGGAGGACGAGGCGCGAACGACGCGGGGCCGGGCGCGAGACTCGAGGGGGTCGGCTACTCGCTGGGCGGGCCGAGGAACGGGAAGGTCGGGGTCTGCGCGCCGTCGTCGGCGGTGACGGTGTCGTCCACGCCGTCGAGCACGCCGGCGGCGAGCACCGAGTAGCTGCGCTCGATGACGTCGTCCGACGGGGTCCGCCCGCCGCAGCCGCCCATGCCCTCCGGCACCGCGCCGACGACCTCCGCCTCGAGCCCGAGGTAGGTCCCGCAGGTCGTGCGCTCGGTGTGCACGTAGAGGCGGTCGTCGAGGAGGATGGTCGCGAGGGTCTCGTAGCGGCCCGCCTCGGCGGTCTCGCCGGCGAGCAGCTGGTTGCCGCAGGTCGCGTCGAGCGCGTCGAGGATGGCGAGGCTCGTCTGGACGGTGCCCATGAACGCGCCCGCGGTCGAGGGCGTCGCCGCGTTGTAGCGGTCCTTGGCCTCGTCCTTCGCGGCCGAGTCGCCGTTGAAGGTCTCGACCAGCGCGGTGCTGATCGCGGGCCGGCCGGTGCGGTCGATCTGCGCGCCGAGCGCGGGGCGGCCGTCGCGACCGTAGAAGCCCTCGGCCGAGCCGCAGCCGAGCGCGAGGAGAGCGATGGAGATCGTGATCGTACGGGTGATCATGGCGTGTCCTTCTCTGCTCAAGGGGCCCGGTGGGTGCTCGCCCACACGGCGACCAGCGGGCCGCCGGGGGTGACCAGCGCGGGATCGAGCTGGACGACGAGGGAGATGACGTCGGCGCCGGCGAAGGTGTCGCTGGCCGGAGCCCCGCCCTCACCCGACTGCAGCTGCCCGACGATGGCGTTGGCGGTGTCGGCGTCGACCGTGGGGCAGCCCGCGGGATCGAACTCGAGCGCGCCGGCCGCGGAGACCACGGTGCTCACCGCGTTGGTGAACCCGGTGAACTCCATGAAGAACGGGTCGTTGCGCCGCCCGGCGAAGACGCGGATGCCGCCCCCGTCGCTGACGATCCCGGCGGGGTCGGTCGGGTCCCCGGCCACGTACTGGTCGCCGACCCAGCACTCGATGGCCGTCGGCTCGCTGAACTGGCACTGCACCTCGGTCTCGGTCGTGGCCTCGCCGTAGGCGGTCGTGCTCCCCACGTGGAAGACGTACTGAACCGAGTCCGAGAACTGCGCGTCGGCGCCGGCGAACGGGTTGACGTCCATGACCAGGTTGAGGCGGGTCTCCCCGTCGACCTGGGTGTTCCAGGCGAAGAGATCGGTGATGTCGGCGGTGGGCTCCGCCACGGCGGCGGGGCTGTCGATGTGGTCGGCCGCCTGCACCCACGAGCTCGCGATCGCGAGCGAGAGCGCGGTGAGTGAGAGCCCGCCCAGGAGGATGGGCCTGCTTCGTGTTCGCATGAGTTTCTCCAGGGGTTGGTTGATTCCCCGGAGCCTCTACGGGGCACGCCCGCGATCGGTTCGGTGGTACGATGCCGGCCATGCTTCGCTCCTGCGCGAGACTGGCGCTCTGCCTGCTCCTGGTCCCGATCGCCGCCTCGTGCGGCGCCGACGTGGCGGCTCCCGCCCTCGCCCTGAACGACCCGCTCGACGCCATCGACAACGTCGAGGGGAACCTCCGGCTCTTCGTGCTGCCGGCCGAGACCTACGCCTGTGAGGAGGCGTCGGGCCTGGTCACGCCGGAGGTGCCGGACCTGCCCGAGGGCATGTTCACGGAGGCGGTGGCGGACGTCTCGCTCGAGATCGGCGCGATGACCGGCACCGAGCTCGACGTGGTCACCGGCGACTACGTCATCCTGGTGCGCGGCAAGGGCACCGACCCGGTGAGCGGCCGCCGCGACGTCTTCGTCGCCTCCGGCTGCACCCGCGCCGCGATCATGGCCGGCGAGACGCGCGAGGTGCGGGTCCGCCTCGAGCCCATCGAGGACGCCGGGGTCTGCGGCGACGGCGTGCTCTCGCCGGACGAGCAGTGCGAGGACGGCGGCACCGCGCCCGGCGACGGCTGCGACGCGAGCTGCCGGACCGAGCCCTTCGCGGTCAACACGATGACCGGCGGCGTGCAGAACAACCCCTCGGTCGGCGGCGCGCCCGGTCAGCGCTGGATCACCGCGTTCGACTCGGACAACACCGCGACGTTCGTGCGCCTCTTCGAGGCGGACGGCTCGGTGATCGAGACCCCGAGCGTGCTGATGAACGAGAGCGACCTCGACGACGTCGCGCCCGACGTCGGCGCGGGCACCCAGCTGCTCTCGTCGGTCGCGGTGCACTCGAGCGGCCGGATCGGGATCGCCTTCGTGGACTTCGCGGGCGGCCCGAGCGACATCCGGGTGCTCTTCACCGGCCCCAACCGCGCGCCCGAGGGGAACACCGCGCTGGTGGTCGACGGCCGCGCGACGAACCCGCGGATCGCCTTCGCGGGCGACGGCGCGGCGATGGTCGTCTACGAGGACATGGACTCGAGCACCGGCCTGTCGGGCCAGGTCTTCGCGCCCGGGGCGATCACGCCCGCCATGGCGACGCCCTTCGAGGTCGGCGTGAGCGGCGGGTCCGCGCCCGCCATCGCGGGCACCGCCAGCGGCTTCGTCGTCGCCTTCGTGGCCGGCGGTCAGGTGCAGGTGCAGCGCTTCGGCGCGGACGGCAGCGCGACGGACGCGCCGGCCCCGGTCGCCGCGGGCAGCATGCAGTCCGAGCCGGCGGTGGGCGCGCTCGCGGACGGCGCGCACCTCGTGGCCTGGCGTCAGGGCGGGGGCGACGGGGACGGCGCGGGGAGCGGCATCCGCGCGGTCGCGTTCGACGCGGCGGGCGAAGGCGGCGCCCCGTTCATCGTCAACAGCACCACCGCCGGCGACCAGGGCGCGCCGGCGATCGCGGCCGGCAACGGCGCCTACGCGGTGGCCTTCACCAGCGGCGGCGCCGTCCGGGTCCGGCTCCTGAACGACACGGGGACCGAGCGCCAGAACCGCCTGCAGCCCCGCACCAGCGACGACTTCGAGCTCGCGCCGGCCGGGACGCAGCCGCGCCTCGCCGCCGGCGGCCCCGGCGACACGCCGCACTTCCTCGCGGTCTGGAACCAGGGCGACGACATCTTCGCCCGCCTCCATCCGCTGCCCTGAGCGGTCACTCCGAGGCGCGGGCGCGGGCCTCGGCGAGGTGGGCCTCGCGGGTCCGCCCCTCCGCCTCGTAGAGCGCGGCCAGCGCGGCGTAGCCCTCGGCGGTCGGCGCCTCCTCGAGCGCCGCCTCGAGCACCGCCGCGCGGTCGTGTCCGGCGGGGTCCCAGCTCCGGGTGATGAGCGCCAGCGCGTCCCGGATCTCGCGGTGCTCCGGGCGCGGGTCGAGGAGCAGCGGCCACGCGATCAGGGCGGCGAGGGGCGGCCCGAGCAGGAGCGAGGTCCAGCGCGTCCAGCCGCTCCGGCCCTGCCAGGCGATCAGGGCCAGCGTTCCGAGCCCGAGCAGCGCGAGCGGCGCCAGCGAGACGGTGCCCCAGACCCCGAAGAGGTTGGCCGCGGCGTGGGGCGCGTAGTCGTGCGCCATCAGCACCCGCACGATCTGGGAGACCGGCCGGTCGATCGGGATCGGGTAGTGCGGGTAGTAGATCGACGGGACCGCGCTGAGCAGGAGGCCGACCCCGGTGGTGGCCACGGCGAGGGTGCCGGCCAGCCAGGCGGCGCGGCGGCGGACCCGCTCGAGGCCCACCAGCGCCGGCCAGGCGAGGAACGGGTAGAGCAGCGCCAGGTAGCGCGGCCCGATCACCCAGCCCCCGTTCCAGTTGATCATGAAGCAGATCACCACCGTGGTGACCACGCAGATGGACAGCGCGACCAGGGCGTCCAGCCGGGTCCGGCGGCGCCACAGCAGGACGGCGAGCCCGAGCAGGGCGAAGGCCAGGATCGGCGTGAGCGGGAGCAGCCCTTTGCCCGGGTGCACGAGCAGGCCGTAGAGCGCGTCCCACTGGAAGTCCTTCGCGCCGAAGAAGCCCTGCTCGTGGATCTCCCGGAAGGCGTCGGTCTCGACGTAGCGGTGGCCGGGCGTCAGCGGGTTGCCGAACGCGCGCCACTGGAAGTGCATCACCGAGAGGGTCGGGAGCAGCGCGCCGACGCCGAACGGGATCCAGCGCCGGGGCCGGAGCGCCACCAGCGCGAACAGGGTGAGGATCGCCGAGGCGATGAAGCCCGGGTACTCGAGCCAGCTGATCGCGGCCGTCAGCAGGCCGGCCAGGGCCGCCCTCCCCCACCGCGCGCGCCCGGCGTGCCACGCGTCGGAGAGCAGCATGAAGGCGCCGAAGGCGGCGGCCGCGCTGGTGGTGTGGCTGACGAAGAGCAGCCCGTAGCCGTAGAGGCAGCTCCCGAGGGCCACCGAGAAGAAGACCGCGTCGCGCAGCAGCCCGCTCCCCGACGCCCGGCCGAGCCAGCGGTGGAAGTAGAAGAGGAAGAGCAGCCACGGGAGGATCGTGCCGGTGACCCGGCAGACCCAGAGGGCCACCGTCCGGTCGAGCTCCTGGCCGCGCCACTCGGTCCACGCGTAGTAGAGGGAGTAGCCCGGGACCCCGAGCAGGCTCGTGCCCGGCGCCTTCACGCTGTAGGCGTGACCGTCCTTGACCGCGCAGTCGTTGGTCCAGCCCCAGCGCGCCCGGTAGTCGTCGACGACGTAGGTGCCCTGCTCGGCGATCGCCGCCGTCATGTAGAGGCGCGCGTTCTCGTTGGGGTTGTTGATGCCGGGCTGGTACGGGAAGACGTAGAGGTAGGCCGCGGCGCACACGAGCATCGCAGTCCAGGTCCATCTCCGGCTCGGCAGCGCGCGCAGCGGGTCCTCCGGCCGGCTTCATACCGCCCCCGCGGGCTCGTGGCACCCTCTCACTTCCCTGGCGATCTCCACGGCTTCGGCCCGGCTTGACCGGAGGGGGGACCGCCGGTAGAACCGCGTCGCGGCGCACGAGCGCCCGAGGGGCGCGTCGCCCCCGCGAGTGTCCCGCTCACCGAAGGACCCGGAAGGACTGCGCCAAGGTGGCGGAGCGCGAGACCGAGACCGATCGAGAGGACCCCCGACGCGAGAGCCGCCGCTCCCGCTCGCTCGGCCGCGGCATCGCGACCGCCGTGGTGGTCGCCGGTCTCGTCTACCTGTGCTTCGTCGGGTTCTACTCGGTGATCCCCCAGGTCTTCTGGCCCGAGCGGGGCGAGGCGCCCGACGGCGTGAGCTGCGCCGCCGGCCTGACCGACCTCCGCGGGGAGCTGCTGGCGCGCGCGGGCGATCGGGTCGCGAGCGGCGGCGGCGATCAGGCCTCGCTGACCACCTGGCTCGACGGCTGGGACCGGCGCCACCTCGCCCTCGAGGCGCGCTGCGATGGAGAGAGACACGACGCCTGGCAGGTCCTGGGCCGCCTGCGTCAACGCCTTCAGGGCACCCTGGAGCGATTCGACGCCGAAGAAGGCGGTTTCGCTCGCGACATGGACTCGAGACTGGCCGCGATCGGCCAGTGACACGGACTTCCCTCGACATGACCGACACGACTGACGACACCGGACCCTCCTTCGCCGACCTCGGCCTCAGCGACGAGGTGCTCCGCGCCATCGACGACATGGGCTTCGCCGAGCCCACCCCCGTGCAGGCGGCCGCCTACGGCCCCGCCACCGAGGGGCTGGACCTCATCGTCCAGGCCCGCACCGGGACCGGCAAGACGGCGGCCTTCGGCCTGCCCCTGGTCGACGCCCTGGTGGACGAGGACGGCGGGCCCCAGGCCTTGATCCTCGCCCCGACCCGCGAGCTCGCGCTCCAGTCGGCGCGCGAGATCGGCCGGCTCGGCGCCCACCTCGGCATCCGCACCGCCGCCGTCTACGGCGGCGCGCCGATCGAGCGGCAGGTGCGCGAGCTCGAGGCGGGCGCGCAGATCGTCAGCGGCACCCCCGGGCGCGTGCTCGACCACCTCAAGCGCGGGACGCTCGACGGCGACAAGCTCAAGATCCTCGTCCTCGACGAGGCCGACGAGATGCTCTCGATGGGCTTCGCCAAGGAGCTCAACGCGATCGTCGCGCTGCTGCCGACCAAGCGCCAGACGCTGCTCTTCAGCGCCACCATCGACGGCGCGGTCGAGCGCATGTCGCAGCGCATGATGAAGGACCCCCAGCGCATCAGCCTCTCGAGCGACGCGGTCGGGGCCCAGACGATCACGCACTACTATTACCTGGTGACCGGCGTCGGGAAGACCCGCGACCTCATCCGCGTGCTCGAGAACGAGGACCCGGAGAGCGCGCTCATCTTCTGCAACACGAAGGTCATGACCGAGCGCGTGGCCCGCGAGCTCAAGCAGGCCGGCTTCAACGCCGACTGGCTGAACGGCGACCTGCCGCAGTCCGAGCGCGAGAAGGTCCTGAAGCGGACCCGCGAGGGCACCCTGCGCTACCTCGTCGCCACCGACGTGGCCGCCCGCGGCATCGACATCTCGCACGTCACCCACGTGGTGAACCACGACTTCCCCGAGAACATCGAGGCGTACATCCACCGCACCGGGCGCACCGGCCGCGCGGGGCGCACCGGCACCGCGATCGCGATGGTGTCGCCGCAGGAGCTGGGCTCGCTCTACTACCTGCGCCTCACCTACAAGATCTTCCCGATCGAGCGCTCCCTGCCGTCGCAGGGCGAGCTGCAGACCCGCCGCGAGGCGGATCGCATCGGGCTCCTCAGCGAGGCGTTCACCGCCGAGCCGAGCGAGATCGATCGCGCCGTCGCCCGCCGCCTGCTCGCGCACCCCGACGCGGAGCGCCTGCTCGGGGGGCTCCTGGCGGCCTTCTTCGGCCCGCGCGAGGACGTGGACGAGGAGGCGGCCGCCGCGCGCCGCGAGCGCCCGGCCCCGCCGGCCCCGGAGCCGGAGGCCCAGGAAGAGCGCCCGAAGAAGAAGGCGCGCGCCGAGCGCCGCCCCTCGCGCGACGAGGAGGACGACGACGAGGGCGCCGAGCACGAGAGCGAAGACGACGTCTTCCTCTACATCAACGTCGGCCGCCGCGACGGGGTCCGCCCGGGCGAGATCATCCGGCTGCTCGCCGAGAACTGCGCCGTCGACAAGGCCGAGGTCGGCCGCATCCGCATCCGTGACCGCCACACCTTCGTCGGCGTCCCGCGCGACAAGGCCGACGAGATCGTCGACCAGCTCGCCGGCACCGAGAGCCACGAGAAGGAGCTGGTCGTGGAGAAGGCCCGAGCGCAGCCGTGAAGACCCTCCGGCTCGTGACGGCGCTCCTCGCCTGCACGATGCCGTGCGCCTGCGACGACGACGCCGTGCACGGCGGCCCTCGTCGCGGGCGCGGCGCGACCGAGCCCAGCGCGGTGGTGCCCGTCCCCGCGCCCCCCGAGGGCGAGACGAGCCCGCGCCCGCACCGGCCGCGCCTCCTGGACCAGCGCGCCCTCGAGGCGCAGGAGCGCGGTCCCGCCGCGCCGGCCGCGTCCCAGGCCGGAGGCGCCCCGGGCGAAGCGGCCGAGGAGGCCGAGGGTCGAGACCTCGAGGCCGACCTGCGGCACGCGTTCGGGGCGCCGGCCGACTGCCTCTCGGAGGAGACCCGCGACGCCATGGGGGACGCGCTGACCCTCCAGGTGAGCGTTCGTGTCACGCCGGCCGGCCGCGTGGTCTCGGCCGAGGTCACCGGCGGCGCGCTCTCCGAGGCCGATCGCGCGTGCCTCACCCGGCGCGCCGAGGGCATCCGGATGGCAGCGCCGATCGAGGACGCGCCCCGCACCGTGAGCGCGACGATCCGATATTCCGTCCAGGACGGGCGGGTGACGACCACGGAGCGCGAGCTGCCCGAGCGCAGCTACGGGCCGGGCACCTTGCTGCCCGACTCGACCCTCCCGGCCGCGGGGACCGAGACCGAGCGCCCCGCCGGCAGCCTCGCGCCGTCGAGCACCCTCCCCGCTCAGGGCGCGGAGGGCCGCCCTCCCGGCTTCGTCCCGCCGTCGAGCACGCTCCCCGCCCTGGGTGAGTGAAGGCTTGTGGCCGGGGGGCCGATCCGGCTAGTTTCGTTCGCTGCGATGGCAGACACCTCCAGCGTGGCCCGACAGAAGGCGCCCGGGCTCGCCCCCGGATCGGTCGTCGGAGGCCGCTTCGAGATCGAGCGCGCGGTGGCCGAGGACGCCCTCGGCAGCGTGCTCGCCGCCAAGGACCAGAAGACCGGCCGGCCGATCGCCGTGCGGGTGCTCTCCCCCGGGCTGATCGCGACGCCCGAGGCGGTGGAGCGGCTGCGGGCGGAGGTCAAGACGGCCGCCACCATCCAGCACAAGAACATCGTCGCCACCTACGGGATGGGGCAGGACAAGGGCGGCGCCCGCTTCATCGCGACCGAGTGGGTCGAGGGGCGGCGGCTCTCCTCGGTGATCGAGGAGAAGAAGAAAGAGTCGGCGACGCCGATGTCGCTCCGCGGCGCGTACAACGTCGTCGCGCACGTGTGCAAGGGGCTCTCGGCGGCCGCCAAGAAGGGCGCCTGTCACGGCGCGCTGCGGCCCGGCGTGGTCTTCGTCACCCAGGCCGGCCGGGTGAAGGTCGGCGGCCTCGGGCTCGACCAGGCCATCGCGCTCACCGCGGGCCCCGCCGCGCTCGGCGCGGGCGAGCAGGCCTTCCTCGCCCCCGAGGTGAAGCAGGGCCAGGCGCCCGGCCCGGCGAGTGACGTCTTCGGCCTCGGCGGCCTGCTCTACGCGATGCTCACCGGCCGGAGCCCGCTCGACGACTTCGTGGCGCCCTCGCAGGCCCACCCGGAGGCCGGCCCCGAGGTCGACCAGGTCCTCATGCGCTGCCTCTCGGCCGACCCGGCCGCGCGCTTCGGCTCGGCCCAGGAGGTGAAGGCCGCGCTGGTCGGGCTCGCCAAGGGCACGGAGCCGGCCACCGACCAGGACGACTTCGGGGTGGACGTCGACCTCGACATCGACATCGGCTCGCTGCAGCCGCCGCCCGCCGAGCCGGCGCCGACCGCCCCCGCGGCGAAGGCGCCTCCCCGCCCGGCGGCGCCGGCCTCTCCCGGCGGCGGCCCGCAGGTCGGGCAACGGGTCGCGCTCGACGAGAGCTTCCGCTCGGCGCCCGGCATCGGCGCGCCGGCCGCGAGCGCCGAGGTCGACCTCACCAACCTCCTGTCGAAGATCACCGAGAACGACGCGCCGCGCTGGATGGTGGTCAAGGACAACCTCGATCACGGCCCGTTCAGCGGCCGCGAGCTCGTCAACCTCATCCTCAAGGGCGACGTGCTCGGCGAGCACCGCCTGCTCAACATGGACACCGGCCAGCGCGTCGAGGTGCGCGAGGCCCCCGAGTTCACCGAGTTCGTCGAGCAGTTCCGGCTCAAGAAGGCCGAGCAGGACCACCAGGTCGCGCTCCAGAAGTCGGAGAAGGCCGAGAAGGTCTCCATGGTGTCGAAGATCGCCATCCTCGGCGGCGTCGCCGCGGTGGTCGGCATCGGCGTGGTGGTCTTCCTCGTGACCCGGCCCGACGTGCAGGAGGAGGAGCGCTCCGACGCCGACGTCGCCGACCTCTACGAGCGCGGCGAGATCGAGATCAGCGGCTCGGCCGGCATCCTGCCCGACCCACCCCGACGGCGCGGCGGCGGGCGGCGGGCGCGACGCGGCGGAGGCGGCGGCGCGATGAGCTACGAGGACGCGATGAACCAGGTCGCCGACCTCGGCAGCGCCAACAGCACCGGCAGCCAGCGTCGACTCACCCCGCAGCAGGTCGCGGGCGTGATGAACCAGAACATCAACCGGCTCGTCCCCTGCCTCTCCCAGGGCTCGGGCGGCGGGCAGGTCCGCATCGACATGGCGATCGCGGGGAGCGGCCAGGTGCTCGGCGCCTCGGTGCGCAACGGGACGCCCGGGTTCCAGCGCTGCATCGCGGGCCGGGTCCGTCAGATCCGCTTCCCCTCCTTCCCCGCCCCACGCATGGGCGCGAGCTACACGTTCAGCGCCAACTGATGCGCGCCCTGGCCCTCGCGCTCGCGCTCCTCGCCGCCGGCTGCGAAGCCGAGCTGGCGGCGGATCTGAGCGAGCCGCAGGCCGACGAGATCGTGCTCGCCCTCGACGGCCGGGGCATCGCCGCCGACAAGGCGCGCGCCGACCTCGCGGGCGAGGCGCGCTACCGGGTGGTCGTCGCGCAGGCCGACGTGCCCGCGGCGCTCGCGGTGCTCCGCGACCACGACCTGCCCCGGCGGGAGGCGCCCGGCTTCGCGGAGATCTTCGACGACGGAAGCCTCGTCCCGAGCGCGGCCGAGGAGCGCGCCCGGTACGCGGCCGCCATCGCGGGGGAGCTGGCCCGGTCGCTCGAGGCGATGGAGGGCGTGCGCCGCGCGCGAGTGCACGTGGCCACGCCCGAGGTCGGCAGCCGCACCCTGGACGAGGGGCCGGCCCGCGCCCGCGCGTCGGTGCTCGTCCTGCACGACCCGAGCGCCACCGTGGACGAGGGCGCGGTGCGAGCGCTCGTCGCCGGCGCCGTCCAGGACCTGGCGCCCGAGGACGTCGCGGTGGTCCGCGCGCCCGCCCGCGCCGCCCGGGGAGAGGACGCCCGGCTCGCCCGCGTCGGCCCCATCGCCGTGAGCCGCGGGACCGCCGGCGTGCTCAAGGCGGTGCTCGCCGCCAGCTTCGCGCTGAACCTGTTGCTCGTGATGGCGCTGGTGTGGATCCGGCGCCGCGCGGGCGGAGAGACCCCGAGCCGCCACGGAGGCGCGCCGGCCAAGACCTGAGGGAGGGGAACCGACATGTCGAAGGACGCGCTCGCGAACGCCAACTACTACTTCAACCGCGCCTCGAAGATCCTGGGGCTGACCGACGACGTCGCGGTGCAGCTCCGGACCCCGCACCGCGAGGTCAAGGTCGAGTGCACCGTGCGAATGGACGACGGGAGCATCGGCACCTTCGTCGGCTACCGCGTCCAGCACGACAACGCGCGCGGCCCGTTCAAGGGCGGGCTCCGCTACCACCACGAGGTGGACGAGCAGGAGGTGACCGCGCTCGCGCAGCTGATGACGTGGAAGACCGCGGTCGTCGGCGTGCCGTTCGGCGGGGCCAAGGGCGGCATCCAGGTCGACACGACCAAGCTCTCCGACGACGAGATGCAGCGCATGACGCGCCGCTTCGTCGACGGGATCTACGAGGTCATCGGCGACAAGACCGACATCCCGGCGCCGGACATGTACACGAACTCGCAGGTCATGGCGTGGATCTTCGACCAGTACGCCAACTACCGCGGCTACACGCCGGGCGTGGTCACCGGGAAGCCGGTCGAGCTCGGCGGCTCGCTCGGGCGCGGCTCGGCGACCGGCCGCGGCTGCCTCTACGCGTGCGAGAACCTGCTCGAGTCGGTCGGCGAGTCCATGGAGGGCAAGCGGGTCATCGTGCAGGGCTTCGGCAACGTCGGCAGCTGGGCCGCCCGGCTCTTCGAGGAGCAGGGCGCGAAGGTGGTCGGCATCGCCGACATCTCGGGCGGCTACTACAACCCCGAGGGCATCGACCTGAACGCGGCGATGAAGGAGGTCGCGACCGACCGGAGCCTCGAGGGGTTCAAGGGCGGCGAGCGGATCAGCGGCGAGGCCATCCTCGTGCAGGACTGCGACATCCTCATCCCGGCGGCGCTCGGCGGCGTGATCACCAAGGACGTGGCCAAGGACGTCCAGGCGAAGATCATCGTCGAGGGCGCCAACGGCCCGACGACGCCCGACGCCGACGAGGTCTTCGAGAAGCGCGGCGTGCACGTGATCCCCGACATCTACGCCAACGCGGGCGGGGTCACGGTGAGCTACTTCGAGTGGGCTCAGAACATGCAGAACTTCTACTGGGACGAGGACCGGGTGAACGACGAGCTCCGCCGGATCATGAAGAAGAGCTGGGGCGAGCTGCACGGCATCTCGAAGAGCCGGAACATCCCGCTCCGCATGGCCGCCTACGTGCTCGGCGTCGGCCGCGTCGATCAGGCGACCTCGCTCCGCGGCGTCTGAGCTCAGCGGAAGAAGGGGCGCTCGACCGCGAAGAGGAGGCGGCTGGCGCCCGTCCTCCACTTGGCGGGCGCCGCGCTCCCGCGCAGGACCACCCCCATGGCGTAGGCCTGCCCGACGAGCGCCGGCGCCCGGAGGCGCGCGACCACCGCGTCCATCCGATCCGGGTCGTCGAGCAGCTCGAGCAGCGCCTCGCCCTCCTCCCCCGAGGCCCGCGCCTCCGCGACCAGCGCGTCGCTCTCCCAGCCCTCCCGGCGGGCGAGCGCCAGCGCGGTCCAGAGGGTCGTGGGGCCGACGCCCTCGGTCGCGGGCAGCGCGGCCGCGCGGACCAGCGCCTCGGGCGGGGCGCCTTCGCTCGCGGCGACCAGGCGCAAGAAGACCGGCTCGTCGGCGAGGCGTGAGCGGAGCGCCTCGTGGAGCCGGCCACGGGCGAGCGCGCGCCAGGGCGCGAGGGCCTCCGCCTCCTCGGGCGAGACCTCCACCGCCCTCTCGACGGCGAGATAGCTGCGGAGCATCGGCATCCCCTCCGCCAGCTCCGGGAGCTCGTCCGCCTCCCCCCACGTCGCCCGTCGGACGCGGGCGAGGTCCCACGCCATCGAGCGCCAGAGCGCCGCCGTGGCCGGCGTCCGGGCGCGCATGAGGAGCGACGCCGCCTCCCGCCAGGCGCCGCGGGACACCGCCCCGTAGGCCGCGGCCATGCTCAGCCAGGCGTTGTCGGGGTACTGCGCGTGGGCGGCCTCGTACGCGAGGTGGCGCGCGTCGCGGTCCGGGGCGCACGCCGCCGCGAGGTACGCGTCGTCGCCGCTCTCCGGCGTCGCGTCGCGCACGCCCTCGCACGCCGCCGCCTTGACCGCGGGATCGTCGTCGCTCGCCAGCAGGTAGCGCCAGAAGAGCACGTCCGGCTCGCGGCGCGCGCGCTCTCGGACGATCGACGTCGCGTCGGGCGAGTGCGTCATGTACGCGATCCACGCGCCCAGCTCGGGCGAGCTCGACGGGTCCCATCGGAGGTGAGCCTCCACAAGGGCGCGCCGCTCGGCCTCGTCCTCCACGTACTGCATGTGGGTCGAGGCGTCGCCCTCGATGGCGGTCAACACGTCGCGCGTCGTGCCGCTGCTCCGGCTCGACACCCTGAGCTGCGAGGGCGGCTCCTGGAGCACGAAGTCCACGCTCGTGTCGCTCCACCGCGGGGCGCCGAGCGCGACCTCGTTCGCGGGGACGTCGTAGCCGTAGCTGACCGTCCACTCGACCAGCGCCGAGGCGCCGGCGACGTTGTAGACGTAGTCGCGGAAGGCGTGGTCGACGTCCGCGTCGAAGCGCTCGACCAGCTCGCCGCTCCGGGTGCGGGCCTCGAGGGTGACCTCCCCCGTGTCGACGTCGAGGCGCTGGCTCGCGTGCGGGAGCACGAACCGCTGCTCCTCTCCGACCTGCACCACGACCCCGACGCCGAGCCCGTTGTGCACGTGGAGGGTGGCCCCGCCGGTGCTGCCGCCGAGCATCAGCGCCGGGACGAGCACCGCGCTCGCCACCGCAAAGCGCGCCGTGCCCGGGACCCAGCCGTCGGCGATGACGAAGCGCTCCCACCAGCCGAGCTTCTTCTGCCGCTCTCGCTCCTCGCCGACCACGAACGACCGGTACTCGGGCGGCACGAGCGCCGCGGCGGGCGCGGGGCCGGGATCGTCCCCCTCGCGCACGGCGGCGGCGATGCGCTCCTCGACCTCGAGCAGGGCCTCCAGCGTCACGCCCGCCAGGTGCCTGAACGCGTCGGAGGCGCCGAGGGCCCAGCTGTCCGACGCCTGCAGCCAGTCGCCGAGGTTGGACTCGGTGGGCGGCGGGAGCTCGAACGGGCCGTCGAGGCGCTGCGACCAGCCCTCGACCTCGAGCCGCTCCAGCACCGCGTCGGGGAGGACCACCTGGTCGCGCTCGGCGAACGCGCGCTCGAGCGGCGCGTAGAGGTCCTCCGCCGCCGACCGCAGGCGGCGCCGCTCGGATCCCGAGACGTGGCCGTCCACGATGACGATCGAGAAGACGTGGTGGAGGTAGTCCGCGCCGTCCGCGAGGTTGGCGGAGGTGTGATCGGCGTAGTGCAGCAGGCGCACCAGGCTGACGTGGTGGTCCTCCCACGCCGGGCCGAGCTGGCGCGCCGCCAGGCGATGCGCGGTCCGGGCGGCGCGGTCGTGAGCCACCACGCGCGCCTCCGCCTCCCGACGCTCCTCCTCGACGGACTCGACGACCGCGGCCAGCTTCTTCTTCGGGATCTCGGCGCCGCGGTGATGGATGACGCCGCCGGGCGCGTCCAGCACACCGTCCTGCAGCGCCGTCAGCATCTGCTTCTCTCGCGTCAGGTCCTTGAAGCTCTCGAGATCGTGCACGAGCTGCTCGGGGTAGAGCGCGTCCAGCCGCGCGATCACCTCGTCGCGGTCGAGCTCCTCGTCGCAGTCGTCGAAGCAGTCGCGCACGCCTCGCGCCGACTCCACCACCGACCGCCCGAGGTAGGCGCCGCGGTAGCGCCGGTCGAGCATCGGGCGCCCGTAGTCCTCGTCCACCTTGGCGAGCACCTCCTCGATCGGGACCGGCGCGCGCTCGCCCTCGGGGATGACGGTCTCGAGGAAGCGCTCGGTCACCCGGCGTCGCAGCCCCGGCGCGTCGGTGAAGAGGGCCCAGGCCGGGCGCGGGTCGAGCTTCGAGTCGAGGTAGATCCGCTTGGCGTTGTCCTCGCGCTCGCGGCTCGGCGGGTGGGTCGACCACATCCGAGGCGGCAGCGCGAGCTCCTGGTCGAACACGCGGTGGCTCTCGCGCCGGCGCTCGGGTCGCGCGGGCGTCTCCCCGAAGGCGGCGTCGTCGAGGATGGCGCGCAGGTGCTCGAGGATGTGTCGCTGGAGGGTGAAGAGGTCGTCGACCTGCCGCTTGCGACCCAGCTCGCCGATCGCCAGCCGGGAGGCGCGATCCCACGCGTCGTCGGCGGCGCCGAGCTTGTGGAGCGCGTGGATCAGGCTGTCGCTCCCGCTGACCGAGACCGCCACCAGGTCGGCCTGCAGCTCCATCTCCCGGCTGAGCGCGCTGTGCGCGTGGATGACGAGGAGGAAGAAGGTGTCGAGCACGGCGCGGAGGGCCCAGACCAGCAGGCGCAGGATCCAGCCGATCCACGCGATCCGGAGGTCGAACCCGCTCAGCCCGTGCAGCATGCGGTCGAGCCACCCGCGGCTGACGATCACGTGCCCCGCGATCTGGTGCGCGATGTAGACCCACCGGCCGACGGCCATGGTCCGCTGCGCGAAGTGGCCGAACTCGTGGGCCACCACGGCCTTGATCTCGTCGAGCGACAGCACCTCCACCAGCCCGAGCCCGATCTCGAGGTTCTTGCGCGAGGGCCAGATCAGGTTCCAGAAGGACAGGTCGTAGAAGACCGCGGCGTTGACGCGCGCGGAGAGGAACACGCGGTGCGGCCGCGGCGCCCCGGTCTCGTCGGCGATGCGGTGCACGAAGCGGAACAGCTCGGGCTGGTCGTCCGGCGTCACCTCGACCAGGCTCTCGTCCCGCCGGTGCTTCACCAGGAAGAGGCCGCGCACCAGGAAGCCGAAGAAGAGCGCGGGGAGCGCCGCCGCGAGCAGCCCGAAGAAGGCGCTGCCCCCGGTCACGGCGTCGTAGATCAGCCGGAACGAGAGCCAGCCCAGGTAGACGGTGAGCCCCAGGTAGAGCCCGACGAAGACCACGAGGCCGCCGAAGGCGAGCCAGGCGCGGCGCTCGTACGCCGGGGTGGGGGCGGTGAGATCCGGGGGGACCTCGCGGGGGTTCGGCGGATAGAGCTCCGCCTGCGTCGCGATCGGCATGGTTCCTCGTCCGCGACGCTGAGGGAAGCGCCCTCCGAGCGCAAGCCGTTAGCCCTCAAGGTCCGCTGTCGAGCGGGAGCCCGGCGTCCGGCAGGCCGGTGTCCGGCAGGCCCGTGTCCGGCAGGCCCGTGTCCGGTAAGCCACTGTCGGCCGGGCCGCTGTCGACGCCGGAGTCCCGCACGACCCCCGAGTCCATCGGGACCCCGGTGTCCATCGGCACCCCGGTGTCCATCGGCGGGCCGCTGTCGGGAGGCGGCGGCCCCCCGTCGATCAGGCCGCCGTCCGGCGCGGCGCCGTCCATGCCCATCACGCCCGAGTCCATCGTGGGCACCACCCCGCCCTCGAGGCCGGAGAGGTCGGTGGTGCAGGCGCCGCCCACGCACGCGAGGAGCGGCTCGCACTGCTCGGAGCGGACGCACCGCTCGCCCATGCCGCGGAGCTCCGTCTGCGCGCAGCCGGCGAGCATGCCCACCAGCGCCAGGACGCCCCACCTCCTCGTGCACCGCATGAGGAGAGGGTACGAGAAGGGGGCGACGGTGAGAAGTCCCACCCAAGGTCGGGGTCCGGGCCGGGGTCGGAGTCGCCAGCGGGCCCGCGAAGCGCCCGGAAACACGAGAGAACCCCATCGACGCGCAGAGTGTGATCGTTGACACCCCGGCGAACGGCCCGCTACCCTTCTTCTCCGGCCCGGACGCGGGCCGCCGGATGGGGACCCGGATCGACGATCTGGGCAAAGTCACCGGCACGCCGGCGAAACCCAGTTACAGTGTTGCGGGTCGCCCCCAGCGACTCCCCCTCCCCAACAGCGATACCAGCGGAGCAGCGGCTACATGTCTGACCAGAAGGAATCCTCCGTCCTCTTCAACCTCAAGGAGCTGATGAACCTCGAAGAGGAGCGGATTCACGCCGAGGAAGAAGAGAAGCGTCGCAAGGAGGAAGAGGAGCGCGCCCGCCGCGAAGCCGAGGAGGCCCGCCGCCGTGAGGAGGAGGAGGCCCGTCGCCGCGCCGAGGAGGAGGCCCGCCTCGCCGAGGAGCGCGCCAAGCGCGACGAGGAAGAGCGCAAGGTCCGCGAGAAGGAGGAGCGCGAGCTCGCCCTCCGGCTCGAGGCGGAGCAGAAGGCCCGGCTCGCCGAGCAGGAGCGCCTGCTCGCGCACGAGCAGGAGATGAAGCGGATCGAGGCGCAGCGCCGCAAGGGCGTGCACCCGGCCGTGTTCGCGGTGGTCGCGCTCGTGATCCTGGGCGTCGCCGGCGGGGGCGGCTACGTCTGGTACGCGAAGTCGCAGGAGGCCGAGCAGCAGCGCATCGCGGCCGAGCAGCGGGCAGCCCGGGCTCGTGAAGAGGCGGAGGCGCGCGCCGAGGCGGCGCGTCAGGCGGCGGCGGACGCCGAGGAGGCCCGTCAGCAGGCGGCGGCGGCCCAGGCGGCGGCGGCGGCGGCTCAGCAGGCTCAGGCCGAGGAGGCCGAGGAGGAGCAGCAGGCGGCGACCACCCGTCGCACGCGTCGCGCGGCCCGTCGTCGGGCCGGTGGGGCGGCCCGTCGGAGCGGCCGGAGCGGCGGCGGCGGCGGTGGCGGCGGCGGGAACGACAACGACCCGCTCGCCGGCCTCGAAGGTCTCTGACCTTCGTCGTCACCCAGCTCGAAACGAAGAGCGGAGCCGAGGGGCTCCGCTCTTTTCAATTGGGCCCTCCTTCGGTGGGCCCCGCGCGGCAGGCACAGCGTTTGTGCTAGAGCGCTCCGGATGAAGCCGCGCGACCGCCTGATCTTCGCCCTCGACGTGCCGTCGCTCGAGCGCGCCCGCCCGCTGCTCGAGACGCTCGGCCCCGAGGTCGGCGTCATGAAGGTGGGGCTCGAGCTCTTCGTGGCCGAGGGCCCGCCGGCGGTGCGCGCGGTGACCGACGCCGGCGCCGCGTGCTTCCTGGACCTCAAGCTCTCGGACATCCCGGCCACCGTCGCCGCGGCCACCCGCTCGGCCATCGGGCTCGGCGCCCGCTACCTCACGCTCCACGCGTCGGCGGGTCCGGCCGCGCTCGAGGCGGCCGCCCGGGCCGCGGAGGGCAGCGGGACCCAGCTCCTCGCCGTCACCGCCCTGACCAGCCTCGACGACGCCCAGCTCGGCGCGATCGGCTGGGCCCCCGAGCCGGCGGCGGTGGTCGCTCGGCTGACCGACCTCGCGCGCGCGGCCGGGATCGACGGCTTCGTCTGCTCGCCGCGCGAGGCGCCGCTGGTGCGCGAGCGCGCGCCCGACGCGATCATCGTGACCCCCGGGGTGCGACCGGCCGGAGCCGACGTCGGCGATCAGCGGCGGGTCGCGACCCCCGCCGACGCCGTCGCGGCCGGCGCCGACCTGCTCGTCGTCGGGCGCCCCATCCGCGAGGCCCCCGACCCGGTCGCCGCGGCTCGCGCCGTCGTGGCCGAGATCGAGGCCGCGTCGTGAGCCGCGTGGTCACCGGCGTCCGCGCCGTGCACGAGGCGCTGCGCAGCCGCCGCCCGGTCCAGGCGGTCTACGTCGCCGCCGACGCGCGCAAGGCCCTCTCGGAGCTCGCCGGCGAGGCGTCCCGCCGCGGGATCCGGGTCGAGGAGCGGAGCCCGGCGGAGCTCGACGCGCTCGCCGAGGGTCACAAGCACCAGGGCGTCGTCGCGATCACCGGGGAGTTCGTCTACGCGGACTACGACCGGCTGCTCGCCGACGCGCCCCGCCTCCTGCTCGCCCTCGACCAGGTGACCGACCCGCACAACTTCGGGGCCATCGTGCGCAGCGCGGTGGCGTTCGGCGCGGACGGCATCCTCACGCTCAAGAAGCGCGCCGCGCCGGTCACCCCGGTGGTGGTGCGCGCGTCGGCCGGCGCGACCGAGCACGCCCGGATCGCCAAGGTGACCAACCTCGCCCGCACGCTCGCCGATCTGGCGAAGGCCGACTACCAGGTGGTGGGCCTCGACGCGGAGGGGGATCACGACATCGGCGAGCTCCCGGCCGCTCCGTTCGGGCGGGTCCTGGTGGTGGGCGCGGAGGGCAAGGGGCTGCGGCGCCTGGTCCGAGAGCGCTGCACGCACCTCGCCCGCATCCCCATGGCCGGGCCCGTCGCGTCCCTGAACGCGTCGGTCGCCGCGGCCATCGCCCTGTACGCGACGGCTTCGGATCGCGGCTGACGCCCGGGCCGCACAGGTGTGCCGCACACCCGGAGCACGCACGATGCGGGGGGCATCGACGCCGATCCCCCGGGCCGAGGGGGCTGGCACGATGCCTGTAGAGGGGAGCGACCATGGTCCCTGGTCTCCCCCCCTGGTACCTCGCCTCGGCGCTGCTCCTCTGCGCCGATCCGATGTCCTTCGCGCCCGAAGAAGGCCCGACCCTGTCGCAGGCCCTCGAGGGTGAGATGAGCGTCCCCTACCTCGAGGTGGTCGCGTCGAGCCCGGTCCCCGCGGGCATCGGCGTCGGCAGCCACTACGGCTGGCGCACCTCGACCCGCACGGGCCGACGCACCTTCCACGCCGGCGCGGACTTCCTCGCCGGCCGCGGCACCCCGGTCTACGCGGTCCGCGAGGGTGTGGTCGAGTCGGTCGCCGTCGAGGGCGCCCGCACCCGGCGGTTCTCCGGCTACGGCAACGCCGTCGTCGTCCGCCACGAGGACACCGGCGAGTGGTCCTTCTACGCCCACCTCGGCGAGGTGTCGGTCGAGGAGGGCGACGTCGTCGTCCCCGGCCAGCAGCTCGGCCTGGTCGGCAACACCACCAACGGCCGCTTCCCCGGCATGGTGCCCCACCTCCACTTCGAGGTCCGCGAGGCCACCCCCGAGGGCGAGTCGCCCTTCCCCGGCCCCTACCGCCGCTACAACCTCGACCCCGAGGAGTGGCTCGCCGAGCTGGGCGTCCGCTACCACCACGACCACGAAGACGAGGACTGCGTGGTGCACGGCGAAGGCGAGGCGCCGGCCCCGATCCTGGTCGTCCGCGCCGCCGAGCCCACCCTCGTCGCCGACAACCACTTCGGCGCCGCCGCGTTCTGAGTTTCTTGGAGGGTTTGGGGCAAACCCTCCCCCCATTGGGCAAAGCGCCAATGGGGCCCCCCTCCCGCTGCTTCTTGCTGGAGGGTTTGGGGCAAACCCTCCCCCCATTGGGCA